>MPLU02178031.1_pt1 | contig 12415 bp, 12 predicted proteins | sample 1617381 | NCBI WGS metagenome assembly MPLU02 (sample SAMN05944801, study PRJNA350692) | marine metagenome | biome: marine; feature: ODZ; material: water; isolation source: 90 m water sample filtered on 0.2 um supor filter | place: Pacific Ocean | collected 2012-04-08 | depth 90m m | reverse complement strand
GCCTACGGACCGGATATCGGGAAGCACAGCGAATGCCTGCCAGATCTCGCGCTCTAGGCCGGCACCGCGAACCTCCTCGCGGACGATCAAGTCAGCGGCCTGAAGAATGGCCGTGGCCTCCGGGGTGACCTCGCCGATGATGCGTACACCGAGGCCGGGACCGGGGAACGGTTGGCGCCACACGATCTCTTCGGGCAGGCCCAACTCGATGCCCACGGCCCGCACCTCGTCCTTAAACAGGTTACGGAGCGGCTCGACAAGGATGAATTCCATATCATCGGGCAAACCACCTACGTTGTGATGGCTCTTGATCTTGGCCGCGTCCCTAGTGCCCGACTCGATTACGTCGGGATACAACGTCCCCTGGACGAGAAAATGGGCATCGGTGATCCCCGCCGAGGCGTCCTCGCAGATTCGAATGAAAAGTTCACCTATTGCCTTGCGCTTCCCCTCCGGATCAGTGATCCCGACCAACTTTTGAAAGAAGCGGTTGGCGGCTCGCACGTGAATGAGTTCGATCCCCTGGGTCTTCTGGAAGGTCTCAACGACCTGCTCGCCCTCGCCGGCCCGCATCATTCCGGTGTCGACAAAAACGCAGGTCAGTTGACCACCGATGGCCTTGTGCACCAGCGCGGCGGCAACCGCTGAATCGACGCCACCGGACAGCCCACAAATGGCCCGTCCGGTGCCGACCTGTGTCCGAATTGCATCCACCGACGAGTCGATAACCGAGGCCATCGTCCAATCACCGGCACACCCGCACACGTCGTGGACGAAGCGACTGAGCAGATCCTGACCGCATGGCGTGTGGTGAACCTCAGGGTGGAACTGCACGGCGTACAAGCCAGCGTCGGGCGCCTCAAAGGCGGCTACCGGGGCCTCAGGCGACGAGGCAGTCACCGCGGCGCCGACCGGCGGTTCGGTAATGGCATCGAAGTGGCTCATCCACACCGGATGAGTGCCAGTCCCAGCGTCAACCAGCAGGGCACCCGGTTCGGCGACAGTTAGGTCGGTGCGACCGTACTCTCCCCGCTCGTTACGACCCACCGTGCCTCCCCGCTGGTGCGCTAGAAGTTGGGCGCCGTAACAGATGCCCAAGATGGGCACGTCGAGGTCGTAGACGCCCGGGTCGATACGCGGCGCGCCGTCCACGTGGACCGAGGCCGGCCCGCCACTGAGGATGATCCCGGACGGCGCCCGGGCGGCAAACTCCTCGGCCGTCAGGTCATGGGGGACGATCTCGCTATATACGTTGGCCTCACGCACCCGACGGGCGATGAGTTGCGCGTACTGGGCCCCGAAGTCGACGACCAAGATGCGGTCGATGGCGTGGGCACTCCCGCCAGGGGTCTTGGTCACTGGTTCAGAGCGGTGGGCCTAGTGGCCCATCCCCACGCCCTGGGACTTCTGTAACGCCTTACCCTCGGTCTGGAGCGCCGGAGCCACCATGACCTCGGCCTTCTGGAACTCCTTAAGGTCGACGTAACCGCAGGTCGCCATCGAAGTACGCAGCCCTCCGAACAGGTTTAGCTTGCCGTCATTCTCGTTGGCCGGGCCTAGGAGGATCTCCTCCAGAGTGCCTCGGGTGGTCGTCTGGACCCGGGTGCCGCGCGGCAGCGTCGGATGGAAGGTAGCCATCCCCCAGTGGTAGCCGCGGCCGGGAGCTTCGCTGGCGGCGGCCAGCGGCGAGCCGACCATCACCGCGTCGGCGCCACACACGATCGCCTTGGAGATATCGCCACCAGTAGCCATTCCCCCGTCGGCGATGACATGGCAATAGACCCCGGTCTCATCGAGGTGTCGCATGCGAGCCGCCCGGACGTCGGCGATGGCCGTGGCCTGTGGAACACCAAGACCGAGCACGCCGCGAGTGGTACAGGCATGGCCGGGACCGACGCCAACCAGCACACCGGCTGCCCCAGTACGCATCAGATGGAGGGCCGCCTTGTTGGTGGCACAGCCACCCACGATGACTGGGATGTCCAATTGACGGATGAAGGTCTTGAGGTTCAGCGTTTCAACAGTGGACGAGACGTGCTCGGCCGACACGACAGTGCCCTGGATGACCAGCATGTCGGGCTCTCCGGCAAGGATCTCGTCCAATAGGGCATTGGTCCGCTGTGGCGTGACCGAAACGCACGACACGACCCCGGCGGCGTTGATCTCGCGAATCCGCTCGGTGACCAGGGCAGGGATGAGAGGCTGCTGGTAGAGCTCTTGCATCCGCTTGGTGGCCTTTTCAACAGGCAGTTCAGCGATCTCGGCGAGGACGGAATCGGCGTCCTCATAGCGAGTCCACAAGCCCTCGAGGTTGAGCACGCCCACACCGCCCAAGCGGCCGATCTCGATGGCGGTTGCGGGGCTGACCACGCCGTCCATCGCGGCCGCCATGAGAGGCAGCTCAAACCGGTAGGCGTCAATCTGCCAGGAGATGTCGACGTCCTCGGGATCGCGTGTACGGCGACTGGGAACGATGGCGATGTCATCAAACCCATAAGCCCGCCGCCCGCTCTTGCCCATCCCGATCTCAATCTCGGCCATGGTTGCTCCCTGCCGACGGCGATCGAATCCGCCCGGATGGGCGTCGGCGCCAGCCCCGGAAAGGGTTGATTCTAGTCATGTGTAACCCCGCCCGAAGAATGACGCCGGCCATCATCTCGGGCCCCTCCATCGGGTACCGGTCAGGTCAGTTCATCAAGGATGTCGGCCAGTTCAGTGACGTGTTCGGCGGTGGTCCAGGTCCCACCCACGGCCACCCTCAGCACGTACCGGTCGTCCAGGCGGGTGTGGGTCAGGAAGGCCCGACCAGAGCCATTGACGGCTGTCAGCAGGCGTTCGGAGGCCTCGTCGCCGGCGACGTGGCGGAAGCACACCAGGCCGAGGGACAGAGGCGCTGCCAACTCGAGAGCCGGGTTAGAAGCGATCCGATCGGCCAAGTCAGCCGCGGCCGCCACGTGGACCCTGATGTGGGCCCGAAGGCCCTCTATCCCGTAGGAGCGCAGCACGAACCACAGCTTGAGGGCCCGAAAACGGCGGCCGAGGGGAACCTGCCAGTCGCGGTAGTCGACCACCTCGCCGGCGTCGCTGGCTGCATTGCGCAAGTACTCGGGGACGATAGACAGCGAGCCAACTAGTGGTTCAGAGTCGGCCACATAGAACGCCGAGCAGTCGAAGTTTGTGAGTAGCCATTTGTGGGGGTTGAAGCAGTAACTATCAACTCGGTCCAGACCATCCAGCAGGTGCCGGTGCTCGGGACATACGGCAGCCGAACCAGCCCATGCTGCATCCGCGTGGACCCAAGCTCCCACCGGTCCAGCGATGTCACAGACCCGGGCCACCGGGTCGATGGCTCCTGACGATGTAGTTCCCACCGTGGTGACGATCAAGCACGGCAGGAGGCCCTCAGCCGCGTCGGCGGCCACCATGTCGGCCAGGAGACCGGCGTCCATGGCGAAGTCGGCATCGGTGGGCACGACTCGTAGTTGCTCGCGAGCGAACCCGGCCACCAAGACGTCCTTCTCAATCGAGGAGTGGGCCTGGGCCGACGTGTAGATCCGCATTCGTGGCAGTTCGGCGGCACCCCCCAAACGATCACGAGCGGCCAGCACGGCACATAGCGACGCCGATGAGGCCGAATCCTGAATTACGCCACCGCCAGAACCAGAGGAATGAAACCGCTCGGGAAGCCCGCAAGCCTCGATCAGCCAATCCAAGACCAAGGTCTCCAACTCGGTACAAGCCGGACTGGTCGACCACATCATCCCCTGCACGCCAAGGCCAGCCGAGAGCAGTTCGCCGAGGATGGCCGGTGGGGAGGAATTGGCCGAGAAGAACCCGTAGAAGCCGGGATGCTGCCATTGGGTAGTGGCCGGAGCGATGAGACGATGGACGTCGCCCAATAGATCAGCGAACGGCTCTCCGGTCATGGGTGGTGAACCCGGCAGCGATCGGTAGACCTCGCCGGGAGCCACATCGGACACGATCGGTCGGGCGTGCCCCCCATCGCGGTGATCGTCCAGGAAGTCCGCAATCCAGTCCACGGCGGCTCGTCCGGCGGCCCGGAACTCCTCGGACGTCATGTGTTTGGGGCCAGCCACGGATCCTCCTTCAATCGCATCGGTCATCGAGCCATCCTCATGAATCGGCCCGGTAGTTCCGGTGGTCGTCCACCCCGAGAGCAACGGCCAACAACTGGCGAAGCATGGCTGCCGTGGCGCCCCAAACAGTATCGCCGACCAGTTCAAAGAAGGTAATGATCCAAGGCTCTCCGTAGCGTGACCACTCCTCTTCCCGGTACACCTCATCGAGCAGTAGTTCGGACAATGGAACGTGGAGAACAGCCTCCACCTCGTCGGGATTGGGCACGAGGTTTGGTGGCCCGTCAAGAACGGCCACGTAAGGATGAATCAGGCTTCGACTGCCCACTGTTACGAGGGGGTCCAGACGACCCAGCAGCCGGACGTCGGCCGGGTCCAGAGCAACCTCCTCGGTGGCTTCACGAAGGGCAGTGGCCCAGAGGTCGGGGTCTGTCGGATCATGGCGTCCACCGGGAAACGAGACCTCATGAGTGTGACTATCCAAATGCGGTGACCGGCGCGTCAGAACCACATGCGGTCCACCTCTGATTGGGTCGTCGTAGAGGGCGACTAGCACACCAGCCAGCCGTTCGTTACCGCGAGGATCTCCCCGGATGCCATCTGGCTCCCGGCCGTCGAAAACGGACACCAGGTGGTCCAGAGTGAGGGAACGGTCAGTCACTGAATCCCATGGTGGGAGCTCGCCAAGGCGCCAGCCGTCGGGCCGAGGGATCTTCTGGGGCCCACCCCGCTCCTTGAGCGTCCCGATGGGATTACCCCCCAGTCGGATCGGCCAGAAACGCTTCGAGACCGGCGTCGCGGAGACCCTCAGCCACACTGAGAGGCACGATGGTGCCGTGCTCCCAACCCTCCCAATGAACCCTTAGGGTGGCGGCCACCTCGGCACGAGGCCCATCAAGCTCCGCGGCCAGGACCTCAGGCAGTCGGCCTGTCTTGAGATTGGCCAACATCCGGCCTACCAAGGTCTCACCTCGGGTCCATTCGGCGAACTGGTCGGCCAACTTCACAGGATCAGGGGCGGGACGCTGATCGGCGGGTGCGGCGTCGGTTCCAACAGTGGGATCGGTCACGGCGCCAACCTACCGGCGGGTCGGAAAACGACGTGAGCCGGGCCCGCAGGCCCGGCTCACGCGACCCCCGGCAGAAACCGGAGGACGATCCCGAGAGACCGTTACATCATGCCGCCCATGCCACCCATGGGGTCCATGCCGCCACCTGGAGGCATGGCCGGCTCGGGTTCAGGCTTGTCGGCGACGAGCGCCTCGGTGGTCAAAAGGAGGGCCGCGATGGATGCCGCGTTCTGCAACGCTGCACGAGTCACCTTGGCCGGGTCGATGACGCCGGCCTCTACCAGGTCTTCCATCTCGCCGGTCGCTGCGTTGAGTCCTGTGGAACCTGAGGCCTGCTCGATCTCACGGACCATGACCGCACCCTCTAAGCCAGCATTATCAGCGATAAGCCGAGCCGGAGCCTCCAGCGAAGCGTGAACGATGCGGGCCCCAGTCTCCTGGTCGCCCTCGAGGCTTTCGATAGCACCGGACACCGCAGCACGCGACCGCAATAGGGCGGTACCGCCTCCGGCAACCACCCCCTCCTCAATGGCAGCACGAGTCGCCGACAGGGCGTCCTCGATGCGGTGCTTCTTCTCCTTGAGCTCAACCTCGGTAGCCGCGCCCACCTGGACGACAGCGACACCACCGGCCAATTTGGCGAGACGCTCCTGAAGCTTTTCACGATCCCAGTCCGAATCGGTCTCTTCAACCTCACGCTTGATCTGGCCGATGCGACCCTCGACGTCGGCGGACTCGCCAGCGCCCTCCACGATGGTCGTCTCGTCCTTGGTCACCAAGACCTTCCGGGCTGAACCCATCATGTCGAGGCTGACACCGTCAAGTTTGAGACCGACCTCTTCGGCGACGACCTGGCCACCGGTGAGGATGGCCATGTCCTGAAGCATCGCCTTACGGCGCTCACCGAAGCCCGGAGCCTTGACGGCCACCGAGTTGAAGGTGCCGCGGATCTTGTTGACGACCAGTGTGGCCAGGGCCTCACCCTCGACGTCCTCGGCAATGATCAACAGCGGGCGACCCGACTGCATGACCTTCTCCAGGACCGGCAGCATTTCCTGAACGGAACTGATCTTGCCCTGGTTATAGAGGATGTACGGGTCCTCCAGGATCGCCTCCTGGCGCTCCGGGTCAGTCACGAAATACGGCGACAGGTAGCCCTTGTCGAACTGCATGCCCTCGACGAAGTCCAGGTCCATGCCGAACGTGTTGGACTCCTCCACGGTCACGACACCGTCCTTGCCCACCTTGTCGATGGCGTCGGCGATGACCTGACCGATCGTCGCGTCAGCGGCCGAGATGCCGGCAACGTTGGCAATCTGCTCCTTGGAGTCGTCGACCCGCACAGCCTGATCGGCGATGGAGTCGACTGCAGCGGTCACGGCGGCCTCGATACCCTTTTTGAGGCCCATTGGGTTGGCCCCGGCGGCCACGTTACGCAGACCCTCGCGAACCAGCGCCTGAGCCAGCACGGTGGCAGTGGTGGTGCCGTCACCAGCGATGTCGTTGGTCTTGGTGGCCACCTCCTTCACCAGTTGGGCACCCATGTTCTCGAAGCTGTCCTCCAGCTCGACCTCACGGGCGATGGACACACCATCGTTCGTGATGGTGGGGGCACCGAACTTCTTGTCGAGGACCACGTTGCGGCCCTTCGGGCCAAGAGTGACCTTGACGGCATCGGCCAACTTGTTGACGCCAGCCTCGAGGCCGCGACGGGCCTCCTCGTCGAACTTCAGAATTTTTGCCATGGCGCGACTACTTGAGGATGCCGAGGACGTCGCGGGCGTTGAGGATCAGGAGATCCTCACCGCCAACGGTGATCTCGGTGCCGCCGTACTTGCTGTAAACGACAGTGTCGCCTTCGGCGACGTCCATCGGCACGAGTTCACCGGTCTGCTCGGAACGGCGGCCAGGGCCGACGGCTAGGACGTCGCCCTGCTGGGGCTTCTCCTTAGCGGTGTCCGGGATAACCAGACCGGAAGCCGTAGTGGACTCAGAGTCACTCGGACGGACCACGATTCGGTCCTCGAGGGGCTGAAGGTTCATCGAATGATTCCCTTTCGAGACGACGCCGGACCGCGTAGTCACAGACGTCTTGTTGGGGTTCTGGATGGCTCGCCGGGGCCTGACCGCCGATTGGCAGTCTCCCCATGCGAGTGCCAACGATAGGGGTACGTCCGGCAAATGACACCCTCTTCTAACCGTGGCGCTCCTCGATGACAGATGGCTCGGGACCAGCAGCGTTTCCGTCGGTTCCGTGAGTCAACCAACACTCGCCGCACCTAGTTGACTCGGCTCGAACAACAGCCTGACCCAGTCGCTCAATCGATGAGCGGTAGGGCCAGGTTGGGGTCGGCGCCTGCGTCCATCGGACTAGGACCATCGGACTGAAGGCGCCACCAACCTGCAGCGGCCACCATCGCGGCGTTATCGGTACACATCGCCCGCGACGGAACGAATGGTCGCACTCCAACCTCGTTGCACATCCCTGCGAATCGGGCCCGCAGCAACGAGTTGGCGGCAACGCCCCCACCCAGACACGCGCCCACCGCCCCCGTGGCCTCCACCGCCCACCGTGTCTTGGTCACCAGCGCGTCGACCACCGCGGTCTGGAACGAAGCAGCCACGTCCGCAGTGGGCGCGTCGGGTTCGTTACGCACGTGGTTGACCACAGCGGTCTTCAGACCACTAAACGAAAAGGCGTACCGGCGATCTTCGGGCAGGGTGTCCGGATTCTCCTGGACCAGAGCCCGCGGGTAGTCGAAAGCCGTTGGGTCGCCGTTACCGGCCAGAGCGTCAATGGCTGGACCGCCCGGATAGCCGAGGCCCAGATAACGGGCCACCTTGTCGTAGGCCTCGCCGGCTGCATCGTCCAGCGTGGAACCCAGCAGTCGGTAACAGCCGTGGCCCTCCATCAGCACCAGCATCGTGTGGCCACCCGACACCAGCAGAACGACCAGCGGCAACTCCAGATCGGGCTCCTCGAGGAACGACGCGTACAGATGAGCTTCGAGGTGATTGACCGACACGAACGGCACTCCCCACACCAGGGACAGGGCCTTGGCAGCGCTGACCCCAACGAGGAGAGAACCCACGAGGCCCGGACCGGTGGTGGCGGCTACGGCATCCACCCCGTCTGGGCCGACCGCGTTGTCGATGCCGGCGGTAGCTAGCGCCTCGGCCAGCACCGGCACTAGTTCCCTCACGTGGGCCCGACCGGCGATCTCCGGGACTACACCGCCGAACTCGGCGTGCTGTTCGACCTGACTGGACACCACCGACGAGCGGACCACAGTGGCCCGCTCAACTACGGCAATAGCTGTCTCATCACACGATGTCTCGACGCCGAGGATCGTGTTCCCTGAAGATGGTTCGCTCATCAGGCCACTCCTCCGTCGCGCTCCTCGATCTCGGCACGTTCCATCGCCTGCCTTTCCATGAGGGACACGAACACCGGATCTTCCAAATCGTGGACCCAAAGCACCAGAGCGTCGGTCGTTGTCCCGTCCGGATCGACGTAGTAGCGGGGCCGAACCCCGGCCGGGGCGAACCCGAACCGCCGATACAGAGCAATGGCGGCGGCGTTGTCGACCCGAACCTCGAGCGTCATAGCTGTGAGCCCCCGGGCCCGAGCGTCTCGACAAAGGGCAGCCAGAAGACGGGACCCGATCCCGTGCCGCTGGTGGGCCGGGTCCACGGCAATGGATGTGACATGGCCCTCGTCGGCCACTACCAAGAGCGCGGCGTGTCCCACCGGGGCCCCATCCGCCCCCTGAGCCACTAGCAGGGTCCTCGTCATCGGATTGGCCAGCTGATCGCGCAGGAACTCCTCGGACCAGGGCGCCGGCTGGACCAGGGCGTCCAGAGCACGGACGGCGTCCACGTCAGCTGCGACCATGGGCCGCAATAGCACCTGCGGGACAACCACCTCCATCACGCCCCTCCGGCTCGGGTCGACCAGTTGATCTGGGCATCGGGCTGGCGCAGGTAGATCGGTTCAAGCTCCCACGGCTGCACGAACTCTTCACGCATGGCCCGGGCGTGGGCTAACTGCACGAGTGCCCGGGCGCTCGGATTGGCCAGACCCTGCTCGGCCATCTCGATGCCTCGCAGGCTGGTAAACGCATCGGCGTGGCGTAGCACCCCGTCGCCCACCAGCAAAGCCGGCTCATCAAGAGCCTCTAACTCGGCCGATAGCTCATCGGGCTTGCAAACGTTGGCCTCACGCACACGCTGTATCCCCCCCGGCACCCTGCGGAACAGCGCCGTGAACAACTCGCCCCGCCTCGCGTCCAGTGCTGGCACGATCAAACGCGTCGTCCACCTGGCCGGGAAGGCCATCAGGTCGAGGCTAGGCACCGGGATCATCGGTACGCCCAAGCCCTGGGCAAGCGCGACCGCGGTAGCGATCCCGACCCGCAGGCCGGTGAACAAGCCCGGGCCCACGTCGACGGCCACAGCCCCCACCTCGGACAGTTCAATCCCGGCCTGCCGACGTACGAAGTCAATCTGGGGGGCCAGTGCCTCGGCGTGGCGGCGACCCCGACCGGCATGTGCTGAAGCAAGCACGCCCTCGTGGCCACCAACCGCACAGCCCACTTGGGCTCCCGCGCTTTCGATGCCCAGTATCAGCACGGGGTATCGGTCCTGTCGGAGTCCCCGTCCGCTGCGGCCGGTTCGAGAGCTAACAGGGCTACCTCGCGATCAGACCATTCGGCCCCCACCGTGCGTAGGCCAACCACGCGGTCGTCGGGACCGTCACCCAGCGTCAATCGAACCTCTAGATAGCCACCTGGTAGAGCCCCGGCGATGGCGTCCCCCCACTCGATGATGGTGACCGACCGGTCGTCAACCAGTTCATGGAGGCCAAGGTCACGGACCTCGTCGATGTGAGCTAGTCGGTAGACGTCGAGATGGTGGACGGTCAGTACCTCACGCTGGTAGCGGTTGGCCAGCGTGAATGTGGGCGAGGTGATGGGCGCGGTGACCCCAAGGGCCCGGCCGAACCCCTGGGCGAACGCCGTCTTGCCGGCCCCCAAGTCGCCACACAGCACCAACAGGTCGCCGGCCCGTACCAGCCCGGCCAGAGCGGTTGCCACCGCCTGAGTCCCGATAGCCGAGGTGGTAGCAAAACTCCGGATTCCCGGTTGCTCGGTCGACCAATGCTCGGTCATGCAGCCACCAGATCGCGCACTCGGCTGAGATCTGAGCGCATGTCGGCCAGTACGCCAACTCCGCCGCGGAGAGCAGCCGCGGGATGGAAGGTAGGCACCAAGTGGCGAGGCGGATCGCCGTAGCGGTAATCGTGGCCCCGCAACTTCGTAATGCCGGTACCGGTCTGAAGCAGGAGCCGAGAGGCGAAGTTGCCCAAAGTCACAACCACAGATGGGTCCACGAGGTCCATCTGTCGGGCCAACCACGGACGGCAAGCCGCTATCTCGTCAGAGCGAGGATCCCGGTTCTCGGGGGGGCGACACTTGACGACATTGGCGATGTAGACGTCGGACCGGTCCATCCCCAATTCCTCGGCCAGCAGGCGGTCCAACAGTTGACCCGAGCGACCTACGAAAGGCACCCCCTGCTCGTCCTCCCGAGCCCCGGGGGCCTCGCCCACGAACATGACATCCGCGTTAGGTGAACCATTGCCAAACACGACCTGAGTCCGACCCTCGGCCAGCCCACAGGCCGTGCAGGAGGCGGCCTCGAAAGCAAGCTCACAGTGCGGGGTCGTCACTCCGAAAGATTACCGAGACCGTCTCCTAGAGAATGGGTCCCCGTCGGGATGGGCCCCTCAGCAGGCGCGAACGACGGCCTGCTCAACGGCGGCCACCGTTAGGACCCGGAGCACGTCGAGGTCCGCGGCTCCGTCTCCATTAGCCCTCGGCACCATTCCGGTGGCCGCGGCCACGAAGGCGTCTCCGTCAGATCGCATATGAGGTGGGAAGACCGCCCGAGCTAGCCCGTCGTGGGCCGACTGGGCCAGGAGCAGACACTCGCCCTTGGTCAGAGCGGTGTCGGTTAACACTGCCCCGATGGTGGTGTTGCCCCGCGGTCCCGCGTCGACACCAGCACCAGGCGAAGCGGTGAATAGATCGCCGGAGTCTGGCCATCCCCTGAACACCCCATCGGCCACGGCCATCGACGTAGCGGGATCACCAACGTCGCCTGCGGCGTTCACGGCCACCAGGACGGCAACTGTCAGGCTCCCGCGGCTGACTACGGCCACGCCCAGTCCACCGGGTCGAGCGTGGTCCCGTCCCCGCCAGGTGCCTACGGTGGCACCGGTACCAGCGCCGACCGGTCCGGTGGGCACCGGGGCATCGACGGTCGACACAGCAGCTTCGGCGGCAGCCCGACCCTCGACCGGACCAGGACGGACCGACCCGTCACCCTCCAGCAGGTCATACAACGACAGACCCACCACAATGGGCACCGGGCCGCCACCGGTGGGGAACCCGGTTCCTTTGTCGGCCAGGTAAGCCACCACCCCGTCACCCGAGGCCAGACCGAACGCCGAACCACCTGAAAGCACCAGGGCATCCAGGCGCTCAACGGTGCGCTCGGGAGCCAGCAGATCGAACTCCCGGGTAGCCGGGGCCCCACCCCGTACCTCACCGGAGGCCACGGTGCCCTCAGGGAATAGCAGCACTGTGCAGCCGGTGCGCGCGGTGTCGTCGGTGTAGTGACCGACCCGTAGGCCATCGATGGGGATCCTCACGTCGATCGACGCTAGTCCCGGTTCCCCGGCGGAGCCCCGGCCGCGACGAGGCCGTCGAACCGGTTGTCGTAGTCGGCGACCACGGTGCGCCAGTCGAAGCGCCGGATGGCCTCGTCCAGGCCGGCCACACGTGCCCGCCAGCCGCTCAGGTCGGTGAGCACGTCGTGGAGGCGAGTCCGCAGTTCGCCATCCGGGTAAAGGGCCACTTCGGCCCACTCCCCAACCAGTTCCGGGTAACTCTGGCGGGCGGGTAGCACCGGCACGCAGCCAGCGGCCATGGCCTCTACCACGGCGATCCCGAAGAACTCGTGAGCAGCTGCGCTCACCACCACGTCGGCCCGTCCCAGCAGGTCGACGTAGTCGACCCGCTCCTGGAACCCCCAGGCCACCACCCGGTCACCCAACCGGTCACGGGCCTCGGTGAACTCCCTCGGATCGACCCGATCGTTCTCGCCCACAATGGCCGCCCGGAAGGCCACGCCGTCGTCAGCCAGCCGGGTCATAGCATCCAACACGGCCCTCGGGTTCTTGTC
>MPLU02106024.1_pt1 | contig 12416 bp, 23 predicted proteins | sample 1617381 | NCBI WGS metagenome assembly MPLU02 (sample SAMN05944801, study PRJNA350692) | marine metagenome | biome: marine; feature: ODZ; material: water; isolation source: 90 m water sample filtered on 0.2 um supor filter | place: Pacific Ocean | collected 2012-04-08 | depth 90m m | reverse complement strand
CTGCTTGATGGTTAACTGCTTTTCCTCCGGCTTCAGCTTACTGGTTTTCTTTTTTCCCATTGCCCCGTCCCTGTGTCGTAAACCACATAGTTGTATTCATCCAGCGAGCGGATCGCTTCGGCCATGTCCTTCCCGCCAAGGTTCCTTTCTACCGCCTTGTAGTCTGTAGGAGCGGCCAGTCGGTAGATATACATTTTGTCGGTTGCCGATAGCAGGTTCGGGTGCGCGTCAGTAATCCTCTGACTTCCAAGCCAGATTGAAACCTGATGATGTCGGCCCATTCTGGCGGCGGATTCGAGTTCCTGTGCTCGTCGGCCTGGGTAGATGACCGCAAATTCATCGATTGCAATCGTAACGTATCCGTCTCTTCGCTTTGCCTCGTGAATGATGATGTGGACCGCCTCCATCATCTGATCAGGGTTCAGGTGCCCAATCCATAGACAGCAGTCGTAGACTTCTTCCGTCTGCATCCGCGCGGCTAATCGATTCGCGTCGGTGTCTGTGTAAGTGTAGCTTTTCACGGTGTTGGTTACGTCGATGTAGACAAACCGTGGTCGATACCGCGAAAGCGAGCGGATCGCGTAGCTCTTCCCTGATCCACGCGCACCCACCATGAATAGGTTATTTGGGACTGTCTGCTTTTTCGATGCCATGCGACTTCAAAAGCTCCTTTTCATCTTGGATGGTCGGAGATGAGTAAACAGCGAGTGCAAGAGCACTGGCCACAACCGCCAGCTTTACCCCTGGATGGTCCACCTGGTCTCGGTAGCCATAGTGGTCCAGAACGTCGACCACAGCCGGTCCCAGTTGCATAACCATCTCAGCCGGTGGAGGTCCCTTTTTCATTTTGATGCAAGCTGGAGTGACCAGGAATGCATTGGCAAGAATGGAGATTTGAACAGCCAGAGCGCCGTCTGATTCAGGCTGAACCTGAACTGATTTTGGTTCTGGCTTTGTCGGTTCCGGTTTGTCCTTCGCTGGTCGTCCGGGCTTACCCTTGGCGGCTTCACATGCTGGGCAGTTCGTATCTTTCCAGGTTCGGGCAATGTTGCCCTCCTCCCTGGGTGCTCCGCATAGGGGTAAGTTCGTGTTCCGGTCCCGGTAGTGCTTGACGGGTGTCGATTTGGGCGTTTCGTCTGCCTCTGGGATCATGGGCACGACGTTTGCGGGTGTGGCCTCACTCATACCTTGTAACCCTTTGCGCGTAGGATGGCGCTCAACTTCTCGTTGTTCTCTCGAAGCAGCTTGAGTTCTTCGCTTTGCTGGCTGTATCCACGGCCCAGTGATTCTAAGGCGTCTGCAATAACGCCGGTCGGGTCAACCATCGCAGGCTCAGCACTGGCCGGGACGGTTCCACCGGCTGTGCGCTCTTCAATCACGACCTCGCCGACCTCCTCCACGGTTTCGGCTTCTCCGTCTGGCGCATTGGCTTCAAGGACTTCTTCGATAATGCCCTTCTCTTCAACTTCGATTTCTTCTGACATGGTGTTCCTCATTCTGATGTTATGCGTCCCGCGCACATTTTGAATTTAATCGTGCGGGGCTTGTTTAGCAAGGTTCGATTCTGGGTATATTCTGCGCGTCCATGCCGGACCAGATCGGGCGCTATCACTTTTGGAATGCCTGACATTTTTGGGGCTTCGCCTTGGAGGATATAGGACTTGGAGCCCATTAGGGTGACGTGGTCCCCTACCCAGTCAATCTTCCACTGCCCTAGTTCATCCCCTATCCGCTCACGTATTGAATCGGGTAATACGGGTTTGCCCTCTTTTGTAGGGCATGCGAATAGTGCGCTGTCTGTATCCACGTAAAACACATTGCAACCGGCTTCGTTCAGCAGCATTTGAACACGCGCGAGTGAAATCGAAACGCGGTCTGAGATAAACGCGGACCAAACAGGGTTCGATGAAACCGGATATTCTGGCATTTTTTCCGCAATGAAGCACCGCCCACCAACCATTGCGGTCGGCAATTCCGGCATCTTTAGGATTCCGTCCTCGTCTATGTACGGGTTGAACGACTCCGCGAAGGGTTTAAGGTCGAGCGTCCACCGACTTGAACCGAATTTTCCATAAAGCCTACGCCCAAACTCTTTGATTGCCTTTTGGGCTGGTCCCTTGTCCATTCCCGACTGGGTCTGGTAGACGGAATCCATAAAGCGGCGAAGTGGGAAGTATTCCATGCAAAACGAACGTGCGCGATGGACTTCGACAATTTTTCCACCGTTCTTTAGGGCTTCCCGTATCATCGGGTAAGTCCACGTCCCCCGAATGGTTGAACCGGGTAGCGGGTATCCGATGGTTACACCCTCTTGGCTTCGGTTCCGTTCCGGCAATATGCGGACACCTTCGCCCGTCCGAATGGTTACGGTGGCAATCCCGCATCGAATAGTCAGGTCTAGTTCGTCAGAGTATTTAGCCCAGACGTACGGCATCGGACGACGGGCGACGGCAGGAAACGCGGAGTTCATGTCGATGCGGACCAATGTCTTTCCCGGTTCAAGTTCATAGGATGGTGCGTTCATTCTGCGGATTAGCCGACCTGGGCGGTGGCCTGCTCTGTGGATCACTCCGTTTAGATAGCACTGGGTTCTTCCGCCGAAATACGCCTCGCGATACCAATCAAGATCGTCGGTTGTGATATTGACGTTCCGCCAGGGCTTTCCGGCGTTGAACTTTTCCCGCCATAGGTGGAAGGCGGTTGAGGCCCCGGAGCCTTTCAACTGGCCTCCCATGCCTTCGACGGCATCCTTGATGGTCATGGCTAAATGGTGGGCCGGCTCGTTTCCGATTCTGCCGACTTCGGTAAACCCTTTCACGTCCCTTACGTGAAGCCTTCCCCAGTGGACGGAATTCACCCCGTACTTGCTGATTCTTACCTTAACCTCTGGCGGTACGTCGTCGTTCGGGAACATGCGCCAGAACTCACCATCAAGGTCGGAAGTCCACAATGTGGTGTGTTCCCTTCCCGCTCTTCCTCTGGCTTCGTCTACTTGTTTTTTGAATTCTGCCGTCCGCAATGGCTCGTGAATCATATTGGTGCTACCGCATACATAGAGCGCAATTCGATGCACTCGAAGTCAAGGATATTGGTCTGTTCGACCCTGGGCGCTTCGGGTGTCTGGCTTATCCTCCCATAACCGGCACCCCATGCGTCCCCGTACCCAGGAATTTCGATATCGGTCAATAGGATTTGCTGCGCTAACTTGTCTCTGAAGTCGTTCGCCCGTTGGGTCTGGGTCAACTGTCCACGTCTGCTTGATATGAAGCTATAGGCTACGGCTTCACGTTCGGGCTTTCCCGCTATCCCCACAGTGAACTGAACCCTCGTTACAATGTTAGGTCGCCCATCTGCCTTTTCAACGATTGGTAAAACGTCGAAGACTTCCGACATATAAGCGCCCAGTTCCACCATGGAACAGACTGTCCCCGATGGCCCTTCATAGAAACGCTCTCCAGGTATTCCGACCTGGTCCTCTATGAAGCCCTCTTTTGTCAGCCTTTTTTCTGCCCGTTTCTGCCCCGCTGGCGTTGATTCCCGTTTGAGACGGGCGAAAGAATTTGAAGCGTAGAACCGGCCCCGGCGCTGGAGGGTGACCCTCTTTCGGTAGTCCGGCAGGTCGAGCGCGGCAACTTTGTTTTGACGATTCCTAAACGGAATTTTGCCTTGGCGGCGAATGGCGGCGTCTTGGATGGCCGTCCGGCGGTTCCATTCTTTCCGGCTTACCAGTACACTAGAGCCGTCTAAACGATAGAATCTTTTCATAGGTAAAACTCATGGCCATGCCCCGCGCTACACTCGAAGAACCCCAGAATGCCATTACATGCGCCGGGCGGGTTCCGGCTTCGCTGGTCGATGAAGACCGGCTTCGCCGTCAAATCACTGCGGGTAATCCGGGCACCATTGAAGACGTCCGATTCTGTTCGACGTCCATGCTCGGGACTAGAGAAACAACTTTCTGGGTTTACTTCACCAGAAACGGGATCCCTTCCAAGCTCTATACCGTGGAGTTCGCGCAGGACATGGGCATTGTAACGCCCGAAGCTGTTCAAAGGTTTCTTGGTGGTCCGCGTCGAAGCGCGGAAGAACTCTCGAGCCAGAGACGCCAACTTGCCAAAGATACGGCCAGGGCAGAGGCTCAAGCGGAAAAAATACAGGGGATTGGGAACCTGTGGTCTGACCTCGCTGAATCCGGGCGAAATTTTGCTCAAACCGCAGGCCCCCTGATCACTCTTCTCGTTGTTGGTTACGTTGGACTCATTATCGTGAAGGCTCTCGACGACTGACGCCAGTCCTTAAATGTCGTCATCCAGAAAATCGGGCAGTGCGGACCCGTCCACGTCCCGTCGTTTCAGGTGGTCTGCACCGACCTTGAAACTGGCCTCCACTGCATCGAGCATGGGCTGATTCTGGACCACCTCACGGGGCAGACAGACTGCTTTAAAATCGTTAAGCGGAAACCCCGTTTTCCGGCTTATTTTTTGGCCTTTGAACAGGATAGCAACCCATAAAAGTTCCAGACTCTTCGCTGACTCGGTAACCTTGGAAATGAAGGCGTCACGGTCGGGGCCTGGAGTTTTGGTCTCATTTTTGAACCTGTTGTAATTCAAGTTCGGGAGTGGATCACCGAATTCGGACGACAATTTCACAAACAGGTTGGCGTTGCAAAATACCTTTTTCTTCAGCCCGTCGGGATCCAAGACGTCGACCACAAGAACTCCCTTCTCTCCCCATTTGTCGTCATCTTGGATTTGAACGTACGCGCGTTCAATGACGCCAGACACGAAAGGTTCTTCCTTGAAATTGTGGTTTTCTCCGTCCCCCAGGACTTTCATTCCGACGTCCGAAAACAGCCTCGCGACGGTGTCCAGGTCGGCCCCCGCGTCGAGGTCCGCTGTTCTTGCATGCATTGCCTCTAGCAATGCGGTTTCTTTCTTCTGTAGCTCGCTCATTTTTTCGTCCTTTCACTGACGATGGTTTGTGCCTTGCGGCCTAGTGCTGAACCCGGTTCAGGTTCAGTGCTTCAATGATTGTTTCATGCGCTTCGTCGGCCATGCTCGCGAAGTTTGAGATAATCGCCTTCCCCTCTGGGGACTCGACCGCATCGGCCAAGTCTGAAAAGGCTTTAGCCATCAATGGGAATTGAAGAATTGCCACCTTAACGGCTTTTCTCTGATAGCTACCGCTTGCCTTCATGCTTTCGATGATCTCGCGAAGTCTCACGATTTCAGCGCGGTTCTCAATGTTGAGTTCTTGTAGTCTCAAGATCTCGTGAGTGTGATTCTCTTGGGCTACTTCGGCCTGTCTGAGTAAGAGGGCACGCTCTTCGGCAGGGGATGGCTCGACGGCCATGTATTCGTCGGCGTAGTTGGCTTTGATTCGCTGGGTCTGTTCTTCCAAGAGACTTTGCGCCAGTTCATCAAGCTGCGCCAGTTCGTCGGGACGGTCCTTTGAGGGTTTTCGATGACGCCAGTTCAGCTTCTTCATGTTCTCACTCCGCATAGAGACCCCGCGCCAAGTTTGCGGACAGGAATAGAGAGGACTAAGCCTGAACTTGACGCGGGGAAGATTCATTTTTTTGTTTGGTTCCTGTCCGCTCGCAGAGCCTAGAACACACACAGGCACACATCAAGATTTTTCTTTCCCCGCGCCTACCATTTGCGCCGGTCTGCGATATTTTCCAGGGAGGGATATGTCTTTTTTGAGAGTGACAAAACCGGGTCGTTAACTATCTGGGTTAACTGTCTCCGGAGGTCCCGCCGGGCCGCTTCGGTGAATCCATACTTTGTGCCCAGTTCAGTGACCAATGTATGGGTTTGCACCAGATAACTGGCCAGCCTTCTGGCGTCGTCGTCGATATATTCGCGAGGGCGTCGCCCACGGTATTCATACCTGAATTTTCTTCCGGTGATCAGGCACCTGGATATTCTCATTTCCTTCTTTGCCATTTTCGCAGTCCTTTCAATGGTTTATGGATAACTTCAGACGTTAATAACTGTGAGCACCGTTACCGTCTGAAGTTATACAATGCCATAGGTCTGCCCGTAAAGCTCCCTTAAACGTCAGACGTTGTCGGGCGCGCCTTTTTTTACTTTATTGTCAGTAGTTGGCGGTTTAGACTGTGTTGTCCTTTCACATGACGGCGCTAGTACCGCGCCAGGAGAATCAACATGCTCGGTCTTTCCGGCAAAGAAGCAATCGGCGTTGCAATCATTGCAATGCTCGTCGTCGCCTATGGGCGTCCTCTCTACTCTAAACTGCCAGGCGCTCAGGCTTAAGGGAGTTTAGAAAATGCCACAGTTACAAAGAATCAGCAGGCCTCTTAGCCAGCTTAACCCATTTGTCGCCAATGCTGCACAGCCAGTGCAGAACCCCGTTTCGCGTGGTTTTGAGAGCACACAGCGAATTGACGCACTGGTGATTCAGGTTGATCTTGAAGTCGCTCTGGCGGCAGCTCCGGGTACGGCGTTCCTCACCCGTGCGGAGTTCGACGGCATGCTCGATGCGTCGATGCAGAACATTCGCTTCTTTTCGTCCACTTGCGGCGAAATGATTCGGAATCTTTCCCTCTCTGACCTGGTTAACATTGTTCACCATACTTCCGGCGAGTTTCCTTCTGTTGAGGGTATCAATGGAATCGGTTCGACGTTCTCGACCGGTCAAGGCGGCGCTCCCGCTGGCTCGTTCCGTACCAAGCTCGAAATTCGTGTTCCCTTTTCTCTAGTCAAGCATGGAAGCATTCGCGCAGCACATGCGCCTCGCGTGATGCAAATGCAGGACGGCGGTTTTGGGTACACTTGCGGAACTGGCGCCGGTTTTACTGCAAGCGCAGGTGCCGCCGCTGCGACGATTACCGCAGCGAACAGTCAGATCAATGTTTACATTGAAGGACCCAAGAACGCTCCTATTGCTAAGGCTTCGCCATTGCTTTATGAGTCCACAACTTTCAATGCCCTTCAGGGTCTGGAGTTTCCCGCTGGCCTGTACTACAGCTTGCTACAGGACACTGATAGTCCTAACGCTGGCTGGGGTGCTACAGGTGGACTTGCTGCCGGTTGGCGCTTGTTCTCCGATGGTGTTGAATACCTCGGGATGAATGACACCGATCCCCTGAACGCTACCGACTACGCTATCCGGGGTCTCGGTGGTGCAGAAGCCTGGAAGGTTTCCGCCGGTATTGGTACCGCCGGTTCTGCAACTGGTGTCAACACCTTGTATGACAACGCAGGCGTACCGCTGGTCTCGACTCCTTTCACAAACCGTTCCTGGGATTTCTTCCAGGCTTCGGATCGTGTAGTGGTCGATATGGGCACCAACTATACGACGGCACAGACCTTTTTGAACTGTCGTGTAATTCCGACCAACCAGGTGCCCGATGTTGCGGCTTGTCCATGCAACGGTGGAGCGAGTGCCATCCCAACCGGCCTTCCGGGCGAGGGTTCCGCCACTGCTGCCGCTATCGCGCCCTATGCGCCACAGCGTGCTAAGTAATGGCGTTCCGGGTTCGACTGGGAGGCCGCGACTTTGCCGGTCTACTGCTCCCTGACTCGGGCGTGATCCTGGGTCGGGGTGCTACCAAGCGAACCCTACATACGTTTACTGTCTTCACGCCGCAGGCACAGGTCGTCAGTGGTGTGAAGATTGTAACCGATAAGAAGAAATTGAAGGAGCGAACGGCGATTAAGGAAGATGCTTGATGAACACGCAAGACGTCTTAATTGTTGGAGCGTTCGCTGCTGGTGCTTTTCTTTGGTTAGAAAAGGAGCGGCAGGACAAAGAACGTGTGGCTGCTTTAGAGGCGCAGAATGCTGCGCTTCGTGCTGCTGCTGCTAGTAAGAACAAAAAGAAGGGCACCGATTGGGCCGCTATCGCCTTCGGAGCCATCCCCGTCATTGGCGGTGTTATAAATGCCCTAATCGGCACAAAGGCTAGTTCTTAATGGCTAAGCTCAACCCCATTGTATTAGCTGCTATCGGCGTCGGTGGTGCCTACCTACTCACTAGGCAGGGTTCAGCCGATGGTGATGGTGCCCCCCCCGCACCGCCCTCGAGCCAAGGGCTGTACACCTTAAAAACCATCGGCGTCGATTCTTCCGGCTATCAGATCGGGCAAAAGTCGCAAGTTATTCTTCCGGCCCGATATGGGTACGTTCAGCCCGCTTTCCCTGCCTATAGCAGACCGGCCATGGGCTGGGACAACAAGCTTGTCGTCGGTGCTAGGGCTATGTTCGTTTCGAGCCATCGAGGCTCTTTTCGCCTGGGTGCTGGAAAGCTGGACCAGGTTAGCAGGAAGTTCGTCACCACAACCCGCAACAAACGAAGCTATATACTCAACGTCTCCAGCGGCTCGTATGCTATCCCTAGTCGGGCGTCATTGCGCCAGTACTACGGTTTGCGCGTTGGGTATGCGAACTTCGACGAAAACTTGAGTAGGCTTTTTAGGTGGGATGTTATCCCGGTTGAATCTCAGGTTGCCATGTATGCGGATGTCATCAGTTCCGGGCAGCAGTTTCTTGTGCCCGACACCGAGCTATCCGCTGGCCAGTTCGAGGTTCGCTCTACGACTGGACAGGTGTCTGCGTCTTTCCAGAGCCGGAATGGTTCCACGTTCGTTGAACGGGAGGGATTTTACCATAACGGCGAGGCATTCATTCGGACCGATGGCCCTGCTGGTTCCCTTAACTGGGGGGACATTTCGGACGCTAACCCGTTCATCATTTATTTCGTTTCAGAGTCTGGCATGGTGGCAATTAATAAGCGTACCAGACAGACCGTTCCAAAATCGGAACTTCGACCACGGTGGAAAAATCTTGAATACGGTGCGGTTCCCCATGCGCGGTGCCCATGGACAAACTCAGTATTTCAGGCGCCAAGTTCGAACATTACCGGGGGGTCCAGCGCCACGGGTCGGAGTTTTTGGTGGGCGTGGGGCCAAGACCTGAATACTGAATACTTTGGGAACAAAACTACCTTACAGCGCAACTGGCGAAACGCCCCCCGTTTTGTTTCCTATCCTGCCCCGTCGGCATTCGTCGGGTACGGTGTCCGCCTTTACAAAGATAAAGCCTCTGGCATTGCGAACTTCGGGTGCCGAAATAAGCAATGTTGGCTTGCGTCTATTGTCGGCGGTTCTTCCAGCACTCAAGGCGGCACGTCTGGGCGGCAGGGTAGTGGGCGTATTCTCGACAGGCGGAACACTTCAGGCATTTTCATGGACGACGGCGCACCTTTTGATTTTCATGCTCCAGCGGTTCTGGCAGCTTTTTTAAATACGAAAATTGGCTTCTATAGAGAAGACATATCGATTATTGGAGAGACATAATGGCACAAGAAGGAAACGCTGCGGTGGATGCCCCAGCGAATGCTCAAGCATCGGAAACCGTCATGGATGTTGCCGAAGTGGTCGAAGAGCCCAACGGCGAAATCATCGAAGACGCGGCATCCGTTGCAGAATGGTCTTTCGACCTTTCAGATGGACTGGCCGACGATGTTGCCCAGGCGGCTAATGAGATCGCGGACGGCCAGTTCCGCCCAGGCTTTTTGATTCCCGTTCTTGCCGCTTCCATTGGTGCGGCTTACATCGGTATCTGGCTCGGTGACAGAATCCTCCCCTTCGGTCGTACGACCGTTGGCAAAGCCACCGGCGCGGCTCTTGGAACGCTGCTCGCTGATGTAATCAGCCGTAAGGTTCGAAGCTAATGGGGGCCGGCACCCGACCAGAGGCGCGTTTATGTCGCCCGTTCTTCCTTCAACTCGGTGCTTCACCGGGTGGAAGCGATAGGTTCCGGGTGCCTGATGGGTGGGTAATTCGCGACCTACACATCAATTTCCCGTCTACAAATTACATGAGGCTCATGGCTTCATCGGACCGCGAGTTGACCGCCTTCATACCTGTCTCGACTGCGGACTTTGACAGGGGTCTATTACCTTTCTATTTCGATGCGACTGCCTACGGTGGAGCGTGGTATCCGAGCAATTCCGTCATCTGGCAGTGGCACGACATTCAGTATGCTGAACTACGTTCTGTCGTCATTGAACAGACGACCGGCGGCTGGTCTGACCAGGTGGTCGTTCTTGGCGGCGTTCTTGTCCCCGACCCTCGAAGGTTTTGATGCGTGCAGAACAACTATCCATTCTGGCTATCCTATTGGGAGTGGGTTACCTCATTTTTCGGGGTAGCCGGTCTGGGTTGGCCTCCAGTCCGGCGGACTTCACGCCGCAGGACCTCGATGCAGCCGCGCGTACTCTATGGGCTGAAACGTCGATGCTTGGACCTACTGACGAACAAGAGGCGATCGTTCAGGTTCTCAAGTCGCGTGCTCAGTTTGCCGGGCAATCGGTCTATGAAACTGCGGTTCCTCCAGGTAGGCCCCTATGGAATGGTGCTTCGGTATTTCGGGAACGGTGGGAAACTGCCGACCAGCAACCGCGATTCGATCGCGCTTTGGAAGTGGCGGGTCGCGTTCTTTCGGGTGAAGCCCCTAACCGCATCGGCCCCCGTCGTCATTTCGTACACCCAGGCGGATCTCCCCGGTGTAACGATTCGACACAGTGCCAGGGCAGGCGATTGTGCGTCGATGGAAGATGCCTTCCAGTGTGGTCTATTTCACAGGCAGAAGGTGGGAATGCTGGAACCGGTGGCACCTATCAACCAGTCAAAGTGGGAAGGGCAATTTTCTCATGACAGGTAGGGAAGCCATGTTTGGGATGTTCGGGAGCGGCGTAGTTGGCTTTGTGCTGGCTGTTTGCTTCTTTGGATGCTCTGGGGACCAGTTGAGACCCGAAACGGTGTCAACGGTGGCGTCTTTGACGCCTTGCGTTTTCAATGGCATTGAGAAGGGTTTGAAAGATGATGAGTTGGTTGGGCACATTGCTGGATGTAGCATTGAGGCTTTACGAGTGGGTATCAAAACGGCAGAAGAAGCCAGAGATGCCGGAACCTTGCGAAACGAAGGAAAATGAAGATGATTGACAAAGCCACACTGGCAAGACTCGCAGGCATAGCGGCGGGCATTCACTTTGGGCGGCGCTTCGGCCTGCTCGGTAAGACACTGAGCGTTTATGCTGGTGTTCTTGCAACTCACTACCTAGCGGATGGTATCGGACCCGCTAAAGGTCCCAACGGACGCCCCACTGCCCCGGCTGAAAGCGCAGCAGAATAATGAAAATTGAAAATCTAATCGGCTTCGGCCTCATTGCTGCCCTGGTTTGGCAGATCTCAAAACGTGACGGTGGGAGCGGAGCGCCAACCATTTATAACGCTGCACCGCCACGCGGTACTAGGTGGGAGGACGCCCTGGTTCAAGGGATCCAGACCGCTGGACAGGTTGCAGAGGCGGCAATTCGGAGTCAGCAGGCTGGTGCAGCTGCCAATTCTGCTCAGTGTCGGGCAAATGCACAGCAGCAAGTTGCAGCAGCTCAGGCTTCCGGCGTTACCGTCCAGGGCAATGATTGGGCAAGCGTTGAGGATCAAATTTATCAGGCGTGTGTTGCTGGAATCTCATGAAGATTAACCAAACCACACTTCTTGCTTTAGCTGTAGCGGGCTATGGTGCATATGCCCTTTGGAACCACTATAAGAAGGTGAAGTACTTGAGGTTTCGCCGGTTTGCGGGCTATGCCCAGAGTGCCGGGTTACTCAACACTGCCGTTACCACAGAAGATGGGCCTCCTCCCAATTACGACTGGGTTCGAACCGTTCAGCAGGTTTCAAGCTAATGAGCACTCAGGACTTGATATATTGCGCGATTGCCATCGGCTTCGGTTACTGGCTGGGCAGACAACGCAAGGCACCTGCGGCTGATTCACCGGTTGCCTCTGGGGTCTCCATTGACCTCCCGCCGACGCCCGCATCCATCACAAGGCCACCGCAGTTCAGTGACCCAATGATGCAACAGAACCGCTCGGCCACCTACTTCCAGCAGGAAATAAGCTAGTGACCAGGCGCGGTCCATATGGTTTGCCAAAACGGAAGGCATATATGATTTATGACCTACCCCGTGCGCGCAGCGCCGTGTCGCGCGCAGAACAGAACGCCACGCCTTCCGAGAAAAAGAAGATAGCAAGGGCTGTCTATGACAAGTTCAAAAAGGCCAGGCGTTGGCCATGGGTTCGCAAGCAACTAGGCATGAAACCGCTGAAGAGGAGATGAGAACTAAATGAACGAATGGCAAAAGGTTCTCCTGGTCGGTTCCGCGCTTGTTGCTTGGTCTATCTGGGTAGAACGCGACAACGTATTGAGGCCCAAAACAGAGCGAGAACGACGCAGGGCGATTCAGAGCCAAGCGGAAGCTAAAGCTAACGCGGACGGTTACCGGGACGGAAGCACAGGCGCTCCAGACAGAACAGCCAGCAGAGGCTTAACCATTGGCATGACTGCCGAGGGTGCAGCCATTAGTACCGCCTACCGGGCTGGAT
>MPLU02029477.1_pt1 | contig 12470 bp, 3 predicted proteins | sample 1617381 | NCBI WGS metagenome assembly MPLU02 (sample SAMN05944801, study PRJNA350692) | marine metagenome | biome: marine; feature: ODZ; material: water; isolation source: 90 m water sample filtered on 0.2 um supor filter | place: Pacific Ocean | collected 2012-04-08 | depth 90m m | reverse complement strand
GCCCTCCGGTCCATCGAGTGGAAGTTGTTCATTAAATGCCGCACCGGCGTCAGCTTGTCGCACTCCTTGATGTCCAGCCGCGCCGTCGACCCCTTCGGCAGCTTCAGGTTAGCGTCGAACGCGGCCATGTCTTCCCCGATGGCCATCCACGCGATCCGCAGCCGCTCTTGCTGGGAGGCTGTGGGGGCGTCTGCCCGGGCCTTCTCCGCCCGGAACAGCACGTGCCGCTGCACCGACTTGTCCTGGGCATACTCCAGGATCATGCCCCTCACGGCCGGGGTCTTCTCCAGCACCTGCAGGTGCGTGACCTCGGTCCACGTGTGGGGCAGAGCGAGGATCACCCGCTGATCCTCGCTCATCTCATCGTCTTCCTGCACGCCGGACCGCATGGTGTCTCTCGGGGCGACTGCAGAGCCTCCATACTTTGGCTGGCCGTCCTGCGGGAACGGACCATACTGTCCCGCACGCCCGTCCGGGGTGTCATGCATCGGCTGCTCCGTGACCACGCCGCTGTGGGTCTCCGGGGCAGCGTGCCCCGGGGGCGTCACCGGCGCCGGGGTGGCGGCACGCGGCGGTTCGGCCTGCTCTGGTGACGGCGCGGCCGGGAGCCACGGTGAGGTCCACGCGTTGCTCACACCTCCCCACTGGTCCACCTGGCTCAGCGAGGGCGGGGCTGCGGAGCCGGGCCCTTGGTCCGGTGACGTCCCGCCGAAAGAGCCCATTGGCATCGACCACCCAGGGGGCGGGCCCGGTGGAGGAGGCGCCGGGCCTGGCCACACCCCCGTCGGTTGCATGACCGGCCACGGCATCGGCATCGGCGGCACGCCAGGTCCCACCGGTTGCATCGGGAGCCCCATGGGCGGCGCCAAGGGCATGATGGGTTGTGCCGGCTGTGCCATCAGCTGCATCTCACCCTGCGTGGGCGGCGCCAACGGGCCCGGAGGGCCCGGGTTCATCTGGTAGTACCCCGGGTAGCCGACCGGGTTGGTGGCCCCTTGGGCCGGCGGGGCAGGCGCCCTTTGTGGCACCGGCTGTTCAGGCAACCCGGCACTCAAATCCGGCGTCGGCGGGGCCGGCGGCCAGCCGCCTTCTGCGAGCCTCCCCGTGCGCTCCGGCGTGGCCGTCCCCGTCGCAGGGCGGCGTTGCACGGCTGGCGGCACACTGCGGGAGTCCGCCTCGCGGATCGGCGCGTTGCTCGGGGTGCGCTCCCCCAGCCGCGCCGCCGCCCGCGCCACACCTCCCGCCGGGGCAAGGGCCGCAGCCTCGGCTCGGAGGTCCCCGCCTGGCGGTTGGCCCAGCTCATTGGTCAGCACGTCGAGCAGCTGATCCATCTCGGCCGGCCCCGTGGTGCGCGCCGGGGCCGTCGGTCCGCCCGTCACGGGCGGCGACGCTGGCCGGGGAGGCTCGGGCCCCGCAGCGTGCGGGGCCGTCGAGGGGGCGGCCATGGAGTCCTTCAGCCTGGCCAGCTCCTGTCTCAGCTGCTCCATTTGCTCCTCCCGGCGGGCGTCCTCCTTGTCGCGCAGGACCGCGTCGTGCTTCGCCGCCAGCTGCACCAGGTTGATGGCCTGGCCATGCGCGGCCTGCTGGGCCTGGAAGAGCGCGGCCTGGAGCTCTGCATTCCGGGCCTCCGTGGATTGCATTTGCTTGACCAGCATCTCAGTGGTGTTCGACCCGCTCCCCGTTCCGTAGGTGCTGCCCGCCCGGCTGGTGGTGGTGCTGGAGGCCCGCGAGGGCACTCCCCTCGGGGGGCGGACGCTGCCTGTTACGGTCCAGGAGGCGTCGGTGCGGATGCTGGCCACCGAGCTGCGCGGTGAGCCCCCTTGCCCGTTGAGGGCGACGGCTGCTTCGGGCGGTTTCCCGCGCGGCGTCTGGAGGCCTCCGGCTTGGTCGGCCGCAGTGGGCTCTTGCTGTCCGCCTTCCGGGCGAAGCCCGGTGCGCCCCTCATTGTCCGAGGAGGAGTCCTCCGCCGCTGAGCCCCCGCCAGGTGGGGACTCGCTGCTGCCGTCCAAGTCGCCCCAGGACCCGCGTGCTGCATGGCCTTGGAGGCTCATGGTGCCCGGGGCCCTCTGCTCCTGCGGGGGCGGGGCTCCCCTGGATTGCTCGAGCTTGGTGAAGGCGTCGTCCACTGTTTGCTCGAGCACCTCCGCGAGGCTTTTGTGTGGGTTGTCCGGCCCCGGGGTTCCCAGGTCGGGCCGGTGCTTCAGGACCACGGACACCTTGACTTGTTCGCCCTGCATGGCCGGTGTCGCAGCGTGCGACCCCGACTGTTCCATTCCTCCCCCTAGTACGGCTTCCCCGCGAGGAAAGGGATCCGGTATCGTCGGGCGACCAGAGCGTACTGGAGGCCGTGATAGTTCTCGCAGAAGCGCTCCGCCAGGGCCGACCGTTCCGGCGGGTTCCACCTCTGGAGCGTGCGGTGCACAGACTGGTAGAGCCACCGCCGGAGCACTCGGATGGTGAGTGCCGCCCAGGAGACCAGCGTGAGGTCCTTCTCGTGATCGAAAGGCTCCTCCGTCTGGTCCTCCTGCATGCACTCTCGGTGATTGCCTCACTAAGGAGCGGACCCACGTGCTGCGAAAGAGTGAGTCCGGTGAGATCATCTTGAGCCAACCAATCACAATCACAGTTCTCTGTGTTCTGCGGGCGGCGAACCGTTCCCCTCCGCGCTTGCGTGAGGGGGCCCCGCTGTGTGCTGAGTGGTCCTCCCTGCGGCCGGACGGACCGCTCCCGACTCGTGCACGTGTCGGGGAGCACCGCGCGTGGGAGGACCCGGACGCGAACACAGGACCGAGGCGTGGTCAGCCCGGCGGGGCCCCAGCTGCGATGCGTGCAGCCGGCTGTGCTAAGGTTCACGCTCTAAGGGTGGTCGTCCTCGTCTTCGTAGCGCGCTTCGTGGGGGGCGAGGACGTCGACCCCCTTTTCGAGCTCCTCCTTCGCAGCGTGCGGGAGGAGGTCTTGTCCCAATGCTACCGCGGCCGCCGGCAGGTCGGCGGCCTGCGCGGCCGCGATCAGGGCCGGCCAGTCGACGTCGGCCGTGTCCCGGATGTAGTCCGGGAAGAGGGCCTTGAGCTTGCTCCAGCCGTCGTCCGGTCGGGTCGGCCAGTCGGCCGGGTTCACCTCCGAGGGGACTCTCCAGAGCCACGGGGCATTGCCATCCCGGGCCTGGATCATCCACCACAGGGCCGCGAGGCGCGCGAGGTCGTCGCGTCGTGAGAAGCCCGTGGTGGCCGCCCTGTTGGCGGCGTCGTTGTCGATGTAGACCGAGTAGGTCGTCCCCTTAAGGAGGTGGCGCCACGTCATGTAGGCCACCAGGAGCGTGATGAGCTCCAGGTCCATGATGTGGCGCTGCCGCGGGGCGAGGGCGTCGATGAGCTTCCGCGGCGGCCGGATGCTGAACGCCCGGGCCGGCTGCCCGGGCATCAGGAGCACGGCTCCCATGATCCTGTCCCAGCCCCCGCCGGGCGCCGGTTCCTCTGAGGCGTCAGTGTAGAGGATGGGCGTGGCGCCCTGTGCTGCCTGCGGCGGCTGCACCGCTCGCGGGGGGCCGAGGCGGAGCAGGGCATCCCACCAGTGCAAGGCGTGTTCCAGTGGTGGGTCGAGGGGCCAGCGTGGCCCCTCAGGTTTGGGCTCCGTGTCGTGCTGGCGGTTGTAGAGGGCGCGGAGGTAGCCGCGGCCCACGCGGCCAAAGAGGCCGCCCGCTGCAAAGCCGAGGCGTCCGGCAAGTTTGCCCGCTTCGCCAGGCGACAGGACTCCTGCGCGTAGCACTTCCCGGATCATGGTGCGGAGCTTCTTGCGCCGGGCCGGCGTGACCCTGACCCGGTAGGGGTCACCTGGTGCGGCGCCGAACTGGAGGCCAAGGCCCAGGAGTTCGATCTGGGCTGCCGGGCTGGTGGTCTTGCTCTCCTCCAGCTGGAAGCCGACCAGCTTCATCAGCTCTCGGTAGGCCCGGTGGCCTGAGGGCGCGTTCGGCACCGTGTCGACGATCCAGAAGTCGTCCACGTAGTGCTGGACTAGGACTGCCAGGAGGTAGAGGCCGAGGTGCGTCATGGCCTCGCTGACCCGCTGGTATCCGTGGACGGCGCCGACGGCTCCGAAGGGCATGGCAGCGTGCCGTGCCACTTGGGGCCGTGTGGCCCCGGGCCGGAAGATCGTGATGTACATCGCCTGGAGGTGGGCCGGCATGACGGGTACTTGCCGGTACGCCCCTTTGTGGTCCGTCTTCCAGATGTAGACCGGCTTCTGCAGGGCGTTCTCCAGGCAGCGTGCCATGGCGACCGCGTTGTCGAGCGTCTGGAGGACGATGCGGTCCTGGGCTGCCGTGGCGGCATTGACGCGCGAGGCCGTGTAGTCGTCGACGCACCGTATCTTCGGGGTGCCGTCCGCCTTGAGGCCCTCGTCTTTGCCGAAGCGGCGGGTGACGCACTTCTTGCGGCCTCGGATGGTGCTCGGGTCCGTCGGGGGCTCGATGCACCCATCTGGCACCTCCTCTTGCACCTTCTTCCAGAGGTGTTCCACGAACTCGCCCGGCCGTTCTGCCGCCAGCGTGCGCGGCCAGTCTGCGGCGGCCTTGCGCCAGAACTCCCGCTCATGCAGTTCCGGTGTGGGGGCCGGGTCTTCGAGTGGGTAGACCCCCGATGCGGGCAGCGTGCCCATCACCGGGAAGCCCTTCCGGAGGTGTTGGATGAGCTGAGTGTCTGGGTAGCCCGCATGGGCGAGCATCTCTTCCAGCAGGGGGAGGTGTAGGTGTCCGGCCACCTTGCGCACTGTGGGTGGCATCTCGGCTCGCCATTTCCGTCGGAGCGGCTCGAGCTCTTTGGCGCGTTTGCGCCAGTAGCGCATCTGCGCGCGGCGCCATGCTGGGAGTTGTGCACCCTTGCGCTGTTGGAACGCTATGACGCTCCGGTACCTGCCTTCCGTCGTCGTCGGGGTCGCGAGCGGGTGTGGCTCCCGCCGCGCCTTGCGTACGTGGTCGCGGCAGCTAGTGGCCTGGAAGGGCTCGTGGACCGCCCGGTCGCGGAAGGGTGGCGTGTGGTACGGTGGGTCCGTGTGTCGCGGACCGTAGGTGGCGTCCGTGGGCACGCGTAGGTCTTCCGCGTCGTCCGGGGCGGTCGGTGGAGCCCTGGGTGCCGGGCGTGTGCGTGGGACAGGCGCGTCGGGTGCTGTGGTAGTGGGGGCCGTGGTCCGCTCATGGCGGGGTGCCGTCTGGCGGCCGCTCTGGTCCGCTCCGCTCGCAGTCGATTTGAGATCCCCGCAGGGCGCAAGCACCGACTGTGGAGCGCGGGGTGGAGGTCGCGTCGCAGCGTGCGGCGCTGGCTGTCACCCTCCTCCGCTGCGGTGCGGGTGGTCGTGGGCTGGGCAGCCGCTCTTCTGGCAGCCTTTGACCGCGCAGACGTGTCCCATCTTCTTGAACTTGCAGTTCTTCCGTTTGCAGCCGCCTGGCTTCTGGAAGTCCTTGCAGATCGTGTGGGACTTGCCGCTGCGGTTGTAGCTGGCCACTTGGGTGTCCCGTGTGGCGCCGCCGCCTCCTTTGCCGCCCCCCCCCCGGCGTCCGCCCTTGTCTTCCTTCGGGGGCTTTTCTTCCCCTGGCTCAAGGGCGCGGACGTCTCCCGTGGCCGTTCTGTTGGGGGCCGCGTCATTCAGGCCGGGCAATTTGGCGTTGCGGCCAATGACGTGGGGGAGGCGCCACTGGATGCCCCGGGTCCAGAGCCAGGAGTAGCGCCGGTAGGCACAGTCCTGGAAGGTGCGGATCCTGGGCCCCTTCGGGGTGATCTGGGTGGTGCCCGTGTCCATCACCCAGTGGGTGCGGATGTTCACCTCCGTCTCTTCTATGAGGGGCCAGAGGTCGCCGCCGCTGGTGTTCAGCTCGTAGTAGGTCCGCACCTTGTCCAGGTGCTCCGTAAGGCAGTCCCAGTGGAGGACTCCTGCCATGTAGTACGCGTTGCGTGCGACGTGCCACCGCTGTGTCCAGCTCTCGAAGGTGGAGATGGGGTCCGCCTTCTTGGGGACGGTGCGGAGGTGTGACCCGACCCATTGGAGCTCCTGTTGCTCGGTGCTCCCTGTGGAGTGTTTGCGCATGATCTGTTCGCGCGTCTCGATCGTGCTGAGCATGAGCACTGTGTGGGACCCCACTTCCATCTCGTACCGGAGCTTGCCGATAAGCTGTGGTGACGGGATCTGGTGGGGTCTGAGCCTGATGGACTGTGTTTTGTTCACCCAGCTCTGCAACCTCGTCATCTCAATGTCGTTCGGCGCTAAGGCTTTGGCGCCCTCTTCCGGATCTTCCCTCCAGCGGCCCTGTGGTGATCGGGAGCGGCTGCGGTCCCGGCCGCTGCCGCGGCGGGCGTCGCGGTGCTTGCGCCGCACCTCGTTCTGCCGGGTCCACTGGTCGCGCAGCGGGTGCGAGGCGTAGTGGTCGGCATCGTCCCGGTGTTCGTCGTCGCTGCCCGACTGGAGGCCACTGGCGCCTGCCAGGAGGATGTCGTCCGGGCCGGTGCCTTCCCTGGCGAGGCGTTGCCTCGTGTCGGGCGCTGCCTGGCGTGGCCGCTTGGAGGGCGTCGGGCGGTCGATGTTCTCCCATACCGGTCGGGTGCCCTTGGGGCTGGTGGGTGCAGCGTGCGCCCGCCTTTGCCCGCCGGTTCGGCTCGGGGTGGGATTGGCTCTTCGCCGTGCCGCTTCCTCCGAGAAGACGACGCCGACATAGTGGTCGTAGTACGCGGTGAGGTCTTTTTGGGCGGCGTTCACCCTCCCCATGGTGCCGATGGTGACCCCGCCGTCCTTCATGGCGTCCTGGATGGCCTCATTGGGCGCCCGCGCGAAGTGCACCGCGATGCATATGTCGTGATTGACGCAGATTGTCGCGACCTCCTCAATCGTGGTCGTCGACATGCCCTGGTTGCAGAGGGCCACTCGCAGGTTGCGAGACAGGTGGGCGGCGGAGTTCGGGAGCTGCAGGCCGTCCTCCGGCTCCTCGATGGTTTGTGCACTGGGCCATGTGTCCCGCAGTCGGAAGCGGGTTGAGGTCCTGTCACCCTCGGGGTCGTACAGGAACTCATACGGGGCGCCCACTAGCCCTGCCGGGTCGTAGGTCGGGGCGGCTCTCTGCTCCGCGCCCAGGGAGACTTTGGTTCGTTGGTTCCCCCGGATCGGCTCTCCTTCGTCTTGCTCTTCCTCCTCCTCCTCATCTTCCTCTTCGTCAGGTCCTTCTCCATCTTCGCGTTCCACCTCGCCGTCTTCTTCCTCGTCCTGGGCAGGGGGGGCTGGTGGCGCCCGTCCTCCCCGGCCCGGTGCGCGGCGTCCCCTTGGCTGGGCCCCCCGCGTGGTGCCCGCTTGGCCGGCGACTACGTCCCGTTGCCGTTGTCGTGGGGCGTCGTCACCGCCTCGGGCGCGGCCCCCCCTCAGCATGTAGGCCCAGGTGCCCTTGTAGGCGCACGGCGCCCAGGCCAGGCTGAGGGGTGCGATGAGTTGGGTCTCCCCATTGACCGCCAGGATGGTGAGGAGAATAGTGAGGGTGGCGCAGCGTGTGGCTGCGCCGGCCCCCGTGCAATGGTATTCAATATCGAATAGCCGCGCCATGGTGAGGGTGGCCAAATAGGGTAGCGGCGTCTCCGCCTCCATTTGCAACATGGAGAGCAGGATCGTAGCTTGCACTAGCGCTGCCGCCGTCCACGCGGGGCGTCGTCGCACTGGCTCCGGGAGGCGCTGCGCCAGCCCGAGCGGGAGCCAGAGTGCCAAGTCATAAGCGTCGAGCAGCGTGCCGGTCGCCCATGTGGCACTGGCGGTGATCATCTGTGCGACGGTGACGAGCGTCGGGAGGGCTATCGCCGCCGCTGCTACGGCCGCAATGAAGAGACTCACGCCCCACGCCGTCGTGAGCGCGGCGATGGCCAGCCAGAGGGGCTTCAGCAGCATGGCTGTGAGGTACGCGTCCGCGTACCCCATCGCTCGCCGCCTCTGGTGTTCCGCGTATCGCCGTTGGGCCCTTGTTTCGTTGGGGCCCCAGTGGCACTTCCGCATGTCCTGGCTCATGGCACGTAGCCAGGTCCATGTCGTCGTCCAGCAGTGGTGGCTGGCTGCCCAGCTGCCAATCGGGGTGGCGAGCAGGGCCAGTCCGAGGAGTATCATCCACAGCTGTACGGATGGGTGAGAGGGCAGCGTGTCCTCTCCCGTCGCCTCCGTGGGCTGTGGGCCGCAGCATGTGACCAGCGTGAGCAGGCTGATCGGGAGCGTCGGGGCTGGTGGTGGCGGGGGATTAGCCTTTGGCCTCTGGACACGGTGGCCTTCTGGTCCTTGTCCCTCGCTCCGCCCTCTCCTCGCTCCCGGGACTCCTCGCTCTGTGCCTTGGCCTCCGTGCCCCGTTGTCTGCTCCGTGCGGCTGTCGTCTGCCGCGTGCCATGGCGCCTGGGGCTCCACCGCGGCCTCGTCGCGTGGGGGGCCGAATGGCGGCCCTAGGCTCGCGGCCACCTGCTCCATGGCCGGCAGGGGCAATGGGCCCATCGGGGCCGGGAGCGCCGGCGGGGGCTTGGGCACCGGTGGTGGCTGGCTTCCCGTGGGCATCGGGAGCCCGTGCTGCGGGGAGTGTGGGCTGCGGTGCATGCAGCAGTAGACGCAATAGAGCTGGTCGCAGCACTGCATTCGTGCCCCTGGGCGCCGCCCCCCTGGGCAGTGTTTGTGATACGTGTGCAGACAACCTCCGCAGAGAAAGGCCGTGTTGGGGTCGTGCACATGCTGCTCGCAGTGGGGGCAGTGTGCGTCAGGGCGTACCACTGTCTTCGCTGTAGCCATCATGGCCTCGTACTCCGCCGCCCCTTCTCTCGGCGGTTGGGTGCGGACGCCGAGTTCCCGCAGCTTGCGCAGTGGTGCCGCCATGGGGTGTCCCGTGCGCGTGGGGTCCCCTCGGCCATTCACTGGGAAGAGCGGGGGCTTGGTCTGGCGCGTGGAGTCAGTCTTCCCGTCATGTCGTGTACAGGCGTGGTGGCGCCGGAGTCGGCAATCCGGGCACTGCCACCACTTCTGAGCGTTGCCTTGCGCGTCGCGGAACGGTCGTTCCGGGGTCGCCTGGAACTGGTCCCCTAGGTCCGCCCCGTCGAGCGGCTCGAAGCACTCCGTGCAGAAGTCCGTGAGGGCCAGCGGGGCCAGATCCCGGTCGGCGCCAGGGTTCGGCTGGTTGCTGGACGTGGCCGTTCCCGTGTTGGCAATGTCCCAGCAGCGAGCGTGGTATATCGCTGTGCACTTGATGTGCGGGCACTTGTGATATTCACCTGCTCGCGGGAGGCCGTTGTGCTTCTCCTCGTGCTTGCCGACGATGGGCTCGCAGCAGTGTCGGCAGACTCTGCCAATGGCCATCGCGCTACGTGCGAGCGTCTTGGCCGTGCGTGTCGCCAGGATCGCCATGTGCATGTGGTAGTCGAGGCGTCGTGAGTCTGAGTCCATTGCTGCCCAGTGGTCGGCGTTGCGGGTGCGGGTCACCGTCATGTGCGCCGTCTCGGCCGGGGTGATGAGGGCCTGGCCGTGTTCATCTCGTTGCACTACGTAGTCCGGTGGGCCGTATGGTCCCACCCATTCGTCGTGTGTGTAGAGTTGGCGCAACGTGAGCGGTCGCTCCGGTCCGCTGGTCTGGAGGGCTTCCTGCTCATCCTCGATCGGGCCCCAGAACGGTTGGGCCAAGTCGTCCCATGTCGTCGTCCGGTCGTGCCAGGTGAGCGTCTGGTCCTGTGCCACTGGTGGTGGGAGTGTTGGCCATTGCGCGTGCGGCATGAGGGTGAGGTGTTGGAAGCCCGCTGGGTAGTGTGCTGCCGCTTTGCTGCCGTCGGTCCATGTCCGTGCTGTGGCTGGTGCCTTCACGTGGAAGTGCGGGAAGGCCTGTTGGCGTCGGCCTTGGCACGGTGGGCAAATGTGTGAGCCCAGTGGGCCGCAGCAGTGCAGTGGCAGCTGCATCATGCAGTCTATTGGTGCTCGGCCCGTGCAGTACGGAGCGGGGCAGCGTGCCTCCTCCGGTCGGGCCACGTGGTAGTAGCACCTGCTGCATAGGTAGTGGACTGCGAGCGGGACACGGCTGTGGAGGTATGGTGGGAGGGTGTCTCCCAGTCCGTAGCCTCCGACGTCACACTTGTGGCAGATCCCGGTGTGGGGTGACAGTTCTTGGAGCGGCGGTGCGCTGCCCGCTGCTCTGTCTTGCGCGTAGTCCCGGCCCAGTGTGTGGAGCGCACACGTGGCGCAGCGTGTGGTGTCGCGTGGGCCGTTCGCAAGGGTAACCCCGATGGGGTTGCCACATGTGTTGCACGCCGTGGTGTCTGGTGCGGTGTCTGCTGGTGGCCGTGCCAGCTGGTGCTTGGGGTCGAGTGCTAGGTCGGCACACACCTCCAGCGCAATGGTGAGGTAGCCGCGGTGGGCCATGTGCCAGGCCTGTAGCTTGTTGATTGGCTGTATGGGTGGGAACGGTGCCATGCCGGCCATGCGCATGGCCTCCGTGAGCGCCGTGTGGTCCCGTCGTAAAGTGTCCGTCTGGACACTCGGGTCGTGGAGGGTCATGTCTTTCTGCAGTTTGGCCGCCTGCAGTAAGTCGATGAGGCCCGGTGTCGGGATGTTGCGGTAATAGTCGTTCGTCGGCCCGTCGTGGGGTGGTGCTCGGGGGCCGCCGTCGGCCCGTGGGAATTGCCCATGGCGTGTGCGTGGTGTGACGAGCGGTGACTCGTCATCACTGCGCAGGTGGCAGTCGCATGTGCAATCGTAGTGGAACGGGTCGCCTTGCTGTCGTGCCGTGCCGGCGCATGCGCGGCACGAGTAAGCACCTCCTCGTCGTCGTGATTCGTCTGCGGTGGCGCGCGTCTGTCGTTGGAAGAGCTCGTATGCACTGTGCTCGTCCGCCTCCTGGGTGGATCCCCGTGGTGCTTGCGGGCCAGCGGGCAGCGTGCCTGCTGGACCCGGGGGCAGGATCGGTCGCTGTGGGTCCGCCCAGTTGGTTCGTGCGTGCGTGTCGCAGACGTGGAACAGCAGGTGGCGCTGTAGTGCCCTGCGTCGTGCGAACCAGGCCATGTCGTGGGCCGTCGGCCACGGTTGGTTCGTCCACGGTGGCGTGAGCGCGTCCATGACCGTGCGTGGGGCTGGGACGCGTTCTGTGGTGGCGTGGGGCTGCTGGCCGTGGATGCAGTGGGCGATGGCGTCGCTGTGGTGCAGCACTTCGGCCACCGCCTGCTTGGCGTGTGGCGGGAGCTCGTTCCAGCATTCGTCGGGGTTGAGGCCCCGTGGGTTCAGCGGTGGTGGGTAGGGCGCCCCGTCTGGTTGGTCTCCGTCCACGTGGTGTGGTGCCGGGTGGTCGTGGTCGCTGTGCACCTGGTCTCCCGGAATGTGCGCGGCCATTCGTGGCTGCGTAGCACTTGTCCCAGGTGGCTCCACGTTCGGCGGGCCCACCTCGTGCCCGTGTTGTGCTGCGTCTGGACCAGGTGCTGGTCTGCCAGGCGCAGCCACGTCCCTTGCAGCGTCATGCTGCTGGCCCCGCTGGGGTACTGCCGTGGCGGCGAGGTCAGGATCGTCATCGTGACCGGGTACCCGTGGGGGCTCATCGGCGGGGGCGTCGGGTGGAGGTGGGGTGTCTGCGCCAAAGTCATCCGGGCGGGGGGCGCGTTGACGTGAGGGCCCCCATCCTGCTCCGTCCTCGTTGCGAATGCGTTCGGTGAGGTGACGGAGTGCCAGTTCCGCGCCGTCACGGAGGGCGGATCTCTGTGGCATGGTGAGGGGTGGCCCTGGTAGTGGTGTGCCGTCACGTTGGTTGGCGACGATGTGTCCCCAGCCTGGTCCGTCTGGGTCAATCGCCCATCCTGCCCCGTCCGGGTCGGTCGGCCACCTTGGCTGGCGTACTCCCGGTCTCTGAGCAGCGTTGTGCTCTGGGGCGAGGAGGGGTGGCCCTGGTAGTTGAGGCGTGCCGTCGCGGAGGGCGGACCTCTGTGGCATGGTGAGAAGTTGTTCCCGCTCGGCGTGTTCGCGGCGGATGGCCCATGGCCCCCCCGCTCCGGTGAGAGGCTGTAATATTTGGGACTGCGGCCGTCCGGTGTGCCGGTCGAACTCGTCGTCGGTGCGGTAATAGCCGTGCTCCGGGCTGTGCCAGTGCCCCGTCCGGGCGAGGTGATCGTTGTCCCTGGCGTCTGTCCCCGGGCCGCTGGGTGCGTTGTCTGCCCATGCGGTCCGGTTCGGTGCCACCGTCTGGTGGTCGTGGGCGCCGGCGTTGTCGGGGTCTGGTCCAGCGTGGGCCAGACTGGTCGGCGGGGTAGGGACGGCGTCCTGTGGTGGAGGACCGTCATGTTGCATCAGGCGTTGGGCGTGTTGCGGGCGTCGTTGTCCGCTTCGCGGAGAGCTGCGTGCGCTTCCGCGTCCGTCCAGCCTGTGTCGTCGCTGTCGCCGTCCTGTTGCCGTTCTGGCGTCTTCGGGGCCAGTGGCTGGTGGCGGCCCGTCGGTGAGAGGGCGATCACGTTGGGGCG
>MPLU02309103.1_pt1 | contig 12589 bp, 9 predicted proteins | sample 1617381 | NCBI WGS metagenome assembly MPLU02 (sample SAMN05944801, study PRJNA350692) | marine metagenome | biome: marine; feature: ODZ; material: water; isolation source: 90 m water sample filtered on 0.2 um supor filter | place: Pacific Ocean | collected 2012-04-08 | depth 90m m | reverse complement strand
TCATGAACGCCATCTACAACAGTAAATGGACCGGCACCCCCCTGCGACCGATTCTGGAACAATGCGGCATCGATCCCAAGGCCAAGGAGATCGTATTTATCGGCGCGGACACAAAAGAGGAAACCCTCCGCCCCGAGACCCGGCGAGAATTAAAAATCGAGGTTCCCTACGGACGAAGCATGTCGATGGAGGACGTCATGAGTCAGAATCTCCTGCTGGCCTACGATCGTAACGAGCAACCGATCGCCCACCGCAACGGCGCACCGCTACGGTTGATCGTCCCCGGCTGGTACGGCGTCGCCAACGTCAAGTGGCTCACCCGAATTGAGGTGCGCGACCGTCGCTATATGGGGCGCTACATGGGGCGCGACTATGTCACCGTCCGGGGCGAACGGCACGGCGAAGAAATCGTCCCCGTGGAAACCTCCGTGGGACGAATGAACCTCAAGTCAGTCATTGCCCGCGTCACCCGGCAACCAACTACCAAGGAGCGCATCCCGCTCAAGGCCTACGGAGCAGCCTGGAGCGACGGCACTGAAATCAAGCAGGTGGAAGTGCGAATAAACGGCGGCAAATGGCTCCCGGCCAGACTCGACACCGAGCCGCACAAAAAATTCTGCTGGCGTTTTTTTTCCATCGATCTCGGCAGCGTCGCACCGGGCAAACACACCCTCGTGTCACGCGCGATCGACATCAACGGTAGGGTGCAACCGGCCGCCGAGGATGACGAGATAGCCCTCAAAAAAACCTACTGGGAAGCCTACCAGCAATGGCCACGAGAGATTGAAGTGGAGGCCTAAAAGACAGGCGCGAAACCGCTTGGCAAAGCGCACAGTCTACCAGAAACCGTTCGCGGGATCGGGGTTACGACCGCCCCAGTTATGCAAATCACGGGGAAAAACGAAGATCGCCGCGTGCCCGTCCCCAAAAAGCGTGTTCAGCCCCCGGACACCCAGTTTGTGCCACTGGGTTTTCTGCGACTTTTCAATCCGATTGCCGTGCCACGGCCAGTCAGCCTGAATCAGTTTCGTTGTGGGCCCCTTGGCCAAGTCGGACTCTGTCAACGGCTTTTGCCCAGGACTGGCGGTAACGTGCTGCACTCCAAACCCATCCCACGACCACTGCACAAGGTAGCTCGTGCCATAAAAGTTGTAGCAGGTTTTCGGTGCCGCCGGCGTCGTCTTGGGGAAATGCTCCGGATGCAGTACATCGCCGGCATCGCTCGGGCAACGGTACACTTCCGCAGTGGACGTGTATTTGTTCAGGGGCCGCCTGTCAAAGTCGGCAAGGCGCTTGTTGTTGCTTTGGTAGCCCGGGCCGAGGCCAAGCTTACCGCCGCATGTGGACCACGTCGGGTGAATTGGGAACATCTCAAAGTCATCCACGTACATCATGAAGGCCAGCCCAATTTGCTTGTGATTGTTCAGGCAGGCGGTGGACCGCCCCTTCTCCTTTGCCCGGGCCAGGGCCGGCAATAGTAGTCCGGCCAGAATCGCGATGATCGCAATCACCACAAGCAGTTCAATCAATGTAAAACCAAGCCCAGAGGAATGGGAACGGTTCGGTCGAGTATAATTCATGAGCAAAATCTAAGCTTCAAAACCGTTTGTGGCAATGGACAAATCCCCATCCGATTTGCCGAACGCTTGTGGCTTAACGGGAGACGACCCAAGTTCCGTCTGTCTTGATGGATACATTGACACCACCAATTTTGGCTCTGGTGTTTCCTTTTTTGCTTAATTTCGTACGAATTAGTGCCGCGACCGTTCGCGGGTGAACTCCTTCGTTGAACGGTTTCAGCACCGCCAGCCAAACCTTCTTTTTGCCTGCCCGCAGGATTCGGATGGCATTATTATCCTTACGACCACCATCAACGTAGCGTTGCCGCAGTCGGTTCCACTTCCACCAACTCCTCGAAAACGAGTAGCCCTCCTGCGCTCCCAGCGCTTGGCGCAGATCGTTTTCCAGTTGTTCAATCTCGCTGACATTTAAGTAGTCATGGCGTGGATGCCCCGAGAGAATGTTTTCGTTTGTCGCTGCCTTCGCCAAAGGCAACCCCAGGCATAGTAAACACATCAACACCCATTTAATTCGTTTCTTCATGGCTGGCTTGGCCGACACAACCTAACGCGGTGGCGTGCCGAGTGGCAATCAATCCTGCTTGGCCACGCGGCGGTGAGAGCGTAAGGTCTGCCGCCACTAAATATCACCTCCTGATCAAATGGGGCATGTTCATTAAATCAATGGAAACGATTCAATACAATCTTGTGACGGAGATTCGTCAGCGTGTCGCGGAGGTGGTGGTGGGGCAGGAAACAGTCGTCGAAAGACTGCTGATAGCGCTGTTCACCGGCGGGCATTTGCTACTACAGGGCGTGCCCGGCCTGGCCAAGACTCTGCTCGTGCAGACGATCTCCAACGCCATCGATCTACGTTTCAGCCGCGTTCAGTTCACCATCGACCTGCTGCCGTCGGACATTCTCGGCTCGGAGGTGCTCGACCAGCGCAGCAACGAGTTCACCACGCACCTCGGCCCGATCTTCACGAACCTACTGCTCGCCGACGAGATCAACCGCGCCGCACCCAAGGTGCAAAGCGCACTGCTCGAGGCGATGCAGGAGAGCAAGGTCACCATCGGCAACGAGACACACACTCTGCCATCGCCGTTCCTCGTCATCGCCACGCAGAATCCCATCGAGCAGAGCGGCACGTTCGAACTGCCGGAGGCACAACTCGACCGGTTCATGCTGTGCCACCGACTCGACTACCCGTCCTCAGGCGAGGAAGAGGACGTACTCCGGCGCAGCCTCACACTCGGCCTCCAGCGAACGGACGGCGGCGCGGTGCCACGAACGGCGTTTGACCTGCTCGACAAAAAACCGGTGTCCACCGTCGCCGACTTGGTCGAGATGATGGCCGCCGTGCAGGAGGTGCACGTGAGTGACGTGTTCCAGAAACACACAGTCGAGATAGTCCGCCGGACACGCCGCCATCCGAGCATCGAGATCGGCGGCAGTCCGCGCGCCGGGTTGGCAATGATCCAGGCCGCCCGGGCACGCGCCTTCATCCACGGCCGCGACTACGTCGTGCCGGAGGATCTGTACGCACTGGCCGAGGACGTGTTGCTGCACCGCATTCGCCTCAAGTACGAGGCGCTGGCCGAAGGCGTCTCCGGCGTGAGTGTACTCAAGGAAATCCTCTCCGAGGCCAATTGACGGTCTGGCCCTTGGCCAAGCGCATATGAAACCGCTCACCGGCAGCCTCGAATCGCACGACGGACTCGACGGACGCCAGTTCGCCATCGCCGTGCGGCGTCTGGCCGACAGTCTGCAGTACGGCACCGACTCGTCGCCGTTCACCGGCTCCGGTATCGAGTATGCACAGAGCCGCCCGTACGAGGCTGGCGACCCGGTGAAACAGATTGACTGGCGCGTTACCGCCCGAATGGGTCGTCCGTTCATTAAGGAGTACGAGGCACCCAAGCAGATGCCAATTTATCTGCTCATCGACACGTCCGGCTCGATGTGCGTCGCCTCCACCGGCATGAGCAAATACGCCTGGGCAGTGCAGATCGCCGGCGGACTGGCGTTGGCTGCGCTCGACCGCATGAGCCCGGTCGGCGTTGTCGGCTGCGGCGAATGCTACCTCGACGCCCGGCCAAGCATGTCGCGCCACCGCGTGTTTCTTTGGCTGCATCAGTTGCGCCATTACCGGTTCGACGAACAAACCACTCTCGCCGAAAAACTCGATCAACTCTCCGCCGTGCTCTCGAACCGCGCGATACTCGTCGTGCTGAGCGACCTGCGACAACCGGACGTCACGCGCCGACTCAAGCGGCTTGCACTGGAACACGACTGCGTGGCGCTCCAATTCACCGACCCCGCCGAGCGAGGCCGATTGCACGCTGGCGTGTTTCGCGGCGAGGAGGCCGAGACTAGCGAGGCGTTCGTCGGCCACGGCTGGAGCCGATGGTTCCAAGACGATGACACCGCCGCCGAGCTGCGCCGAGGCGGCATCGACCATCTCAAACTGCCGGTGAACGAACCGTTCCTGCACAGGCTGCGCGGCTTCTTGCGCAAACGCGACAACCTCGGGAGAGGCGCACGATGATCCGCTGTCTGGCCAAGCTCGCGTTCGTTGTCGCCGTCGTTCTCGCAGGCTTGGCCAAGCCGTCTGCCGAGGCACCCGAGTCCGTGCAAGTAGGAATGGAGGGCAGCCTGATCATCGTCCTACCCGGCGACCCACTCAAGGCCGCACCGGTCGGTGACAAATCAAAAATCATCGTCCGCATCCACGACATACTGCCGCACGGCACCGACAAGCGGTACGACCTGCGCTACTTCGGCTTCGTGCCGGGCGAGTACGAACTGGCCAAGTTCCTCCGCAACACCGACGGCACCTTGCCGACGAATCTCCCGCCGATCCCGGTGCGCATCCGTGGCATCCTGCCGGAGGATCACGACGGCAAACTCATCGAGGAGGAGGCTGGTGACTTAGCGCTGCCTGACGGCTACACCACTTGGCTGATCGGCCTGGGCGTTGTGTGGCTGCTCGCCGCCTGGCCGCTGTTTCTGCTCGGACGCAATAAGAAAACGCCGCTTGGCCAAGCGAAGGAGGCGAGCCCGGACTTGGCAGAGCGACTGCGCCCACTCGTCGAGCAGGCCGCCAATGGGATGCTCGACACCGACGGCCGTGCCCATCTTGAACGCATGATTTTCTCCCACTGGCGCGATCAACTTGCCCTCCCGGTGGACGGCGACGTCGCCGAACTGCACCACCAACTCAAGGTGCACGACGAAGCCGGCCCGCTATTGCGCGGTCTAGAGGACTGGCTGCACCGCCCACCCGGCACAGCCACCGTGGACATCCCCACCCTGCTCGAACCGTACCGCCGCACCGAATGACATTCGCCCACCCAGCCGTGTTACTTCTACTGGCGCTGCCAGTTCTGTTGATGGTCTGGGAATGGCGGCGGCGCGGCACCGTGCTGACGATGCCGTTCGACCACGCCGAGGCCAAACGCGGCCGGTGGCTCGAAAGCGTCGTCAAGCTGCTGAACCTCGCTGCACCCATGCTGCTAGCGGTGGCGATCGTGCTGTTGGCCGGACCACAGCGGCCGCTCAGCCAGGGCAATCAGCGCGTGCTCTCGAACATCGAGTTCGTACTTGATGTGTCCGGCAGTATGACGGCGACGTTCGGCAACGGGCGGCGCAGCGACAAGGCGGTCGAGGCACTGCAGGAGTTTGTCGGTCACCGCAAGGGTGATGCGTTCGGCGTGACGCTGTTCGGCACCGAAGTGCTGCATTGGGTTCCACTCACGCAGGATCTCTCCACACTCAAGCACTCAGCGCCGTTCATGAAACCTGAAGCCATGCCGTCGTACATGGGTGGCACGCGCATCGGCCTCGCGCTTCGCTCGGTGTACCGCATCCTCGCCGACCGACCGGAAGGCGACCGGATGATCATCTTGATTTCCGACGGCATGAGCGCCGACCTGCGCGGACAGGGCGACAAAATCTCAAGTGACCTGCGCGGCGCAGACATCGTGCTGTACTACATTCACGTGGCCGACGGGCAACCCCAGCAGGAGGTTTACGAGATCGCGGCCCGCACCGGCGGCGAGGCATTCATCGCGGGCGATCCCGGAGTACTGCAGACCGTGTTCGAGCGGATCGACTTAATGCGCCCGGCCAAGTTCGAGCCTGAGGCGCCGATCCCGGCCGACAATTTCCGCCCGTTTGCCCTCGCCGGCCTGTCACTGCTCGGCCTGCAGTTACTCTCCCTGCTCGGCATAAGATTCACGCCATGGTAACCCGCCTATGAACATTCCTGACATCACGTCTGATGCGGCAACCCTGGCTATTTGGGTGGCATTTGGCATCGGCGTGTTCGCCGTGCTGGCGGAAGCATGGCACGGACGCCGCACGCGGCGGGTGGCACGATTGGCATTCGGCCCGCTTGGCAAGGCCCGGGCATGGACACGCCTCGCACCAGCGGTGCGCGTGCTCGCGCTGACCGCGATGGCGTGGGGGTTGGTCACTCTGTTTTTCATCCGACCGCGCGTGGCGAGCTACGACAAAATCCCCGAGGGTGGCTACCGGCATTTGGTCATCGCGTGGGATGTCTCGCCAAGCATGCAACTCGACGACGGCGGCTTCGATTCCGGAAAACAAAAGAAACGTACGCGCGCCCAGCGAGGTGCCAAGGTGTTGCTGTCGCTCTTTGATCGAATCGCTCTCGACCAAGTACGAATCAGCATTGTCGCGTTTTTCACAGGGGCCAAGCCGGTCGTGGTAGACACACACGACTTGAACGTCGTCAAAAACATCCTCGACGATCTTCCACTCGACATGGCGTTCGACCCCGGCAAGACAAGCCTCATCGATGGCATCGAGGAGTCGGTACGCCTGGCCAAGGAATGGGAACCGGGCAGCGCCACGTTGCTGATCGTAAGCGACGGCGACACCGTGCCAGACACCGGCCTGCCCAGGCTGCCGCCATCCATCAACCGGGTGCTCGTCGCCGGTGTGGGCGATTCACGGCGCGGCGTATTCATCGACGGCCACATGTCCCGGCAAAACTCGCGCGTGCTGCGGCAGTTGGCCAAGCGCTTGGGCGGCGAGTACGTGGACGTCAACGACGTGCAAATCCCCACCACGCAACTCGCCGAACTGGCAGGCGTGCGCAACCTTGTCGACTCCGGCGATAAAGGCCGCCGCGAGCTGGCGCTGGGCTGTGTGGCCACCGGCACCGGGCTGCTGGCGCTGCTGCCTGTGGGCCTTGCGCTCTTCGGAAGCGCGTGGCAGAGTGGTCGAAGTTGCCGAGCAAAAAAGTCTTAATTAAAGAGTAAAGCATGAAAAAAAATCTACTCATCCTGATCTGGGCGCTCGCGCCGGTCGCGTTGCTCGCCTACCACTTCGGCCCCGGCCAAAACGGACGCGAGAGAGAGAAATCCAAGGCAAGCATCCAGGTCGCGCTGGATTTCGAGGCCAAAAAGCAGTGGCGACAGGCCATCGATGCCTACAACGAGGCCCTCGCAGCCCTGCCGGATACCGAGACCACCAAACGACAGCAGTTGCTGCTCGCCCGCGCAAATGCCCGCATCTACGTCGGCGAACTACCGGAAGCCATGCTTGAAATGGAGCATCTCCTCGACGAGACAACCAAGCGCGGCGACGGGGAACTGGAAAGCAATGTTCGCTCCTCGCTTGCCAGCGCACAGTACTACACCGGCTGGCTGATGCGCCTCGAACTGGCGGAGAAGAAGGAATGGAAGGAGCCCCTTGAGAAGGCGCGCCAGAACTTCCGCCTACTCGCCGAGCAAACCGCCAAGGCCGACACCAAGGAATCGAAGGATCACCAGAAAAACCTCGAAGCCGTCGTGCGGTTGGCTCGCATGGATTTGTCCGAGGTGCAGGCATTGTCGCTGCCAAAGAAGTGCGAAGGCAACAAAAACGTCTGTTCGAAGTGCCGAGGACAAAAGAAGAGCAACAAGCCTAAGGCCATGAAAAAGAAAGAGGACGCCCGCGGTGCCAGCGTTGGCAAACGCCCCGACGGCAAAGGCTCCTGAGCAACCGGCACACAGAACAATTTAAGCCAAAGCAGCCGACGAAAGTCGGCTCTTTTTTACATCCGAAAAAAGTGTTCGTGACACGCACCCTCAGAATCGCCGCCATCGTTACCTTGGCAGTCATGCCATCCGCCGCACTTGCTCAGGCGCCCGCCAAGGCCAGACTTATCACCCCCGCCAAACAGATTGCCCCCGGGATTCGGACGAAGCCCGGAGTTCCGGTAAAGCCTGTTTCTGGCGAAGTCCGACCCGCCTCAAAGCCTATAAGATCTCTTCCGGTGAAAATCAGGCGCCCGGCCACACAAACCAAGCCGAAAACGCCGCAGGATAAGCTGCACGCCGCATTGACAGAAGTGAAGTTTAACCGCACACCGGACGGTATCCTCAATGCGCTCGACGAGTTGACGAAAAAGACTAAGCCGCAGAAGAACAAAGCCAAGGCAGCGGCGGAACACTTTCGGCGCCTGGCCAACGCCGGCCGCTGGAAGGAATTGGGCGAACACATCCAGTCACTGCCGTTCGACGGCTCTTCCGAGAAGGCGTACCGCCACCTCGTCACCGCCCTGCTCCGGGCACCTGCCACTGGATCCTCCACATCGCCGCCGCCGCCCAGCACGCCGCCCATTTCAAGTAGCTCAAAAGTTACCCCCAAGCCCATCACCAAGCCGCGTCCAATGCTCACTCAGGAGGATTTTGTCGAGCTTTTGCAACTGGCCCAGACAGAACCCAACGAAGCCGATATCATCGCGCTGGGCAATCTACTGCGTGGCGTTGGCCATCCGAACCTGTCGCGCCTGGCCAAGCATCTCGAGGCCGGCATTGGCCGGTTCGGCGGCGACACGCTGGACGGCCGCAAGCTCGCAGCACAATTGCTACAGCCGTTGGCAATTAAATCCCAAGCCCGAATCGCGCTGAAGTTTGTGCCGGAAAGCGACGACGACTGGGCGCTGGATATGCGCGCGGACTTGTTGCACAGGCTGTGGAGCGGCCAACCCAGTCCGCCCAACTTGTCCGCGGCGTGGAAGGCCAATGAAAAACTGATCGCAACTATCGAAGACGATGCCATGCGGCTCGACGGCATCAAGCGTGGTTTCACGCTCGTTGCAAAACTGCCCAAGGCCAAAACCGACGAGTGGATGAGCAATCAGTTCCTTGAGGGTGGCTCAGGGCTGAAGCTGATCCAGTTCGTACAGGCCGATGTGCACCGCAGCCTCCGTAGCACCAATTACAATGGCCGCTCAGAGAACCTCCGCACCCTGCGGCAGATCGTCGGCGCACTCCTCAACCAAACCGACAGTGACTTGGCCAAGTGGCAACTCCCGCTGACCATCGCCGCTGAAGCATGGCTCATTGAAGCCGAGAACACGGCGCAACACGCACAAATTATCGTGAACCGCAGCTCGACACGTTACGACCCGGTGTACGAGCAGCAACGCCGTCTAGCCCAACAAAACTCCAGCCGCTTCAAGCCGCTTCAACCAGCCGTTATCATCGAGCATGCACCCGACAGTGCGTGGCTGGCAGCCCTGCCGGAGAGCCGCCGCGCCCGTGCCCTAGCTGCGGTGGCGGAAACCCTGCTGAAAGATCAAAAAGTCATGAAGGCACTGGACGAAATCGAGCGCTTGGCCAGACTCGATCCACGAAAGGCCAACCTGATCGCCACCACACTACTGTTCTCCTGGGTGAAAAGCCGAAACCCCAACGGCGGTGCCAAACCAATCCTGCCGTCATCAACCCTGTCGGTGTACATCCCGCCGAGGCCGAACGGCACGCCACTCACACGCGCCAAACAGAAGCGCAACCTGCGTGAGTTGAGCCAAATCCTCGAGCGCTTGACCAAGCTGCCGGTTGATCCGCCGAGGCCGCAGGCCATCGTCACTGCGTTCGAGGGTGCGCACAGCTTCGCCGAGGTGTACAAGCTCGACGACATCCGCGCAGTCTTCGGCGAGCCAGAAACAATGCCGGTCGAGTCGCTCAGTACACTCATCAACTCCATGCGCCAGCGATTGGCTACAACGTGGCGCGCGCCAAAAGTGCAGCAGCAGGCCGACACCAAGCGCGGCGAACCGCAGATCAACACTGAGGTAATGACAGGGTACGAAACGCTGTTGACACTGCTCGACTCTAGGCTCAAGGCCAAACCGGATGTTTGGCAACTGAGGTTACAACAGGCCGCCGCCAACTTTGATCTCGCTGAGTACCAGTACGGCAACAAAGCCGACCTCGACGTGTACGTGATGCACCGTGAGACTGCGTTCGAGGCCTTCAGCGAGGCCGCCGGACTGTACGCGCTGCAAACCTCAATGACCGCCGACAAGCCCAGCGCTCTCGTTTTCCAGCTTTGGTTCAATGCCAACCTCGGCGCGAGCGACCTCTCTTATGTCACACGCCAGCAGATCCCGGAGATCGGCAATCTCCAGAAAATCCGCGATGCCATTCTCGTGTTGCCGGACTCGGAAGGCCACCTGAAGGCGTTCGGTGAGTCGATCACCAACACGTCGCGCCGGTTGACACCGGAGTTGAAACCGCGCTACCTCCGCGCCTCCCTCGCTGTCCTCGAGAATCATCCCGCCGGCGAATCGGCACGAAAACTGGTACAGCATTACGACGACCTGCTCGATGAGGTGAAACTGGTCGCCCACCTCGACGGCAGCGACGAGATTGGACACACCGAGCCGTTCGGTCTGTTCATCGGACTGCGGCACACGAGCGACATCGAGCGCGAGGCCGGCGGCTTCGCACGCTATCTCGTCGGCGGCAGCAGCACAGGCACCGCGTATTTTTACCCGCGCTATCCAGGCCAACGACAGGCGCCCCGCGACGATCTTGAGGAGCTTCTGGGGGAGAAACTCGGTGAAAACTTTGAGGTGCTGTCGATCACTTTTCACGATAACAAAATCCAGTCGCGCACCATCGGCCAGCCGGGCTGGCGCGAAACGCCGCTGGCCTATGTACTGCTAAACGCAAAGGATGCCTCGGTCGACCGCATTCCCGAGTTACAGATGGATCTCGATTTTTACGACTCGCTCGGCCCGGTGCTGTTGCCGGTGACCACCTCGACGCAGATCGTTGATGCACGCCCATCCCCAGCCCCAGCCCGACCGGTTGCAGAGCTCGAATTGACGCAAACCCTCGACCCACGGCTCGCCGGCGAAAACGCTGAACTCACGCTCGAGTTGCACGCCACAGGCAAGGGGCTGGCGCCGTCGCTGGACAAACTCGTCGCACTCGACATTCCCGGCTTCGAGATTGCCAAGACCGACGATCAGGGGCTTTCGATCGCGCGTATCGAGTCCGGTCCATCGAGTGTCAACGCCGTGAGCGAACGCACTTGGCTGCTCACCTTGAATCCAACCAGGAACGCCGCCGGCATGCTCCCTTTCAAGTTCCCGGAGCCGACCGACCTCGTAGCCAAGGCAGCCTATAAACAGTACCACGACGCCGACCTCGTGGAGGTGAACAGCGAACTGGCGTTGACTGGGCTTGTGCTGAACCCACCCCCGACCTGGCCTTGGTTTGCCGGCGGCGCAGTCGCACTGTTGCTTGCCCTTGGCGCCTGGCGCCTGGCCAAACGCGGAGCCGATGAAGCGAAGACCGCACCAACCTTCGCCGTGCCAGACGAATGCACACCGTTTGCCGTCATCGATCTGCTGGAACGCATCGTCGCCCAACCTCCGAGGTCGCTAACGAACCCCCATCGCGACCAGTTGCAATCAACCATTCGCGAACTTGAGCAGCTTCACTTCGCGCCCAATGCCATCAAAGCGAACGGGCACGGCGATCTGCGCGCCATCGCCCGCGACTGGGTCGAGAAGCTTAGTTGACCACTTTTCATGGCCGCCAAGCGCATCCTGCTTATCTCCAATCCGGTGGCCGGACGGCGGCGTGGGAAACTGCTTCTGGCAAAGGCAAAGGCGCAACTCGAGGCACTTGGCCACTCGACAACCGCTGAACTCACCAACGCGTCCGGACACGCCACGCACTTGGCCAGGGCGAACGCCCCTGATTTCGAGATCGTCGCAGCACTGGGAGGCGACGGTACGGTCAACGAGGTAACCAACGGGCTCATGGCCATCGAGCCAAGCAAGCGCCCCACCCTAGGCGTGTTCCCGACCGGCACCGGCAACGATGTTGCGCAAACGTTGGGCTTGACCCATTTTGAAACCGCCATCGATGCTCTGGCCAAAGGCAACACCCGGACACTTGATGTCATCCGCGTAAAGTTGATCCGGCATGGGGCAGCGGTGACGCGATATGCGCTGCTTTTTGTTGCCGCCGGTTTCGCCGCTGAGGTGATCCGCAAAACAGGTCCACGCATGAAGCGAATCTTCGGCAGACGCTTCAGTTACTCGGTTGGCTTATTTCGTGCGCTCGCCAGCTTTCGCGCACCAAAGTTTAAGGTGAAGTGGAACGAGCAAGAAAAACAGGAGATGATGTTCCAAGTCTGCGCCGGCAACACCGAGTTTGCAGGGGGTGGCGTAATGCGCCTCTCCCCCGGAGCACAGCCGGACGACGGCCTGCTAGACATCAGCCTAGTGGATGCACTTGGCCGACTCCAGATCGTGCGACGCTTTCCGAGCATCCTAAGCGGCCGCTACGTCGAGGACGAGCGGGTGGACTACTTCACCGACAAACACCTCGAGATCAATGCCAATCCACCCACGGAAATCCAAGCCGACGGAGATATCATCGGCACCACTCCGGCAACGATCGAACTACTGCCAGGGGCCCTGCGATTGATTGTTCCAGAGCCAATGAAGAAGGCAATTTGAATTCGGAGTGCAGAAGGAATTCGAAGTTCGACACCGCTTTACGGCATATACATTTTCTCATATATAGCAGAGCAAGGAATCATCAAAAGACCCAGCGTTGACCTTTTAGCCGCGGTTCACTCAATCGGTCTCAAGGATTGGGTGTGCCGCCGCTAATGACTTGGAAAGTTGGCTTGACGATAGGTAGCGGGTTGACACGGCCGAGGTTGTTGAGCCAGTTGCGCCCACCGGCCTGGCCCTGCAGCGC
>MPLU02023686.1_pt1 | contig 12684 bp, 6 predicted proteins | sample 1617381 | NCBI WGS metagenome assembly MPLU02 (sample SAMN05944801, study PRJNA350692) | marine metagenome | biome: marine; feature: ODZ; material: water; isolation source: 90 m water sample filtered on 0.2 um supor filter | place: Pacific Ocean | collected 2012-04-08 | depth 90m m | reverse complement strand
CCATTCGGTGGCGGCATGGGCGGTATGGACATGGGCGGTATGACTGGTCCTATGGGTGACATGGGCGGCGGCCCGATGATGGGCACTGCTGGCCCCGACGGAACATTCGGCGCTTTTAACCCGATGATGGGCGGTATGGACCCGAATATGGGTGGCGGTCAAGAGGACATGTTGTTTGCGATGATGGGAATTGAATCTGACATGGGCGGCATGGGCGGCATGGGCGGCATGGGCATGGGAATGCCTGGACCAATGGATGGCGGCCCTGGCGGTGATATGGGTATGGATCCATTCGGCGGACAAAGTTTTGGTGATTTTAGAAATGAGGTTCTCTTTAAAGAAACTTCTGCGGATAACTTCTTTGATGATTTTGGACCTATGGGCGGCATGGGAATGGGCGGTATGGATCCATTCGGTGGCGGCATGGGCATGGGCATGGGCGGTATGGACCCCATGGCAGGAGGATTTGACCCATTCGGACCTCCAATGGGAGGAGGAGGCGAGTTTTTTGATCCATTCGGACCACCAACGGGCGCCATGGGAATGGTTGGCGCTGATCCATTCGGCAGTCCGGGTCCTATGGCTGGAGGATTTGACCCCATGGGCGGCATGGACATGGGAATGATGTTCGATATGGAAGGTGCCGATCAGGGAATGATGATGCAAGAAATGCTCGGCGCATTTAGAGGTGACGGCCCAATGGATATGGGCAATATGGGCATGGGCGGTATGCCTGGTGGCGGCATGGGCGGCATGGGAATGGGCGGTATGGATCCATTCGGTGGCGGCATGGGCATGGGCGGCATGGACCCTATGGACGGCATGGGAATGGGCGGTATGGACTCATTCATGGTGGATGCTATGGGTGACATGGGCATGGATATGAACATGATGAACATGGGCATGGGCGGCATGGGAATGGGTATGGACCCATTCATGATGGGCGGCGGTTTTGGAGACCCATTCGGCGATCCGTTCGGTGGACCAGACATGGGAATGGGCGGAGACCCATTTGGTTTTGATATGGGCGGCGATCCGTTTGCCTTTGATATGGGCATGGGCGGTATGCCTGGTGGCGGCATGGGCGGCATGGGAATGGGCGGTATGGATCCATTCGGTGGCGGCATGGGCATGGACCCATTCGGCATGGACCCGTTCGGTGGCGGCATGGGAATGGGCATGGGTATGGATCCGTTCGGTGGCGGCATGGGCATGGGCATGGGCATGGACCCCATGATGGGCGATGAATTCGGTGGTCCAATGGGACCAATGGAAGGCCCAATGGGATTCTTTGATGAATTCCTAGGTTTTGATGGTGGACGCGCTGATCAAAAAGCAATGTTCGATGACTTTGGTTCTGATATGGGAGCTGCAAGCAATATGTTCTTCGACATGCTTGCCCAACCAGGACCAGGAGACCCATTCATGATGGGCGGCGGTTTTGGAGACCCATTCGGCGACCCATTCGGTGGCGGCATGGGAATGGGCATGGATCCCATGGGCGGCATGGGAATGGGACCTGACGGACCAGGAGGCTGGGGAGGACCAGTCTTTGAATTTGGTGAAGATGGAGGACTCCAAGGCGATTTCTTCAGACCACAAAATGAATTCGTATTTGACCCATTTGGTGGACCAGACGGTTTCGGACCACCACCTGGAGGAGAGTTCGGTGATGAAATGGCACCAGGAATGGAAGGATTTGCCGCAATGGGTGATTTCTTCCAAGACTTCATGGGGCCTGAAGGAGAATTCGGTGAAGGAATGGGACCTGAAGGAGCTGGAGGCAAAGCAGCTGGAATGAGAGAGTTCTTCAACCCGAACAGCGAAGGCGGTTTCGATCCATCAATGTTCTTCGAAGGCGCCAGAGGAATGGATGATGGCATGGACCCATTTGGAATGGGACCAAATGACACGCTGGCAAACATGGGAATGAACCCTGACGGGACAATGCCAGAAGATTTCGACGAGTTTGGTGGACGAGGCGCTGCATTCTTCAGTGATGAAGGTGTAGAACAGTTCCAACCACCTGTCGCTTTTGATCTAGGTGACGGAATAAAAGCTATGGCTTGGGAAGATGGAATGAGCCAAACCATCCAAGATGACGGAAGTTTCAGTGTTTTCTGGGGTGATGGAAAAGCTATGGAACGAGTGGTGAATGAAGACGGAGGATTCCAGCAAGTAAACCCAGATGGAACAGTAATTGAACAAAATCCTGACGGTTCAGGAAGATTCACATCAATCACAGGAGACGTCACAGTCACACAAGTACAGGACGACGGCTCGGCGTTAACCACACGTGAAGATGGATCAACAGTTCTGAAGCGACCTGATGGAGGAGAAACTTTCGTTGAACCATCAGGTTGGACAAGAGAAAAGATCTTCGATGAGGACACTGGTAATTTCCTCGTTAAACAGTCCGATGGACTAATAGAAGTACAAAGACCAGACGGAACGTTCCAACGAACCAACCCAGACGGTTCAGTTGATCAGTCTTTCTTCCAGGACGATGGATCATTAGTCACACAGATGGGTGACGGTTCTGTTGAAGTTGTAAACGCTGACGGTTCAACCGAGTTCACTGACGAGTGGGGTTACGGAGGAAAGAAAGTCCAATCAGATGACGGATCATTCGTAACACTCATGACTGACGGAACTTCCATCATGGAAGCAGAGGACGGAAGTTGGGAAATCGAAGTTGCTCCAAACGGTGATCAAATTGTCACATCAACACTTGATGATGGAACAGTTCAGAAGAACCTTCCAGACGGAGGTGTTCAGCGTTTCAATCCGCTTACAGGAACAACTACGTTCACCACACCCGAAGGTGAAGACTATGTTTCAAGAGAGAATCCTGACGGAAGTGTCACGGTAGTCGACCCACTAGGAATGGTTGCTGAAACAAACCCTGAAACTGGTGCAACCGCTGTGACATTTGCTGATGGAACAACCCAAGAAACAATGAAAACTGAAGACGGTGGACTTCAGACAGAAATGGGCGACGGAACATCAGTAACTGCCGACAAAAACGGCAACATGAAATATGTTGACGACGAAGGCAATGTTTTCGAACCAGAGGTCAACCCTGACGGATCTGTTCTTACCAACACACCAGACGGTGTAAAGAAACAAGCAGCAGTTTCCGAAGATGGAGTCTTGACAGCTGGTTATGTAGGACCTTCAGCAAAGGGTCTTGCAGAAGATCATGCTGAAGAGCAGCAAGAAATTGCAGATGCCAGAAAGTACAACGAAGAAAGAGCATTGGCTATAGTCGACGCAATTGAGGAAGGCGGTGCTGAAAACGCAATCGCAATTGCTGAAGAAGCAATAGAAATTACACAGGAAGCAGTGAATGTTAGGGCTGAAGCTGCTGAAGAGCTTGCAACTAATACTGCAGTTGCGGAAGGCCTAGGTGAACTGAATGAAGCTTCTGAAATAGCTGATGCTGCTTCCCAGGCTCTTGATGCCGCTTCGGCAGCATTAGCAGCTGCTTCAACACCTGAAGAAGAAGCTGCTGCTGAAGCACAACTTGAAGCCGCTGAAGGAGCTGTCGCTGATGCTGAAGCGGCAGAAGAAGCTGTGGTTGAAGCAGCCGCTGAAGCCGCTGAAACAGCGATTGAAGAATTAGCAGCTGCAACTAATGCACTTGAAGTTAATGAAGCCGAGGTAGCTGAGGCCACTAATGATCTCGTTGAAGCTGTTGGCGCTATCGAGGAAACGTCATCGGCAGCTCAAGAAGCAATTGAAGCAGCTCTTGCACAAGGATTCACGCAGGCAGAGATTGATGCCTTTCTTGCTGGTCTTGCTGCGGCGGAAGCTGAGCAGACTCAGAATAAGAGAGTTGACATGAGACGTGCTTCAAATTCCGAGCATGTTGAGAACGGTCGAACTACTTACCAGGCAGAGAATCCACTAGCAGCACTTCTTGGTGATACTCAATCAGCAGCAAGCGCTGCAATAGCGGCAGCTCAAGCAGCCATAGCTGCAGTTTCTGTAGCAGAAACTGCTCAGGCTGAAAGCACCGCTTTGCTAGACTTGTGGACTACAGAGGCGACTCAGACAGCAGCTGTAGTTGAAGCAATTGAAGATCCAACTGTCACAGTAGAAACTGCTGCAGCAGCAGTTGAAGCTACACAGGAAATATTTGCAGCAGCTGACAAGGTAGTTGACAATGCTCTGGAAACAGCGACACAAGCAATTTCAACTCAGAATGCTGTTGAAGAAGCCTTGGCAGCGCCAGCGGCGGCGGAAGCAGCAGCAGAGAATGCTGCAACACAGCTTGAGAACATTGAAGCCGCAATTGCTTCAATAGACGCTGACGACCCAGCTAATGAAGCCATACTTTTAAGAGCAAATGAATCACTTGAATTCGCGCAACAAACAGTAGAAGCAAGAGCTGATACGGCAGCTCAACTAGCAGACACTGACGCTTATGCAGAAACTCTGGGTGAACAGGCAGCAGCAGCATCTGAAGCGGCGGAAGCAGCAGCAGAAGTTGCAGCAGAAGCAGTAGCTACAGCAGAAGAAACTCCTGATATTCCTGTTGAGGGTGTAGCACCGAAGAATATTCAACAGAATCCAGAAGACGGCTCGACTTCTATAACACTTTCAAGTGGAAACACAGTCGGTTACTCACTTAGTGATGACGGTGTCATCACGTTGCAGTCAACTGCAGCCGCAGATCCAGCATTATTTGATGCAGCTACCGCTGCAGCTGATTTGACTGCTGCAGAACTAGCGGCAGCTACCACACAGGTAGTCGCAGAAGCAGTAGCATCAGGAAGCGCTGAAGGCGTACTTTCAGCAGCCGAAGAAGCAGCAGCCGAAGCTGGAGAAGCAGCAGAACTAGTTGCAGCAGTGGGAGAAGACCTAACACTTGCGGTTGCTGTATCAAGCGCATTTAATGATCCGACAATGGATGGACAAGCTGCATCGGCGGCCTTGAGTGAGGCTTCAGACTCTCGTAAAGCCGCTGAAGAAGCCTTAACAGAAGCAGAAGCCGCATCCGCTGCAGCACTTCTTGAAGCAGAAGCACTTGTAGAAGCAGCTTCAGACGAAGATGCCTCACCGGAAGATTTAGAAGCAGCTCAAGCAGCTATGCTCGCAGTCCAAGAAGCATCAGCACTGGTTAGTGCGGCTCAAGTTGGTGTCGATGCATCAGAAGCAATTGAAGATGCAGCAACAGCTGTAGCCACAGCCTTTGCGGATCCTGACTTCGATGCTGTTTCAGCAGCATCGGCAGTTGCAGATGCACAGGCAGCGTTAGCTGATGCAAATGCAGCTCAGACAGAAGCAGTAGCTGGTTCAACAGAAGCAGCACGATTGGCCGTAGCAGCTCAGGCAGCTTTGGCTAGACCAGACGCAGCAATTGGCGCAGCAGAAGCCGCAGCTACTGCTTTGGCAGAAGCCCAAGCAGCTCTCGGCCAAGTTGACCCAACTGACACGGAAGCTTTGCTTGCAGCAACAACAGCTCTTGCAGATGCTGAAGTAACAGCAGCTGCAGCTGACAGTGCAGCAGAACAGTATCTTGACGAAGACGCTTATATGGCAGCATTAGAAGATCAAGCTGAAGCAGCGATAGCAGCAGCTGAAGCAGCTGCAGTAGCAGCTGCATCAGCAGCAGCAGCAGCTGAAGGTGCGCCACCGGCTGCCGATTCAGCACGTGTAGTTGTCTTCAATCCTGCTGAAGGTGGAGTTGTGACAGAAGGTGGAGCACTCTTGATTGAGTCAACATTCACAGATACAGGTGGAATGGCAATCCAGGTACCAATGGATGCAGAAGCATATGCAGCAGCAGACGCAGCAGCCGCTGAAGCTACAGTAGAAGCTGAAGAAGCTGAAGAAGTAGCTCGAGCAGCAGCAGTTGAAGCTCAAATGGCTCAGCTAGCTGCAGCATCACCAGACGCTGACGAAGCAACGATTGCCGCAGCTGAAGAAGCGCAAGCAGCAGCTGAAGCAGCAGCTGCTGATGTGGCAGAGTTCCTTCAAGCAGTAGCTGCAGCAGAAGCTGAGAAAGCTGCACAAGCTGCAACGGTCACAGTTTCAGCTGATGGAACACAGATGCAGATTAAAGATGCTTCCGGATTTACCGCCACATCAATCACAACGGATATTGGTGTAACAATCACCATGGATCAAGAACCAATTGAGATAGCGATGGACAACCTAGCTGTGGGTGCTCTCCAAAGAGCAACCACGACTGGTGGAGAAACAATAATCGCTAGAAAAACTTCAGAAGATGATCCAATACCGATTTACTACAACGAGGATGGCACAGTAGCTACCAAAGCTGATGGGCAACCTTACACAGTAGATGATTTGGTGGCTCTAACACTGGTATTTGAAGGTTAAGGGTGGTGACTGACATGGAAAAAATTGATACAGAAACTACAACAGGAGAAACAATGAAAATCCAAATGGGTCGACGACAAGGAAAGGCGCTTGCTTTAGGGATACTGATCCTTACGCTTGTCGTCGGCGCATGCGGAGGCGGTGGGGATGATGAAACACCACAGGCTGCAGACAAAGCAGATGCAACTGAAGTTGCAGAAGCTGAAGAAGCAGCTGAAGCAGAAGCAGAAGCAGAAGCAGCAGCAGAAGCAGAAGCAGCAGCAGAGGCAGAAGCAGAAGCGGCTGAAGAAGCAACTGCAGCTGAGGTGAAGAAGACTTGCTATGTTGCTCCAAATGCTGATTGTTCAGATGTAGATATGGCAGGGGAAAATCTCGCTGGAATGATCCTTCCTGGAATTAACTTTTCAGGTGCGAACCTTGAAGGCGCACTCCTAAATGGAACGATGCTTGCAGGGGCAAACTTTGACGGGGCTAACCTTTCCGGAGCAGCTCTTTCAAATACAAACCTTGCTGGCGCAAGTCTCAATGATGCAAAAGCACCAGGAGCACTTTTCTTCAGAACTAATCTTTCTCATGCGCAATTAATGAGAGCAGATTTGACAGCAGCGGTCCTTATGGAAGCAGACCTCAAGTCAGTGAACATGAGTGGGGCTCTTGCTGACCAAATGGTAGAACGACGCTCTTTCTGGTGCGGAAGCATTTATGTTGACGGAACACTCCGCAATGATGATTGCGTGATTTCATAAGTATTTGAAATACACAAAATAACAGATGCCCATAGTGTTCGATTAGAACACGGGGTAGAGTTTGAACGCCTGTTTTAATAGGCAAAAATTTTCATCTCTACCTGCCCACGGTCGCTTAAGCGCTTGGTAGAGGTCAGCTAAACCGTTGGGAAAGGAATAGCGACATGGCAGTCGTAACAATGAAACAGTTGCTCGAAGCAGGTGTGCATTTCGGGCATCAGACACAACGCTGGGATCCGAGAATGCAGCGTTTTATCCATGGTGAAAGATCCGGCATTTACGTAATAGATCTAAACCAAACCCTCGAACGTGTCGAACAGGCTTACACCTTTACACGCGAGCTAGTTGCCAATGGAGGAACAGTGTTACTCGTCGGCACAAAAAGACAAGCTCAAGGGGCAGTTGAATCGTACGCGAACAAATGCGGTATGCCTTATGTGAACCAACGCTGGTTGGGAGGAATGCTAACTAACTTTCAAACAATTTCTAAGAGAGTCGGCAAAATGCAGGAATACCAGCGCATGCGTGAATCAGGTGAATTTGATGCAATGATCAAGAAAGAAGCTTTGATGTTGAACCGCGAGCTTGAAAAACTTGAGCGCAACTTAACCGGTATAAAAGACATGACACGGCTTCCAGATGCTGTTTTCGTCATAGACACGATAAGGGAACACATAGCTGTGACTGAAGCAAACAAACTAGGTATACCTGTTATTGCTATTGTCGACACCGATTGCAACCCAGATGTCATCCAACATGCGATACCAGGAAATGATGATGCTATTCGGGCTAGTCAACTAATGTGCCACATGATTTCAGAAGCTGTTGAAGAAGGTAGACACATACACAACTCGCGTTCAAAAAAACCTGAGACTCCTTCATTAGACGCAGAAGAAAAAGCAGCCGAACAAGCTAAAGCCCGTGACGAGGCAGCAACTGCTGAAGCTGAAAGAGATGAGAGAATCTCTCAAGAAAACTCGGACGACGACCAGAATAATGATCCAGCGGAACCAGTGGTAGAAGAACCAGTGGTAGAAGAACCAGTGGTAGAAGAACCAGTGGTAGATGATGAAGGGTCTCAGAATGGCTGAAATAACTGCAAAAGATGTAAAAGAACTCCGTGATCTAACTGGCGCTGGGATGATGGATGCAAAAAAAGCTTTAGTTGACAGTGATGGAGATGCAGAAGCGGCGGCTCAAGCTCTGAGGGAGAAAGGCTTAGCTAAAGCTGCTTCTCGGTCAGATAGAGATAATAGCGAAGGGTCTGTTGCTATAGCGACAGACGGAAACAAAGTGGCAATGGTTCATTTGCGTTGTGAAACTGATTTCTCAGCGAAATCTGATGGTTTTGTAGAACTAGTTAATAGTCTCGCTGAAGCGGTTTTAGAAGAAGGCGAGCAAGCGATCGAAGCTAGAGCTGAAGTCATTGACGATGTTCGACTATCAATAAAAGAGAACGTTTCAGTTGGAAAAGTAGCACTAGTTGAAGGAAGTGATGACCATTTAGTGGACACATATTTGCATGTCCAAGATGGACGGGGAGTTAATGGAGTTTTAGTGCAAGGGTCAGGAGTTGACCAGGAGACACTTCACCAGGTGGCACTTCATATAGCCTTCGCTAAGCCAACTGCTCTTAGTAGAGAAGAAGTTCCAGAAGATTCAGTTGAACAAGAGCGGGCATCTCTACTAGAGGTAACCAAAGCAGAAGGCAAACCAGAGCAAGCATGGGAAAAGATTGTTGAAGGCAGACTGACTGCTTGGTACAAGGAGTCAGTTCTATTGGAGCAAGGACTTCACGGCGACAAAACAACTGTTCAAGAAACAATTGGAGAAGGTCAGATAGTCAGATTCGAGCAAGCCTTTATCGGTGATTAGATATGACACCTTCTGAATCCGACAACTCTTCGAAAAGTAAAAAAGCCAAGTGGGATCGAATCGTTTTAAAGGTTTCCGGAGAGGCTTTTGCTGGTAAAGCAGGATTTGGAATTGATGGTGACATCGTTGGTGAGATCGCTGAAGAAATTTTTCAAGTTAGATCTGAATACGAAGTTGACATAGCGGTGGTAGTCGGCGGTGGAAACATATGGCGCGGAATGGCTGGAGCCGGAGCTGGTATGGACAGAGCTCAAGCTGACTATATGGGAATGTTAGCCACTGTAATTAATGCACTTGCTTTACAGGACACTCTTGAACAATTAGGTCAACCAACTCGTGTCCAAACAGCTGTGCACATGGCTCAGATCGCTGAACCATATATCAGACGAAGAGCTACTCGACATTTAGAGAAAGGGAGAGTAGTTATTTTTGCAGGCGGAACAGGAAATCCGTTTTTCACTACTGATACAACTGCGGCACTACGCGCCGTAGAAATAGAAGCTGGCGTCGTGTTGAAAGGAACCCATTCGGGAACCGGTGGAATATACACAGCAGATCCTAAAATCGACCCCTCTGCAACTTTACTAGAAGAGGTTTCACATTTAGAAGTCATTCAAAAAGGATTGCAAGCTATGGATGCAACAGCGATAACTCTTTGCATGGATAACGACCTTCCAATCGTCATGTTCGACCTAATGCAAGCAGGTAATGTTAGGTCCATACTCGCAGGAGACACCGTAGGTACACTAGTCTCTTAAGAGAAAGAGGTAGCGGTGAGTGAAGAACTCCTCCAGATGATTTTGGATGAAGCAAAAGAAAAGATGCTTGAATCAGTAACACATGCTCGACGCGAGTTTGGAACAGTCCGAACAGGTAGAGCTTCTTCTTCGATTGTAGAACGTTTAACAGTTGAGGCTTACGGTGTGGAAATGCCCATGCAGGAACTGGCTTCTTTTTCCGTTCCTGAGGCACGACAGCTACTGATAACCCCGCATGACCAAGGAAATGTTGAGGCAGTTGAAAGGTGTTTAAATCAGGCTGACCTCGGGTTAACTCCGAGCACTGATGGGCGAACAATCCGACTGGTTTTCCCAGAACTGACACAAGAAAGGCGTCAAGATCTGGTACGAATGGTTAATGGTATGGCTGAAGAAGGAAAGAACCGTTTGCGTGGAATCAGAAGAAATTCTCGAAAGGATTTAGACGACTTAGCTGGCAATGGAGGCGTTTCTGAAGACAACATTAAATGGCTGTCTTCACAACTTGATGATTTGACTCATGTAAATGAAAGTGAGATAGAGAAATCAAGATCTTCGAAAGAAGAAGAGTTATTAGATGTTTAGTTTCAAATGGATAGTGAGGTGACTCGTGGCAAATGACAGAGGATCAGGTGAATTTGAAGAGATCCGAATTCTTGGACTTGAGACCCCAGAGGATGTTGTAGAGCCGGGACGTTCTGTATTTGGTGGCGAAAGTGACTCTTCTGAAGAATTACCGCACTGGACTGAGGAACCTGTTGAAAAAAGTCAAAATGATGACCTTTGGTCTGAAATTGATCAAAAACCGAAATGGTCTGATGAAGTTTTAATTGATCATGAATCACAGCAGCCTGTAGGCGATTTAGATGAAGCTACAGCAGCGATCTTTTTTGATGAAGAGTTACCAGAGAGTGATCCTTTTAGTGGAGAATTCAATCCGCCTGTAATCCCTCCTGAAGAAACGAAGACCGAAGAAACCTCTCCGATTTTTCAACCACCAACTCAACCATCTATACAAGCTCAAAATTCACAAAGCAGAAATATGCCAAAAGCACTTGCTACAGGAGTAGCTCTCGGAGCGATCTTTTTAGCTGTATGTGCGATAGGCGCTGTAGCCACTCTTGTATTCAGTACAGTTCTACTTGTTTTCGCAGGTTCAGAATTTTTCTTAGCAGCGAGACGTGCTGGCTATCAGCCTGCAACTTTGTTAGGAATGACTGCCATTGCTGCATTGAATCTTGGAGCGTATTGGAGATTTGAATCAGCTATTCCTCTCATACTGGCTTTAACGGTCACCTTTACACTTCTCTGGTACCTAACAGGAGTAGATCGCAATATGCCTATAGCGAACACGTCGATTACTTTATTCGGTGTCGGGTACATAGGTTTATTGGGCTGTTTCATCGGTTTGATGCTCAATGATAAAAACGGTGTAGGAATGCTTCTAGCAGCTGTTTTGATAACTGTGGGTTATGACACAGGGGGACTATTGGTAGGAAGACTGATTGGTAGAACCCCCTTGTCTTCGGTTAGCCCTAATAAAACTATGGAAGGCCTATTAGGTGGTATGGCTATTTCATTTCTTACGGGTGTGATTGTTGTAGGTCAGATAACCCCCTTTGGTCAAGACCCTGGTGATCTTGGAACAGCTTTCGTTCTTGGTTTGGTAGGTGCATTGGCAGCGCCACTCGGCGATTTGTGCGAATCTATGCTCAAAAGAGACTTAGGAATCAAGGATATGGGTTCCGTATTGCCAGGACACGGAGGCTTTCTTGATCGTTTTGATGCCTTATTGTTTGTTCTACCAGCGACTTACTTCGCTGCTCGTTTGCTAAATCTTTTCACTATTTGATTTCATATAGCGATAAATGATTTAACAGGTAAAATTATTAGATGTTAGCGACAACTGTCGCCGTAATGGGATCGACGGGATCTATTGGGACTCAAACACTTGAGATCATCCAAGACCATCCAGATGAATTTGAAGTGGTTGCTTTAGGAGCTGCTAAATCTGTCGAACTTTTGGTCGAACAAGCAAAAAAACACAAACCTCAGATAGTCGCGATTTCTGATTCGTCATTAGAAAAAGAACTTCGACAAAAACTTCCCTCGCAAATTGATGTAATTTCAGGTCCTGAAGCACTGGCGAACGCTTCGTCTATGAGTGATGTCGTGATAAATGGAGTAGTTGGCTTTGCTGGGCTTCCTATTACGATTGCTGCATTAAAGGCAGGAAAGAGGCTTGGATTAGCAAATAAGGAATCGTTGATTGCTGCCGGTCCTCTAATTCAAAATTTTCGTTCAACAGAAGGTGCAGAGTTAATTCCCGTCGACAGTGAGCATTGCGCTATACATCAGTGCCTTGGCTTGAATCCAAAACAAGAGGATGTTAAACGCATAGTTCTAACCGCTTCAGGTGGACCATTTCGAGGTTTCTCTGCCGAGCAGCTTTCAAGCGTTTCAATTGAAGATGCTTTATCTCACCCGACTTGGGAAATGGGTCCTAAAGTTACTGTTGACTCCTCAACGCTTATGAATAAAGGTCTGGAAGTCATCGAAGCACATGAATTATTTGGAATTTCATACGAAGATATAGACGTCGTTATTCATCCTCAATCAATTGTCCATTCGATGGTCACATTCTCTGATGGAGCAACTTTGGCTCAGATGTCGAATCCGGATATGAGACTCTGTATATCGTATGCACTTACTTACCCTGACAGGATTAATGACCCTTTTGGTGAGATCAACTGGTCACAAATCATTGAGTTAAATTTCGAACCACCAGATAAACAAGCTTTTCCTTGTTTGGGTATTGCTTATGAGGCTGGAAAACAAAAAGGAACAGCTCCCGCATGGTTGAATGCTGCGAATGAAGAAGCAGTATCGGCATTTCTTTCAGGCCGATTGTCATGGGGGGAAATTTCAGAAGTAATTTCTTCAACTCTCCAACAGTG
>MPLU02276299.1_pt1 | contig 12695 bp, 13 predicted proteins | sample 1617381 | NCBI WGS metagenome assembly MPLU02 (sample SAMN05944801, study PRJNA350692) | marine metagenome | biome: marine; feature: ODZ; material: water; isolation source: 90 m water sample filtered on 0.2 um supor filter | place: Pacific Ocean | collected 2012-04-08 | depth 90m m | reverse complement strand
CCAAGCAGGAACCTTTTTTGAAACTGGTGAATGCACTGGGTGAGATAGCCGCAGCAAGCGGGCGCACGGTGGGTCAACTGGCCGTGGCATGGACGCTGCGCCGGCCTGAAGTGACCAGTGCCATTGTGGGCGCGCGTAAGAGAGGTCAGATTGCTGAAACAGTGAAGGCCGGTGACTGGCAATTGAATGAAGAGGAACTGCAGGCAATTGAGGGGGCGCACACTGAATTCTTGAGGGCGTTGTAAATATAAGCACCCTCTATTATTATGGCTGAGCCAAAGCACGGATTTAAGGAAACTAAAGGCTGGCGGCTGCGAATTTTCGAAATCTGCGATAAAATCATTGATTCCTTCGGGTGGGTTTTTTTGGCTTTCGGCTTATTCGTAATTGTTTACGGGATCGTTATGAGTTTTTTTTGGGGGCAGGCGGGCATTTTCTGCATCGTTCCGATGGGTTTCTGTATAATCTTGGGTTTCTCCCGCACTGAAGTGGCTTATATAAAACGCTTGTGGAGAGCTAAACGCGCAGCCACCAAAACACTCCCGCCTCATTTAAAAGAAATACTCGAAGCGGAGGTGAAGATTTATCATCGACTACCCGAAAGCTTGCGACCTGGGTTAGAGCGGAAAATGATGCAGTTTATGGAATCCATACCATTCAAGTTCAAAGGCTCCTTCGAGGGGGGAGTAAGGGATCGTGCGCGAGTTTGTGTGGCTGCCGAAGCTTGCCTGTTGGTGTTGAATCGGGGCTTTTCTGGCTATCGATGGCTCAAGGAGGTGGAGGTTTGCAATCGCATTGAAGGTGCCAGTGGACGGGCCAGTCGCGAATCAGTTGAGTTGGAATGGGAAGCAGTCCAACGCGGGCTGGCCAATTGTACCGACGGCCAGAGTATAACCATACATGAATTTGCCCATGTCTTGGATTATGCGGATGACAATCGTGCGCAGAGCAATCCTTTTATCAGAGGCTCGTCCGAATATAATCGTTGGGAAGAAATGCTGGATCGCGAGTTTGACCGGCTATGGGAAATGTACGAATCGGGAGATGGTTCGGTCATTGATTCGTATGCTTTGAAAGTGTCGCGCCAATATGTGAGTGATAAACCGGGAAACCCTCAGATTCGCCCGGAATTTTTTACCTGCACTACAGAAGCATTTTTTGAGCGACCGAAAGAGTTGCAGGATGAGTTTCCCAAACTCTTCGATCTCATGAGGGAGTTTTACCGTCTGGATCCGGCTGAATGGTCTTAACCACTAATATCCTGATTTCCCCTCGCATTAATTGCTGACCTTTAAATCCTTGGCGAACAGTTGCGAAGGGTCCTTGAAGGACTTGAATTCCAGATAATTACCACTGGGGTCAGGAAAAAACATGGTGGCTTGTTCGCCTACTTCTCCTTCAAAACGGATGTAGGGTTCAATGTGGAAATCCACCTTTGCTTCACGCAGCCGGTCGGCCAGTTCGTTCCACTGTTCCCACGGCAGGATCACGCCGAAGTGTTTTGCCGGCACTGATTTTTCATCAACGGCGCTAAAGCTTTTCAGGCCGGTCTCATCCGGGGCAACATGCGCGACGACCTGATGACCGTAGAGGTTGAAATCAATCCAGGATTCACTTTCACGACCGGTTGAACATCCAAGTAGCTCCACGTAGAACTCGCGGGTGTCTTCAAGGTTATTGACCGGAAAAGCTAGGTGAAAGGGCGTGTCCATGCACGCCATTGTAGAGGGCAATTGACTGGCTAGTCCAGCTTGGGCGGAGCCGGGATGAAGCTGGGGGCGGCCGATTCCACCTCGTTGCCTTCAGCATCCCACCATTTTACGGCACTCAAATCTCCATTGACGAATGTTTCTTCGAGTCGTTTTTGGCCATTGGAATGGAAGTAAATCAGGGTGCCATTGCCGGCAGTTACTTCACCGGTTTTTTGGGTGTTAGCATCCCAGGTTGTGGCCCGCAGGAGCTTGTCATTCTCCCAGAATCCCTCGTATTCCAGAGAGCCGTCCTCCCGAGACCACGCTGTGCGCCCTTGAGGGACGCCTTTGAGGTATTCAGCTTCAAATTGTTTCTGGCCGTTGGCGTACCACCAGGTGACCGTTCCATTGTGTTTGCCAACTTGTACCGGTTCCTCCCGTTTCTTTTGAGTGCGCTTCTCATCCCAGAATTCCACCACGGAGCCAGTGAATGGGGTGCCCGCCGTCAGTTGTAGATTAAGGAGTTCGCCTTCCAGTCGGGTCCGTTCAGTCGGGTCCGTGGCTGCTTCGATTTGCGCATTGAGACTCTCTATTTTTGCATCATCAGCCCGTTCATAGATGAATTCACCCCGCACTTCTGATCGGGCAACCAGAATTTCTCCCTTCATCAAGACCTTTTTTCCATCGGCAGGTGGGCTTTGGGCCATGAGGGTTCCCTCGGCATCCCAAACCATTGCCTTTGCGATAAAACCAAGTTCATCATAATGGTTTTGGGCAAGCATCTGAGTGCCGTTCAAGTCCCAGAGCGTGCCGGATTCGGCGAGTCTGCCGTTATCGATGAAGGCTATAAGCTGTCGGGTGCCGTTCTCATTATTGATGATTACTTGGCCGGTGTAGGGTTCGTCTTCAAAGGCTGCTGGTAGTATTTCGGTGGTTCCCGTAGCCGTATCGACCTTATAGGTGAGGGCTCCAAAATTGGAGCCGGTTATCTCACTGACTGGAGGTAGATAGTTATAGTCCTGCGAGGCGGGTTTGATGGCGTAGTAAAGGGCAGTTTCCCAATCATCGTCCTGATTGAGGGAGCTGATGGGTATTGAAGTGTTTATGTCGGTGGACGAGGCAAGGACTTGGCGGTTTTCATTCAGCCTCGCCAGAAATTGTGGATGAATCGAACGGGGATAAGCCTTGAGCAGTCCCCGAGGGATTTTCTTTTGGATAGGACGGGAAGATTTGCCGGGTGCCAAGTTTTGGATTTGATCGATTACACTGGCACCTGCTTCTTTGCTTGCTTCAAATAAGATGCCAGGGGCTGAGCACCCTGCGGACCCCATGAGTAGTCCGCAGAGGCTCGCTGCGACGGCAAAAAAGCCGCTATTCAGCAGTTTTTTTATGTTAACAACCATATTTGGCGTCAAAGGTACCTTTTTCAAAACCGGTGACTTAGTGCTACAGAGCAATTTCTATACCGGATTGTGAATAACTAGGCTTTTTTAAAGAGCCCGTTCATTGGATTAGGGGTCGTGTTCGTCCTAGGCTAGGGGTCGTGGCACATACGCGCAAATGCCCTCAATGCGGTTCCCCGGTATCAGGGACACGAGCGGTGTGTCCTCGTTGTGAGGGAGCAATGGTTCAATTTCGGAATTGGGATGATCGTAAACAGAGTCGCTCGGTGCGGGAGAAGAAACGTCATGCAGGCAATGTCCGAATGCGCAATAGCGGGGTTGGGCTTTTTATTGTGGGAATTCTCCTCCTGAGTCGTGGGGTTGATGCCAACTTGAACACGCTGACTCCCATCGGTTCCATAGGGGTGCTATTCATTGTTTTTGGCACCATTTGCTTTCTCTGGGGTTGGAAGCTAATTCAGGCGGAGAAATAAAAATGGCGGGCAAAAAGCCCGCCAAAATTTGTTTGATTGATGAGCTCTATTTCTTTTTCGCCTTGGCTTCCACCTTGATGGTGATTTTTTTGGAAACTACCGGGGGATCATGCGGGATGTGAGCAAAATCAGCGAACACCAATTGGAGTGTATGTTCGCCGGGAGGTAGGTCCAGAGTGGTTTCAGTTTGGCCACCACCAAAATGGATTAGTTTTTCTGAGGCTACTAACGGTAGATTCATGGCCGGCAATTTCTCGTTATTCACGAGCAGATGATGATGGCCGGTATTTTCCTTGGGCTTGCCATTAGGCAATACTAATCCGGCGGGGCATACGCCCATGCCGCGCAAGCCAAACACTACTCGCACCGGGCCCTTCACCGCCTTGCCATCTCTTGGGAACACTATCATCACCTTGGCCCCCTTGGGGGAAGGAGTGCGTGGGGGCTTATCTTCGGCTGTTGTTAGTTGAGTTAAAAGACCACAGAACGTCAGGGCTATAATGAATTTTTTCATAAATAAATTGTTGTGCTTTTAGCAAAAAAGGTTCACCCGGATTGTGACGATACTAGCTCGAGGTGCAAGGATTTGTTGAGAGAACCGGTTTATTCCCCAGTCTCCGCTTCTTGGCTCAGGCCTGCTTCGCTATCGGCTTCTGTGTCCGTTGCTTGTTCTTGAGGCGCTTGTGTTGCGGCTTGTTGTTGCAACCAGATGCTTAAGTGGAGTTCAGAGAAAAGCGAAGAGGCAAACCAACGTGCGCAATACCCAAAAGCTACTGCGGCAATACAGGCTCTTACGATGGATATCCCGATTTCGTTGTCATTAAAGATATTCAACGACAGAACCAGTAAAAAACCAATCAGGCCACCTTGTGTAATGTAGGGAGTCATGGGGTTAATCTCACCCTTACTGCATCGGCAATATATTTGAGAACTTTAGTTTATTTTAGCCCTTTTGAGATTCGGGGCCCCACGGTATCGCCTCCGTCAATTACCAGAGTGTGACCGGTGGTGTTGGCCGCGAGCACCATGGAAAGGATGCCTGAGGCAATATCTCCAGGGGTGCTGACCTTGCCCAATACGCTGCTCGCTGACTTGGACTCCTTCACGTTTTCGTAGGCTTCGCCCAGGCCGTTTTGCAGCCACTCGCCCTCAATGAAGCCGGGGGCAACGGCGTTAACGCGAATTTCCGGGCCCAAAGTGCGGGCCAGTGAAAGAGTGAGGTTGATGAGGGCGGCTTTACTGGCGCAGTAAGGGATGGAACTGCCTGCACCCACCATGCCGGCAATACTGGCGGTATTGACTATTACACCACCCTCCCCTTTAACCAACGCTTTGCGTGCGGCCCGTGCCATTTGGAATGGCCCCTTTAGATTCACCGCAAAAATTCGGTCCCAGTCCTCATCGGTTACGTCCTCCAGAAGGGGGAAATCAATAAACCGCGTGGTGCCGGCATTGTTGATCAAGATATCGAGTCCGCCAAAAGTCCTCAGGGTTTGTTCCACCATCGATCGGCAAACCGCGTCCTCAGCGACGTCGCCTTGAGTCAGGATGGTTTCTGCGCCCGCCTCGCGGCATTGAGCAGCGACCTGCTCGGCCCGTTCGAGCGATTGGTTATAGTTGATGGCGACTTTACAGCCGGCTTTTGCCAGAGCCAGAGCGGTTGCTGCACCCACTCCGCGTGAGGCCCCGGTGATGAGGGCGATTTTGTCCTGAAGGATCAACGGGGGAGGGTTATTTTAGCACTTTAAGGCGCAGATTACGCCATTGCACCTGTGCTCCAGCCAGCTCCTTTTTGTTGCCGATACCATGGACCTGCAGGCCGATAAAGCCTTTCGCGGTGAGGGAATCCTTGAAATCAGCCCGGGCGACGCCATTGAGCCAGGTTTTGATGGAGTCTCCTTTGCACTCAATTCGCACCTTGTTCCACTCATTGGGTTTGTAGGTTTTTTGACCATTTTTGGTGAAAGCAGCCTTGGTTTCCTCGTCATTACCACCGCGTAATCCTGGGTAAAGCCAACCGCGTCGGCCTTCATCGTATATCCCCGCACTCCACATGCGTTCGGGTTTATTGGGATCAATCTCCACTTGGTAGCCATGAACCCGTCCAGCGGGGAACTTTTTGGTTTTGCCGTTTTCGAGTGTCTTGGTGACTTCCTTGGAATAGGCGTTGGAGCGGATTTGTACGCCGGAATTGAGCCGATTATCACACTTGTATTCATATTCCAGAATAAAATCGCCGTAATGCTTCTTGGTACAGAGGAAGGAGTTGGGGGTTCCACTGACGGCTGTGCCGATAATGGTTCCTTCCTTGATAGTGTACTTGGCGATGCCTCCCTTTTGTGTCCAGCCGGTGAAATTTTTCCCATTGAAGAGATTCTTAAAACCCTTCTCCTCTGCTTCAAGAACGGTGACACAGCAGAGGGTAAAAAATATTAATATATGCTTCACGCCCACAGGCTAATAGGGGGGTTAAGTCATTGGCAAGTTAAGTTTTCTGGCACAATAGAAGTGCACCAGAAAAGGCAGGGGGAATATAATAACTGATCAGTTATTACAATTATGACATAAAGGGATTAAATAGGAACGGAAGCGTGAAAATAGGACTCTATAAATCATTTTTCACGCACGCTTTCATTAATAATCAAATATTAGTCTAAATATATTTATTATCGGACATCATTGTTTGCAAACATTGTGGCACAAAATTTGCACTAGAGCAGGAGCCCAAGGGCTAGATACGATTCGGTTAAGAAATTAGCGCAAAACAAAGCACACAAAATTATGAAGAAAAAACGAGGATTCACATTAATTGAACTTCTAGTGGTCATTGCCATTATTGGCATCCTAGCCAGCATGCTTTTACCCACCTTGGCCAAAGCCAAGAAGAAGACTAATCGGCTTAAGTGCGCCAGTAACATTAAGAGTGGGGGCGGGGCTGCACTGCAGGCTTATGCAGGTGAGTTTGAAGCGCTTCCGTGGAACTATTCTGGTACCACTAAGGATTATCAGGCGCAAGGATATCGGAATCGTTTGGATCCGGTTCGCTTGGGGTATATTTGGGGCGCTAACACCATGTTGGATTCATTGGCGACGGCGAAAATGCTTGTTTCACCCTGTGATCCAAAGGCAAAAGCGGTTGCCTCGAAGCGACCAAATAAAATCAATACATCCGATCATAATTGGCAAACTTGGAACTGGTGGTATAAAGGTCAGAGTTATGCCATTGCTTTGGGGGGAGATTCCCTCTTGCCGGAAACTATTCTGATGACAACCCGCAACTGGGCTGGGGATGGGACGGCCAATCGTAAGGCTTATTGGAAAAAATATGGTGGGAAGAACAGTAATGATAACTGGGAATTCGCATCAGGATCACACACGCTTACGGGGAGCAATATGATGTGGGGTCATAGTCAATTCAGGACAAACAATAAGAACAATAAGTATGGCAAGAAATTCGAGCCGGTTTGTGCACGTGACTGGAAAATGGACGGTTTTGTGGATCCAACCGCAACCCAGAAATGGATTCAGAAAACAGTTATTTCCGGATATGATAAAGGGCAAGGCAATGTCCTGAAGGCAGACGGATCTGTTCAGCAGGTTAATGGGAACCCCACCTTACAGCAACTAATGAAAGACCATCAGGCAGCTAAGGGTGGAGAAGCGATACAGCCGGGAAATATGAGCTTCTTGCGGCCTTATCAGGATCAGTAAGGCAGTTTATTAAGTGAAGAATTAAATCTACAACGCCAGCCTTAGGGTTGGCGTTTTTTTATAAAAAAACCGCAGCTTTTGCTGCGGTTTGACTATTTGATTGAGTAATGAAAGTTATTCAGCTCCTGGGCCGTCAGTTCCTCCTTCGGGGCCACCCCCACCCTCTTCAGCTTCTTCCTGTTCGGCTGCAGGAGGGTCTTCTGGCGCAGCGGCACCACCGCAGCCAATAAATTGAGTTGCCCCTGCCAAAGCAAAGGAAGAGATAATCACGCTGTGAATGAGTTTCTTCATATCAAAAGGCTGTGGCTTATAGATGATGGATTATGGGGATTCCAGAATAAAACGCGTCATGGATTTATTCTTCCAGTTCACCCTCTTCTTCCATCGCTTGCTCTTGTTCTTCGGTGACTTTTTCAGGCGCCTCGTCAGATCCGCAGCCGGTTAGCAGGAAAGGGGCTCCTGCGAAAACAAAGCCTGATACAATGAATAATTGAACTAATTTTCTCATCGGGGTGCGTGTATAGCCAAGAAGCGGGTTGTAAGCCAAACCAAAAAATACGCCTATTGCGTGAGAATTACACCTCTAGAGCCTGTTTTGTTGATGTAGAGGGCGTTATGAAAAGTAAAATCCTTAGTAATGTGGTGATTATATATCAGTGTGGAATCGGCATCGTTCGTGCTATAAGGATTGTTGCTGTCCAGCAGAGGCAGTAGTGCTGTGGCCCGAGACAAGCCGCATAACCCAAGAATCCGGTAGATGCCTATCGGGCTAAAAAACATATAGATTAATGAAAACTCAAAAAGCTTTTACCCTTATTGAACTACTGGTTGTGATTGCCATCATCGGCATTCTGGCCAGCATGCTTTTACCCACTCTGGCCAAGGCCAAGAAAAAGGCTAATCGGATGAAGTGCGCAGGAAATATTAAATCCATCGGCCAAGCCTTTGCTGGTTGTGATGCGGACTTGGGTAATGTGCCCTGGATGCTGACAGCAGAAGATGCCGATGCCGCCTTTCAGGATGCTTACGGCACAACTGGGGGTAATAACCCGCGTTACTGGAATGTAAGGAATATTCAGCTGTTATGGAATATTCCCGCTTTGAAGAAAGCGCTGGATAGTAACACAGCCCTGCTTTCTCCCAGTGATCCGGCGGCCAAGCGGACTAGTGACCAGGAAAGGAGTAAGGACGGCTGGGGAGGCGCTTCAATAACCAAGACCGGGGCAAAAAGTAAATATACCGGTAAACCCATCGTTTTCTGGAATGCTCCCAAGACTGGGACGCGCATCAGCCAAAGTGTTAGTCGTCGGGCCCAGAGTTACGGAGTGTGCATGGGGGGGGATAATTTGGTTCCTGAAACCATTATGACCGTAACCCGCAACGCGGCCGGCGATTGTTATGCTAAGAACGGTAAAAACGGGTTTGTGCGGCCTGACGGGAAAATTTTCATGGCTTCTCACAGGAACTACTTTTACATCAGTGGCCGTGCGCGCAATCACTTGGAGTTGAACCATTCCAGCGCAGGCGGCTGGAGTGATCCGGCGATTGCAGACACCGAAGATGCAGCGTCTAATTCAGGTACCCTACCCGCTTCAGTGACCAGCAAGAATTTGGTTCAGCCCTACCCTTACAAGGGAGGCGGAAGCAAGTATATCATGAGTGGATTGGATGCCAACCAGGGTAACTTTGCGGTGGCTGATGGCAGCGTGAAACAGGGGGCCGATGCGGACCTAGCCGGAGCCATTAAGGCACACGCTGAATCCTCAGGAGGGACACTGGATGCGGTCAACTTGGGTGTTTTGCGGCCAAACCAGACCACCAATTAGGTTAACTTGAATTCTCAGGCCATGATTGTGGTTTGAGCTAGATAAAAAGCTCCCCATTGGGGAGCTTTTTTTAGTCTCCATGTGAAAATTGCCAAGAAATGTTTCGTCCTGCGTGAATTCCACGCAAGTCTCTATAAGTTTGTGAGTCTTTGGTGTCCTAAAAAAGGAAAAAGGCTTGGTTTTTGGGGGGGTAGGCAACATATCGACTGTGTCATATTATGGCATTAATCCTGCGAAAGGGTGGACAACTTGGAATATCCGTGGTCTCCGAAGGTGATTTTGGAGATTGCAAAACCCAACAACCCTAACAAGAACATGAAAAAGATACTCAAAAATCTAAATAGTCGGGCGTTTACGCTCATTGAGCTCTTGGTTGTGATCGCTATTATTGGCATTCTCGCTTCCATGCTCCTCCCAACTCTGGCTAAGGCCAAGAAAAAGGCTAACCGCCTGAAATGTGCCAATAATCTTGGCCAAATCGGCAAGGCCGTTACCAATGTGGCCGGCGAGTACGAAGGTCAAAACATGTGGACCATGACCCCTGAGGAAGGCAACTTCCATTATCGTGTAAATAACGGTGGCGGCAGTGGTGCTTGGAGAGGTGACTGGACTTGGGGCATGGACCCTTACCACTGGCACTGTGCCAGCCACGTCATCACTGATAGCTTGGGCAGCGCCAAGTCGTTTCATTCGCCTACCGACCCACGCACCAAGCGTGATAATGACACCCAATGCCGCGAAGGGAATGGCTGGGGCGCGACCGGTGCGCTGAATGCTAATAACAAAAACTTCAACGCAAACTCAGGCTTTAAGCATAAGTCTCTGGATCGGGGCCAAAGCTATGCCTTCTGTCTGGGTGCGGATCCTCTGCAGGGCGACAGCATGTTGTCCTTCACCCGCAACGTGGGTGGCGATGATAGCGACAATAAAGGTGGTTATGCTCCTGCAGGTGGCTATGGCGGTTACAAATGGAACCGTGCATTCCGTCGTTACTGGGGCAACGACAAGCGCCTATGCGTGAACTTGCACCAAAACAGCAATCAGAATCCAATTAAGAATGAACAGTACAATCCTGCCAACGCAGGCGGTGCCCGTGACTGGATTGGAGCCGGCGCTCCGGGTAGCTACAAGTACTATCAGTGCAGTGGTTTGGACGCCGCTCAAGGCAACCTCGTGACCACAGATGGGGCGACCCAGCAGACTGATAATGCAGGCTTACATGCTGCAATGAACGCTCACGGAAAAGGGGAAGGGCTCTCAAATGATGTGCCTAACTTCAATACCATGCGCATGAGAACCAATTAATTCGGTTGCGAATAAATTACACCAAGCCCCCCTAAAACGGGGGGCTTTTTTGTTGCCTGCATTATAGTGCTTCGGGACCACTTAAAACTTGCCTTGGGAATTTACCTCCATAAAGTGGCGGCCTTTCTGAACTGGATTGCCCACGTGGCGGAATTGGCAGACGCGCTAGATTCAGGTTCTAGTCCCAGCAATGGGGTACAGGTTCAACTCCTGTCGTGGGCACCATTTTTCTTTCACCTTTAATGAAAGAACAGAATTATACTGTCTTAGCAGACGATAGATTTATTTTAATCTGATGGGGGAGGGTGATTCTTTGCAAGGCGACAGGTCAAAAAAAAATCTGCCAGTCATACTATTATTGGTATGACTGGCAGCACGGTACCATCTGGTCTGACCAGAGCCTTTATCGGCTTGGCCAGTGATTAGGATTAAGTTTTTAGTTAGAGGTAAGGTATGTAAGGCTACTTATTCACCTTCACCTTCACCTTCGCTGTTACCACCACCACCACCTTCGAGAGTTTCCTCTGCACCAGGCTCGGCGCCGACTTCTTCGCCATCACCGGCAGGGCCTTCATCAACGGGGGCTGAGCCGCCGCAACCGACAAAAGCGGTGGCAAAGGCAACTGTGGCGAATAACGTAATAATTTTTTTCATAGTACTAATTATTTAATTGGTTTGGCACAGGTCAGCCATGCCAACTTTTTGGGTGGGCGATAAGAAACCACAGCAAAAAATTACTCAAGAGCAAAAATCCAACTGCCCTAGAGTCCCGCAGTCAACCCAAGCGTGAGAAACACGCATATAACGGATTAGAACGCTGGTAAAAAAACAAAAAACAATGAATAAACGATAAAATTCATTTTTATTGAATAATTGGAATCTAAATTCATTTTATGAGTAAAAAAAACGATTTATTGGTTAATTTGATTTTGGCATGCATATTGCGATATACCTGCCACTGAGAAATTGTTTCTCAAAACTCTATAATCCTAAACAAGTCTAATATTATGAAAAAAACTCAAAAAGGTTTTACTCTCATTGAGCTCTTGGTCGTGATTGCCATTATCGGCATTCTCGCTTCCATGCTCCTACCTACTTTGGCCAAGGCCAAGAAAAAGGCTAACCGTCTGAAATGTTCCAGTAATGTTGGCCAATTGACCAAAGGGCTGACCTCAGCCGCAGGTGACTTTGAAGGTCAGTTTCCTTGGCAGATGACTGCTGAGGAAGGCAACTCGGCTTACCGCGATTTTGCCCGCAAAACCAACTGGAAAGGCAGCATTAATGGTAATGGCAAAAGTGGTGCAAAAAATCCCGGCAAGAATAGCCGTAACTCCAACTGGGGATGGGCTCGTTACATCCAGTATGTTTGGTATATACCGACCATCATGGACAATCTGGAAAGTGCTAAGGGACTTCTTTCCCCGTCTGATCCAGCCATGAAGCGTAACAACGACACGCAGGTTCGTGAGATTGGTGTATCCACCGCTTACGCCGGCTGGGGTATCAAGGCCAAGGGTAAAACCGATGACAGTCACTTCAATCACCGTGCGGTGAGTTACGGTCTGTGTCTGGGTGGCGACACTCTCTTGAGTGACTCCATCTTGGCTATTACCCGTAACGTGGATGGTGATGCCAGGCACAAGAACGGAAAGCACACCACGGATGCCATCAAAGGCCCCGTCAAAGCAATTCCTGCCGGTCAGTATTTCTCAGCTGCTAACCAGAGTAATCAGTGGATTGGTAGCCGTGACCATATGGGATGTCACCTTACCCATGCCAGCTCCGGTAAGTGGAGTGATCCTGCAGCCACTGCTGCCGCCTCGCAGTACGGGACCAAGTATCTCATGAGTGGGCTTGATGATAGTCAGGGTAACGTTTCTAAATCTGATGGCAGTGTGGTGCAGGCAGACAATGCTACGCTGGCCGGTTTAGTGAAAGCACACGCCGAAGCAGTTGGGGGAAATCTTTCCCAGCAAACTTCCGCTGTGATTCGTCCTAACACTCGTTAGTGTCTCGGGAGAGAATGTGAATTCAACAGCGCCCCTCATTTGAGGGGCGTTTTTTTTGCGTGGAAATTTAACGAAAGAAACGGAGTTTTTAACTCCTTAGCCATTATAAGGCTTATTTTAAACTGATTGAGGAGAGTTTTTCGATGGCACGGTTCCTGCGAAGCCCTTGCGGCGGGGTATAATCGCCGCACGATTCACTCCAACTAGGATAACTCAAATGAAAAAAACTCAATCTGGATACACGTTAATTGAACTATTGGTTGTGATTGCCATCATT
>MPLU02187011.1_pt1 | contig 12702 bp, 9 predicted proteins | sample 1617381 | NCBI WGS metagenome assembly MPLU02 (sample SAMN05944801, study PRJNA350692) | marine metagenome | biome: marine; feature: ODZ; material: water; isolation source: 90 m water sample filtered on 0.2 um supor filter | place: Pacific Ocean | collected 2012-04-08 | depth 90m m | reverse complement strand
GCCTTCGGGGTTGGCGTCGTAGATATGGATGGTCTGAAGAAGTACGTCGCCCCAAGTACCGTTGTCGTCCTTGTAACGCACACCGACCAAGTGGGCTCCCTCGGACAGACCGGTCGAATTGAAGTCGGTCGGCAGGATGCTCTCGACCTCCGAGTCGAAGGCGCCGTCCTGCGGCTGAAAGGCAGTCGCGTTCCCCTCCCCCGGATCGGTGCCCACGAAGTACTCGGCCGCCGCGATCGTCGCGAATGCCGTGGCGTTGCCTTCGCCGCCGCCTTCCGGGTTGGCGTCGTAAATATGGATGGTCTGAAAGAGTACGTCGCCCCAGGTACCGTTGTCATCCTTGTAGCGCACACCAACCAAGTGGGCCCCCTCGGACAAGCCAGTCGAATTGAAGTCCTCCGGCAATATGCTCTCCACCTCCGAGTCGAAGGCTCCGTCCTGCGGTTGGAATGCGGTCGCTGCGCCCTCCCCCGGATCCGTGTCCACGAAATATTCGGCCGCGGCAATGGTAGTGAAAGCCGTCGCATTGGCCTCACCACCAGACGGGTTGGCGTCGTAGATATGGATGGTCTGGTAGAGCACGTCGCCCCAAGTGCCGTTGTCATCCTTGTAACGCACACCGACCAAGTGGGCCCCCTCGGAAAGGCCGGTCGAATTGAAGTCCTTCGGCAAAACACTCTCCACCTCCGAGTCGAAGGCTCCGTCCTGCGGTTGAAATGCGGTCGCTGCACCCTCACCGGGGTCCGTGTCCACGAAGTATTCGGCTTCCGCGATCGTCGCAAAACCTGACGCATTACCTTCTCCGCCGCCTGACGGATTGGCGTCGTAGATATGGATGGTCTGGTAGAGCACGTCACCCCAGGTGCCATTGTCGTCCTTGTAACGCACCCCGACCAAGTGGGCTCCCTCGAATAATCCCGTAACGTTCAGGTCGGCGGGCGTGACGCTCTCGACCTCCGAATCAAAGGCCCCGTCGGCGGCCAGCAGGGCGGTTCCTTGGCCCTCGCCTGGATCCACGTCCACGAAATATTCGGCTGCCGTCAGCAACCGGATCGGCTCGGCCACCACCACGGTGATGGCTTGGGAGGCGCTGATCCCGTTGGCCGTCACCGACACGTTCACTTCGTAGGTGCTGTTGTTGTCGGCATCGGTTGGGTTATCCGAGCTCTGGCCACTTACGAAGCTCAGGGCGCCGGATAGCGCATTGAGGGAGAACTTGGACTCATCGTCTCCGCTCGAGATGGTGAAAACCAAGGTGTCGTTGTCGTCGTCGTAAGCGGTCAAGCTGGTGATCGCTGTTGCGTTCTCGTCCACCAGATAGACTGCGGTGGCGCCATCGCCCGAGGTAAAGACGGGGGCTTCGTCCACGTTGGTCACGGTGAGGGCGAAGGCTTGTGTGACGGTTTCCGTTCCGTCGGTCACGCTAACGGTGACGCTGTAGACGTTGTCTTGGCCCGTATCGGCCGGGTTGTCGAAATCGAAGGCCTGGGCAAGGGTCAGTTCCCCGGTCACGGCGTTGATCACGAAGCTACTGGCGTCGTCACCGCCAATGGAGTACACCAAGGTCTGGCCGTCGCCGTCGGTAGCTGAAAAGTCATACGAAACAGAGGCGTTGTTCTCCTGGGCATTGGCGGAAGCCACTGCCCCACCCCCGAATACCGGAGCTGCGTTGGGCAGCGCAGTGACTGCAGCGGTGGCGGCGGAAGTCACGCTTTCGGCATTTCCAAGATCATCGAGGTAACTGGCGGTCACGGTTATGGCTGCCCCAACGTCGGCAAGGACCAAGGTATAGGTGCTTCCGGTCGCGCCGTTGATGGCAGAGCCTCCACGCTTCCATTGGTAAGTGATCGTCCCGATGCCATCGGCATCAGCCAAGGTATTCACTGCGGTCAGTACGGCGCCTTGCTGAACCTCTTTTGGCAAAACGATTCGTCCCATGTCCGGGGCGGCTCCCGCATATTCGGTAATGGCATCGAAGTCTGCGGTGTCGGCAGCGGAACCTGCGTCCAATGCGGGCGACCCTGAACCGAGTGAGAAATCCAAGGCGGCCACGTCCTCGAAAAGGGGATCCGAGCTGAGGTTGTTGCCCTCGTTGACAAAACCGGTGCTGGTGGGAACTCCGGTGGACACAATCGAGTTGCTGACCTTGAAATAATAGGTCTCGCTGGTGTAATTGGCGTTGAAAAAATACAGTTCGTCCAGAGAGTTGTTTCCGGAGCGCCGGTTGTTCCAAAAAATCGAGTTTCTCAGCCTTACTTGGCCATAACGGTTGTTTATCCCGACTCCCGACTCCCCCCCGAGGTTACCGACAATGGTAAGGTTAGACGCGATCAAGGTGGCCCCGCTGGTGTTGACGTAAATACCACCGCCACGGTAAGTAGCCGTGTTATTGACGATCGTCAGGTTACTCAACTTCGGGGTTCCGGACTGCACGTAAATACCGCCACCGGCATTGGTGCCATGATTCTCACGAATCATTAGGTTGGTAAGGGTGGGACTTCCGCCACGAATATCGACTCCCGCTCCCTCCCATTCTCCCGTTGTGTTGCCATCGGTGATAGTGAAACCGTCCATGGTGGAGCTTCCGCCGCTAAACTTGACCACCGGATTGCCTGCCCCGTTCACTCCTCGGATGATCGACAATTCCGGGCCCGCCCCGATCAGTGAAATGGTCGGGGATGAAGGAATCACCAAATTTTCGACGTAGGTGCCCGCAGGCACCACGACCACATCTCCGGCTTCAGCGGCATCGATCGCCGCCTGGATAGTGGAGGTCACCGTGATGACCGAGCCAGAGGAATTCTCGGGCGGGATGTAAATCCCCACTGCTCCGGTTGGCGCAGCCGCCCAAGAAGTGGGAACCGAAACCAATGCGCCCAGCAGGCAAGCTGCGGAAAGCATGGTCTGTCGGAGGGTTGGCATCGGGTTCTTGGTGATTGGAAAGTAAAGTGGTTACAAGCGAATGGAAGAAGAAAAGGTCACTTCACCGTGGCGCCGGTGGACTCTATGGTGATGACGCCGCCGACTGGGACGGCGAGGGGAGCAACGCTGAAGAATATGGGGATGGGCTTGTCGGTGGAGCGACCGTTGGGTAGGTAGTTGCGTCCACCGTTGGGTCCGATGTCGTTGCGTGAACCGTCGTGGTCGTTGAACTGCGGATCGGGCAGGCCCTTGTCTTGGCTCGCGGTACCGCTCACTAAGCCGGCGGGATTGGTCAGGAAGTGTTGTTCATCGCGATCCGTATTGTACACTGGATCCAAGTTGCTCACGCCTCCCTTGACTTTGCCACCAGAATCGCTCATTGCATTGTAGGCCACCACGGTGCTTTGGGGGGAAGCCCAAACGGCCGCAGAAGAGGTATCGTTCACACCTGAAGAAACATAATTGTTATGGAAGATATTGGCAACGATCCTTGTCCCTGAGGTGGACTTCACGTAGACGCCAAGAGCAGAGAAATGTTCGGTGCTGTTTGAGTTCCTATCACGATTGTTTTTAATCAAGTTGTTTCGAATGTCGGCCTTGGCTCCGCCGCCTACTCGGATGCCGATGGCTTTCTCGGTGATGGGATAGGCGCCGTTGACACTGAAATCATAAATTTGATTGTTGTGAATGGAGGCATCGGTGAGGGTGCCGTTGAGGTCTATGCCGATGACCCCTTCGTCGCGCCCATCGAATATGTTTCCGACAATCTCCACCTTGTTCTCGAAATAGGTCTGCTTGAGCGTGGAGTAGCCGATCCAGGAACGGGCCGCCTTGGAGACGAGATCCTCCCGCAGGTCACTCTGCAGGACGACCAACTTGGCGTCGTTGCCGGTGGCATCCAGTTTGGAATGGACGGTGACCGGATGCGTGACGGTGCACTTGATCAAATGCAGGCTAGAGGCATTGACCTCGAGGTTGCCCTTCAGCGTGAGGTTGGTGAATGCCACCCTGCCACCCGTCGGAAGGTTGGACACCGAAACATCACCGAGTATGCTGGTCTGCCCTGGTTGGGCGGGAGTGAAGCGCAGGGACTTGCCCGTGATGCTGAGGTGACCCTCATAGTCGCCAGGATAGCTCAGCACGATGACGTCTCCCGAGGCGGCCCCGTCGATGGCCGACTGCAGGTCCTGGTTAACCCCGACGACGATGGTGGCGGCATGGCAAACAAGGCCAAAGGCCAAAGATAGAAGGCTGAACAAGAGGAGTTTTCGCATGGCTTTCATGACGGGAATCGATGGCTGCAGCCACCCGCACATAACGCGCGAGCGACATAAGGTATTAGCGGAAAACGTGAAAATATTACGTTTTATTTATAGGCCGCAACGGAAATCTATTAGGGACAAGGAATTGGAAAACGTTTTTTTTAATGATAAAACGAACCATTTGCCTGAAACCCGAAGCCCGGCGCTCGGATGCCAAACTTCTTCGTTCCTTGTTAAAATATTCTCAACCAAGGCACAGCGCAACCGCGAAGTCATAGGATAGAACTTCTTCCCTCTGTGCCTCCGTCTCTCCGTGAGAGACAAGGAAAACAAACTGGCCCTATTTCCCGGAAGGAGCGGCGCCCGCGACGTTCAGGGAAATCTCTATCTCGTTAGCCACTTTCTCCTCTTTTTCACCTGAACGTATGCCGAAGTCGCTCCGCTTGACGACGAACTTGGAACGGATCACGAGGAGATCGCCCGGCACGCGGTTGCGCTTGATCAGCATATCCTTGAGAAAAGTGAGTTTGACCGAGGCCACGAGCGGCTTGGTGACTCCCTTGATCGTCATCGAGCCGTGGGCGTCGGCGAGCAGATGCAGGCCGTCCTTGCGGAGGTTGGCCAGCTTGCCAAGGGTGAAGGTGATTTCGGGATGTTTCGCGACGTCCATCCAGTCGGGAGCGTGAATGTGCTCCTTCAATGTGGGGTTGCCAACGTGTAGGGTGTCGGTGGCCAAGCGGATGGAGCCCTTGGTCTTGGCGGGGTCGGCGGGGTCGAAGGAGACTTTCCCGCTGATCCCCATGGCAGAGCCGTTTATCGACTCCAAGGGAGCATCCATTTGAAAGATCACGTTGTTGACCTTCTTGGGGTCCTGAAAGTCGAATACGATGGGTTTGGCCACGAGGGAAGCGGCGAGGGCGAGCAAAAGGGAGGAGGCGAGAACAAATGATTTCATGTGGGTTCCTTCGAGTTTTCGTTTTTGTCGGAAAAGAGAAAGGAAACACCCCAGAGCAAAAGGGCAAGCGCCAAGGCGATGACGGGAGTTTCTATTCCGGTGAGGAAGATATCCTCGGTAACCACCGATTCCATCATCCCCAGCTCGGGCATTCCCGGCACCACCGGCACCTCCACCCGTTTGTCCACGCTGGTCACCCAAAAGCCGAGGCGGGACCCGTGCCAAGCCCAGATCCCCACTCCCCCTGACAGAATAGGGATAGCCACCAAACGGCAAAGATTTCGGGGATGCAGAAGATTCACAGGGATTTTAGGCCCGGGGATGGGCGAGGCGGTGCGCCTCCTTCAGGCGGGCGGCGCTGACGTGGGTGTAGATTTGGGTGGTCGAAAGGTTGGCGTGCCCCAGCATTTCCTGGACGGAGCGTAGGTCCGCCCCCTCGTCGAGGAGGTGGGTGGCGAAGGCATGGCGCAATTTGTGGGGCGTGAGGTCGAGCGGCAAGTCCGCCATGCGGAGGTACTTCTTGGTCAGGAGCTGGACCGAGCGCGGACTGAGGCGCTTGCCGGAGCGGTTGACCACCACGGGGGAGTCGAGGGAAGCGTCCTTGGCGCATTCGTCACGAAAACGGCGAACCGCATCAGCCGCTTGCGGACCGATCGGGCAGAGCCTCTCCTTGCGTCCCTTGCCTAGCACCCGCACCACCCCGCGCTTGAGGTCGAGGGCCCCGTAATCAAGGCCCACTAGTTCACTCACGCGGAGGCCGCCACCGTAGAGCAGTTCCAGTATCATGCGGTCGCGGAGGGCGGCGAAGGGGTCGGCTCCCTCCCCTTCCAGCAAACGGTCGGGCTGGGCCAACAAGGTATTCATCTGCGCCTGGGTTAGAAACTTGGGCAAGGTTTTCGGCAACTTGGGCAAGGAAATGGAAAGAAATGGATTGGCCTTGGCGTGGCCCTGACGCAGGCAATACTTGAAAAAAGCCCGTATGCCGGAGACCTGGTTGCGCAAGGTGCGGCGTGAAACGTTTCGCTGGCGCTCAACGAGGAAGTCACGGGCCTCCCGTCGCGTAATGGCGTCGAGATCGCCTTCCCAAGAACACGATTGTCGAAGGTAGCTGAAAAAGACCTCGAGGGCTTGTCGATAATTGCGGGCGGTATACTTGGAGAGGCGCCGCTCGAGCTCGAGATGGGAAAGAAATTTTTCGAGGAGAACCGTTTCCGGCAGCTCCTGGGTCTCGGGAGCTTGGGCTGTCTCGGTCATTTTACGCGCTCGTAACCGGACACCACCGCCTCATAGACAAAGACAAAGAAAATAATCGTGAAAATCACCATGGCCAAGCTCAAGGCCAAACCGAAACGCTCTTTGTCCGTGCTCTTTTGCGGTTCAGGTTGATACCCGCGCGACGTACTGTCATAAGGCTGCAAAGGCGTCACGTTGAAGGGACGCTCAGCTCGATTCTTTCCCTCATCCTTCCTCATCTGGTTATAAATATAACGTGCGGGGAAAGCTGAATCAAGCATGGTTTGAGAGCAGCTCGATGGTTCTTTTTCCAGATCGCTGATGGAAAACGGAATTCCTTGACCGTGAAAAAGAGATTGCAGAGAATGCCCGACTCACCCTAACTATTCACTACATGAAAGCTAAATGGTGTATCGCCCCGTTTTTGGCAGCGCTCGTAATGGCGCTAACCACATCCTGTAACACCTTGCCCACGTTAGGCGGAAACTCCACCAACAAGACCAACAAGGCCTTGATGGGAATGTCCGTCGGCATGAACAAGTCACAAGTCTATCAATTGGCTGGCACCGCTGCCAAGATAGAGGGATATGACTGGGGCAGTGTGTGGTTTTACAAAACGGCCACAGGCGGCGGTGTGAACGTTCTGCTCGACGGCAACGAAGAAGAGAACTTCACTCCCGTGGTGTTCGACAACTCGAATCGCGTAACGGGTTACGGATGGAAATTCTATTCCCAGACCATTCGCGACTACGGTACGGGGCAGTTCTAGGCTCGAGGCTATCCTCGACCCACGCTTTTCGCGCCGCGAAAAGGGTTTGCTTTATAGTATATCGGCACCCTCCGTTCTTGACGCTCCTTGTTGAATGCGTAGCGTGTCTGGCTTCCCCAATGATTCGTTTTGCTCCAAAAGCAAACGAGAGTAGGCCCGGATGGCGGAATTGGTAGACGCGCTGGATTCAAAATCCAGTTCCTGCAAGGGAGTGAGGGTTCGACCCCCTCTCCGGGCACCACTTGCAAAACGATTGGATTAACTAGATCCAGGCAAGGGGATTTATTTTTTGGAGCCCTTGGGATTGGGCAGATCCGTGATGGTGCCCTCGAATACCTCGGCGGCGAGTCCGACCGATTCATGCAAAGTCGGATGGGCATGGATCGTTAGGGCCAAGTCCTCGGCGTCACAGCCCATTTCGATGGCCAATCCGATTTCTCCGAGAAGTTCGCCCGCGTTGGAGCCGACCACCGCCCCGCCGATGATGCGGTTGGTTTCCTTTTCGAAAAGCAATTTGGTCATGCCTTCGGAACAAGCGGAGGCCAAGGCCCGGCCAGATGCGGCCCACGGAAAGACAGCTGTCTCGTAGTTGATTCCTTCCTCCTTGGCTTCGCGCTCCGTCTTGCCCACCCAAGCGACCTCTGGATCGGTGTAGGCGATGGAAGGAATGACCTTAGGGTCGAAATAGTGTTTCTTGCCGGCGATGACCTCGGCCGCCACATGCCCCTCATGGGCGCCCTTGTGGGCGAGCATGGGCTGCCCCACGACGTCACCCACCGCGTAGACGTGGGAGAGGTTGGTGCGCATTTGCTGGTCGACCGCGATGAAACCCTTCTCATCGACTTCCAGTCCCGCTTTCTCGGCATCGATCATTCCACCGTTGGGGGTTCGTCCGATGGCCACCAGGACGGCGTCGTATTCGCGGGTCTCCTCGCTCCCGTCCTTGGCCTCCATGGTGACGGCGATGCAATCGTCCCTGGCCTCGACCGCGGTGACCTTGGTCTCGAGCATCAGGTGGTAATCGTCGGCGATTGTCTTGGTGAAGGCTTTCACTACGTCGGGATCTGCCGCGGGAATGACTTGGTCAAGCATCTCGACCACTTCCAACTTGGAACCAAGGGCATGATAAACCATACCCATCTCCAGTCCGATGATCCCACCGCCCATGAGAAGCATCCGCTCGGGCACCTCCTTGAGTTCAAGGGCATCCGTGGAATCCCATATGCGGGGATCGTCATGTGGAATGAAAGGCAACTCGATGGGCCGGGAACCGACCGCCAATACAGCGTTCTCGAAATGAACCGTGACGGGTTCCCCATCTCCCTCAACGAGAATTTCATTAGGCCCCTTGAATTTACCGAAGCCATTGATTACCTCACACTTCCTTGCCTTAGCCATGCCACTCAGACCGCCCGTAAGCTGGCCTATCACCTGCTCCTTCCACTGGCGGACCTTGGGTAGGTCGATGGTGGGTTCGCCAAACTCTATGCCGTGGTCCGACATGGCCTTGGCGTCCTTGATTACCTTGGCCAGATGCAAGAGGGCCTTGGAGGGGATGCAGCCAACGTTGAGGCAGACTCCGCCGAGGGAGTCGTGGCGCTCGACCAGAATAGTATCGAGACCAAGGTCGGCGCAACGAAAGGCAGCGGCATATCCAGCCGGGCCCGAGCCCAGCACGGCAACCTGCGTCTTTACCTCCTTGCTCATGAACTGGCCTTGGCCGCTTCGGCGGACACTTCCAGGAGAGCCTCCTTGAGGAAGTTGAGAAAGCGTACCCCATCGGCCCCGTCAATCACTCGATGGTCATAGGAAAGGGAGAGCGGCAAGAGAAGCCGTGGCTCAAAGTCCTTGCCGTTCCAAACGGGTTTCGTCTGGGAGCGGGAAAGACCGAGGATCCCGACGTTGGGGGCGTTGACAATTGGAGTGAATGCCGTGCCACCTAGACCTCCGAGGCTCGATATGGTGAAAGTGGAGCCGGCCATGTCGTCCATGGTGAGCTTTCCGTCGCGGGCCTTGGCCGAAAGGGAGAAAAGGTCGGCCGTCAGCTCCTCGGCGCTTTTTTCGTCGACGCCACGCACCACCGGCACGACGAGACCGTTGGGTGTGTCCACGGCAATGCCGAGGTCGACGTATTTCTTGAGAATCAGACCCTGTTCGTCAGACGAAAGCGAGGAATTCATCTGGGGCAATTCGCGGAGGGCCTTGGCGACGGCCTGCATGACGAATACCAGTATGGTGTACTTAATGCCCGAGTCCTTTTCGGCCTCCTCCGCGTTACGCTTCTTGCGCAATGCCTCTAGATCGGTGACGTCGGCCTCGTCCCATTGAGTGACATGAGGTATCTTGACCCAGTTGCGGTGCAGGTTGGCTCCGGTCAGTTTCTGTATCTTGGTGAGGGACTGCTCCTCCACCTCACCGAATTTCTCGAAGTCGACCTCGGGCCAAGGCAACAAGTCCAGGCCTCCACCACCTGATTCCAACCGGCGGAGGGCTTCCTTGACGAAGTTGCGAACGTCTTCCTTGAGGATACGGTTCTTGCGGCCCGTGCCCTGCACCTTGGCTAAATTGACACCGAACTGCCTCGCCAAGCGGCGTACTACGGGAGAGGCATAAGCGTATTCGCGGTTATCCACGAATCCTTCCACAGGAACTGAGGGCGCAACCGGAGCAGGTGCTGGCGAAACCGGAGCGGATGCTGCCGGTTCGGCCTCAGCAGGCTCCTCCTGGGCTTCCGTAACCTCGAGAATCATGAGTGGGGAAGCAGAGGAAAGCGAGTCGCCGACGGCTACCTTGATCTCCTTGACCAACCCGGCAAAAGGGGAAGGAATCTCCATGGCCGCCTTGTCGCCCTCGACTGCTATCAGGGAGGCCTCGGCTTCCACCGAGTCACCCACGGCAACCATCACTTCAGTCACCTCGACCTCATCCGCCCCGACGTCAGGGAGACAGACTTCCTTGTCCACCGGATCCGTGGCTTCGGTTTCCGGAACCGCGGCAGGCTCCTCCGAAAGTTCGTCTTCTTGCTCCGCGGGCGGGGCTTCACCTTCCAAAAGGATGGCAAGGGCTCCCGTGGTGACAACGTCGCCTACCTTCAACTTGATTTCAGTGACCACCCCTGCCTGGGGAGAAGGTATTTCCATAGCCGCCTTGTCACCCTCGATGGTGAACAAAGGAGTCTCTTCTTCAATTGAATCACCCACCGTGACCAAGATTTCGGTGACCTCGGCCTCGTCGGCCCCGATGTCAGGCAAAATAATTTCGATGGCCATGGGCTTGAATAGCTATGCGTGAAGCGGATTGCCCTTGTCTACTTCGATACCGAATTTCTCGATCGCCTTGGCCACCTCGCCTTTGTCCACCGCTCCATCCTTGGAGAGTTGGTGCAAGGCAGCTACCACCACGTAACCAGCGTTGACTTCGAAATGACGCCGAAGGTTCGCCCGACTGTCGGAGCGCCCGAACCCGTCGGTGCCCAACACCTTGTAGGAGGAACCAGGCAGATAGGCGCGAATTTGCTCGGCATGATTCTTTATGTAATCCGTCGAGGCGATGGTGGTTTCGTCAGACAAAACTTCGGCAAGGTAGGGAGAACGAGGGTCATCCTCAGGGTGCAACATGTTGTGGCGAGCGACTTCCTGACCGTCGCGGGTGAGCTCGTTAAAAGAGGTGACACTGAAAACGTCGGAGGCAACGCCATGATCGTCGCTCAGAATCTTGGCCGCCTTGATCACTTCATTGAGAATTGTTCCCGAGCCCAACAACTGAACCTTGGCCTTGTCTCCCTTCTCGCTAAGCAACTTGTATATACCACGCCGAATCCCTTCCTCCACACCTTCGGGCATAGCGGGCTGATGATAGCTCTCGTTCATCAGGGTGAGGTAATAATACACGTTCTCCTGATCCGGCCCGTACATGCGGCGGAGACCATCCTGCAAAATGACAACAACTTCGTAAGCGAAGGCGGGGTCGTAAGCCACGCAGTTGGGCACGGTGGAAGCCAAGACGTGACTATGGCCGTCCTCGTGCTGCAGACCTTCGCCGTTGAGGGTCGTGCGACCGGCAGTGGCGCCAAGAAGAAAGCCGCGGGACTGCTGATCTCCAGCCAACCATGCCATGTCGCCCACCCGCTGAAAACCGAACATGGAGTAATAGATATAAAAAGGGATCATGGGCAGGTCGTTGGTGCTGTAACTGGTAGCGGCAGCTACCCAGGAAGCCATCGCACCCATCTCATTGATGCCTTCCTGCAGCACTTGGCCGGTACGGTCCTCCTTGTAGTAGGAAACGGCATCCTTGTCTTGAGGAACGTAGTTTTGACCTTTCGGGTTGTAGATACCAATTTGTCGAAAGAGACCCTCCATGCCAAAAGTGCGGGCCTCGTCCGCCACAATAGGAACGATCCGTTCCCCCAAGTGCTCGTCCTTGAGCAAAAGGTTCAAGGCCCGGACAAAGGCCAAGGTGGTTGAAATTTCACGCTTTTGCTCACCAAGGAGAGAATCGAAAGCCTCCAACTCGGGGATTTGCATTTCGCCACTGAAGCGCTGCTTTCGGGTTGGCATGTATCCGCCAAGTTCCTTGCGTCTGGCATGCAGGTACTCGTGCTCGGGAGTACCTTCATCCAAAGTAAGATAAGGCAATTCAGACAAATCCTCCTCGGTCACCAAATCCTGGAGACGGAGGCGATCCCTAAGGTGGCGAACGGAAGCCAAGTCCATCTTCTTGACCTGATGGGCTACGTTTTTCCCTTCGGCTGCCTCTCCCATGGCGAATCCCTTGACTGTCTTGGCCAAAATCACCGTGGGCCGGTCCTTTGTTTCCTCCGCCATCTTGAAGGCAGCGTAAATTTTGGAGACCTCATGGCCACCGCGCCGCAATGCGAAGATTTCCTCGTCGGTCATATCTGCGACAAGGGCTGTGGTTTCTGGATATTTTCCGAAAAAATGCTTCCTTACGTAAGCGCCATCCTTGGACTTGAATGTCTGGTAGTCTCCATCCAAAGTCTCGTTCATCAACTGGAGCAACTTGCCTGTCTTGTCCTTGGCCAAAAGTTGGTCCCAATTATTCCCCCATATCACTTTGATCACATTCCAGCCTGCTCCGCGGTAAAGACCTTCCAATTCCTGAATAATCTTTCCATTGCCCATGACGGGACCATCGAGGCGTTGGAGGTTACAATTCACCAGAAAGCAGAGGTTGTCGAGTTTCTCACGGGCAGCAAAGGCAAGTCCCCCCTTGGATTCCGGTTCATCCATCTCGCCATCACCGACAAAGCAAAAAACACGTTGGTCGGTGGTGTCCTTGAGCTCGCGGTTGGCGAGGTAGCGCAGGAAGCGAGCTTGGTAGATGGCGGAAATCGGGGCAAGCCCCATGGAAACTGTGGGGAACTGCCAAAAATCAGGCATCAACTTCGGATGAGGATAAGAGGAAAGCCCGTTCCCGTCGACCTCTTGGCGAAAATTGTCCAAATGCTTCTCAGTAAGGCGGCCTTCAACGAAAGCCCGCGAATATATTCCAGGAGAGATATGGCCTTGGTAGTAAACAAGGTCACCCGATGCCCCATC
>MPLU02352662.1_pt1 | contig 12717 bp, 16 predicted proteins | sample 1617381 | NCBI WGS metagenome assembly MPLU02 (sample SAMN05944801, study PRJNA350692) | marine metagenome | biome: marine; feature: ODZ; material: water; isolation source: 90 m water sample filtered on 0.2 um supor filter | place: Pacific Ocean | collected 2012-04-08 | depth 90m m | reverse complement strand
TGCAGCAATGGATGCTGCTGTTACCTTTGAATTGTATGAGCTTATGAACGAAGCTCTTAACAAAAACCCAAGACTTGTAAAAGTATATAAAGACATTCTAATGCCAGGAATGATATTCCTTAAAGATTGTCAGGATAATGGTGTTCCTTTTGATAGACGAAGATTAGAAGAAGCGCAAGAACTTATGGAGAAGGATATACAAGAAGCTATTGATAAGCTGTACAGCTTTAAAGAAGTACAGATGTTTGAAACAGCACAAGGAAAAGAGTTCAATCCGAATAGCACAGTTCAATTACGAAGTTTATTGTTCGATGCTATAGGATTGCAACCTACGGGTAAGAAAACAGGTACAGGCGCTCACTCAACTGATGCAGAAGTATTAGGACAGTTAGCAGAACAACACGCAGTACCTAACCTAATTTTAGATATTCGTCAGAAGTCTAAAATTAAAAATACTTATTTAGATAAGATTATACCACAACTTGATAGAGACAGTAGATTAAGAACAAACTTTAATCTACATAGTACCACTTCTGGTAGACTATCTTCTAGTGGTAAACTGAATATGCAACAAATACCTAGAGATAACCCTATTGTTAAGGGCTGTATAAGAGCCAAAGAAGGTAATCAAATAGTAGCAATGGATTTAACCACAGCAGAAGTATATGTGGCTGCAGCTTTGTCTGGAGACAGAAACTTAAGTGAAGTGTTTAAATCTGGTGGAAACTTTCATAGTTCTATTGCTAAATTAGTATTTAGACTACCATGTGAGGTAGATGAAGTTGCAGAACAATATACATTTGAAAGACAAGCAGCTAAAGCTGTTACTTTCGGTATAATGTATGGAGCTGGGCCTAATAAAATTTCCCAGCAAGTTACTAAAGATTCGGGTTCATACTTTTCTGTTCAAGACGCACAGAAAGTAATTAATCAATATTTCGAACAGTTCAGTCGATTAAAACATTGGTTAGAAGAACAGAAAGAATTTATAGAATCTAACGCTTACTTATACTCTACTTTTGGTAGAAAGCGTAGATTAGAAAATGTTAGAAGCGCTGATAAAGGTATCGCAAGTCATGAAGTAAGGAGTGGTATTAATTTCTTAGTACAATCTGTATCTTCTGATATTAACCTATTAGCTGCGATTGACATGAATAACTATATAAAAGATAACGGGCTAAAAAGTAGAATCTTCGCTCTAGTGCATGACTCAATTTTAGCTGAGTGCCCACATCATGAGATTGACGCATACAGTAAGAAATTGACAGAGTTTGTGCAGATGGATAGAGGTATTTATATAAATGGCGCACCTGTTGGGTGTGACTATGATGTAGGAGAAGATTATAGCTTTGGCAAGTATGAAAAGCTATATGGTTAAGTTCGATTTAGTGTACCCAGTTTACGTTTTAAACTCAGATAATATCTGGGAACAAGATGGCATAGTCTTTATTGAAGACCAAGTGCTTGATGATTTAAACCAAACTGGGGATACTATTGGGCAGAGAAGGTTGAAAACACCTTTAAAAAACTTATTTCCACTTAAGTTCCAAATTGATGATGTAGTGGGATTAATAAAACACAGAGGGAAAAATTATGTTGATACTTCGGGAAAGTATTATCATTATGAAAAAACAACATTTACGAAGTTGGTGTGTCATAGAATTAGAAAAGTAGAGGACAATGGAATAACTTCTACGATTTGGCTAAAAGATATTAATTTCTCTTTTAGCGAAAAAAGACCCCCGAAAAGTAATTATTCGTGGGCACAAGTACTATATCTAAACGGATTGCCGTGGCGGATATATGAGTTTTTAGAGCAAGAAATAAAATCAACAAGACGAAAAATATAATGAAAGCAGTTTTAAGTAATAGGATATATCTTAACGCAACTCCAAGACAACAGGAGCAAATCGATAGTGAATTAACTTATACAATTCCTAATCATGATCCGAGAGACCCCCCTATAACAATTAAGAACATGGGGATTATCCGTAAAGACTTAATTACTGTTCCAAGTGGTAGAGAAGACTTGATTCCGAAGGACTATGAGATAGTTGATAAGAGAGTTACTAAACCAATGGACTTCCCTGAGTTTAAGTTCGAATTACGACCTAGCCAGCAAGAAGTTTTTGACAAAGTTGACGAAAGCTGTATAATAAACGCTTGGGTAAGTTGGGGAAAGACTTTCACCGCCTTAGCCATCGCTTCAAATCTTGGACAGAAAACATTAGTTGTTGTCCATACTTTAGCACTATTAAAGCAGTGGCAAACTGAAGTGTCCAAAGTCTTTGGAATTGAAGCAGGAATTATTGGTGCTGGAAAATTTAATATAGATAGTCCAATCGTTATCGGAAGTGTTCAGTCTCTATACCGTAGAGTCCCAGACATCTCTGATGAATTTGGAACAGTCATATTAGATGAAATGCATCACGTAAGTAGTCCAACTTTTGCTAAAATATTAGATAAAAATAAAGCAAGATATAAGGTTGGATTATCAGGTACTATAGAAAGAAAAGATGGTAAACATGTGGTCTTTAGAGACTACTTTGGACAGACAGTCCATAAACCACCAAAAGAAAACTATATGGTGCCGAAAGTGGATATCATAGCCTCAGAAGTAAGATTTATGGATGGGCAGAATATCCCTTGGGCGAACAAGGTAACACACCTTTCGTACCAAGAAGAATATGTGCACTCTGTTGCGATGATAGCAAGTGCATATGCTAGTAAAGGACACAAAGTTTTAGTTGTCTCTGATAGAGTAGAATTTCTAAAAACGTGTGCTAAACTAAGTGGAGAAGAGGCAATATCAATTACAGGGGATATACCTCACGAAGAAAGACCTAAAATGATGAAAGAACTTTGGGAAGATAAACATATATTATATGGAACACAGTCCATCTTCTCAGAGGGAGTCTCACTAGATTGCTTAAGTTGTCTAGTTTTAGGAACACCTGTAAATAATGAACCTCTTCTAACGCAGCTAATTGGTCGTATTATTAGAATACAGGAAGACAAGTTACAACCTGTTGTAGTAGATATTAATCTACAAGGTAAAACGGCTCGAAGGCAGGCGAATAATAGACGAGGATATTATATGAAGCAAGGATACGAGGTAAATGACCTATGAAAAAATACTTCTTGACAGGAGTTCAAATTTTTAGTATAATATATGATACGATATAATTGGAAAAAGATAGCGAAAGATAGCAAAAACAAGGTATCTGACATCATGCTTATAGTGTGGTATGTAACTTATAATTACCCGCCCACAAGTAAGAGAGATAGACTATTTAAATTCTATGGAAAGGATTACTCAGGAGACAGTTTTTTACTTAATCCAGAGTTCATATATAAACATCGTAAGTCCGCTTCTGAAACAGAATGGGCTGAATATATCGCTGTAGCTTCTTATAGAAGTTATAACGATTACTTAACTAACAATAAATTAACATTAGAACTAGCACGACTCCCAAAGAGCGTGCAGAACATAATTAAAAAGAATAGGCTACTTAAAATTGAAGATGGAGAAGTTCACTTCCGTTATGAGAAGTCCCAAAAGGAGAAATAAATGGCATTAAAATTTGCACAACTAGAAGGAAAGGCTAAAAAGTCTTCCATAAATCAATTCCAATATCAAGACGGCGATAACGTTGTAAGAATGGTAGGAGATATCCTTCCAAGATATGTATATTGGGTTAAAGGCGAAAACGCTAAGAACATTCCTATGGAGTGTCTTGGTTTTAATCGCGCAACAGAAACTTTCGATAACAAAGAGAAAGATTGGGTTAGGCAGTATAACCCTGAAATGAAATGCGGTTGGTCATACGCAATACAATGTATTGACCCAAAAGACAAACAAGTCAAAGTACTCAACCTAAAGAAAAAGCTTTTAGAGCAAGTTATGCTTGCTGCAGAAGATCTTGGCGACCCTACTGACCCTGAAACAGGGTGGGACGTACACTTTAAGAGAGTAAAGACTGGTCCAATGGCTTTTAACGTTGAGTACCAATTACAAGTACTTAGATGTAAAACTAGAGCGTTGGATGAAGAAGAGCTTGCACTAATAGCTGAACTTAAGTCTATGGACGAAGTTCTGCCTAGACCAAGTGCTGACGCTCAAAAAGAACTATTAGATAGAATTAGATCAGGTGGTAATGATGAACCTGATGCTGAAGTTGCTAAAGAATTTTCAGAAGGAGAGGAACAAAAATGGTAACAGTTGGAGAAGAATTTCCAGATTTTATGATGCAGACGTGTGAGAAAAATAACACACTCGGTTATATATCTAATCTTGATATAACTGATGAATGGGCAGTAATGTTCTTTTATCCGAAAGATTTTACTTTCATATGTCCTACAGAAATAGATGCGTTTAACAGTTTAGTTGATGAAGCTAAAGTTGTTGGCGTGAGTGGAGACAATGAATTTTGTAAACTCGCATGGAAAGAGAATAACCCACTTATATCAGATATTGAGTACCCTTTAGCGGCCGATTCAGGACTACCATTAGGTAGTGAATTAGGCATAGTTGATGATGAAAATGGAGTTCATTATAGAGCAACATATATCATTGACCCGAACGGTATAGTTCAACACGTATCAGTTAATGCGCTAGATACAGGCAGAAATGCTGAGGAAGTTTTACGAACACTCCAAGCTTTAAAAGCTGGAGGCCTTACAGGCTGTGAATGGCAACCTGGAGACAACTTCGTAGGATAGCATGATTTTATTTACTGCAGATTGGCATATTAAACTCGGACAGAAGAATGTACCAGTAAAATGGGCTACAGACCGATATCATGAGTTCTTTTCTCAAATCCAAGAGATTGAGAAAGAAGTCAGTTTGCATATTATTGGGGGAGATTTATTTGATAGACTCCCCTCAATGCCTGAATTAGAGTTGTATTTCGACTTTATTAGTAGGGTAAAGGTTCCCACAATTATTTTTGATGGTAACCATGAAGCTACAAAGAAGAATAAGACCTTCTTTACGCAGCTCAAAACGGCAACCCAGAGATTAAATCCGTTGGTAACGGTTATAGATGAAATAGTGGTAAATGAAGAATACAGTATCCTACCCTATTGCTACTTACATAGAAAGTGGAATCCTGTCTTAGATTTAAACATTAGGAAACCACTATTTACTCATGTAAGAGGTTCTATACCACCACACGTCTCTCCCGAGATAGATCTTAATAAGTTAGCACAGTTTCCCATAGTGTTCGCTGGAGATTTACATAGTCATTCTAATACTCAATTAAACATTGTCTACCCAGGTAGTCCAATGTCTACTCAATTTCACAGAACTAAAGTGAAAACAGGGTACATTTTAATTGATGAAGATAGTTGGGAATGGGAGTGGAAAGAATTTAGTTTGCCACAATTAATACGAAAGACGGTGACTGACCCTGACGCCATGATCCCAACTACATATGACTATACGATCTATGAGTTAGAAGGCGATGTTGCCGATCTTTCACTTATTAAAAACTCTGAACTACTTGATAAAAAAGTAGTAAAGAGAAAAACAGAGGCTACTCTAATACTCGATTCAGAAATGAGTATGGAAGAGGAGCTCGCAGAGTATCTTAGTTATATTCTGGAATTAAAGGACGAAACAGTAACACAAATATTAGGAATATTTCATGATCACTCTAAAAACGCTGAAGTGGGATAACTGCTTTAGTTATGGAAAAGACAACAATATTAATCTTAACAATAGTACTCTCACTCAACTGGTGGGTACCAATGGCATGGGCAAGTCTTCCATTCCACTTATTATCGAAGAAGCCTTATACAACAAAAATAGTAAAGGCATCAAAAAAGCAGACATACAAAATAGATTTGTAAACGCAGGATATAATATCCAACTCTCTTTTGCAGTAGAAGATACAGACTACTCAATAGACGTAAGAAGAAGTAGAGGAAGTATAAAAGTTAAGTTATTCGAAGGTGCAGAAGATATAAGCAGTCATACTGCTACGAACACATATAAAACAGTAGAGCAGATATTAGGATTAGATTTTAAAACATTTACTCAATTAGTATATCAAAATACAAATGCCTCTCTACAGTTTTTAACCGCGACAGACGCTAATAGGAAGAAGTTCCTAATAGATTTATTGAATTTAGAAGACTATGTCGCATATTATGACGTTTTTCGTGAGCTCGCAAGGACTTCAGGTCAGGAATTAGCAGAGCTAGATGGAAAATCAAAAACTATTGTAAAATGGTTAAATGACAATAAATTGGATGATAGTACCATACTTCCAATGATAAAATTACCTGAATATTCGGAAGAAGATGAGAAAGGATTAAGGAATTTATTAGTAGACTTTGAAAATATTTCCGAAAAAAATCAAAAAATTAACGAAAATAATACATATAAGCAACTATTTGCTCAGCTGGATATGAAGTTAATACAAAGTGGTTTAGAAGAACCCGAGTCTTTTGATGATTTAATTTCTAAGAAAGGTAGAGTTGGTGGATATGTTTCTGAGTGGGAAAAGAAAGAAGAAAAGTATAAAAACTTAGAAGGCACTTGCCCTACTTGTGAACAACCAATTACAGAAAATCTCGTAGAGAGATGGATAGTAGAAGCACGAGAACAAGTAGAAAGTCATAAGGAACAAGTAGAACTGCTAGACACAGAGATACAGTCTCGAATAGCAGAGAAAAATATTTATAATAAGTATAAAGAAGAAAAGAACAAGTTTGAAGACCTCTACTCTAGAGTTGATAGAGACCTTCCTACAGAAGTACATAATGCTGATGATTTGCAAGAGAAGATCACAACTTTGAAAGAGAGAATCTCTCACGCCAAATCGCAGATACAGGAAATAGCAACAGAAAATGAAGAACGAACAAAAAAGAACACAAGAGTCCAAGTTATCCTCGAACAAACAGCAGAGTTTGAAACAGAACTTGAGGGAATTACGGACAAGTTATCTAAAGTCGAAGAAAAAGCAGGGCACATAGAAGTCCTTAAAAAAGCTTTCTCCACCAACGGTCTTATAGCCTACAAGATCGAGAATATGGTAAAGGAGTTGGAAGACTTAGCAAACGATTATTTAGCAGAATTAAGTGATGGGCGATTTAGCATCAATTTCGTAGTAACCAATGACAAGTTAAATGTAGAGGTTACAGACAATGGAAACATAATTGATATTACTGCACTAAGTAGTGGAGAATTGACCCGAGTTAATACAGCGACTTTAATCGCTATACGAAAATTGATGAGTAGTATATCGAAAAGCCGCATAAACGTTCTCTTTCTTGATGAAGTCATAAACGTATTAGACGAGCAAGGAAGAGAAAAATTGGTAGAAGTTCTATTAAGAGAAGAAGGTCTGAATACTTATATAGTATCACACGGTTGGACTCACCCCTTATTAGACAAGATCGAAGTCTTAAAGACAGATAACATAAGTAGGTTAGAATGACAGCAAGAAACAGGAGAAGATGTTTTAGAATGAACAAAGCAAAAAGAGTATTAGATTTTATAGATTCCTCAGACTTAGATAAGTTTGAGAGTTTCTGTAGGCGACAATGGTTAGATTTTTGTGATGAACATGGAGGATTTGGTGGACAGCACCTTGATTACGAGGAGTACACCAGTGAGTATAGCAATTATTTAATGGAGAAATATGGCGCAAGTAAGAAGTGATTATATCGAAGTAGATAGCGTTCCCCGACCAATTAAAAACAATATCATGATAAAACGTGGTAAGGTCGAGTCAAAAGAAACGAGTGGAGGGATTATTATCCCTGATTCATCGCGGAGACTTGATAATAGTGGTGAGGTCGTGGGATTGGGTGACTACGGTCGATTAACTAAGACTGGAATTGAAGTTCCATTCGAGGTAAAAATAGGTGACATCGTGTATTTTGAATGGCACGCTGCACAGAGAAAGTTAAAAGTTGGAGACGACTTTTATGTAATATTAACAGAACAGGATATCCTATTCGTAGAAGAGGAAGAGTAATGGTAGACCCAAGAGCGAAAGGCGCGGCAGGAGAGCGTCAAGTAAAAGAGTTACTAAAGAAACATACAAATTTAGATTTTCAAAGAGTGCCAATGTCAGGCGCATTAGAGTTTATGAAAGGTGATTTGTTTGTACCAAATAAAGAGAACAATTACTGTATAGAAGTAAAAAATTATAAAGATAATCATTTTACAGACAAAGTAATTAGTACAACATCTAACCAGTTTATAAAATGGTGGGATCAAACAACAGAGCAAGCAGAGAAAGGAGGGCAGAAGCCTATACTATTCTTTAAATATAATAGATCGAAGATTTATGTTGCTCAAAGCGATGAACCTACACAGGTTGAAAGGTGGATGTATGTAAAGCACTTGGATTGTTACGTTTGTTTAGCTACGGATTGGCTAATCTTTGAACAACCGAGGTTTATAAATGGCTAAGAATTTTATGGACATGGGAGCAGAGTCTCCCAGAGAAAGAGTAATAGTTATTGATGCACTTAATCTAGGATTTAGATGGAAGCATCAAGGTAGAACCGATTTCGCAGAGGACTATATGAGAACGGTAGAGTCCCTTGCAACTTCCTATAACTGTGGCAGTATTGTAATAGCTGCAGATTGGGGAAGTAGTACCTTTAGACAAGGTATATTACCTGAATATAAAGGTAATAGAAAAGAAAAGTATGAAAAACAAACCCCTGCGGAAGCAGAGGCTTTTCAAAAGTTTATAGAAGAAATGGAACGCACTCTTGCACTTATGGACAAGAGATGGTGTGTTCTGCGCTTCAAAGGTGTAGAGGCAGATGATATAGCCGCCTACGTAGTACAAAATAGAGAACAGTACGGAATTGACCACATATGGTTAATGAGTACTGATAGAGACTGGGATCTACTTATTAGCCCTAATGTTTCTAGATTTTCTTATATTAACCGAAAAGAAACAACATTTGAAAATTGGAAAGATACACACAACTATTCCATAGAGGAATATATTACAATAAAATGTTTGATGGGAGACACAGGAGATAACGTTCCTGGCATACCACAAATTGGACCGAAAAGGGCGGAAGGGTTAGTTAAGGAGTTCGGAAGTGCATTTGACATTTACGATGCTGCACCTTTTAGTAGTAGATATAAATATATCCAATCACTAAATGAGAATATAGAACTTTTGCTTACAAATATGGAGCTAATGGATTTACTTGCATATTGTGAGGAAGCCATTGGTAGTGAGAATACAGTAACAATAGACAATTCATTGTCAACATACATTTAAAATATTATGGCAATACAAATAGATTACGATAGGGATAATATACTCCCTGAATTTAGTGTGAAAACATTAAATGATAGATATATGGTAGAGGGAGAATTATCTCCACAGGACGCTTTTGCCAGAGCAGCTCAGACATTTTCAGATAATGATGAGATGGCACAAAGGATATATGAGTATGCTAGCAACTTATGGTTTATGTTTAGCACTCCTATTCTTTCAAACGGTGGAACATCTAGGGGGTTACCCATTAGTTGTTTCTTAAATTATATCCCTGATAGCAGGGGCGGAATCACTGACCACTACACAGAGAATGCTTGGCTTTCTTCTGTGGGAGGTGGAATTGGTGGTTATTGGGGGCATTTAAGAGGTGTAGGTTCTAAAACTTCTCATGGAAGTGAGAGTACAGGAGTGATACCTTTTATGAAAGTAGTAGATGCAGAAATGCTAGCTTTTAGTCAAGGAGTGACTCGTAGAGGTAGTTATGCAGCCTATATAGACATTAGTCACCCCGAAATAGAAGAGTTTTTAGATGTTCGTAAGCCTACAGGCGGAGACATCAATCGTAAGTCAATCAACCTTCATCATGCGATAGTAATACCTGATGCATTTATGCAACTTATAGACGGTGCTACGCAAGAGGACGGATTTGACGATAGTTGGGATTTGATCGATCCACATAGTGGAGAAGTAACAAAGACCGTATCAGCAAAAACATTATGGGTTAAGTTGATTCAAAACAGAGTAGAAACAGGAGAGCCTTACATTATGTTTGGTGATGCTGTTAATGATGCTTTACCAGAGTTCCAAAAAGAACTAGGTTTAAAAGTCAATCAAAGTAATCTTTGTAGTGAAATAACTTTACCTACTGATGAAGATAGAACAGCAGTTTGTTGTCTATCAAGTGTGAATCTTGAGAAGTTTGACGAGTGGCAAAAAGAGCCTCTTTTTATATCAGACTTAGTACGATTTCTAGATAATGTATTAGAAGCATTTATTACTGAAGCACCTGATTCACTTGCTAAAGCAAAATACAGCGCATCACAAGAACGCAGTATTGGATTAGGAGCGATGGGATTTCATGCCTATTTACAAAAAAATAATATACCATTTGAGTCTCCAATGGCAAAGGGGTTCAATTTACGGGCATTTAGCCACATTAAAGAAAAAGCTATTCAGGCAACCAAGGAGCTTGCACTTGAAAGAGGTGAGTGTCCTGACGGAGTTGGTCATGGTGTGCGCAACGCTCATCTATTGGCTATTGCTCCTAACGCTAGCAGTGGCATTATTTGTGGGAATACTAGTCCTAGCATTGAGCCTTATAGGGCTAATGCTTTTACTCAGAAAACTAAAACTGGTAGTTCTCTACTTAAAAATAAGTTTTTGGAGGGTTTACTTGAGGAGAAAGGTTTCAATACAGAAGAAATCTGGAAGTCAATAATTACAAGTGGTGGTAGTGTCGCACATTTAGAGTGCTTAAGTGATTGGGAAAAGAACGTATTTAAAACTGCAGTAGAACTAGACCAAAGATGGGTTGTAGACCATACTGCAGATAGACAAGAGTTTATTTGTCAAGCACAGAGTTGTAATATATTTTTTCCTTCTGATGTTTCTAAACAGGAACTACATAATGTTCATATGAGAGCATGGAAGAGAAGAATGAAAACATTATACTACTTAAGAAGTGAAGCGTTAAAAAGAGCTGATGTAGTCTCAGACCAAGTTTTGAGAGAGTACATTTTTGATTATCAAGATGAAGAAGGCTGTTTAGCCTGTGAGGGATAATTATGAGTTTATTAGACGAACGAGAATTTTATAAGCCTTTTAATTATGCATGGGCTTATGAGGCGTACAAAGCGCAGAACCAAATGCATTGGATTCCAGATGAAGTTAATCTGGCAGATGACCTAAAAGATTTCCGTGAGAAACTCACACCTGATAATAAACTATTATTAACAAATATCTTTAGGTTTTTTACACAGGCGGATGTAGACGTAGCTGGAGGGTATGCTAATCATTACCTTCCTACATTTAAACAACCCGAAGTGAGAATGATGTTATCTTCTTTCGCAAATATGGAAGCAGTACATCAAGACGCATACTCTTTACTACTTGAAACATTAGGATATTCTGATGATGAATATAGATTGTTTCATGAAGTTCAAGCTATGCAAGAAAAACATGAGTATCTAAGTAACTTTACTGTAGATACTCCTTATAACATGGCAAAAACTATGGCAGTATATAGTGCTTTCACAGAAGGCGTTCAACTATTTAGTAGTTTTGCTATTTTATTAAACTATCCAAGACATAACCTTATGAAAGGTATGGGACAGATAGTAACTTGGAGTGTTAGAGACGAGACACTTCATGTTGAAAGTATGAGTCGTCTATTCAAGGAGTTTATCAGAGAAAACGCAGAGTTGTGGAATGATGAGTTGAAATATGAAATTTATTGTGCCGCAGAGAAAACAGTAGAACTAGAGGATCACTTTATTGATACTTGTTTTTCAAACGCAGAAATACCTGATTTAACGGCTAGCGATGTAAAAGAATATATTCGCTATATCGCAGATCGTAGATTATTAGGTATAGGTATGAAAACTATTTTTAATGCAAGAACAAACCCACTCCCTTGGCTAGACTATATACTTAATGGTGTTGAGCATACCAACTTTTTTGAAAACCGTGCTACCGAGTATGCTAAGGCGAGCACGACAGGTAATTGGCAGGATATATTCAAATGAGCAATACACAAGTAACCGAAAGTGAACCAGTATTAATGTTTAACGACAAAAAATACATCATATCGGATCTGCATGACGATGCAAAGATGCTAGTGGCACTTCTTCAAGGTTTAGAAGGCGACGTAACAAACGCGAGATTAACTCTTGATAGGCTATTATTAGCTAAAGAAGGATACACCAGTAGATTAGAGCAAGTTATTGACAAAGACCCGAATGAGGCAGAACCAGAGCCCGAAACAGAAGGTTCATAAAACGAAAAACCCGCTTAGTGCGGGTTTTTTATACATTAAATAGTAGCCAAACTAATAAGCCACCACCTATTACATATATTAGTACTGAAATTAACCAGAAAGGTATTTTATCAAAAAATTCTCTCATTATGCTTTGGTTACTTTACCTGAACTATCTACGCTTAATTTTGATGCTACTGTATCTTTTACATCTTCAAAAGTCTTTATTAGCGTAGTACTATTAACTGTTTTTTCTTCTGTCCAATCAATAGTATTTGTTGAAAGTGTGTGATCTTCATCTTCGTAAAAAGGTAGTAAGTCTAGTCGACTTTCCTCGTCCCAAACAAACCCTGTAAGTGATTTGTCAGATTTCTTGTATATTACATAAATATTCATATTAGTTTATTGTTAGTGCTGTTATATTACTTGGTTCGTGATCGTTATTAACACCTGTCCCTAAAAAGGAAAAGTATTGCCCCT
>MPLU02300617.1_pt1 | contig 12742 bp, 12 predicted proteins | sample 1617381 | NCBI WGS metagenome assembly MPLU02 (sample SAMN05944801, study PRJNA350692) | marine metagenome | biome: marine; feature: ODZ; material: water; isolation source: 90 m water sample filtered on 0.2 um supor filter | place: Pacific Ocean | collected 2012-04-08 | depth 90m m | reverse complement strand
CTTTAACTCTTCTGATCTTTCGTTTGCTACTTCAATCAGCAAGTTGCGTTCCTTACCGGTCATTTTAGCAACATCTTGATAAGACACGGCACCTTCGGTTGCAAGAACAATGTTAAATAAACTTTTTATGAATTGATCGCTTTCTTTATGATACTCCTCAACTAGCGAATCGATGTTATCCCACCCTGCGTCAAGAAGCCTTATGCGAAAAAAGATATTGGATCCATTGCAATACTAGTATCATATTTGTGCGAACATGCTTGGCATTCTGCCTTATAAGCAATATCAGTACCAGATTCATTTAATTGTTCAATTTTAGTGTTTAATGCATCAAACTCTATTTTTTTAATATTACCCAACCATTCCTTAATATGATCTTTTGAGGAAACATGATTGCCATCAGGCATTACAATTTTTTCAATATTTTCTCTTAATATTTCAAATTGTAGTGTAGTTATATTATGTGAAAATGATTGTATCATTTCCTTTTGTCTATCTTCTAATAATTCCTGCTTTTCTTCAGCAACCTTATTAATTAACATTCTATATTGTAGAGATGCTAATCCTATTTTTGCTTGTAATTCAACGGTTGTAGGCTTTACAAATACTTGTAATTCACCAATTTGTATAGAATTATCATCAGGTGTTTGTTTAACACTAGCAAGAATATCAGGTAATTTAAAACTATATTCTGTGTTTTCTTTACATGATGGACATTCGCTTGTAACTGTAAGTCCTTCACCATATGTAGCAAATCTAGCAGAGACTATAATTACATCTGCATCTGCTAATACAGTTTCTTCGGGATTAGCAATATCCGGAGCACAACTTTGTATAATTCGTTTTGATGCTTCACCATTTAATAATGCATCAGGATTCTTAAGCCATAGTTCATCTTCTGCTGTCATAGGGTAAATTGCTAATTCACCTTCAGACGACAATTTTGGAGGAACTGAATAAAATTTACCATTACTAGGTAATTTAACAAAGGCACCAGGTACCCTGAAATACTGTTTTAAAGGATTTTCCATAGAATAAATATAAGAAAGTGTTCTCAGTTATTTATAAGGAAGAAAATGCCACGAGTTTCCATGTCAGCATTAGAGCAGGGAGTTGACTACCCTGAATGGGCTAATGAATCAACATTACAATCGTTAGTAGCCGCAATTTCTGGTTTACAAAGAACAGGTAAAGACGAATCAGATCAAACTCAACGCCAATCAACTAGATCTACAAACAAAATTGTTCGAGCTATTGAAGGAGCAGGCTGGGGTGGAAAAGGTCTGGGTATTATCGGTGAGATTTTTGGAAAATTAGGTGGACCTCTTAAGGGATTTGCTGAAGTAGGACACAGAGTTGTTAGAAACTTAGATCAAATTGATGGCTCTTTTAAAAGTTTATCTAATATTCTGTTTGATAATACTGGTGTTATGGGTAGTGTAACTGCAATGATGGATCAATATGTTAAACGTGTTAGAGATTTGTCAAATGTAGGATTAGGTTTAAATGCACAACTGGTAACACTTGCAAATTCTTCTGCTGATGCAGGGTTGACAATAGACAATTTTAGTCGTATAATAACGAGTAATGGTCTTACTATACGTACCCTAGGAGATTCAGCATTAGAGTCTGCACAACGTTTCGGAAAGTTATCGCAACAAGTCCAATTAAATTTAGGTAGAATGGGCATGTTTGGTATGAGGCAAGATGAAATAAATGATTTGTTAATAGGACAAATAGAAATTGCAAGATTGCGAGGTTTACGAGATGAACAAGCCTCAAATGCCGCAAGAGATGCTTTAGGAAGAATGGCCGCTGAAGCAACTGCAATGGCTGAAATTACAGGTAGAGATAGACGAGAAATATTATTAGCACAACAAGAAGTTCAAGGTAGGGTTGATTTACAAACATTCCTATCACAAATAGGAGCAACGCAAGGTCAAGATGTTGCTAGTGATATGAATAGGCGTTTTGGTGAATTGACTAAAGTAATGGTTTCTACATACGGTGAAGAAGGCGGTAGAGACATGATGGAGCAAATTACTAGAGCGGCCATAGGTGGAAGTACAGCCTTTATGGATGATAGTTTCCGGCAAATGATGTCAATGTCTGGAACAACAGAAATGTTTGAAAGTATAATTGATTCTTTACTTACTGGCGGACAAGACGGAATTGATGCAATACAACCACTTAATCAACAAATGAAAGCATATCGCCAACAAGTGCCAATGACTATTGCATTACAAGATGAATCATTACAACTGTTTCTGAAATACGCAGGTGCTCAACGTAATTTTACTAAAGAACAATTGAAAGAGCAAATAGCACAACTAAATCAAATTGACTCAACTACTAAAACATTGTTAGTTTCAGAAAATGCATTAAAAAGAATAGCAAGTAGATTAGCCGCATATGGATTTGAAACAGTAGGAACCGGTGAAAAATTTGTAAGAAATTTCTTTAAGGAATTAAACTTAATGGAAGCAGAAGGTCAAGATTTAGGCGATATGATACTTAATTCTCCAGAGGAAATGGATAAATTTCTTAAAACACTATTAACGAATGCAGGTTTAAGTAGTGAAAATATAGCATCATTAGGAACAGATTTAGGAAAGTCTGAATTTGTACAAGCATTGATAGGAAAATACCAAGAGTCAGATACCACGTCCGGAACAGGAACTGGTCCTGTCCAGCAAGGTCAGGCAGTAGATCCGAGAGTGAAAAAATTTGACGATAGTGTGGGAGTATTTTCTACGACAATTGAAAACTTTAGTACAATGATAAACAAATGGTTGCTTAGGGCTCTAGATTTATTTGGCTCAACGGATGGGAAGAACATAAATGATACACTAAATACATTAGATATCACTAATCAACGGGTTATAGGCATGATAGATAAGTCAATGCAAGACGGGACTAAGACTAGACTATTAAACGTGGCGGATAGACACACTTCAACGAGTTAAAAAATGGCAGGATGGAGAAAGCACTTTAGAGGTGCTAATATAGAAAAATTACAACAAAAAACGTCAGGCACACAATTATCAAACTCTCATAATCGTTTTCATAGTTGGTTACCAGAAGTATATACTGGACAACCAAACCGTGTTGAACGTTATATGCAGTATGATCAAATTGATGTTGATAGCGAAGTAAATGCCGCATTAGATACGTTGGCTGAATTTTGTACGCAACAACGTAACAATGACCACATGGCTTTTGAGTTTAATTTTAAAGATGATGCAACTGAAGCAGAAATTGATGTACTTAAAAAGTCATTAAAACAATGGACAAATATTAATGATTGGGATACACGTTTATGGAGAATGTTTCGTAGTACATTAAAATACGGAGATCAATTTTTTATTAGAGATCCAGAAACATATGAATGGACATGGGTTAATCCTGCAGATGTACAAAAAGCAATTATAAACGAAGCAAAAGGTAAAGAAATAGAACAATATGTTGTACGTAATTTACAACTAAATTTACAAGAAAAAACCGCTAGTGAAATTATTTCACACTCAGATAATTATTCTAGTATGCAAACAATGCAACAAGGCGGGATAGTACAAAATCAACAATATCAAAACGCATCACAAGCTCTTTCCGATTCCATTAAAGAATATGGTGTTGCCGCAGAACATATGATACATTTAAGTTTAACAGAAGGATTAGATTCAAATTGGCCTTTTGGACAAAGTGTATTAGATGCTGTTTATAAAACATATAAACAAAAAGAATTATTAGAAGATGCTATTATAATTTACAGGGTGCAAAGAGCACCTGAACGTAGAGTATTTTATATTGATGTAGGAAACATGCCTTCGCACAAAGCAATGGGTTTTGTTGAACGTGTTAAAAATGAAATACATCAAAGACGTATTCCATCACGTACAGGTGGTGGAGCAACTGTTTTAGATGCTAGTTATAATCCACTTAGTGTTATGGAAGATTATTTCTTTGCACAAACTGCTGAAGGGCGTGGTTCAAAAGTAGAAACATTACCAGGCGGAGAAAACTTAGGACAGATAGACGACTTAAGATATTTTACAAATAAAATGTTAAGAGCATTAAGAATTCCAAGTTCGTATTTGCCTACAGGACCAGATGATGGAACGGCTAGTTTTGTAGATGGGCGAGTAGGAACTGCATTTATTCAAGAATTTCGATTTACAAAATATTGCCAAAGATTACAGTCATTAATGGCACCTGAATTTGATAAAGAATTTAAATTGTTTTTAAAGTTTAGAGGCGTTAATGTTGATAGTAGTTTATTTGACTTAGTATTTGTTGAACCACAAAGTTTTTCAGAATATAGAGAAATTGAACTTAATCAACAACGAGCTCAAGTATTTGGTTCATTAGCAGAAGTACCATACTTAGCACGTAGATTTACTCTTAAGAAATATCTAAATCTTAACGAAGACGAGATTGTTGAAAATGAAGAAATGTGGGCAGAAGAAAATCCACTACAGGCTGGAATAGCACCAGGAGGCGATGAAGCCGCAATGGATAATTTAAGTGCAGTAGGTGTGCGACCAGTTGATACAGAAATGGAACCAGGACTCGATGATATGGCTGATGCAGACATGGGTGCCGAAAGCCCAGATGCTGGAGGAATGGAAAGTCCAATATCAGGAGCAGAACAACCACCTCCGCCAGAACCAGGAGCAGTATAATGAAATTATTTGAATTTTATGAAGCCGACGACGACGAATTAGTTAAACAACAACCTGATGATACTCGTAAAGTAAGGCTTACATTACGACATTTAAATAAATTACGTAAAATGCAAGAGATTAAAAAAGTTGATCTTTTAAAACGTAAAGAATTTTTTGATAAAATTTATTCACGACCTATGACCCAAGACCAAGCAATGTAAATGTCAAACCATATTATTGTTACCGGTCCGGCATTTGTAAGTGCAAATTTATTATGTCGGATATTACAAACTTCCCCCTCAGTATATTTCGATAATCCTAAAAATAGATTTTCATATCTATTTCAACGAGAAAGATTTATACGTACTAAAATGACTATTGATTCTAGTGTTAATTGGGAATCAGATAAAGCAATAGGAATATTATATGCAAAAAACGATGAATCTGTACGATCCGATCATACTATAACTGTTGATGAAGTATTAAATTTTGAAAAACATTTTCCTCCGAACGAACAACAAATTTATTTTTTACATGCTAGAGAAATATTCGATAACGATAATATTGTTGAACTGTTACGTGGCGATAGATTCTTAATAAATGTTTACTTAAATCCTATGCATGAACTATCATTACAAGCCATAAAGATTTTTATGGACAGATGTTTTTTTCATGTTCCTGAAGGAGTTAACTGGTCAGAAGAAACTAAAAGAATTAATAGTTGGGTAGACGAAGATTATTATGAAACAATTTGTAACATGGTGTTTCATATGTTAGTTTTTAATTGGCCTCATCATTATGGGTTATCGCCTAGTGCTATACCAATATTAGAAAAGTATGATAAAATAATAAATGTATCAATGATGGACATTTTAGATGTTGATAAAGTAATGTTATTAAGCCAACGGCTTAATTTAAAGTTAGATTATTCAGTCGTTAAGCAGATAATCAAGGCATATATTAGTCTAAATCAATATACAAAATATCCACTATTTTATCCTGATTCAAAAATCTTTAAACGTATTGAAACCTTTCAAAAGCATGTTTTTAATGATATAACTACACTTGTACAGGATATAGATTATAACGATATTGTTGAAAAATTAATAATAAACCATGAAATACAAGTAGATTTAATTAGTCAAAATGTAGGTATAGGAGAAGTATACAACGATTTTACTAATATCTATGAACTATTTCTTGAAGCAATTAGACTTGCAGAAAACTTAGATTTTTACAATGTACTTAAAAAATGTGATAAAAAACTTATTTCACAGTTAAAAACACATGCGTCTTACCCACTTTTTGAAAAAAATATTAAAGAGCTTACCCTAAAAAATTCAAAAATAATAAAAAATCTTCCAAAACTCGCCGTTTTTTAGCCATTTTAGTACACTTTTGATTTCATATATTAAATAAACATATACAACAATTTGTAGGAGTTGTTATGACTACACGAGATAAATTAGAAAAGGTCCTCGAATATATCATAAACGAGGAAACGGACAAAGCAAGCGACCTCCTTCACGATGTATTTGTGGAGAAGGCTCGTGGAATTTATGAAAACCTCGTAGCCGAAGATGAAGTAACTGAAGACGAAATTCTTGATGAAAAGAAAGATGACTCGGAAGACGTTAAAGAAGAATCGGAACAAGTAGACGAGGCAAGCAAAGATGAAGACAATGACGACAGCAAAGAAGATGTAGACGAAGCAATCGTTAAAAATCCTGAGCAAGATTTTGCTCAAGAAGTAACTAATGCAGTTGATTCAGACTTAGATGAAATTGAGTCAGAAGAAATGTATAGTGAAGACGAAATGGACGACGAAGAAGAAATGCCAATGGATGACGAAGGTGGAGACACTGGAGACCCAGAAGTTGATCAAGCATTTGTTGATGCTGAAGAAGCATTAGATCGTTTAAAGGCTGAGTTTATGGAATTAGTCGGCGGTGCAGAAGAAGAAGCACCAATGGACGACGAAATGCCAATGGATGCCATGGATGCAGAAGAGGAAATGCCTGAAATGGAATCAGTTGAGCAGGACGGAGTTGCTGAAACAGTTGAAGAAGATTTCGAAGAAATCGAAGAAGCCGCTAATATGGTAGCAGTTAAAGATCCTAGTGATCCAGTTGGTGCCGATGGTGGAGCTCAAAAATCTCCCGTAGCAGGTAAAAATGATATGGGTGGATCGGCTGTTAATATGGCTAATTCAGGATCAGAAGGTGATCATGGTGTAGGTAGTGTTTCTGAAGATACTGCAGGAAACGTTAATCAGCCAGGTAATAAAGCACCTAAAGGTTCGTCAGAGTCAGCAGACAATGCAGAACATGCAGACAATAAAAAGAGCCCAATGGGATCTTAAGGATAAACAATGAAATTAATTGAAAAATTGAGTTTTGAACAAGCCGCAATAAACGTTGAAACCGTTCAGGAAAGTGAAGGCTCAGAAAAAAATCTTTACATGAATGGCGTTTTCATCCAAGGTGATGTTAAAAATCAGAATTCGAGAGTATATCCAATTAATGAAATTGCCAGTGCAGTGAAAACACTTGCCGAAAAAATTAACTCAGGTTTTTCAGTATTAGGTGAGGCCGATCATCCAGATGACTTAACTGTTAATTTGGATCGTGTTAGCCACATGATTACTGAAATGGGTATGAAAGGCTCAGATGGCGTAGGTAAACTTAAAGTTTTACCAACGCCGATGGGTAATATTGTAAAAACCTTACTTGAATCAGGTGTTAAACTTGGTGTAAGCTCAAGAGGAAGCGGTAATGTTTCCGAAGGGGGTAGAGTAAGTGATTTTGAAATTGTAACTGTAGATATTGTTGCTCAACCTAGTGCTCCAGATGCATATCCAAAGCCAATTTATGAGGCTTTACAGAATATGACTGGCGCTAATGTTTTAACTAGATTAGCAGAAGCGACAACACATGATAGGCGAGCTCAATCGCATTTACAGAAACAAATAATTGGGTTTATAAATGAACTCAGTAAGTAGGAGAGAATATATATGGCTAATAATGCAATAGAGGACCTGTTAAGTTCCGAGGCACTCTCCGAGGATGCAAGGACATCCATCCAGGAAGCATGGGATACTAAACTTGTAGAACAAAAAGAGGCTATGAAGGCTGAATTGCGTGAAGAGTTTAGTCAACGATATGAGCATGATAAGACTCAAATCGTTGAAGCAATGGATAATATGCTTACGGATGCGATTAAGGCAGAAATTGAAGAACTTGCAGAGGATAAAAAAGGCTTGGTTGACAGTCGTGTAAAATACACAAAGTCTATAAAAGATCATGCTGGTATCCTTGAAACATTTGTAACTGAGGCTCTTGCTGGTGAAGTTAAACAACTTCGAGCAGATCGTCAAACAAGCGGTGATAACTTCGCTAAGTTGGAAAGTTTTATTGTTAAGAACATTTCCAAAGAACTTAACGAATTTCACGTTGATAAACGGGCGGTTGTTGAGCAGAGAGTTAAGTTAGTAAAAGAAGGCAAGGCTTTAATTGCTGAAACAAAACGTGATTTTGTTAAAAAAGCCGCTGAAAAAGTTGAAGGCATTGTTGCAGGTGCTTTAAAGAGCGAAATTGGTGCTCTTAAAGAGGACATTGAAACAGCCAAAAAGAACAACTTTGGCAGGAAGATATTTGAGTCTTTCGCGGCAGAATTCTTAACAAGTCATCTTGCAGACGGAACAGAAGTCAAAAAGTACCAAAACAGGGTAGATGAGTTAGAGACAAAACTTAATGAAAGTAATGATACTCTACAAAAAGCGATTGATGAAATTAAAACATCAAATGCAAAAATTAAAATTGCTGAAGACTCCGCGAAGCGGGAGAAAGTTTTAAGCGAATTATTAAGCCCACTGGCAAAGGGCAAAAGGGCTCTTATGGGCGAACTGTTAGAGAGTGTTCAGACAGACGCACTTAGAAGTTCTTATCAGAAGTATTTGCCTGGTGTATTAAATGAAGAAACTGCGGTTTCTGCCAAGAAAATTCAAAAGCAGAATAAGCAAAAACTTAATGAAAACACTAAAGAAATAAAAGAATCAGAAACGCAATCGAGGCGGACCGTGGTTACCGGGAATAAACCTATCCACATCAATCCAGATACCAGCGATGCAAAAGCTGAGATTTTAAACCTGCAAAAACTAGCAGGTATGAAGTAAATAGGAGAAAAATATTATGGCAGACGCAATTTTTGAGTCAAATTGGCAACAAACAAAAGAGGCTCTCTGCGACGGTCTACAGGGCAACAAAAAAGTTGTTATGGAAACAACCTTAGAAAATACACGCTCCCAGTTGATGGAGACAGCAACCGCTGGTGCTTCACATGCTGGTAACGTTGCAACATTGAATAAGGTTATCTTACCGGTTATCCGCAGGGTTATGCCTACAGTTATTGCTAACGAAATTATCGGAGTCCAACCTATGAGTGGACCCGTTGCACAAATTCATACATTAAGAGTTAGATACTCAGACACCGATAATGGTGGAACTGCAGGTCAAGAAGCTCTTAGTCCATTTGATATTGCAACAAATTATTCAGGTGCTCCTGGAAGTTCAGCCGCACCTAGTCCAACAGCCGACCTTGAAGGTGTAGCCGGTAACAGGTTATCCATTCAAGTCTTAAAGCAAACAGTCGAAGCTCAGTCACGCAGACTGTCCGCTCGTTGGACTTTTGAAGCCGCACAGGATGCACAATCCCAGCATGGTCTTGATGTTGAAGCAGAAATTATGGCCGCTTTAGCTCAAGAAATTACTGCTGAAATTGATCAAGACATTCTTGGCAGTTTAAGAACATTGTCCGGAACGGCCATTGGTACATATGACCAAGGTTCCGTATCTGGTACAGCCACATATGTTGGCGATGAGCATGCCGCTTTAGCAGTTCTTGTAAATAGAGCCGCTAACTTGATAGCTCAACGCACACGTCGTGGTGCAGGTAACTGGGTAGTTGTTTCACCAACTGCTCTTACAGTATTGCAAAGTGCAACTACTTCCGCTTTCGCAAGAACAACTGAAGGTACTTTTGAAGCACCTACAAACACTAAGTTTGTTGGTACTCTTAATAGCTCAGTTCGTGTATACGTCGATGCTTATGCAACAGACGCAACAGATATTCTTGTTGGTTATAAAGGACCAGGCGAAATGGATGCGGCATCTTTCTATTGCCCATACGTTCCGTTGATGAGCTCCGGGGTTGTACTTGATCCATCAACTTTCGAACCAGTCGTAAGTTTCTTAACCAGGTACGGTTATGTTGAGCTTTCAAACTCAGCATCGTCCTTGGGTAACGCTGGCGACTATCTCGCAAAGATTGCAATCAATACAACAAACCTTTCTTTCATTTAAGGTTTACTACAAAAGGTACTGCTTCGGCAGTACCTTTTTTTATGACCATTATTTCTTAAAGATAAATAATTACAATAAAGAGTGAATTAACTATGACTTCAGTAATTGTACCATATCCGAGCTCAGCACCGAGCAATTTAGAAGTAGGCACATGTAGCAACATGGTTTTACCTTCTGGTAATACCGCTTCTCGTTGTGCTTCAGGTAGCACACTAAAAGGTGGATCAATAAGATATAATAACGAAACTTATGTTGTTGAATATTATGATTCTAATCCATCTGATACCAATTGGAAATCATTATCACATGCAACTGGACAATCTCTTAACTGTTTAACAGATGTTGTTACTGCAACTGCATCTGCAGGAAACGTGTTAGTAGGACAAGGAAGTTGTTATACTGCAAAAGCAGTCTCAGGAGATGTAACTCTTGCTTCTAGTGGGTGTATGACTATTGGAACTGGTTGTGTAACAAAAACAAAAGTTAACACAGATCTTATATGTGGACAAACATGTGTATCAATTGATAGTAATACCGATTATTTGTTAGTTATAGATGCAACAGATAATTCGTTTAAAAAAGTATTAGCATGTGATTTTTCAGTTTGTTGTGCTACAACTGCTGGCTCTTCCGGTGGTGGTACATCAGATTCGGCTACTTGTCTTACAAATGCAAGAAATTTTTCAATAACAGGCGATGTAACTGCTCCGGCAATTTCGTTTAATGGTACTGCTAATGTTGCTCTTAGTGTATCACTTACTGCCGGTTGTATTGTTAATGCTGATATTAATAGTTCAGCCGCAATTGATGTATCAAAAACGGCATTAGTTGCAGGTACAGGACTTACATTATCAACTAACACAATAAATGTAGATGCCGCACAAACAGGTATTACAAGTGTTGGTACATTAACAAGTTTAACAATGGGCGGAACAATCACATTGAATGGTGCAACTACCGATCCTGCAGGGGCTGAAGGTATGATATATTATAATACAACTAATTGCAAATTTAGAGGATATGCAAATAGTACATGGACGGATTTAAATTAGAGATATAAATGAAAACAACAGAAAAAATAGCAGGCGAATATAGCATTGATTCAACATGTGTGACAATAACAAGCACAACAAATTCAACTAGTACAACCACAGGTGCTTTAGTTGTTGCTGGCGGTGTTGGTGTTGCTAAAGATATCTGTGTAGGTGGTAATTTATATGCCACTGGTAATACAGTTATAGGTGATGCTAATACTGATTCCGTTTGTTTTACTGCTGATGTAATATCACATATTATACCTGATACAGATGAAACCTATAATTTAGGTTCTGCGACACAAAAATGGAATTGTATTTTTGTTAAAACAAATGCCGCAGGTATTCTTAGTGCAACAGATACAACAAATTCAACAAGCACTTCTACAGGTGCTATTACAACCGCTGGAGGAATTGGAGTTGCTTGTGATGCATACATTGGTGGTGCCATTACTGTCGACAGTACTACTAATTCAACTAATGGTACAACTGGCTCAATACAAACAGATGGAGGAATTGGAGTTGCTTGTGATGCATACATTGCTGGTAAATTAACAATGAGTAATGTTATTCAACTTCATACTGCTACAAGTGATCCAGCAGGTGCCGAAGGTCAAATATATTATAAATCCGATACTTGCAAGTTTAGAGGATATGCCAACGGTGCATGGACAAATTTACACTAGGATAATCACTAATGACTGACATTACTTCTTGTATTTGCGGTGATTATAATTTAACCGCAGATAAATTATGTCTTAAGACAACAACAAATGCAACAAGTACTAGCACTGGTGCCCTAGTAATGCTAGGTGGTGCCGGTATTGCTTGTGATGCATATATTGGTGGAGACATTAACGTATCAGGAGACATGACAGTCGCAGGTACTATTACTTGTAACGCAACCCAAACAGCCACAGTTTATACCGCAACTCAAAACACTAATGCAACATCTGGAACAACCGGTGCTTTAATAGCATGTGCTGGTGGTTTAGGTGTTAAGTGCGATACTTACATTGAAGGACATATTTTTGCAGGTGGACGTATATGTAATGATGATACTACAAATGCAACTACTACAACAGATGGTGCTATTCAAACTGATGGCGGAATTAGTGTAGTATGCGATATAAAAGTAGGTGGAAATGTTACTGCTGATTGTTTTATTGGCGATGGAAGTAACTTAACAGGTATTGCAGGCGGTTCAGGCACAGGATACCTTTGTAAATATTCCGGAAATGATGTTTGTTATTGTACCGCAGGTACTCTTACCGTAGCAAATACAACCCAATCAACAAGTTCCACAACAGGTGCATTTATGGTATCTGGTGGTGTAGGTATTGCTTGCAATGCACACATAGGCGGAACTCTTGTTGCTAATACTTTATGTATTTCTTGTTGTTTAATTACAACTGCATCAGGAACATTTAATATAAATGCTGGTAATTATATTTGTCTTAAAGCCGCTGGTGAAACAAGATCATGTTCGCCTATTGGTTTAGCAGTATGTACAGTTACCGCTTTAAATGCATTAGGTTCACCTAGTGCAGGAGCAATAGCATATGCATGTGATGCAACAGACGGATCTAGTAATGCTCAACCTACTCCAGTATTTTATGATGGCACTAATTGGCTTAGATTTGATACTAGAGCTACGGTGGTGAATACATAATGAGCGACATAT
>MPLU02313497.1_pt1 | contig 12774 bp, 6 predicted proteins | sample 1617381 | NCBI WGS metagenome assembly MPLU02 (sample SAMN05944801, study PRJNA350692) | marine metagenome | biome: marine; feature: ODZ; material: water; isolation source: 90 m water sample filtered on 0.2 um supor filter | place: Pacific Ocean | collected 2012-04-08 | depth 90m m | reverse complement strand
TACGGTGACTTGTCTGATCCAGCGGGAATGATCGCTCAACTTTCCAGGGATAATTTTGCCCGGGCACGCATGGAAGCGGTTCTTTCAGCCGGGTTCATACCCGATGCCAAGGCCTTCTCAGCCGCCCTAAACGCGTTGGACCACAAGCAGGATAAGTTTATTGCCCTGGCCCTTCCGCAGGCGGTGACCGCCCTTGAGCGCTATTGGCGACCAGCCCTTGAAGCAGGGGAGTTGAAGTTTGATAAGGAGTCTCACCGGGAGTTTGCCGAGCGGGAGGCAGGCCTTGGATTTGATAAGCGTCTGGGTTCCTATTTAAGGAAGAAAACTCTCGGTCTTGAGGAAACCCGATCAATTGCAAATCGTTTGGTTTCCACCGGGAACATTCGGCAGGCCCGCATGGTGGTGGATTTCCTGGGCCAAAAAGGTGCGGGAATTTCGCATGAAGTCACGCTGGTCCTGCTTGATGGCTTGGCCCAGGTGGGGCAGCGCGGTGAATTTTCCCTGGGCCAACGGATTTCGCCACTGAAAAGATTGCTCGACCACCCGAAAGATGAAGTGGCCGCTTCTGCCATAGCCAACCTCGGGATTTGGCAGTTGAAGGGGGTAGACCTGGATTTATTCAAGATATTACGTGATGCCAAAAGGGCTGCTTCAGTCCGTCAGTCGGCCGCCGTTTCCCTGGGTCAGTTAAAGGGCGGCGAAGTAGCCAATACGCTTAAGAGCCTTGCCCGCGAAGGGAACCTTTCAGAACGTTACTTCGCTGTGTTTGGTTTGATTGTGGCTGATCTGGATGATGCGGCTGAAGTTTCGGCAGACCTGCTTGTTCAGGCCCCCGGCCAATCTGATCCGGTGGCTCTGGTTTGGGCCTTTACCCGGCAGTCAGGCGGAAGCAATGCCCTGACCAAGGCTCTGGAGGGAAAGAAACCACATCCGCAGGTGGTGGACCGGCTGGCCGAGTACCATCGCCGCACCGGGCAGTTGCCTAAATCACTGGAGCAGATTTTCCACACTTCCAGCCGGAAATCGCTCAGTGCCCTTTTGATTAAGGAAAACCGCAAGACACTTACTGCTGATGTTGCCAAGTTGGGTGATCCTATTCGGGGCGAAAACGTGTATCGCCGTAAGGCTCTGGCTTGTTTCAGTTGTCATGCCATTGGTTCGGCAGGCCCTCACATTGGGCCTAATCTGGTGGCGGTGGGAGCTGCTGCCCAGACCGATTATGTCATTGAGGCCATACTGCAACCGAACAAGGCTATTGCCCAGCATTACGAAAACAAATTGATCACCCTTGTCGACGGAACGGTTCATATGGGGGCGATCACTTATCAAAGTGAAAAAGAGGTTGTCCTGAGGGACTCTGCCCTGGGCGGTAAAGAGGTCAGGATACCGATGGACAAGGTCCGTAGAATGAAACCGATGCCTTCACTTATGCCTGCGGGGCTTGCTGACCAGCTGAAGACGCGTCAGGAATTTCTCGATTTAGCCAAGTTCGTTTCGTTACTGGGAAGGCCTGGTCCCTATGCGAATGATGAAAGCCCCGTTATGCGTAAGTGGCGTATCGCTGCTGAAGAACAACCTGGCATAGTTCCTGCCGGGAAAGCTCTCTGGTTGCCTGCTTATAGTATGGTCAATGGAGAGCTGCCTGCGGCTGATCTGGATCTTGGAAAGGCTGTTTACGCCCGTGGATATATTGATATTCTGGTTGCTGGTAATCTAAAGCTGAAGATTAACGATACCAAGGGGCTCCGTCTTTGGGTTGAAGGTAAGGAGATGAAGGATTTGTCCCGACCCATTCATTTGGGTAAAGGACGTAAAACCCTGACTTTCGGAGTCGACCGTGCCAAACGGGGTAAAACCGGGCTGAGGGTGGAACTAATTCAGGTTCCAGGATCAGCGGCAAAGTTCAAACCCGTGGGTGGTATTTGAATCTATTCTATTTAGGCTGATGAAGAGGTTGTCCGCTTTTTTGTTCCTGTGTTTTATCGTCGTTGGGGTTGCGTCTGCGGATTGGCCTCAGGCCGCAGGGCCTGATCACAATTTTCAAGTTAATGGGGAGGCTCCTGGAGCATTTAGTGTTTCAAAAAATCAAAATGTCCTCTGGCATGTTCCTTTGCCCAGCACGGGTCAGGGTGCGGCCATTGTTTCGAACGGACGGGTGTTTGTTGCTTCACATGAAGTTGTTAATCAGGACACCGAAACGGGTTCTTCAATAATTGGGTTATGCTTTGATGCAAAATCCGGCAAGGAACTTTGGCGCCGTGAAATTCCTGGAACGAGGGTGACGGATTTATCAAGCCTCTTTAATGATAATACAGCGGCTTCGCCTGTGGCTGATGGTCGGCATGTTGTCTTTACCAATGTTGGGGGTACGGCCAAGTGTTTTGATTATCAGGGTAAAGAGATATGGTCTCATACTTGGACACCTTTTGGGAGGCATCACGCCCGGGCTCACGAGCCGATTCTTCATGATGGCAATGTGATTCTGATGCATGCCCATTGTTATGATCTTCCACAATCGGCTACGACAAAATCGGGTTCGCGTTCTTTGGGCCGGGCGAAAAAATACTGGACCTATTTGCAGGCCTACGATTTATCCACTGGCAAGCGTATCTGGAAGGCGGAAAGCGCCACAAGTATTCATTCCACATCTATTCTCGGACGATTATCCGATGGATCTTACGGCATTCTTACCGGTCGCGGTGGCGGGCATCAGCCACCTGAAGAGCCCTACGGTCTCTCGTTTCTTAATGCCAGAAATGGACGGCGGGTTTGGGATGCGGTTATTCAAAACTATCCGGCAGCTCAAAATGCGAACTGGGATTTCAGATCGGCTCATTTCTTTATTGGCAAGGAACATCATTCATTGGATATGGAAACCGGCAGGTTGATGCGGTCCGTTTCGCTCGTGGATAAGGTTACGGTCACGCGTTGGGAAAAGGACAAATATGTTACACGTAGAAATCAAACACTTCCCAAATCCCGTAAACCTATAACATATTTCACGAACTTAATTGTTGGTGGTTATCACTATTTCCGGTCATTTGGTGGACTGATGATTGGCCGGGTGCAACTTTCTTCAGGTAGAGTCGAGTACTTGCAGGTTCCTGCACAGGTTTTGCGTGGTAAGAATGCGAAAGAGGAAATGCTCTGGGCAAAGGCGCTCCCTAACGACATGAAAAACGCTGATGGTTATCAGGTAACGCAGGATAAGCGCAATGCGGGCAACGGATGGGGTCATGTTTCTGCGGCCAGCCCGATTGTTGTTGGAAATCGGATCTATTTTCCCACAATGGTGGGAACTGTCTATGTGGTTAACTGGAGGTCAAAGGTGCTGGATCAAAGCGCTCTTGTATCGATCAGCGATCTCGGGCCGGCGGGTAAAACATGGACGTTATCTTCACTTTCATATTCGTCGTCACGTTTGTATGCACGCACTTTAAAAGAACTGGTTTGCCTTGAAGAACAAGGCCGGTAATGGGGATCTTTTCAAGACGATCGGGTGGGTAATATTATTTCTTCAAGGGAGTAGGCTCTAAAGCGCTTGGATTGATGCGAATTTTGGAGAGAGCAGAATGAGTTGCCTGAAGACTTGAAAAGCCTCAGGCTGTTGCTTTTCCGAATTATGAAACGTTTATTTCTCTTGTGGATACTCATGCTGGTGCCTGCATCTTGGGCAGCCAAACCAAACATGGTTTTTATTATCGCTGATGACTGCACTTTCCGTGATATCGGCTGCTATGGGGGGCAGGCTAAGACGCCCAATATCGACAAACTGGCGAAGCAGGGCATGCGCTTTACCCGCTGCTTTCAGGCCGCGCCCATGTGTTCGCCTACCCGGCACAATATTTATACCGGTCTCTATCCGGTGAAGAGCGGTGCCTGGCCCAATCACACCCGTGCCTATCCGCATGTGAAGAGTATTGTGCACCATCTCAAGCCTCTGGGGTATCGAGTAACCCAGACAGGTAAGACACATATTAATCCGCGCGAGGTCTTTCCGTTCGAAAATATGGGAGGAGGAAAGAATCCGGACATGAAATATATTGATCGTCTCTTTTCTGAAACCGCCAAGGGAGGGAAACCCTTCTGTCTCTTTGCCTGTTCCAATGAACCCCACAGCCCGTGGGATAAGGGGGATGCATCAGCTTATCCTCCGGCCAAAATCAAACTGCCTCCTTACATAGTGGATACGCCAGTGATGCGGGAGACATTTTCGCGCTACCTCGCCGAAATTAGCTATTACGACGGGCAGGTGGGTGAAATTCTTAGCCTACTCGGCAAACACGGTTTGAGCGATAATACCCTGGTAATGGTGGTCAGCGAGCAGGGTAATGGATTTCCCTTTGCCAAATGGACCTGTTACGACCACGGGTTACAGTCTGCCATGGTTGTGCGTTGGCCGGGTAAAGTGAAGGCTGGCAGTGAGACTGATGCCATGGTCGAGTATGTGGACGTGACACCGACTTTCATTGATTTGGCAGGAGGTGAACCGGTGGCGCCGGTGGATGGAAAAAGTTTTCTGCCGGTTTTGCAGGGCAAGACGGATGCCCATAAGGAACATGTCTTTGGGATTATGACTACGCGCGGGATCATTAATGGAACCGATGCCTACGCCATTCGCTCGGTACGTGATACACGTTACAAGCTGATCCTGAACCTGAATCACGAAAGCAAATTCACCAATGCCTGCACCAAATCAGCGGCCTTTCAATCGATGGTCGCCAAGGCTAATGCAGGTGATAAGACAGCCAAAAGACTGGTGAACGCCTATCATCACCGGCCGGCGGTGGAGTTTTTTGATATGGAGAAGGACCCCTTGGAAATGAATAACCTGTCCGGTCACAGTGATTACCAGAAGCATGTTTCCCGCCTGCAAACCAAGCTGAAGGCGTGGATGAAGGATCAGGGCGATCAGGGCGTGGAAACCGAGTTAAAGGCCCGCGAGCGTCAGGGAGGCAATCGCCGCAATAAAAAGAATAAGTAGCTGACTGGGTCAGTTAATCTTATCTGGATTTCAAGCCAGCCGTATTCACGGCAATCACCTGATAAGTGTACTTGGTGTTTGCTTTGGCGGTGGTATCGGTAAATTGCATGGCTACAAGTGGGGCAGCAGGGGTGTCACTGTACTGCAGGCCTTGAAAGAGGGGGCGGCCAAATCGGTTTTTGGGATCCTTGGGGACCGTGCCCATCGTGACCCCATTGCGTTGCACAATGAAATAAGCCAGACCACTTTCCAGATCGGCTTCCGACTTCCACGTGAGCACGTTATTTTTAATCTTTATGTGGGAGGGGGCTGGAGGAGGAGTGGTGTCAGTTACTTTCGTGTCCTTCACGTACTGCATCCATAGCTTGGCAATTTTTGCGTTTGGCAACCAGGTCGCCCGTTTTGGGCTTATGGAAAGGAGTCCTTCGGGAACGGCGGTTTTCCCGAGTAGAGGGGCAAGCCAAACTTTGTCCGTTGGCATGGGCTTTAAAGGTTGGTTTGGCTTTGTGGGGAGACGCGCTGCAAGGCAGGCATCCAGCCAGGGAATGGCCAGGTAACGCTGATTGCCGCACTCGTGGGCCGAAAGCGGATCCACCGCAACCCCGAGTAATCCTCTCTGGCCTCGTACGGCTTGAAAGAAGGCTTCATTGGCCGGCCACACCTTGGAGAACTTTCCGGTTTTCAAGGTCACGCCTTCCTTGGTTCCCGGGTTGCACATCATGGGTACGTTGAGGGCGGCTTTTGGGAGGGTATGGGGCTTAATGACGAGCCGCTCGGGATTGGCTTTAAACAAGGGAACCCCTGAGCGTAACCAGGCGGCTACCACGCGCTTTGGATGCAACATTACCATGCCGCCTGCCCAGTGACCGCCTCCGCTGTGGCCCCATAATGCCCATGGGATAGTGCCCAGTTCCGGGTGGGCACATTGTTTCCCCAAGTCGATCAATGCCTTTTGAAACTTCGCACTGGAGCCGTTTCGGGGATCGCACCACATTTGGCAGTTGGCCTTTTGGGGTTGTTCATAGGAGGGAGCCAGCAGGGCGCAATCATGTTTTTTTGCCAACGCCTGCCAGTGCAGATCAAAGGCGCCGGTCTGACCGGATTTACACGAGCCTTCTCCACAACCATGTTGATGGACCACCACCCCTCGCAGGGTTTTAACGTCATTGGGAATCCACACGGTGTATTGAACAGGGAAGATCAGTTCGCCGGGTTTGGTGGAAGCCTCATAACGCACGCGGTAGTAGGGCGGTTTTACTGTAGGTGGTTTATCATAGGGCGCCTCCTGGGCGGTAAGGCAAAAAGTGAGGGAGAGAAAGATTATGAGAAGAACGCGCATGGCAGCGATTGTTTGTGATACATCACTAGAGAATCAAGAAGCAATGTGACAGAGAACTACTTCTTGCCGGTTCGTCGGGTTTCAGCGCCAACTTGTTTCCAGTCGGGGGTCAACCGAACAAAGTATTGCGCTGTGGGCTTGCTTCAAGGGAGAGATTGGGCACACTGAGGTCCATGAACACCCGGTTTCTTAGTAGTCTTATTTTCTTTGGTCTCGCCACGGGGCTTTTTGCCGAACCCGAACTTAAGCCCATCTTTAATGGCAAGGATCTCACTGGCTGGAAGGCTCCCAAGGGTAATGCGGAGGCCGGTTGGTACAAGGCCGTGGATGGGGTGCTGAAAGTTCAAAGCGGCCCCAAGAAAAAGGGCTCCATTCTCTGGACGACAAAGAAATACCGTAACTTTGTGATGGAGTATGATTTTCGTTTTGGTGAAGGCGTGGTGGATAGCGGTGTGCATGTGCGCAACCAGGACCAGATTCAGATTGGTATCTCCGGTTCTCTGAAGCGTGACATGACCTGTTCACCCTACATCCCCGGCAAGGGCTACCCGGTGGAAGCCAGGAATATCAAGAAGCTGCTTAAGGCCAAGGACTGGAACACCATGCGCATTCAGGCCATTGGAAAGGAATACACCGTGTGGTTGCAGGGCGAAAAGGTGATGACCTATGAGTCGGCTTCAGCCATTGCCGAAGGCCCTCTGGGAATCCAACTGCATGGTAACCGCAACATGTCCATTGACTATCGCAATTTGAAATTGGCCGAGCTCAAAACGGTTTCCCTGGAATCGGATCCCTTGGTTTACGAAGGAACCAAAGGTCCGGGCAAGGGTAAGCACATTGTATTTATTGCCAGCGATCACGAGTATCGCGGTGAGGAAACCTGCCCGGCCATCGCACGCATTTTGGCCAAGCGATATGGTTTCAAGTGTACCGTCCTCTTTGGTCTTGATAATGATGGCTACATCACGCCGGGCTCCTCCAATATTCCCGGCATGGAGGTTCTGGATAAGGCCGACATGATGTTTCTGTTCCTTCGGTTTGTTGCTCCCAATGATGCCTCAATGAAACATTTTACCGATTACCTGAATCGTGGTGGGCCCGTCCTTGGATTGCGAACCACCACGCACGGCTTCAATGGCCTCAAGGGCAAGAATAGCAGGTATAACTTCAATTCACGTGATAAAAGCTACGACTATGGTTTTGGCCGGCAGGTGCTGGGCGAAACATGGCGCCCGCGCGAAGGTGCTGGCCACTATGGTCGTAATCACCAGTATAGTACGCGCATGTTTGTGCTGCCCGAACAAAAGGATCACCCGGTGATGCGAGGGGTCAAGGACATGCACGCCATGGCCGGGGCTTACAGCGCGGTGCCGATCGAAGGCTCGGTGATCCTTGGAAAAAATCAGGTACTTGATTCCATGAAGCCCGATGGGAAACCGCTGGCAGATAAACCGCCCAGTCCATCCATTTGGGTGCGCAACTATAAATCTGCTTCCGGCAAGGGAGGGCGCGTCTTTTGCTCCACGCAGGGCGCTTCTGAAGACATTGTTAGTGAAGGAGTGCGCCGCTGCATCATCAACGGTGTCTTTTGGTGTATGGGCCTTGAGGAAAGCATTAAGCCCGACATGGACGTTGCCTTTGTGGGTCCGTACAAACCGACAACATTCAAGTTTAAAGGAGGCGTCAAGCAAGTGAAGCCGTCAGATCTTGTCGGTTGGGATAGTCCCATCATGCCGCAAGGCGAAGGAAATAAAACGCAGAATAAGCCCAAGAAAAAAAATAAACAGAAGAAGTAATCATAATGAACGGAGCCAATATGAACCGCCGTACGGCGATTAAAGCAACTGCTGTTGCCGGTGCAGGCACTCTGGTAATCTCCAGGGGTTTTCTTGCAGCCCAGGAAAAGACCAAACCTTTCGGGGATGAATTTGGAAATCTGGAATTATTGACGACCGGTGAATGGTGGAAGCGTCCCGGGAATAACGGGACTCCGCTCAAAAAAGGGCGCAAATCCGTGCCGCCCAACCTCAATGTGCCGCGCGATGAAGTGGTGGCGTTTGCCATGTACACTCATCAGGACGGTGTGCTCAAGTTGAGTACGCAACTTTTCCCGCTTAAGCCTGGAGAAAAACGTGAGGCGAGATTGGAGTTCAAGCGTGGAGGTAAATGGGTAGAGGAGGCGAAGGCCGAGGTGCATTACCCCGGATGGGATGCGCACTTCCGTATTGAGAAATGGGATAACACAAAGAATGTACCGTACCGGGTACTGCACGGGGCCAAGGCGAAATTTGAAGGTCTGGTGCGTCGTGATCCATCAGATAAGGAAGAGATTGTTGTCGCCAACCTTTCGTGTAACTCCAGTCGTACAAACGGGCCGCGTAAGGAGATTGTGGATAATCTCAGGCGACATGATCCGGATCTGCTTTATTTTGGTGGGGATCAACACTATCGCCATACCGAGCATACCACCGGTTGGATTGAGTTCGGGTTGCAGTACCGGGATATCATTCGTGATCGGCCGACCGTCTCAATTCCTGATGATCATGATGTGGGTCACGGCAATGTTTGGGGTGAGAGTGGCAAGCGATCGCGCATTCGTGGGGATGCCGATGGAGGATATCGGTATCCGGTCAAGTACGTGAATCAGGTGCAGCGGCAGCAGACTTCAAGTTTGCCTGATCCGGTGGATCCCGATCCAGTGAATCGTGATATCGGTGTATACTTTACCCGTCTAAATGTGGGCGGCGTGGACTTCGCTGTTCTGGAGGACCGCAAATTCAAGAGCGGACCGGCTGGCAAGATTCCCAAGATGGGGCCGCGTCCTGATCACATCAATGATCCGAAGTATGACCCGAAGAAGATCGATTTACCCGGTTTGGAATTACTTGGACCGCGGCAGGAAAAATTTCTTGAGGATTGGTCGGCTGACTGGACAGGCTCTGAAATGAAGGGAGTTCTTTCCCAAACGGCGTTTTGTGGCGCGGTGCACATGCACGGTGGTCCAAAAAGCCGCTTGTTGGCTGACTTGGATTGCAACGGCTGGCCGCAAACTCCCAGTCGGCGTGCCCTCAAATTGATTCGCCGCGCCTGGGCTGTTCATTTGTGCGGGGACCAGCATTTGGCTGTGGTTGTTAAACACGGCATCAATGATTACGGGGATGGACCCTACGGCTTTACGGGGCCCGCGTTGGTTAATACGATCTATGGCCGTTGGTGGCATCCGCTTGATGAAAAGCCCGGCCCCAATCCGGTTCCCGATAGCCCTCTGCCTTGGACCGGTGATTTCAAGGACGGCTTGGGCAACAAGATCTCCATGTTGGCCTATGCCAATCCAGAAGATCGCGGTGATGAGAAAAAACGGGGTGATGGTTATGGTATCGTTCGGTTTAATAAAAAGACCCGTAAAGTGACCATGGAGTGCTGGCCGCGTTTCTGCGATGTGACCGATGGAGATAAAGTGCAGTACCCGGGCTGGCCCATTACCATTGATCAGGATTCCAATGACGGCCGCAAAATTGCCGGTTGGCTGCCTGATTTGAGATTTGATAAGGGAGTAAATCCGGTGGTACAGGTGATTGAAGAGGCAACCGGCGAGGTGCTCTACACCACCCGCGCCCAAGGGAATCGTTTTCAGCCGCGTGTTTACTCTAAGGGGAAGTATACCGTGAAGATCGGCCTCCAAAAGCCAGATGCCAGCACCTTGAAGGGAGTGGAATCGGTAGCTAAAAAATCGGATGCCGGGAGTCGTATAGTTAAGAACCTAAAATGAATGATCGCGCGACTGATCGCGTCTTGATTGATCAATGGCGTGAGGAGCCCGCGCCATTACTCCCGCTGCTTCACGCTTTTCATGAGCGCGATGGTTGGCTTACTGAGGATGCCCTGCGTGCGGTTTCATGCGGGTTGAAAATTCCATTGGCTGAATTATTCGGTACGGTAACTTTTTATCATCACTTTTCGCAGAAACCTCCTGGGCGGGAATTGCCACGGGTTTGCGATGGGCCGGTTTGCCGCTTTCAAGGGGCGCCCAATCTCATTGAAAAGCTCAATGCCAAGCCGATGCCCTGTGCAGGTCGTTGCGATGGTCCGGTGCCTGTGCTGCAGGCCGATGAAGTCCTCACAGGTCTATCAGTCGACCAGCTCAAGGCGGAGCCTTCCTTGTTACCTTCGCCTAACCTAGGGGCAACTGAGGAATGTGTCTTCGCTCATATTCGCGAACCGGGTAGGGCTGCTTTGGAGGGGTACCGAAAAACCGGGGGGTACGATTGCCTTAAAGGGGTGTTCGCAGAAACGCCTGAACATTTGGTTTCACTGATCACTGAAAGTCGGTTGGCCGGGCGTGGAGGTGCCGGGTTTTCCACGGGGAAAAAATGGGCGATGGTTTCCGAGGCGCCGGGGCAACCCAAGACGATTGTCTGTAACGCCGACGAAGGTGAGCCAGGCTGTTTCAAGGATCGTGTGCTGTTACATTATGATCCCCATGCCATTCTGGAGGGAATGCTCCTGGCCGCTTATGCCACCGGGGCAAAGCGTGGGTTTATATATCTGCGTTATGAATATCCTGAGATACAGGCCGTTCTTGAGGATGCAATCGTTGAAGCCATGGAAGCCGGGTTTCTGGGTAAGTCTATCTGTGGTAAAACAGGATTTGATTTTGATATCTTTGTTCGTCGTGGAGCGGGGGCCTATATCTGCGGCGAGGAAGGTTCCCTGCTAAATAGCCTTGAGGGGAAACATCCCTTTCCCCGTAATCGGCCGCCTTTTCCGGTTACCAACGGATTTGAGGATTTACCTACGGTAGTCAATAATGTGGAGACTTTTGCAGCGGTGGCTCCGATTGTGAATCATGGTGCGGACTGGTATCAGTCGTTGGGATTTGGCGATCATGCGGGAACCAAAGTAGTGAGTTTGTCAGGAGACATTCAGCGTCCGGGTAATTATGAAGTTCCCATCGGGTTACCATTAAAAACCCTGCTTCATGAATGGGCTGGTGGTCCGTTGTCAGGTCATAGGATTCAGGCCGTGAGTATGGCGGGTTTATCCGGAGGATTCCTCGGTGTCGGTGACCTTGATGAAGTGACGCTTGATGAACCTTCGATTCGATCCAAGGGCTCCTTTTTGGGTGCGGCAGGGATTATTGTGTTTGATGAACGTCGTAATATGGTCGATGTGGCCGGTCATGCCATGGCTTTTTTTGCAGAGGAATCATGTGGTAAATGTTTTCCCTGCCGAATTGGCACCCAGCGGTTGACCGAGCGGCTTAATGGTTCGGCAGGTCCTGATGATGAATCGGCCTGGTGTGAAGAAGTAAACGATATTGAAGAAACGATGATGGCCACCAGCGCCTGCGGCCTCGGTGTTGCTGCGCCAAATTTGACTAAAAGTCTTCAGAAATATTTTCCTGAGCAAATTGCTGCGCACTTGAAAAACGATTCCATATCTGGCACATAAACTTACCCTGATGGTTACCCAAGCTAAATCGGCGACGACTGCCACGATGACTTTGAATGGCAAGGAGATAGCTTTTGTAGATGGGGAAACAATTTATGAGGTGGCCCAGCGTGCTGATGTTGAGGTTCCCACACTCTGCTATGATTCGCGGCTGGAGGCATTCGGTGCCTGCCGTTTGTGTCTGGTGGAAGTTGAAGGAAGCCGAAACCCTGTAGCTTCCTGTACGACTCCTGCTTCCGCCGGCATGGTGGCGCATACCCGGACCGAGGCAATTGAAAAACACCGCCGCACCTTGCTTGAGTTGGTGGCTTCAGAAAATCCGAAAAAGAATATTGATCCTCTCCGTGGATATGCTTCACAGGAATTAAACCGGTTGTTTGAACAGCACGATGTACGTCCGGGCCGTTTTCAGGGGAAGCATTCTGGCACTTCAAGTCAGGATGATAATCCATTTATTCTGCGCGATTACGATCATTGTATTTCCTGTTATCGTTGCGTTCGCGTTTGTGCTGAACAGGAAGGGGACCATGCCATCACAATGATGAACCGTGGGTTTGAAAAGCAGATCACCGCAGAGTTTGATAATCGACTCAAGGAGAGTGCCTGTACATTTTGCGGTCAATGCGTGCAAACCTGTCCCACCGGGGCATTGGGCGATCGCAAGGCCATGCGTGCGGAAGCCCAGGAAGAGGATTTTAAGAAAACCCGCAGCGTGTGTCCTTACTGTGGTGTGGGGTGTCAGGTTGATTTGTTGTCCAAGTCCGATCGGCTGGTTGGTATTCAGCCGGCCATGGACGGTCCTGCAAACGAAGGAGCATTATGTATCAAGGGCCAGTTTGCTTTTGACTTTGTGCAACATGAGGATCGATTGGGTAAGCCATTGGTTCGGGGTGAGGATGGCAATCTGCATGAGGTGGACTGGGATACTGCGTTGGATCGGGCTGCTGCAGGATTCAAAAAAGTGCGGGAACAGCACGGTAACCATGCTATTTATGGCGTG
>MPLU02161299.1_pt1 | contig 12798 bp, 8 predicted proteins | sample 1617381 | NCBI WGS metagenome assembly MPLU02 (sample SAMN05944801, study PRJNA350692) | marine metagenome | biome: marine; feature: ODZ; material: water; isolation source: 90 m water sample filtered on 0.2 um supor filter | place: Pacific Ocean | collected 2012-04-08 | depth 90m m | reverse complement strand
CGGTCATCCAGTTTATTCAACGTGAGTGCTTTTGGCTCGGCGTCATCGCTCATAACCAAAGTTTTTCCGTTTCGATCCGTCACGTAAATTCGACCCGCTGCAGCCACCGGCGATGAGTAAATATTGAAAACCGACCCGAGCCGAAACGGTCCGCTTGGCTCATCGCCCGTCTTCGCATTCACGCGTGACAGCACACCCTGATAATGTCGGAGATAATAAAGCCAGCCGTCGTACAATAACGGCGACGGCACGTACGGCGTGCTCCGGTTTTTTTGCCAAACGATCTGTTGGGTGCCTGTCAACTCCCCTTTGGCTCCGGCAAGCCGAATCGCCAACAGGGTCTGTTTTTCATAGCTGCCAGCGGCGAACACCATCCCGTCAGCGGCGACCGGCGACGCGACAATGTTCCCCGGCAACCCGCCCGCCTCCCAAATCACCGCCCCCGTCTTGAGGTCGTACCCCCGCACGCGCCTGGTTCCGCTTACGACCACCTGTGCCTGGCCGTCGTGAGTGACGACGATCGGTGTGGCCCACGAGGTGACCTCATCCCGCGGCTGCCGCCAAAGCTCCTCGCCAGTGCGCTTGGCCAGGGCGACGATGAGCGACGCCCCCTCGTGATCCCAGTTCACCACCACCGTCTCACCGTGCAACACTGGCGACGCCCCCTCGCCGTGGCCGTGCTTCACCTGCATGTCGCCGAGATCCCTTGACCAAACCAGCCGCCCACCGGTGTCGAGACAATACAGCCCGTTCGAGCCGAAAAACGAGAGGACATGCTCCCCATCGGTCACCGGCGAGTTCGACGCCCACGTTGCGGACTCGTGCGAGCTCTCGTGTGGTTGACGCGTCGCAACCGTTCGCCGCCAAACCACCGCGCCAGTTTGCCGGTCGATTGCCATTACGGCGAACTGATGGTCAAACAACGGATTCATATTGTTATGCGCGCCGTCCGGCGTTACGCCGGTGAACGGCTTTTTCGCACCCGTCATCTCGGCCGTGGTAACAAAGACCAAGCCTCCCCAAACTACCGGCGACGAGTGACCCAGGCCCGGCAGTTCGGTTTTCCAGCGGATGTTTTTCGTCTCACTCCACTCCACCGGCGGGTCGGCCTTCGGCGCCGCGCCGGTGGCCAGCGGCCCGCGCCACTGCCCCCATTGTGCCAGCGGATTAACTGCTTGGCCAAGCACACCCGCCGTGGCAGCGGTGAACCCAAAGGCAGCAAGCACACTGATTGATTTGCGTATCACAACGGAGATTTACCGCCGCCCACACTGCATCGCCCCGACCCCGATATCAACACGCTTGGCCAAGCGGCCTGTGATCAGAGGCCGGTTCTTTCCCGCCTACCCCGCGCGAGTGAAGCAATCAAACTCACCCGTTACCAGGGTGACGCCTTCGGAAATTCACGTAGCCTCACGTTAGCCAAGCGACGTGCTGATTGGACAAGTGCACACCGGCCTCGGTATTCAAATCCTGTTTATCCTGTCCATTTATTTTCATTTACCAGTTCAACTTGGAAGAAGGATCGATATAATTCACAGGATCATTATTCACTCCCATCGACGCTGGTGGCTCTCGGTGCTGCTGGAAACTTGTCCCGTAAATCATCCTTTCATCCTGAAGTTGCATCCGTATTCTTTTGCCTGTGGAATTGTCTAAACAGAATGCAGTCGTGGTCGGTGGCGGCAGCGGCATGGGCGAAGCGATTGCTCTTGGCTTGGCTGCGGAGGGTGCAACGGTCGTCGTGGCCGGCCGCCGTCCGGCCAAGCTCAACGAAGTCGCCACCCGAGCCGACGGAACCATCCTCACCCACACGGTCGATGTCGCCGATCGCGACAGTGTGAAAACGTTGTTCAACTGGGTCAGCGAGCGGCTCGGCCAACTACATTTGTTGGTGAATTGCGCCGGGGCCAATGTTCCCAAGCGCTCGATGAGCGAACTGGCGCCGGACGACTGGGACAAGCTGATGGCTATCAACGCCACCGGCGCGTTCAATTGCATGCATTACGCGCTGCCGCTAATGCGCCCGCACAAGACAGGCCTCATCATCAACATCTCATCGACTTCCGGCAAGCGGGCAGCTCCGCTCGGCGGCGTGGCCTACAATGCCGGCAAATTTGCCATGGCCGCACTGGGCACGAGTGCCAATGAGGACGAACGCGAAAACGGTATTCGAGTGACGACGGTTTTCCCCGGCGAAGTGGATACTCCCATTCTGAGCAACCGACCGGTGCCACCCTCGGCGGAGCATCGCGCGAAAATCCTGAAACCGGCAGACATCGCCGACATCACGCTGGCCATCGTCAAGCTGCCCCCGCTGGCACACGTGCCGGAGCTGGTTATCAAGCCGATCGGTCAGTCGTTCATTTAGCCGCCGAATTCGCCCGGGCTTCCAAATTTATTCCGCGCAGCCTTGCCGAAGTCGGTTACGGATTGATTAAGTTGCTTTAGCAACTCGGTACGAGTCAAACCTGACGCTCCTCGAGCCGCTTTGATGATGGTGTTGCATTCGTTTTCATCCATGAAAACTGCCGCATCCAGCAGTCCCTTTTCCTCACCCGGCGGTATCGCCAGGAAGCCGTGCTTGTCGGCGTGGATTAACTGACCATGCTCAACATGCTGCCCGAAGACCTGCACCTCGCAACCCCAGTTGACAGGAACCACGTGTGCATGCCCCACGCATAACCGTCTGGACAGGGCCTTAAACCCGGCATTGGTCATCTCATCAACATCCCGTACCGCGCCATCCGTGATGGTTCCGACGCATCCGAGTGCGCGGTGAATGTTTGAGTTGACCTCGCCCCAGAAGGAACCGGTAGTTGCCGGCTTGTCCAAATCCTGCACAACGACAATCTTTGGCCCCGGGATGCCGGCGATATATTCGCGATATTCCTCACCTAGACGCGCTCCGCCTGCCTTATGACGTGGTTGGCTCGGTTCAATCTGCAACGTGACCGCCCAACCGACCATCGGGCCCATTTGCGGCATGAAATCCGTCGTCACCTCGGGATTGATCCCGGTCTGGGCCGGGTCATGCCGGGTGATCTGTTCCCATCCGTTGTAGATGGTCGGCGTATTCCAACGCTTGAGTTGTAGCAGCACTTCGTGAGGCAACGGCGGTGTAAAATGCTTTTTATCCATGGTTGAAAACGTTCATTGGCCGCGTACGGCATGCGCAATGTAACGACTACCATTACTGTGACCAACAAAAACCCTCCAGCACAGCGAAGGCGTTCAACCGGGGCTTAACCAAGCGGAGAGTCCGGACACTACACCACCACCGGCAACCAGCGCATGCGCGAGTATGGCAATCCTGAGTGGGGTAACCATCGGCTTTGAGAATATCATTCGGGTTGAATGTCTTGATATCACGAGGGTCGTTCCCTTAAATCGGGCAGTGCCGAGGGTTATCGCCATAGCCAACCAAAAGGGAGGGGTCGGGAAAACAACCACAGCCGTCAACCTGTCGGCCTGCCTTGGCACACTTGGCAAACGCGTGTTGTTGATCGACATGGATGCGCAGGCCAACTGCACCAGCGGACTGGGCCTCGAAAAAACACCCAATGCAAGCCTCTACCCTGTTCTGCTCGGCGAGAGCACGCTTGAGGAGAAAATCAAGAAAACCGACTACGAAGGCGTATCGCTAATCCCGAGCGAGTTCGACCTGTGCGCTGCCGAGCTGGAGCTGGCGCGGATGTCGCTCGGCGCTGACAGCGGCGAGGCCGACGTGAACCGCGAGCGCCATCTCACATGGCTGAAGGAAGCACTGCAGCCGATAGTCAACGGGCGGCACTTTGACGTGGTGCTAATCGACTGCCCGCCGTCACTTGGCAAGCTGACACTGAGCGTGTTGATCGCCGCTCATGGCCTGCTGATTCCACTGCAATGCGAATATTATTCCCTTGAAGGCATCAGCTCCATCACCGACTTGATGGAGCAGTTAAGAACATCCGGCGTGAACAAAAAGCTCGAGTTGACCGGCGTGCTCATGACTATGTTCGACAGTCGCACGAACCTCTCGCGACTGGTTGTCAGCGAGGTACGCAAGCATTTCGGCGACAAGGTTTTCCGAACGGTGATCCCACGCGCCACGCGCGTCGCAGAATCACCCAGCCACGGCAAGCCAATCCTTTACTACGACCCCTACAGCGCCGGTTCCGCCGCATACGAGGGAACCTCGAAGGAGCTGAGCAAGCGGCTTGGCTTAGAGTGAAAAAGCCTTGCAGTGGTAACCTGCAAATCCTACATTCCGCGCCGCTATAGCCTCATTGGCCGCCTGGCCAAGCGAACATTTCAACCATGAAAAAACAGACAAAAACGATAATTACCGCGCTCGTTTCAGCAATGCTCATGACGACTGGCTGTGATAACGGAAAAACAGTAATAACGCAGAGTGGCGACACAGGGCAACTCGATGCCTTGAAGAAAGAAAACGAGACCCTCAAGGCAGAGGCCGCCAAGAGCCGAGCGGAGTTGGCCAGCCTGCAATCCGAAATCAAGGCAAAGGCGGCCGACGCCACCGCGCCAGTTGCTGCAACCCCCGCCGAGCCCAAGGCTACGGACGATCAAGCTACTGGCAATCCGGCGACAAAAAAAGAGCGCTTCAGCTACGCCGTTGGCCTGCAGATTGGCGGCGATTTTGGGAACAAGGAAATCGAGATTGATTTTGGTCAGTTTGCGGAGGGTATCAAGACGGCTTACCTGTCAAAGGACAAATTGATGACCGAGGAGGAATCAAAAAAAATCCTCGATGAGGTGTGGAAAGATTATCAGCAGCGCGAACAGACCAAGCGCACCGCTGAGGCGGACATCGCCAAGAAAGCTGGGATCGATTATCTCGCTGCAAACCGCAAGAAGCCCAACGTCAAGGTAACCGCCAGCGGCTTGCAATACCGAGTCATTAAGGCAGGTAAGGGCACGTCGCCCACGAACAGCGACAAGGTAGAAGTGCACTACCGGGGCTGGACCATCGACGGCAACGAGTTCGATAGTTCCCACTCGCGCAACAAGACAAGCACGTTCGGGGTGACCAGGGTTATTCGCGCCTGGACGGAGGCACTGACAATGATGAAGCCGGGTGGCAAGTGGGAGATCGTTGCCCCCCAGGAACTGGCCTACGGGCCGGGTGGTAAACGCCCCAAGATCCCGCCCTACTCGACCTTGCGCTTTGAGATTGAACTAATCTCTGTGGAGCAACCCAAGGCCGCTGCCAAGAATCCGGTGACAAGCAACATTGTCCGCATCCCCTCACAGGCCGAGCTCAAACAAGGCGCCAAGCCGGAAATCCTTACCAAGGAACAGGAAGCCGAGATGAAAAAGAAGAACCAGTAACTCTCGCCGATTCGCGTGAGTTACTTGAAATTTCGGATACTGATGTTACGGAAGGAGACGGCGTCACCGTGGCCAGCAAAGCCAAAGTACCCGGACTTACGCAGACGGCCCTTGAATTTGCCAAGATCATACATCGGCTTTTCCACATTGGCCAAGTCGGCGTTAAGGATCAGTGTACCGTTTAGCTCTACCTTGATCCTTGAGCCATTCACCGTAACTTCCTGGAAATTCCACTCACCCACCGGGCGCTGATAGCCGCGGGCGGCGGGCGCCATGCCATATGCCGAGCCGTGATACTGGGCCGGATGCAGCTTGGCATACTTTTTGGCAGAGTCGTCGAGCACCTGCAGTTCACACATGCCAACGTAGGCTGTGTCGCCACTCCCGGGATAGCGGATGGCGAGGCCGTTGTTGCCACCTGGCGGCAGCTTGAATTCTATCCGCGCTGAAAAGTCATCCAACTCATCATTAACATAAATGGTGCCCCCCTTTCCCTTCATGCACTGGATTGACCCATGGTCAACGCTATAATTATTTGTAGGGCCAGCCCACCCTTCAAAATTCTTTCCATTGAATGCTGACTTGAACCCATTGCCACCCTTCGATGCCAAGATTTCATTTCCCTCGTTGGTGCCTATCTCGCGGATGAAAACGTTTCGCCAGCGAATCTCGCCACCGTGAGTCTGCAACTGGATTGGGCCGGTCCGTGGGATTTGCCCCTTGCGATTGAAATAGTTTTCCATCCGCGCGTGATCAACAAGCAACTTACCGTTGAGCCAGACCGAAACACGTTCGCCGACCATGATGATGCGGAAACTGTTCCATTGGCCAAACGGCTTGTCCGCCAGCACAAGTGGATCCTTGCCGGGAGCGCCTTTGCTGTTATTCCACAAGCCGCCGGAACCTTTGTTCGCACCGATATTAAACTTGGCCTCCTCGGTGCTGTCCCAAATTTGCACCTGCGGTATACCTCGCAAATAGATCCCACTGTCGGCCTTGGGAACCGTCTTGTAGTCAACAAGGAACTCAAAGTCCCCGTAGTTTTTCTGCGTGCTCAGGTAGAGCCCATGGCCATCGTTGACGAGTTCCTCGCCATTCACTGACCAGTGCTGCGCGATGTCCTTTATGCTTGCGGCTTTTTTCTCGGCCAACTTGTCGGGAGAGAGCGCCTTCCACTTGACGGGGTCTTCCGTCTTGAGCCCCCACCAACCGGAAAGATTTTTCTCATTAAACAATGCTGTAAAACCCTCGGGCGGCGTACCAGCCTGAGGTGACTGTGCTGAAGCTAAACTAAAGACAGAAACCGCGACCAATGCCACGGCACGATTAAACCAAGTGAGTGTTTTCATTTTGAACATCCGAATCTGTGACGCGTGATTTTAGCCGTTTAGGCGCAGTTCGCCAACCAAAACTTACCCAAGCGCTTGCTTTGAATTGAATACCATGTCGTTTTCGCACAGATTCCCGCCAACGATAGACTATAATGTTACCGAAACGTGTCATTTCCCTGACAGCAATCTCCTTCGCTCTCACTTTACAGGCGCTTGGCCAGGCGAAAAAACCCAAACCAACCAACGACCCGTCCGGGCAGCTTTTTCGGTATGCGCCGATGCCCAAGGCCACGCGAAGCATTGTCATCCCGCTGGGCAATATTCAGTTTGCCTTCGACACCGAGAACCTCAGGGAGCACAGCGTATGGCGTGGCAAACTTGACCTGTACGGCCCGCAATACGTTAGCGCAAAGCGTCCATTCATAGCCCAACCCAACGGCCAATTGCTGTGGGAAAACCCGCCAACGCTCCCGTGGCGAACGAGGCCACCCGGAGCTAAGTTCACACTCGAATCCGATCAACCTAAAGGGGAATTCACCGGTATGACTACCGATGGAAAATCTGTGACGCTCCGTTACACGTTGCAGCTAGGGACCGGTGAAACCGTTGAAGTGCAACTCCGTCCATCGAACAGTTCCCGAGGCCTGCAGCGCACTTTGACTATTACTAAATCCAAAAGCCCACTCTGGTTTCTTGCTAACAGTTTCCAGAACAGCACAGCAAAACGCGCTGTTACCGTTGACGGGATCGGTCCTCTAGCCGTTCAAGTCATAAGCACCCCGTTGAGCTATACCGAACCGATCATCACCGAGGCCGGCGCGGAAACCATTTACGACACGCAGACAATCGAGACGGTTGCCGAGCAACACTGGGTGCTCGTTCCTCCGCATAAGGTTGAGGTTACGGTCACAATTACGACTCATCACGATGGCGAGCTGACTGCGTCTCCAACCAGTGCCGCATCCCCCTTGGCCAAACTCGGTGAAGTGAGCGAATCAAAACTCAAGCCGCGCGTAGGGCCGAGAAGCACTTACTACAAAACCAAGTATCTACCCCTACCTCCCGACCTGGATTTATTGATCACAGGAATGGACTGGCTCGGGGACGGGCGACTTGCAGTTTGCACCTGGCCCGGCGAGGTGTATCTGCTCGACGGGCTGCTCCACGATGACGGGCCTGTCACGTTCAAACGCTTGGCCAAGGGTTTGAACGAACCGATGGGACTACTTGTGCGGGGTGGCAAGCTTTACGTCTCGCAAAAGCCGGAACTCACCGAGATTGCATTCGATGAGAAAAACGGCAGGACAGAGTTCACTCGAGTCAGTGCGGACTGGGGTTACTCCGGGCATTACAATGCATTCTCTTATGGGCCGGTCCTTGATCGTGACGGACGGTTCGTCCTCGCTAACGCCGGACACAGTGGCCGTTGGGACATAAAATTCATGGGCTGGGCAATCCGGCGAGGCAGCAACGGAACGATGGATGGCGTCGCCTCCGGCTTTCGCGAACCGAACGGCATTGGGGTATTCGGCTCTGAACGGGATATTTTCGTGACAGACAACCAAGGCCACTGGACGGCGGTGTGCGAACTCAACCACCTTCGCCCTGGTAAATACTTTGGCCGACCCTCCTCCACTCCGGATCCAAAAAACATGTACGAGGGGCGCGCTACCTTCACCCCGCCGGCGATTTGGTTCCCCTACTCTCTCGCCCGCTCAATCTCCGGCATGGCCGAAATTCGTGACAGCCGATTTGGCCCCTTCAAAGGTCAGTTGCTCGTCGGGGATTTTCAGAATGCGCTCGTCACCCGCGTGTTTCTCGAGAAAGTAAACGGCGAATACCAGGGCGCTGTGTTCCCTTTCATCACCGGCTTTCGCTCCGGGGTGAACCGGCTGAGCTTCGGCCCAGACGGCAACCTTTACGTGGGCGGTTTGCAGCGTACCTGGACAAGCATCGCCCCCGACCCGGCGTCACTCGAACGTGTAACCTTTACCGGCAATATTCCGTTCTCCATCCGTAAGGTCGAGGCCCAGGCGGATGGCTTTCTACTGACGTTCACCGAGCCAGCAAAGCCAAGCGCCGCCGACCCGGACAACTTTGACGTGTCGCAGTTTCGTTACGCGTACCACTCCGATTATGGCTCACCGCGATTCAACCACGCCGGGGAGAAGGACAGCCAGACACCGATCGAGGTGACCAACGCAACCCTGTCAGCAAACCGACTCGAGCTACGCCTGTCGTTGAGTGAATGGAGAAAGGGGCATGTCACGCAAGTAAGGTGTTTTGACATGATAAGCGAAGCCGGCAAAGACCTCTGGCACGATACGTTTCACTACACACTGAACCAAATCCCCAAGCCGTGATGCGCTTGGGCCTGGCTCAGGCCGGAACCTAGTCCGCCAGTAATTCGCTGCGGAATCGGCAGACCGATAATCTTCTGGCATGATTCGGATACGACTGACCCGGCGAACATATTTTTGCTAAGCAGCGACAACAACTCCGTTCGTAAAAATACCCTGGCGCTGGTACGTGATCTCGTAATTCCCTTGTTCTGGGCTCATATATCCAGGTGTGTCGAAAGACTGCTTGCTCTTGTTTTGGCCGATCAACCCAGCCGCCTTGGCCACATCAAAATCACTCAACTTCACTTCGCTCTCAAATCCCATGATGACGCTGTGCCAGCTAGTAGGCCCGAAATACCCCTCCTCATTCGTCCGTCCGCGATCTCATCAACCACCTCATCCTTCAAGTTACCTACTATTTCGAACAGAGTTGCCATAAATACAATTTCAAACCGCCAAAAGACTGTGTCAGGCACGGCCAATGCCAAAGAGCAAAACATTGTGTGATGCCGGGGTTTTTCGTAGTTTCGCTGTCGGATGAAAATTGCCTGTCTAACCACGGCTTTGCTCGTTGCCGTGATGGGAACCGCTGCGGACGAACCCCAAGCGGATCCAGCAGGCATTTGGCTGAAATGGGAGGAGGACGGGACAGCATCGGCTCAACTTGAGAAATGCTCACTCGAAAAAGTGCTGCAGTCACTCAGCGAGCAGAGTCGCTGGCAAATTTTTGTTGAGCCAGAATTAAGGCTTCATGTCACGACACGGTTCAAAAACCTGACTCACTCACAAGCACTTCGCCGCCTGCTGAGCGATGTCAATTTTGCAATCATCCCCTCCCCCAAAGCCTCGTCCAGGCTGCTTGTTTATAAAACTTCATCCGAAAAAGCGATCGTTCGAATCCTCCCGACCAAGCCCTTGGCCAAGCGCAAAAAAGTCAGGATTAAGCCAGGTAAAATCCCCAACGAACTCGTCGTCACGCTCGAGCCGGGCTCGGGAATTGACATCGACGCTCTCGCCGCCGAACTCGGCGCAAAGATTGTCGGCAAAATCGACGGACTCGATATTTATAGGCTTCGTTTCGAAAATGAACAACAAGCCGGAAAAGCCGAGGCGCTACTCGAAAAAAATGAGGGCATAGCCTCCGTCGGCAGCAATTACGGCATCACCCGCCCCGACACACTCACGCCGGTTGGACTCGCGGCGCCACCGCTGAATCTCCGCCCCTCGTCCGCGGACGACGATGGAATCGTGATAGGCCTAGTTGACTCGAGCGTCCAGCGACAAGGTTCGCAGGTCAGCGATTTTTTATTGCAAGAAATCTCCATGGCTGGTGCCCCGGCTGATAGTTCGGATCAAGTCAACCACGGGACATCGATGGCCGAGACGATCCTACGAGGTCTGTCTGCCACCCTTGACGGCGAGCAGGAAACCTCGGTCAAAATCCTGCCCATCGATGTTTACGGCCAATCTGAAAGCACCTCGACATTTGAAGTGGCTCAAGGCGTTCAGGCGGCGATCGAAGCCGGCGCCGACATCATCAGCCTCAGCCTTGGCTCAGACGAGCAAAACGACCTGATGCGTGCCGTCATTCAATCCGGCACGAGCAGTGGGGTTTTGTTTCTCGCGGCAGCCGGCAACGAACCGACCGGTCACCCTGTTTACCCTGCGGCCCAGTCGGAAGTCATCGGCGTGACGGCACTGAACCGGAGCGGTCGCAGTGTCGCCAATTACGCCAACTCCGGAAACTTCGTCGAGGCCGCAGCGCCCGGCGCCGGAGTGACCGTATTTAATAACCAGACTTTTTACGGCACGGGCACTTCCTTTTCCACGGCCTACGTGGCCGGGGTCGCAGCCGGTATCGCCTCGGCAAAAGGGCTCCCCATGGCAGAAGTGCGAAGAATGATCACCACGGAAATGAAGCCGCCGGGCACCGGCCCTTGAATAGCCTGGCCAAGCGTGCCGACCGGTTATTTGCCCTCCAGGTCGACTGCTCCAGCATCTCCGGCAATGCCAGGCGGCCGCCGGGCAATTCTCCTTCAGATAATAATACTCATTAATTCGGGTCACCACCTTCGGGATCAACGGGCTTTTGGGGTAAATTGCCGCCATCGCAACGTACCCCTCGAGCCCCTTGTCAAAATCAACCGCATCCTCGTGGCACTGCGCCATTTTATACCGGGCATCCGGCACAGGGGGTAAGAACTCAGGTGATTCAGCACACAAAGCCAATGTTAAAAACCGTCCGGCAGAATAATGAAATAACGTAATTGGCCATAGTGTATAATTGCAGGGAAACTATACCATTGTACTGCATTTATTAAGATTTTCTTTTTGAAAAGCGCTCTCTCCTTTACGGTCCGCTCGGCGTATTAGCTGAAAAGTGAACCAAGATAACTCATCCAATACTTTTGTTGCCGGCCAACGCTGGGCCAGCAGTTCGGAACCCGAACTTGGCCTGGGGGTCGTTAAGTCAACTGAAGAACAATCAGTGGATATTTTCTTCCCTGCTTGCGACGAAACTCGACGTTACTCACTTGAGTCACCGCCTCTCTACCGAGTCAGCTTTCAGGCTGGAAGCACCGTTCAAAGTGAAGACGAAACCGAGTTGATTATCGAACGTGTTTCAGAGCACGGAGGGCTGCTTGCCTATCACGGGGAAAACAATGTTCTGCTTGAGCAAGAACTTCACTCTGGAATGTCAGACCGTGGCCCAGAGGAGCGGTTATTACGGGGGCAAACCACCGACAATTCCCTCTTTGATTTACGTCTGACTGCCATGAATCTGATCTTTCATTGGTGCAAATCCCCTGTCCGGGGTTTATTCGGCGGCAAAATCGATTTAATCCCGCATCAGATGTACGTTGCCCACGAGGTATCAAACCGGCAACTACCCCGGGTACTGCTTGCAGACGAAGTCGGTTTGGGCAAGACCATTGAGGCCTGTTTAATTCTGAACAGAATGCTTGTTTGCGGTCGAGTCAAACGTATTTTGATTATCCTGCCTGACTCGTTAATCAATCAATGGTTCGTTGAGCTGCTCCGTCGATTCAACCACTGGTTCAGTATATTCGACGAGGAACGCTGCAGGGCGATCGAGGCCTCTCAAACCGATTTCAATCCTTTCGAAGACGACCAATTGGTGCTGGCCAGCATCGATTGGTTGGCGAAGTCGGCCAAGCGAACAAAACAGGTGACTCAAGCTCCCTGGGATTTACTTATTGTTGATGAGGCTCACCACCTCGAATGGGATCCGGATAAACCAAGCGCTCAGTACCAACTTGTTGAAGCGCTTGGCCAGCGGGCCGGATCCCTGCTGTTGCTGACAGCTACCCCGCAACAGTTGGGCCTGATGAGTCATTTTGCGCGATTACGACTGTTGGATCCCAATCGGTTCTCCGACTTTGAAGCATTCAAGGAGGAAACTTTGAATTACGAACCTGTGGCAAAACTTTGCCAAAAAATCATCGCAAATGAGGAGTTAAAGAAATCAGAACTGGGGCAGTTTCCGGCCACAAACGCTATCCTCGCCAAAGTAAACGCTGAATTGCTTAGGAGCAGAAAGCTCACCAAGTCCACTAGGGCCGAGTTGATTCGAGACCTCGCTGACAGGCACGGAACAGGCCGGGTGTTGTTTCGTAACACACGAAAAACGATCCAAGGTTTCCCCGAGCGCTTGCCCAAGCTCAGCCCCCTGGACTTCGATGACACAATCCAAGACTGTGAAAACGACCGCGCCGAATTTGATTTCGATATTGGCCTGACTGATAAAGACCCAAGGTACAACTTCGGCGATG
>MPLU02096158.1_pt1 | contig 12807 bp, 10 predicted proteins | sample 1617381 | NCBI WGS metagenome assembly MPLU02 (sample SAMN05944801, study PRJNA350692) | marine metagenome | biome: marine; feature: ODZ; material: water; isolation source: 90 m water sample filtered on 0.2 um supor filter | place: Pacific Ocean | collected 2012-04-08 | depth 90m m | reverse complement strand
GTGCTCGTGGAGAAGACGGTTGTGTTGTCTTCAACTCGGGCCTGGTTACCCATACATAGTGAACATCCAGGCATCTCCATGCGGCTTCCTGCTGCTTCAAAGGTTTTGTAGTACCCCTCTTGTTTGAGCATGTCTTCATCCATGCGAGTGGGTGGGCAAACCCAGAGGCGGGCTTTGTTGATGTCTGCACCTTCAAGCACCTTGGCAGCAGCGCGGTAGTGGCCAATGTTGGTCATGCATGAGCCGATAAAAACTTCTTGCACTGGATTTCCCGCTACTTCGCTGAGTAACTTGACGTTGTCTGGATCGTTGGGACAAGCCAGCACGGGCTCGTTGATTTCGTTGAGGTTGATATCGATGATTTCGGCATAGTCAGCATCTGCATCGGCTTCGAGCAATTCGGGCTTGGCTAACCATTCCTCCATCGATTGAATTCGCCTTGCCAGGGTTCTGGCATCTTGATAACCGCGCGCAATCATGTTTTTCAGCAAAGCCACATTGCTGTTTAGGAATTCTTCAACGGTTGCTGTTGAGAGTTTGATTGTGCAGCCAGCACAGGAGCGTTCAGCACTGGCGTCAGTTAGTTCAAATGCTTGTTCTAGTTTCAGGTCAGGCAATCCTTCGATTTCCATGATCCTGCCGTTGAAGACATTGATCTTGTTGGCGTTTTCAATGCTGAGTAGCCCTTTTTGAATCGCCACCCAGGGGATTGCATTCACCACATCCCGGAGTGTTATGCCGGGCTGTAGTGAGCCATGGAAACGCACTAATACAGATTCCGGCATATCGAGGGGCATCGCGCCAATGGCGGCAGCAAAGGCCACGAGGCCTGAACCGGCGGGGAAGGAGACGCCTAGCGGGAAGCGGGTATGGCTGTCGCCACCTGTTCCAACCGTGTCTGGCAACAGCATGCGATTGAGCCAGCTGTGGATGATCCCATCGCCTGGACGAAGCGCCACGCCACCGCGTTGTGAAAAGAAATCGGGTAGGTCCTTTTGTGTTTTGAGGTCGACAGGTTTGGGGTAAGCGGCTGTATGGCAGAAGCTCTGCATGACGAGATCGGCAGAGAAGCCAAGGCAAGCCAGTTCCTTCATCTCATCTCTAGTCATCGGCCCAGTTGTGTCTTGGCTGCCCACAGTGGTCATGATCGGTTCGCAATTGGTCCCAGGTCGTACTCCTTCGAGACCACAGGCATGTCCAACAATTTTTTGGGCTTGGCTATAGCCCTTGCCAGTATCGGTAGGTGTGCCTGGTCGGATGAACAGATCCGATGCTGATAGTCCAAGCTTTGATCGCACCTTGTCGGTAAGGGCTCGGCCAATCATCAATGGGATACGGCCACCCGCGCGTACTTCGTCGTTGATGGTGATTGGTTTGAGCACGAAGTGCGCCACTATTTCACCAGCGTTAGCTTCTTCAATGGCCCGTTCGATGGTGCCGGCATGAGGACGAATTGTGATTACATCACCGGTTTGTAGATCACTTACATCACATTCAATCGGCAGAGCGCCCGAGTCTTCCGCCGTGTTGAAGAAGATCGGGGCGATCTTGCCGCCAAGGATTACGCCGCCGGCTCGTTTGTTTGGTATGTAGGGGATATCTGCTCCGGTATGCCAGAGCACAGAATTGATTGCCGATTTGCGTGAGCTGCCGGTACCAACTACATCGCCCACGAAGGCGACCGGATGGCCTTTGAGCTTTAGTTGGGCGATCGTGGCTAGGCCATTTGGATCGCGTGTCTCCAGCATGGCCAATGCATGCAGTGGGATGTCCGGTCTGGTGGTGGCATGGGTGGCGGGGGATAGGTCATCGGTATTGGTTTCACCTTCCACTTTGAATACGGTGACGGTGATCTCTTTGCTCAGGGTTGCTTTAGAGGTAAACCATTCGGCAGTAGCCCAGCCGTCTATGACTTGCTTAGCGAAGCGATTGGTTTTTGCTAGCTCGATAACGTCATTGACAGCGTCGTAGACGAGCAGGGTGCGACTTAGACCTGAGGCGGCGCAGTCAGCTAGAACCTCGTTCTTGTGTTGAAGCAGCTCGATTAGAGCAGCAACGTTGTACCCGCCCACCATGGTGCCAAGTAATTGTGTGGCATCTAGGGGGGTAATTAGTGGGCTAATGGCAGTTCCATGGGCCACAGAGTTGAGCCAGGTTGCTTTCACGTAGGCGGCTTCATCTACTCCTGGTGGGATTCGCTCACGCAGTAGGTGCAGCAATTCAGAGCCTTCCCCTGCTGGTGGGTTCTGCAATAGCAAGGTGAGGGCTTGGGTTTGCTCGGCAGTGAGGGGAAGGGGGGGGATTCCCTGGGCCTCTCGTTCGGCAGCGAGCTGGCGATAAGCACTCAGCATGCGGATGATCCCTCGGCAGCGGTGATGTTCTCTCTATTGTTCTTTGTTGCCGATCTTGGCGGTAAAGAGATCGATATTGAAATGTCAGTACCTGGTGCTCTCACCTTGTTGATTCCCTAGCCTGTGTCGTGATGAATTTTGGCAAAATGACCACCACCTCCGACTTGCATGTGGTGGATACCAGGCCTTTGGTGTCACCCCTTTTGCTTCATCAGGAACTGCCGCTCGATGCATCGGCACTTAATACTGTTGCGGGCACTCGCAGGCGCATCAAGGCAATCCTGCGTGGTGAGGACCCACGATTGTTGGTGATCGTAGGTCCCTGTTCAGTGCATGACGTTGCTTCTGCAAGGGACTATGCCCATCAGTTGCAACCGTTGCGGCAACGATTTGCTGCCCAATTGGAGGTGGTTATGCGGGTCTATTTCGAAAAACCTCGTACCACCGTTGGTTGGAAAGGGTTGATTAATGACCCTCATCTCGATGGTTCATATGACATCAACACCGGTTTGCGGCGTGCTCGATCGTTGTTGCTGGACCTTGCTCGTGAAGGTATGCCAACTGCTACTGAATTATTGGATCCGGTTGTTCCTCAGTACATTGCTGATTTGATCAGTTGGACGGCAATAGGTGCAAGAACTACTGAGAGTCAGACCCATCGTGAGATGGCTTCTGGTTTGTCGATGCCGGTTGGTTACAAAAACGGTACTGATGGCAGTGCCAAGATTGCTATCCATGCGATGCAGGCAGCTTCAAGACCGCATCATTTTCTAGGCATCAATAGCGAGGGTCAGGCTTCGATTGTTAGTACTACTGGCAATCCTGATGGCCATCTTGTGTTGCGTGGAGGTAATGCCGGCACCAATTATCAGCTTGAAGCTGTGCAGGGGGTTGCAAAAGAACTAGTTAAGGATGGTTTAGTTGATCGTTTGATGGTGGATTGCAGTCATGCCAATTCCAGTAAGGACTTTCGGCGACAGTCGGAGGTGTTGCAGGCTGTTGCCACTCAAGTGAGTGAAGGATCCACCCACGTCATGGGAGTGATGTTGGAAAGTCATCTTGTTGAGGGCAATCAGAAATTATCTGAAGACCTTTCAACTCTTGTTTATGGCCAAAGCATTACCGATGCTTGTATCGATATAAGGACAACATCAAATCTTTTGGAGGATCTGGCCGCGGCTGTGGCCTCGGTGACACTTACGCCAATAACTTGAGCCATTTTTTTAGGCACCAGTCATCCATGACCAGGTGAATGCAACTCCCATTGGCACTGTGAGGTTGTCGATACCCCAGCAACTTAGTTGCTCTAGCCCAACGGCAAGGCCAGTAACGGCGAAAATACGTAGTGGATGGAAAGAAGCATCAACTATCAGATTCAGAGTGAATAGCAGAATGAGAGTTGTCACTGCCATTGTTAGTGTGCCTGCAAATGATTTGCGTTGACCCCATATCATCCAGTTGGCAGAGTTCAGCTTGCGACCGATAAGGCCTGCAAAACCATCACCGAAAGCCATTACAAGTACTCCCGCGCACACTGCTACTGCGTTTTCTGGCCAGAACACAACAAGTAACAGGGTGATCGCTAGTCCGTAGGCCACTGTGCCGTAGCTACGACGATTTACGTCTTCAACCGCTGGTAGCAAGCGCCAACGATGGTTAATTAGGATCAAAAAAGTAATCAAGATTGCCACCGGAATTGCCCAATCTGCTGGGATTCCAAGCCACCAGGCCAAAGGGATTACTGGGCCAGTGCCGATGTGAACTATTTTGCGACTTAGCTCTCGCTGGTTAGGCCAGCGAATTCTGCAAATCACAGCAATTGCAATTACTAAAGCTATCCAGCCGACAATGACGACCAGAGAGTTGATGTATTCCAAGCCTTGTCTCAGGCTGCTTGTTGGTGGTTGGTCATCATTCTTAGTTTGAGAATGGCTTTTGCTTCTAGCTGACGCACGCGTTCGCGTGAGACGCTGATTTGTCTACCGATTTCGGCAAGGGTGAGTGGTTCTTCACCATCAAGACCGAATCGCAATCGCAAGATCTTTTGCTCACGTTCATTGAGTTGAGATAGCCACCCCCCTAGGTGTTCCTTTTGGATGCTGCGATCTAGGCCTTCCATTGGTTCGGCCCCATTGGGGTCTGGGATTAGTTCACCTAGTGTGCTGCGATCTTCTTCTCCGCGGGCGTGGGCATCGAGTGACGCGCAAGGGGCACTTTGAGCGATTAAGTCTTCAAGGTCTTGGGGCTCAATTCCCATGGCATGAGCCAGTTCCAATCGATTGGGTTGACGTCCGAAGCGATGGGATAGTTCTCTTGAGATGCGCCGCATCTTGGAGAGTTTTTCACTGATATGAATGGGAAGGCGGATCGTGCGAGCACTGTTGTCTATTGCCCTGGTCATTCCTTGACGAATCCACCAATAGGCGTAGGTGGAAAATTTGTAACCCATCGCTGGATCGAACTTGTCGACAGCACGTTCAAGGCCAATGGCTCCTTCTTGCACTAAGTCGAGAAGTTCCAGTCCTTGGTTTTGATACTTTTTGGCAACGCTAACTACCAGACGGAGGTTTGCGGCCATCATGCGGTCACGGGCGCGTTTGCCCATGCGGACTTTATGGCGTTGCCGTGAAGTGTGCTCTTCTGCTGGTAATTCCAGCAATTCCTTCATGGCTTGCACGTGGTGGGCAAGTTCAATTTCCTCAGCGGCAGTGAGCAAAGGGATGCGTCCGATGCTGCTCAGGTAAAACCCGATCGCATCAGTGGCTAAGCGACCACCTTGGCGTTGGCTACGGGATGATTGCCCGGCTCGAGTGCTTTTATGCGCTTTCTCTGCGAGCTGTTTAGAAGTGGACGGCAATGCAACTTCTGACGAAGGTGTGCGAGAAGCATCCTTCGCAGATTCCAGAGGGATCCCCATCACCCTGGCCTCCTAAATTAGATTTGCGCGGAATTTAGCACTCATTGAGCTTAGAAACTCGCTTGATTCGAAAGTCTTTCGGTAGTCCAGGGAGTAATTAGTCGATTTATCGCTTCTAAGTAAAAATACTGTTTTGCATGCTGTTTGTATCTAATCGACCTGTGATGTTGTTAGTCACAGCGAAAAAAAGACATCAAAAAGCCCTGCTGAGTGGCGGGGCTAATGATTGTCGCTGACTATTCAGAAGGCATCACGAATGGGGGAATTTTTAGAAGGATCCCAGCCCATCTTTTTGAGAATATCGACAATAACTGGATCAATACAGCCATGGCCATTTTCATCCATATAGTACCCACCAGTGATGGTTTGTAGTTGTTCGAGAGTCAGTTCAGTGTTGTTATTCATGAGTTTTAAGTTTGTGTGAGTTTACGTTTAAGAGAATTGTTTGATATTTAATCTTCGATCGTGCCAGAGCTGTGACCGGCGTTCACAATGGCATTGCCAACAGACTCACCGTCAGAAAGATTGTCTGCCAAATCACGATAAAACTCGATTGCTTTAGTACCTTCTTTGGCAATGATATAACCGGCAGCCAGCAACCATCCGGCGCCACCATTGCAGTTCTTAAGCTCAGTCAGAGTCAACTCTGTGTTGTCCATGAGTTTAATGTTTGTTAGTAAATCGGTTGGGTTGTTCCCTCCCGATGCACATACCATCGCTCGTTGCGATGTCTTCCGATGTGACCTTGCTCAATAGTCACTGTGAGCTTGGTCACAGTCAATAAAAAACCTCGTACATAGCTAGAAATGAGTGCAACGCAAAACTAACGATGGTTCCAACCACTTTTATGTATTGATGAACTCTTTGGCGCCATCATGGTTCTGTGAGGTATGGACTTTTACCCTGCCGGCATGCCTTGGCGCCAAAGGTTGATCAGCTGTTGCTGTGCACAACGTTCTTCACTTTTGGGTTGGCGCTGTAAAAAATTGCCATCACTTTGCATCTCCCATGCTTCGCGATTGTCGCTTAGATAGAGGTTCAAAAGCCTTCCTAGGCGTTCCTTTTGTTCCGGCTCTTCAATTGGAGTAATGGCTTCCACCCGTCGATCTAGGTTGCGTGGCATCCAGTCAGCACTACCTATATAGACCTCTGGGTTTTCGTCATTGGCAAACCAGAAGATACGGGAGTGTTCTAGGAAGCGGCCGACGATGCTGATAACACTAATGTTTTCGCTGAGTCCTTTTCGCCCAGGATAGAGACAACACATGCCGCGGATGATCAGTTCGATGCGAACACCTACCTGGGAAGCTTCGTAGAGCAGGGAGATGATGGCTGGATCCACCAGAGCATTCATCTTTGCGCGAATATGTCCTTTTCGACCTGCGCGGGCGTGTTCTATTTCACGGATGATCAGGGATTCCATCCCCTTGCGCAGGGTTACAGGTGCAACCAGCAATCGACGAAAGTTCTGTTGCTTTGAAAAGCCAGTCAGATAGTTGAATAACTCCACTAGATCTTGTCCTAGTTCTGGTCGTGCAGAGAGCAGGCCAATATCGGTGTAAAGCCTTGATGTTTTTGAGTTGTAGTTACCTGTACCGATGTGTACGTAGCTGCGTAGTCTTGCCTTTTCTTTACGCACTACCAGCACTGTTTTAGTGTGGGTTTTAAGTCCTAGAACGCCATAAACAACGTGCACTCCTGATTGTTCTAGATGTTTTGCCCACTGAATATTATTGCCTTCATCGAAACGGGCCTTGAGTTCAACTAAAGCCATAACTTGTTTGCCGTTTTCGGCGGCACGGATAAGGGCTGCAATGATTGGCGAATCCTTGGATGTCCGATAGAGCGTCATTTTGATTCCCATCACTAGGGGATCGTCTGCTGCTTGGTTGATGAACTCTTCTACGGAGGTCGCAAATAGGTCATAAGGGTGGTGCAGGAGAATATCTTTGCGACGGATAACTGAGAAAATATTTTCGAATTCCTCTTCTTTGATTGATTCGTCTTCCAGCATTCCTCGTTGACTGCGGGCGAGCACTTTTGAGGTTTGCCCAATGTGGGGTTCGTCTTTAATTTGCTGTAGGGGTAGACGCATCAGCTCGAATAGATCATCTAGTCCCAATAGGCCACTGATGCGGTATAGATCTTTCTCTTCAACATCCATACCTTCAATCAACATCTCTACTACTCTTTGAGGCATTTCGTTTGTGACTTCTAGTCGCACTACTTCCCCACCCATTCGCCTTTTGTGAAGGCCCTGCTCAATTGCACTCATAAGATCGTCTGCTTCTAGGTCTCTTAGCTCAAGGTCTGCATCGCGGGTGACACGGAAGAAGTAGTGCTCTTCAACTTTCATTCCTGGGAAGAGCAGTTTGAGGTTGAAGGCCACTACCTGCTCTAGTGGAACTGCTGAAAGAATTGGTTCTGGCTCTATGCCACTGAGATCAGGAGGTATCTCTACGAAACGAGGCATCGTTTTTTGAGGAACCTTCACTCGAGCGAATTGCTGCTGGCCTGTTTCTGGATCAAGGATCAGGGCAGCCACGTTGAGACTGAGATTGCTAACAAAAGGGAAGGGATGTGCCTGATCCACAGCCAGCGGTGTCAGCACCGGGAAAATTGCCGTCTGGAAGTAGTTGTCGATCCAGATGCGTTGTTGTTGTTTTAGTTGTTGATAGTCGAGTAGATGAACACCTTGATCGTTTAGCTGTTTTTTGAGGTGTTTGCGGTAGTGATTTTGTTGTTGCTCGATTAAAGGATCGAGGTGATCTCGGATCGTGAGCAGCTGTTGAAGCGGCGTTAGGCCGTCTTCGCTGGTTTTGCTAATACCGGCTTCCACTTGCGACTTGAGGGAGGCCACGCGAACCATGAAGAATTCGTCGAGGTTGTTGCTGAAGATGGCATTGAACTTTGCCTGCTCCAGCAGCGCGGTGCGCGTATCTAATGCCTGGGCAAGGACCCTTTTATTGAAAGCTATCCAGCTGAGCTCTCGGTTGATATAGGGCTCTGGAGCTACTGCTGGATTAGCCATTGAATGCCACGTTGTTGATTCTCTTTTTATGCAAATTAGCAATCATGATTCTTGGAATCTTGTCTGCCCGCTGCTTCCAGGTAGGCCTCCTGCGACAAGGGCAATAACTCCCGCTAGTACGAGGCTGGCCAGCCAGAACGGACTGCGAGGGCCTATTTGGTCGTAGGCGAAACCTGCGACCGCTGCTCCAAGGAAGGTACCTAGACTCTGCAGGCTTTGAAGGCTACCGAGTACTGCCCCTTGGCCAGAGTTGTTGAGGCGTCTGGATACGAGGGCTCTCAAGCATGGAACTACTAGACCTGTGCCAATCGCTAGTACCGATACGGCAGTGAATACAACAGAAATCGAATTTTGCTGATTAGCCAGGGGCAAAAGCAGACAGCCTGCAATGACGAAGCCAATGCCAGCAATGGTGAGCCGCCATTCGCCGAAGGATTTGACCAGTGGTCCGATTAGCAGCCCTTGAACCACCATTGCGATCAGGCCTACAACTGCAAAGGTCAGGCTTGCCAAACTGACCGTCCATGAAAAGGTTTGCTTTAGGTAAAGCACCAGCACATTGGTGAAACCGTTGAATGCCATGAAGAACAGGAAGAAGGCCAGACAAAGGCGGCGTACTAGTTGATTGGCAAAGATCTGTGCTATCTGGGTGATGGGGTTGAGTTTGCTTTTGCTTGGTAGAGAATTGCGAGCTGCTGGCGGGTGTGTTTCGGGAAGGATATAGATCACAAGGAGCAAGTTGAAGACTGCAAAGGCTGTGGCGGCTAAACCAGGCAGAGCGATATTGATCTCTGCTAAGCGGCCACCGATAAAAGGGCCCAATATGAATCCGAGGCCGAAGGCAACGCCAATAAGACCGAATGCCTTTGCTCGGCTCTCAGGTGTTGAGATGTCGGCAAGCACCGCGGTGGCGCTACTTGCTGTGCCACCGCTAAAGCCATCGATGACTCGTGCTGAGAAGAGCAGGACCAGGGGAACAATGCCGAGCCAAGCGGCTGGCAGTATGTTCCAATCAATCCATACTGTGATAGCGAATAAGCCGAGTCCTATTACTGAGCCGGCAACACAAGCTGTTAAAACTGGTTTGCGGCCGAAGCGATCACTTAGAGCGCCAATCAGGGGAACCACGGCGAATTGAGCCAATGCATAAGTACCTCCGAGTAGCCCAAGGATGGTGCCGCTGTCTGTGAAGCGTCCTGGGAGGTATGGAAGTAATGGTAGTAAGACGGTTTCACCCAGGCGATCGTTCAACAGCGTGACGAAGGCACAGAGAAGGATGGGAATCTGGGGTCGGCTCAAATGGAAACTATTCAGGATTACTGTCACGATCCCATAGGGACTTGACGCTATTGAATACTTCGCAGGCTCTTGTGACTTGTCGCCGCTTAAGACCTCTTACACAAGCTGATCATTTTGTTGTTAGGGAGATTTATGCCGATGCGATTGAATCTCAAGGAGTAGGCCTTTATTCCCCTGTTCAGATCAGTGCTTGGGCAGCTCTGGCTTGGTTGCCAGGTGTTCTTGACAGGCCGCTGTTAGAAGGAAGTGGGTGGTTGAGTATTGAGAACGATGAGGTTGAGGCATTTGCGCTTCGCTATCCCGCTGATCGCCTGGCATTACTTTATTGCCGGGGTAGGTCTGTTCGTTGTGGCCATGCCACTGCATTGCTTTTAAAGGTGGAATCAGAAGCCCTGCATGAAGGGTATGAAGTCTTGGTTGCGGAAGCCAGTTTGTATAGCCATCCCTTGCTTTTGAAATGTGGTTGGACTGTTAAAGGGCAGGAAGTTATTCAGATTGGAGGTGTGAATTTTGATCGCTATCGCATGGAGAAAAAGTTGCAGTTAAGGCCTAACCAACGTTCGATCTCCAGATAATCAATTGATCAAGCTTGGTCTTGGCGGCACCTGATTTGAGGCATGCATCAGCCTGATGAATACCATCCGCGAGGTTGTCTGCCTGGCCAGAGAGCCAAAGGTATGTTCCAGCATTCCAGCGCAGGGACTGACTTAATGGTCCACGATTATTCAGGGCTTCTAGGGCCTGTTTACTCCACTGTTCAATGTTGTTCCATTCAATGTCTTGATCAAAGCAGCCATGATCTCGAGGGTGGAGTACCAGTCGTTCAGGCTGACCTGCTTGAACCCAGCTCATCACGCAGGCGCGACTGATTGGCAGGTCTGTACTCCCTTCCAGCCCTTTAACAGTTATGAGACTCTTTTCACCTGCTAGCTCAAGTGCTTTCCAGGCTCGGTTTTCAGTGGGGGGGTGTACAAAGCCGCTGACGAGCAAATGCTCTCCTTGATGAGCTGTCCAGAGCAACTCCAGACTGGCCAATGGTGGTCGTTTGCCGATTTCGTCTCGATAACTGATCAGGCTTTCGGCTAGTGGGAAATGATCCGGTTGGTAGATCAGTGCCAGACCATTGTTATTAAAGCCAGCTTCTACTTGATCCAGTGTCAGGCCTTTGAGCTCTAGGCCCAGAGCTTTGAATAACTCTTCTGCTGTGACGCCGTATTTGACCGGCATGCGTCGGCCCCCTTGCAAGACGATTGGTTGGCCAGTGCTGAGCAGTACTAAGGCTGTAAGTGGATAGATGGGGGCTGTTCTAGTGCGACCGTCGAAAGGCATCCCGAAGCAAACGGGTCTTTTCTGGCCAATGGCTGATTTCAGCTGGGGCCCAAGGGCTCTATAGGTATCGAGCATGCCGGTGAGCTCTTGGGGCTCTGGTCGACGAATGCGATGGGCGATTAGGAAGGCACCTATTTGAGCAGGGCTGGCTTGAGCTGTGAGGATGAGATTTAAGGCTTCAGCAGATTCTTCACGGCTTAGGCCCTGACTGGTTTCTACACCACTTCCCACCTTGCCGAGGTGCGCTTTAAAGCGTTCACGGCCTGACAATTCGGGGCATGCACTCACGATTGATTGCCGGAACTCAACCGATAGTTCTTCAGCCACATGCTGTGCTGGAGTAGCGATCACTACATCCTTGTGATGAGCCTGTCTGGCAAAGGCCTGATCTGGTTGGTTGTAATGAAGAAATCACTTAAAGGAGCGACTTATACTGTTTGCATATAATTAGTTTAGTGCTTGAAGCTATGAGAATCTTTTTCGAGATTATTATGTGGATATATTCGTAGTAGTTATTTGATTTTAAATCCATGTCTAGATGTTTTGATTAGATAGTGAATAGCCTTTGCTAGTGAACTGCCTTATAGGCCAGTATCTCAATTATTTAATAGGCTAGCTATCGAAATAATATATATATAGCTTGGCTGTAAAGTCATCTACGTATAACATGCATAAAGATTTCTTCTTGGAGAGGTTTGATCTTTAATGGCGAAGACCGTGGGCAAGATTTTTGAGTACTCTTGCTAATAGGACTTATGCGGTAAGAGTGGCCAGCGAAAATTGATTATGTGTTCATGATTGTGATCTGTATTGCAGCGTGAGTTGTTTAATGGCTAGATCTCGATTAGGGCCGTTAGGCAGACTTTGGCTGAGGTTGGTCAGGTTTGACTGACTACTGGGGGTGCCGATGCAGCCTAGGGCTAGCAAGGCAGCTCTTGCTGTATTTTTGGATCCTTGTCTTACTACTTCGGCAATACGGTCGCTGATGGCGACTCCATCGCGCCGTTGCAGAAGATGAATGGTTGCCAATACCACTCGTTCGCGTATGTCGTTGAGCAATTCCTCGCTGAGGTTCAGTAGATCGTCATCGTTGAGTTGGTATGCCTTGAAGCTCAGTAACTCCAGTCCGGCTAAGCGCATGGCTTCTGAAGGCTCACTTAAAATTGCTTTTAGAAGTGAGCTTGGCAATATGGCTCCCCAGCAAGTAAGTGCTTGCAGCACTTTCAGCTCTAGCTCTTTTCCATCTTCCAATTGTTGTATTAGCCAATCTCTAGCTTGAGGTTGATGGCAGAGTCCGGCTGCATGAATTAGTTCTGGCTGTTTTCCGTGTTGTTTGAGCAGTACCTTTAATGTTATCCAGCCTTGATCAGCCAGTAATCCGAGTTGTTCAGCTAGGGCTTTGCGTAAATCAGCAGAAAGGCTGAGGGAGTAAACCTCCCCCAGCCATTTCGGCTCCAGAGGAGCCTTGCGCACATTGTTGAGTCGTTCCCAGAGAACGGCTTCATCGCAGCTCATGAATGTGTTTTAGATCAGCGAGCACCCAGTTCGGCTGCTAGTTCACGCTCTAGCTTCTCATCATGAATCGTAGGCAGCACGTTGCCCATCTTGGTGCGATGGGTGCTGTAGAACAGCATGCCGATAAACACCATGCCTCCAACGATGTTGCCTAGGGTGACGGGAATGTAGTTCCAAATGATCACCTGACCAAAAGAAACGCCGGAGCCAAGTAAGGGGCCAGCGGTGTGCAGGAACATGTTCACCACGATGTGCTCCATTCCCATGGTTTGGAACGCGGTGATCGGTAGCCAACAGGCAAGGAGTTTGCCTGGCACGCTCTTGCTCACCAGCGCCATGGTTACGCCGAGGCATACCAGCCAGTT
>MPLU02149816.1_pt1 | contig 12808 bp, 27 predicted proteins | sample 1617381 | NCBI WGS metagenome assembly MPLU02 (sample SAMN05944801, study PRJNA350692) | marine metagenome | biome: marine; feature: ODZ; material: water; isolation source: 90 m water sample filtered on 0.2 um supor filter | place: Pacific Ocean | collected 2012-04-08 | depth 90m m | reverse complement strand
TTGTCAGTTTCCCAACAAAAACCAGTAGCATCTTCACCTTTCATACTATGAATATTGACATCTATCCATAGAGTTTTCATACGAGGCATGAGTTCTTCTATACAGAAGTTAACAACATTCTCGGCGAGTGCACGCCGAGATTTGTTAGAACCTGTTATATCAATAACATTTGCTATCACTAAAATCCAACCCAAACAAAATAAGCAAAACCAAAAAGTGTTAAGAGAAAAACAAATTCTCCTGCTCTATTGTTGAACCAAACCCAAAAATGTCGATCCAATTTTTTTCCAAATATACTCATTTTTTAAAGTCCTTTAGTAGATTTAATAGAATAACCAGCAGGGCCGACCAAATAGAGAGGGCCCATCCAATTGATTGCGAAACCACCATCAAGGACGTTACCCCTTGCAGCGTTTCTTGTAGGTGCACTATAACCAGCACACTTCAATAAGTCACCTTTTTTGAATTTCTTGTCATCATCAGTATTGACAATGAAACCCCAAGCAGAACCACCATTGTTGGTACAAATCTTGATGTATTTCTTACCTTTTTTGACAACCCAACCATTCTTGAAATCTTTAACCATGTCATTGTTATATCTCGCGGGATAGTCATGATTTGCGGCAGCGATCATATTCGCAATTCCGTCATCCACATTGTCAAATTTTTTCATAATATTAATCATATTTTCTCTCTCTCTCTTGATTATATTACTAGTATATCAGACGGAATAAGGTTTGTCAAGGCAAATCGTACGCTGTAAGTCATTGATTTTAAACAAAAAGCGAAAAAAGTTTTATTCTTTTTCGTAATCTTCTGCTGGGCAACCACAAATTGGACATTCTTCTGTAGGTGATTCGTCACCTTCATGAATATGACCGCAGTCTGGACAAATCCATTTAGTCATTTATCTTCCTAGTCTTGGATCAGGGCCATCTAATTGCATAAATTCGTCATTCCAAGAGAACGCTTCCTTTACAACTGGTTCAGATAGACCTTTATACTTCTGATGAAGAACCTTATCTTTGGCCGCACATAGAACATCTGCTTCACTCTCATGCAAACCTTCTAACATCTGGATAAACATTGTTTCACGTTTACCTTGAGTTATATCAGCATTACCACCTTCCATAAAATGGTAGAGCTTACGAGCTTCATATGCAAGAACAGAGTGTTCTGTACCTTCTGGGGCATCATTACGTTTATAGGGAACATCACCCTCTGGTAATAACCACTTAATTTTAGGATCAAATGCAGATTTAAGTACCATGCGTAGTGAGTCAGTATTATGCTTTTTTAAGAAGTTTACTTTCTCCTTCTTTGATTTTAGTTTAGAAACCTTGTCTAAGATTTCAGATATTAACAGTTCCATTATTAAAATTCTCCTATAGATTCTGTAAGTGTTTTTAGTCTTTGTTTTATAAAATAGTTTAGTATTTTGCTTCGGTCATTAACTGGAGCACTCTTATATGTATCAAGTATCTCTGACCGTAATTCGTCTGGAGAATTATCCAGATCAATTAGTTTTTTGTTTCTCTGGTAATTTCTTTTTATTTCATCATTTGGAAAATCACCTTCGATCATCATAGCAATCTTTTTCTTACTTAATGGTCTTTGTCGAATACTATCTACAAAAGTGTTATCAGGCGAAAGTACATTTGGTATACCATCACTAGTGTCGCCTTTGAGTACATGCTCCATTAAGTAATCATCTGCGTTTAATCCATTTATCATTTTCTTTGTAATTGGACTAAACTGTTTTACATTGGGGTATTTTTGTAATTGTATAAAATCTTTATCACCAGAAAGTATCATAACCTCATCAGAAGATTCAGAACATAGTGTAGCGATAATATCATCAGCCTCTGCACCATATACTTCTATCGATTTGTAAGGCATATAAGTTTTAACTTCTTCTTTTATGGTATTTAAACAATTAAAGATAACTTCCCAATCTTTATCATCTGTACCTCTACTCTTTCTTCTACTATGTTTGTATTCTGGAAAGTAATCACGCCTCCAATAATGTCTAGAATCATAACACAAAACCATTTCACCAAACTCAGATAAAAAACGTGTACGATACATACGCAAAGAATTGAGAACCATATGTCGAACCATATTTTCATCTGGTTCTGATTTTTTAGACATATGTAATTGCATCATGATACTTGCCATCATAATTTGACTCATGTCAACTAATATCATCTTCACCATCCATTACAGTATAATAACTTGACACCAAATCATCTACATCATGTAAATCTACAGAAAAGTGTGGAGTTCCATCTGGGTCATTTTCAATATTTGATATAATTTCTACCAACGATTGCATTTCGTGAGATATATCAAATGTTTTGAGTATACCAGATTTAAATAATTCTGTCAATACCGTTATGTGTCTCATAAAATCTTTATCAGCAATGTCTATACCATTTTCTGCTAAAATTTTAAAATAAGCCAATGAACATTCGTTAACTATTTCATCAGTCAAAACAAGCTGATCTGTAATAAGTAACTCTTCCTCTGTAGGGCCTTTTGATCTTCTTTTCCAAGGGCCTTTAATTATATCAGCAGTCACTCTGTCATTCCTTTTTCCCAAACCATTCCTAAGTCTGGATAAAATGTTCCCACATCGCGTTTAGGTTGACCCTTATTTGGGCCAGTCCAATAGTACCCTAATGCAACACAACGATTACGAATCTTCTTCTCTTGGTATTCTCCGTAAAACATATCTACCCAATCACCATGTTTGAGATAAGACTTCATGTGTCTTATATAACCATCATGACTTGCTAGTTTCGCAATAGCACCTTTGACATTTTGTTTGACTTGAGCTCGTTCTACTCTTGCAAGTTCACTTTGGGTCTTAATCCAAACTTTAATTTTATCAGGATGTAACTGATGGTCTTTGGGCAAATCCCATAAACTTTCATGATAACCCGACTTACCATAAGAAGGGTCTGCAGCTGCCTTCTTTTCTCTTACTTTCGCAAGACGTTCTGCAGCCGCAAGACGCTGTTCCTCTGACATAGGTTTTCGTGGTTTACGAAATTTGGGTGCTTTCCAATCGGAATTGTCTGTTTCAACTCTAATATTCTTCTTTTTAGCCATTTTATCCTCTATAGGTAGTTAAAATTAATATTTATGCGACGCTTAACATTTGTGCAGGAAGTACTATGATGAGGTTTACTGGGATCAAAAAATAATACTCTATTTGCACGACTTTCAATTTCTGTACCATCTTCTAATACAGTAAATCCATCATTATCATTCAGATAGAATATAGCTCCTTTGTGTGGGAATTTAGTATCTACATGATTCTTGTGATGTACTAATTTATTCCTCTTTAAATAAAGATTTGCTTTTGCTCTTATCAAATTTTCAATAGGTAGCTTTTCTAATATTGGTTCAATGTATTTATAGAAAGAACTTTTTTCTGGTGGTATAGGAAGGCCATTATCATCTAGTTTAGGTTTTTCCATCAAACCCATGTAGAAAAGATGGATAAAGTAATCTTCATTCTCCACACCTTCTCCTTCAGCAACATTGTAACTATAGTTCCAATTAAAATCGGGGCCCATAATTACTTTTTGTATTTCTGTAAATTTTTCTTCTGATAAGAAATTATCTACTACTTTATGTTCCATAATATTTAATAATCCACATAACTATACCATTAATGAAAATCGCAGATGCTACAGCATTAATAACAATGAGAGCACGATCATTCCAAATAATAGAAACCCACAACCAACCAGCAACACCCAGAAATTGTAAAAACATATTCCAAGGATATAAATCATTGGTTGTTGCAATCATAGCAAAGACCAAAATAATTGAAGAAGCCCACTTTATATACCAAACTAATTCGTGATGTTCTTTTAATGGTGTACTTGTTTTTGTTTCATGTACCATAATTTAAAATCCAAATTCTTCAAGTTTTTTCTTTTTAGCTTTTGCATCTCTACGAATTGCAGCAGCCCTTGCTTTTCGTTTCTTTTCACCTTTACTCATAAAGGCTTCACGTTCTCTTAATTCATTAAAAATACCTTCTTGTTGAAGTTTCTTTTTAAGAACTCTTATTGCCTGTTCAATATTGTTATTACGAACCTCAACTCGCATTTTATCTCCTCATATTTGCAACTGCGATTGCATCTTTCTTTCTAGTTATAGGAACAGCATTAGATTTGTGCATCTGTGCAATACCTATAACTTCTGTACCAGAATAAACTTTTGGTTCTGATTTTGTACACAGATTCCAACCAGAAGTGTCTGTTTGGTGGAGGCGATAGGGATTGAACCTACGACCTTCTGGTTGCAAACCAGATGCTCTCCCAACTGAGCTACGCCCCCCCGCGGTCGGGACGTTACTTCTTCCATTGTTAAACTTCATTTTATTGAGAAACTTTTGATGCTCAGATTCTGCCTTCAAAAGAGACTTAGTTTTTTTAGTTTTTTTACGTTTACGAGTACTGGTTGTACTATAATAAACTGGTAATAAATGCATTGTCATAATATTAATATACTACACTAAGATAGATTTGTCAATAGACTTCTTTCATAATCCATTGATTATTTTCTCTACAAGCAGTACCTCTCAATTTTCTATATTCTTTACCAACAACAACATTCGACACAAACTCTCTACAATTACCTTTTGTAGCGACAGGGCCTTGTGTTACACTAAAACCTTTTTTCTCATTTGTCCAGTTAGATAACTGTCCATCTGCATTACTACTTAGTGTTTGTCTCAACAGTAGTGTTGCGTGTATTTGATCTACCTTATCAAAGTGAGCACCTATTGTATGACCCAAAACCATTCCACCTACTGAATATGCAGCAATTGTTACAGGACTTTGTCCTGCTCCTGCCATTGCACCAAGTCCAGCTCCTGCAATTGCACCAATCTTCGCTTTAGTGATTCCATTGTTTTTAGGGGCCCAAACACCCCTGCCAGGTATATAGTAATCTTTAGATGTGCATCCAGTTATTGGAGAACACCCTAGAGTGGGGTTTATACCAGAAGGCATAAGCCCTCCACCTAAACACCCACTCAGAGAGAGAACTAAAGTACTACTAAGTAGAAGTTTTTTCACTAGTCACCTTTGGTTTGATAATCTTTTCCAAATTTTGTAGTGACTGAATTTCGTCCTTCTTCTCGACCTTATCGACAGCATTCTCTAACTCTTCCCACGCCTTAGTGGAACGAATACGAGAGTAAACCAACCGATCTTTTCGTAATCTATTAAAGATGATCTTCTGAGCTTCTTTATCAGAATACTCTAAAAGGACAAATGCACGATACTGTGTACCTGCAGATGATACTTCTACTTCAACTGGACTATAACCAGCGACATCGACATTAGCGATCACATTCTTTGCGACCTTCTCTATCTCTGTCATAACACGAGCATCAACATCAGACTGACCGAATTTAGCAATCCAAGATTTTGTCATTGCTTTCAACTTACCGTTGATACGATCTGCAAGAACAACCTTACCATTCAACGTAGCAATGTCAACTGCAAGTTGTAAGTCTGGTGCAGTTGCAGAACCGACTGTAAAGATAGAGCCTTTCTTCTTAGGCATCTTCTTATACCAATCAGGTATAACATCAACAGCACGTTCAACCTTTGCTGTTTGATATCTAATTTCTGGTGTATCTACCACAGATTTAGGATTGTTGGCACCACAAGCGCCAAGGGTTAATGCAACCATCGATACGGTTGCGAGTAGTTTGGCGTTCATTATTTAATCTCCTTCAATGTAAAAACGACCATATCCCTTGCACCTGTAGATACAAAGGCATCTGAAATCATAGGTAGTATATTGAACTGTACAATACAAACACCTACAACTATTCCCATAATAAATTTAACCATCTGTTTTCTCCACTTTAACTTCTTTAACTGGAGTTTCAGACGGTTTCACAAAATCAGATATTGCTTTACGTTTCTCGTAAATATCTGTTTTGAATCCGCTTACGGTATTACCGCAACCAGACAAACTAAAAACAATTACAGCAGCAATACAACTTACTACAATCATCTTTAGTGTTTCACTTTCTCTCATCACAACTAATCATCCTTACTTGTTGTTTTCCAAAACCTGATACCATTGCATCAATATATACTACTTTACATGAAGATTTTACATTTGTCAAGGAACATTTCAAATTTTTTTCGCTTTTTAATGTTTCTGGTAAAATAGTCCTCATAACCTTGACTTTTGCTCTGTTTTCTGCTATACCACAAGCATCTACCTCTGACATATCAGGGCCAAACACATAGTTTGCATCAGATGGATACCATTTACCCTCTATACGAGCTTCTATATTCATCGTACATTTACGAGTATCTTCTACATGGGGCTTAACATTCTTTTTCAGAATACGAACAGACTCTATACTACCCTCGTAAACAACTTTATCCTTAGAATCAAAGTCACAAGGAGCCTCTGCAAGAGCAGCAGTAGTAGTCAGTAATATACTAACTAATGTAATTAATTTATTTGATATTTGCATCTTTTACAGCTTTGGCAATTATATCAGAAATAGGAATAATTTCTTTTTCCCCATCCTTATCTGTCTTGGTTTCAATAAGACCATCTTTCTCAAGACACACTAAAACATTTTCTATTATGTCCTCTACAAGACTTTTTTTTGTAAGAAACCTTCCAGCATAAAAGAATGATGCTAAAACTGTTGTTGTTATTACTGTAAATATTATTGGATCATCAATCATCATAATATATTTATCTCTCTATTGTTCATCATATAATATAATATAACATAAAAAGGAGGAACTTGTCAATCCCCTTTTTGAATATTTTTACATTGCATTCAGTATAACGTCAAAATATTTTTGAGATTCTGGAAAGATAGCTATTAATAGGCCTATTATACAACCAAATATAATTAATTTCAACAATAGTTTAAAACTATCTTTACTAAAGATGTCATTGAAGAGTTTTCGTGGTTCTTTAAATAATCTATAGAATAAGTTTTCTTTAGTTAATCCACATTTTTCTGCAAAATCTTTTCTAAATGACTTCCAGAACCCAAGTCTCTTATACTCTTCTTTGTTCTTTTCTCTCCATGCAATAAAATCTTTTCGAGCTTGATGCGTAAAACTATAACGTGTCCATTCTATTAAGCTGGTATCTTTGGGTTTTGCAAAAAACCATTTCCAAAAGAAAGTGGCTACAAGTACTAAAGGAATTAAAAATAGTTTATCTAAATCTGCTTGTTCCATTAGAATCCACAGAGAGATAATAGGGACGGCATAGAAGAAGCAACCCTACCAAAGAAGGGAAGGGCTGCAACAAATATTAGAAATATAATCATACTAATCATTACGATCCATTTAGTTTCCGTCATGTCTATATAGGTAATTTACCACCAAACAAAAAGAACGTAATATAAACTAGGATCACAATAATTCCAATTCCTATTAGTAATTTCATCCATTCATCTATCGGTGGCATATTATTTCCTCATATTTGCGAGTGGGTTTTCTAACGCTTTCTTAATTCTATCAGAAGTGTCCTTCTCAAGTTGCTTCATCTTGGTAGTTAAACCATCATCAAGAGAATCCATTCTGTTCTGTATTCTTTCTCGTAATTTATCATTTCTATCATTCTCTTTATCAATCATCTTACGAGTATCATCCTGTATGGCCTTGACTCTTCTGTCAACAGTTTCTACAATTTTCTCTGTACGAACAATTTCTGCCTTGAGGTCATGTTTGATTTCTCTTGCTTCATCTCTAGTCTGTATTGCAGAGTCCTCAATAACTTTTTCTATCTTTTGTAGTGCATCCATATCTGCTCGCAATACTGCAAGTTTCTTATCAAACCCACTTAAATCGGGTGCAGAATATGATTCTATCTTTTCTCTCATATTCATATAATCCTTATAGAACTCAAAGCCTCCCCAGAGTCCTCCCCCCAGAGTACCAAGTATGGGAAGAAGAAGTAACATTTTTCCCCCTTTAATCTTTGCACCAGCAATTTCTACTTCGGCCATTTTCTATCTCCTCATAAAGACCATTTTCCAGTATAGAACATAAAAGCAATACCAAATCCTATTACAAATAGTATTGTTAATAATACATTTTTTATGTATTCTAACCACTGGTCTGTTTTTTTCTGTCTTATTTCTCTGTCTTTCTGTGCTTGAGTTTTTGCTTTTTCTACTCTCTCATCACGTTCCATAATAATTTCGTCCCAAGTTCCATAGCCGAAACGCTTATTAATCATATACTGAACTTTTTCCAATTCTTCGGCTGCAATCTTCTGATTAATTTTCTCCTGAGCAATTGAGCCTAAGGACAACGATCCTTTGTTATCAACACCCTTCGCACCCATCATTCTGGCCCATTTACTTGCCACTCTATTTGATGGTTTTACTGCAGCATCTATTTGTTGTTTTCCTTCTATTAGTTGATCTATCGAACCCGCTAATTGGCCTACCTCTTTGCAATTACTAATCGACTCTTTAATTGCTTTGTAGGCACTATTGCAGAGACTTATCCCTGCTATTATTTCTGCAACCATAACCTATCTCCTGTATTGACTATCCACCAACGCATTATGATCACTGTTACTTCCTCCGAATAAAAGATAAGAGGCATAATTATTATCTGATATATTGTTATCAGGTATTTTTGTGTCTGTAAAAAAATTAGGGGTGTCCTGTAACTGTACCTGAGTACTAAAGAACTCCCTAGTATTACCTAACACTTGCATTACTACTAAAGTTTTAATTTGATTTGTGTTATTATATCTACCCTTGTCTCCCATCTTCTTAACAATTTTTGTAGCAACTTTCTGTTTAGCTTCTCTCTTCTTTACATCCACAGGTTTAGAAGTCTTCTTTTCCTCTCCTTCTCCTTCGTTGTCGGCTTCTGTTCGTACTTCTCCACTCGCTGATCCATCTGCGGTTTCAATATCGTTACTTTGTGTATCGGTTCCACTTTCCTGTGTGTTGGTTTCAGTTCCATTGTCTAACTCCGTTTCAATTGTATTAACTTCTAATTCCTGTATAGGTTCTATCTTTGTTTCCAGAGTGGGTTCATTCATCTCTGGAGAAGGCATTTCTATGATAGGTGATATTGTTATTGGTGCCGCAATAACAACTTCCTGTGTAGGAGCTGTATCTATGACTGACGTAACCAATTCTACTGTATCATCTACCGTAGGGGCACAAGAATTTAATGTCTCGCAACTAACTGTAGTAATTAACTCCGTATAAGTTGTCGATGTTGTTATTTGCGATTCGATACTATTATACACGAAAGTAGTTAATATATCGTTAAAAAATCCAGCAGATTGTATTCCGCCATTCAATGCACTGTTTCCATGTAGTGTTATTGCACCAGAATTAGGGATAATTCCCGAATTTATTTCCAAAGTACCAGTTTTAATAGTTGGGCCAAATATTTCTGTACTACCAATTACAGAATGTCCTAGTGATGAAAGTGACGAATCAAACATTTCTAAACGAATCGACCATGTATCTCCCAAACCGTTTGCTGCCTGATCATTATCTACCTCTGCACCAAAAGTGAATGTAAGGCCCTGACCCTGTTCTGTTGCATCAATTTCATTACCAAACATATCAGAAGAGGTGAATGTCTGTTTTATCGTACCACCATTACCTGCCATAAATCCAACAGAAGGACTGGCTGCACAACCGCCTGGGCAAGAAGTTATATTCCAGTTTGCAAAAGAACCCCCACCTAAGTGATTAGTGAAGGTTGGATTTTTTACTATATTAGGAACCTCTGTTTGTGTAACTGTGGTTGTGGTAGTAGTGGTAGTTACAGGGGTGGTTGTGGTAGTAGTCTGAGAACCATCATCATTAGTAACGGTTTCTGAGGTTGGGTTTCCAATAACCCCAGTTGATGTAGAACCAGGCGTAATAGTATTTGAGTTTACACCGCCAGCATTAGAATATTGGGGGAACACCAACGATGATACCAGCAACACCAAGAAGAATACCGACACCATTGACCCAAGTGAATCCTTCTGGTGCCTTTTCTTCTTTTGCATAATCGTCTGGTTGAGTATAGTATGGATCATCGGTGTATTCCTCATCATCCCCTAAATCTTCTCTTTTTTTTTAAATATATTACTGTCACTTGGCGCGTCATCGGGATTTTCTTCCCAATTCTTTTTTGCAACATCACCTATTGTTCCTTTGTATGGACATGGTGTTCCAGCCATCCACATTGCATCAAAGGCTCGTGCGTCTTGACACAACATACTTACTGCAGCGACTTTCATACCCATGCCGAATAGTCCACGAGCGAGTTTAAGTCTCTCACAGTTTTCATCTGTTACAGTTATACCTGATGCAAAACCAAGTATCTGTGTTTGGATAGCTGCAGATGCAGCCGATTTACAAATATCACTGTTATTGATAACTACACTTGGCGCGCTGGCAGTAGGGGGTGCCTTATCTGTCACAACGGTAGAAGTGGTATTCGTATCTGCCGCAAATACTATAGAAGGATAATAAAAAAGTGCCAAGAGAGTCACGATACCGAATAATTTCTTCATTCGAGTCTCCTGTTTTATATAACTATTTATATAATAAATTTCTATTTTAAGAGAATGTTAACAAAAAATCACAACCAAATATTTAAGATTTTCCTTTGTCTTTCTATATCTTTCAATACAGGGTTTTCTTCATATTTCTCTATTCGCTGATCAAGCTTTGGTTTTTTTGTTTTGGTAATTTTATGTACTGGTTCTACTTTTCTAACCGTAGGATTTATTTCTATCATACTTTAGTTCCATTGTAATTAACGATTCTATAGTATTATACACCACTAATGGTTAATATATCGTTAACAAAAATAGCAATTATATGTTATCCATATACCATTCTAAGTATTGGTCTTCCCACAAAATCTCATAGTTGTTACATTTACCATAAGTTTTGATATGTGTGTAAACCTTTTTTGGAGCATATTTTTCTACAATATTTTTCCACCAATGAATAGCCTCTACACCTTCATTTGTCGATATACCCAAATAAACAAATCTTTCTGAGTTTAAATATATCTCTCCAAGAATTTCTGGGATTTGTTCTTTTGGCAGTTTCTCTATCGTATCATATGTATAGATACCATCAAAGTTTTCTTCAATAATATCACCAGTATATCGTAATACCTTTTCTGATTTAGTATCACTAATTAAATCTGAGATGTGTGTATCATTTACATTAAGTTCAGAATGAAATTTCTTGTATCCTTCAATCCATTCGTTCATTATGTAATCTCACAAAATATTCTGCATCAACCACCACTAGAGGTTTTTGATTATTGCGTTTAATAAAAACTACTGGTTCGTAATTACCAGAGTTTGATTCTGCTTGTTCGTAGGACTTCCATACATTAAGTGTTTCTTGGTTCTTGCACTCTATTGAGTAGGGGAACTTTTCTCTTGCGGCTCTTGCCATTATGAGGTCTTCCCCACCAGCTCCCATACTGCGAGACTCTACATCTTCTGGATGAACTTCTAATTTTTCTATGAGCTGATCTCTTACCCATTGTTGGAATCTTCTTCCTTTTGCTTTGGCACTACTAGTTTTCATACCACCAACTTCCATAAAGAAAAATCATCAAGAATAAGAATAGATAAAGGGCCCATTTTTCTCCACCCTCTATATTTCCATACTTTTTGGATTCATTCCAAACTTCTTTCCAATTTATTTTTTTCATATTATATTTTACTTTTTCTTTTTAATAATAGAATGTAATCCATCTTCCATAAATTCTGGATAAGCACTTCCTGTACCTTCCCACATATCAGAACCACTAAGTTCTTCTTCTTCACCTACACGAATACCTAAAGTTTTATGAAGTATCCACCAAGTAGCAATAGAGGTTATAAACACAAACAAACCAATAACTACTATACCTTCTACTTGAGCTTGTAGAGTTGCATCTGAATTAAAGATAGGAACTAACAGTAGACCAATTATACCAGCAACACCATGTACAGAAATCGCACCTACAGGATCATCAATACCCCACTTTTCAAATAGACTCATTGCGTAGGGAATTGTTGCTCCACCTAATGCACCATACAACACCGCCATCTCTGGACTTGGAGTATATGGGTCAGCAGTAATAACTACCAATCCTGCTAAAGCACCATTCAATGTCACATTAAGAATAGCCTTCTTTGTCCATAATTTGGATATAGCCATTGCTGCGATTAGTCCACCTGCGGCGGCCATATTAGTATTAACAAATATCTTAACAACTGCTTTGGCATCATCAATTGTAGAGAATGCTAATTGAGAACCACCATTGAAAAAGAACCAACCCAACCATAAGATTAAAGTTCCTAATGCAACAAGGGGCATATTGGAGCCAGGAATATTTTTAGGGTTTCCCTTTTTATCATATTTTCCTTTTCGGGGCCCAATCATAATAACAGATACAAGAGCTGCTACAGCTCCAGCCATATGAACAATACCAGAACCAGCAAAATCAAAAAATCCTCTTTTACTGAGGAAACCGCCTCCCCAAGTCCAAGAACCTTCTATTGGATATATTACAGCTGAAAACACAGCCGCAAATATTAAAAATGACCACAATTTCTTTCTTTCTGCAACAGCACCAGATACTACAGACATTGCAGTAGCGACAAATACCATTTGAAAAAAGAAATCTGCATGCATGGAATGTGTTTTTGGTTCATTCCACCCATACATTATACCATAACCTGCGAAGAGAAATGCGATGGAGGCCACCGAAAATAGTGCTACATTTTTAGTTAAAATTTCTGT
>MPLU02293827.1_pt1 | contig 12827 bp, 2 predicted proteins | sample 1617381 | NCBI WGS metagenome assembly MPLU02 (sample SAMN05944801, study PRJNA350692) | marine metagenome | biome: marine; feature: ODZ; material: water; isolation source: 90 m water sample filtered on 0.2 um supor filter | place: Pacific Ocean | collected 2012-04-08 | depth 90m m | reverse complement strand
GTTATTCTTGTAGTATCAGCATCTGATTGAGTCTGAATACCAACATTAACAACTTGACCAATACCTGATCTGTATCCAGAACCTGCATTGCTAAGAGTAACAGCAGTGATTGTTCCTGCAGTAGATACTGTAGCAGTACCACCAGCAGCAACTAGAGGTTGATAACCAAATCCTTCTGTAGATCCTACAGAAACTATTACACCACCGATAGGTAGATTTGAAGTATTGACATCATTACCAATGGATGTTGCAGTTCCAGTAAACCTAATAGAGGTAATACCAGCATTCTCATTCATTGTATAATCTAATAAAGCTCCTGGTCCTTGGAAGATATCATTAATAAGAATTACTCCATTTGCAGTAGCAATACCAGTAACATTAGATCCATCAGATTTTAAATTAAAGTTTCTTCTATCTCCAGTAAATTGTGTAGAAATATCATCTAAAACTACATTCTTTGCATAAGTTTCATCTGTAGTATCTTCAACACCAGAACGCATAAAGGTTCTTCCTTGGAAACTTGAAGATGTTGATATGCCAGTCCAATCCCTATCATCAGGAGGATTAGTAGATGTACCAAATGGAATGTTTCCATAAGGTGCTTCAGAGAAAGTAAGTGTGTTTTCTACAATATTATAATTTCCATTAACCTTAGTTACTTGGGTAGTAGGTGGATAACTCTGCAATGCAGTTCCCATCCATGCTCTACGAACTCTCATGACATTAGTACTACCTATACCAACCCCATCAATTCGCATTATCTCATCACCAACTTTAACCAAATCTCCACCTATAAAGGAACTAATTCCTGTAAAAGTAAGAAGATCGTCGGTTGTATAGCATGTCCTAGCAAGACCAGTTGTTACTGAAGTTGCAACAACAGGAGATTGAATAATATTATCAAGAGCAAGTAAAGCCTTTGAATTTTGATTAATTGATGCAAATCTTGCAGAAGTTCCCACACCAACAGTTGTAATACCAAGAGTATCAGGAACCTGTTTTAGTGCATTTTCTGCGCTAGTACAAATTTTAACTCTATCTTCATTAACTTTAAAGATAAAGAGATCACCAGGTAATTTGTCTGTTACACCAACTCCACTAAACCCACTAGTTGTTTCGCAACCAATAGCCATACTAGTACCAGCACCAGCATGAACATATTTTACTTTTTCACCACTAACAAAGAAGTGGTTTGGCAATCTAATGGTATTGTTTGTGGTATCTACAATAGTTGTATCATTATTAGTAAATGTCTTATTAAAGATATCATTACTTCTATGCTGTAGATTAAATGACCTCTTAATTGAGTTCTCAGTTCCTTCATAAAGGTTATACATTGTTTCGATGGAACCATTATCAAATTCAACTATATCTTTATCATCATCTTCAATCTGGAAGGCATTCATGAATACCTTAACTTGTACCGCAATACCTGGATTTGGAGTGAACATTAACTCCGACCATTTCGCACTTGCTGAAGTATTAACTTGAGCACCAAATGTTCCTAGTCCAGCAACAGTTGCAACATTACCATATTCAACAATATATGACTCAGTAGTTCCTAAATCAGTATTATAATCATCAACCATCACCAATTCTGACATCTCATAAGTCTTATTAGTTGTATCAGAAACCTGAATCATAAAGTAAGCAGCATCATAATGATCATCATCTCCAGATGATGTTAGATATTCACCAATGGTGTGTATACCAGGAGATCCTGAAGCTGCAATAGTAGTAGTTCGTGATGATAAATCTACATGCTTAAGTTGATTAGTAGCAACACCTACATATGCTTCACTACTGAGTCCAACTACAATCGTATTAACAGTACAAGCAATACCAGTATGTGCTTTAAAGTCAAGATTAATATTAGTTCCTGAAATAGATGGTACATAAGTTCCAAATCCAGAAGCAGAAACATAACTACCTAAGTTTGAAGTAAGTTGACCATACTCCATTATATCAACAGTAGTTCCATCATGGATGAGGTTAATCTCCTCCATCTCATGCTCATTATGAGTAGAACCACTAATAGATGCTAAGACCTTTAATGATCTGTAAGTATAACCAATAGAAACAAGAGTTTCTGTTGCTCCACTTGCAATTTCAGTACTACTGGTAAAGATCTCTGCACATCCAAGACTTGTAGAACCAACTCCTAAGATATTATTATCAAGATTATAAGCAACAGCTACAACATCATAATCATTTACCTTATAATTATTTGGATAGAATAATAATCTTCCATCTGTACCAACAATATTAAAGTCAAATGAACCAAGATTATAGACTGTTCCTGCCTGTCCATATTGATTAATATATCCCATACTATCATCATGAACAAGATCAACAACCATGATCTGTCTTTGACCTACATATCTCCTATCTCTTACATAAGTAATATACTTCATACATTGTCTTGTATTCAATGGGAATTGAGATACAACACTGAAAGGAGTAGAACGTGGATTGCTATTGAAAGTCCCACTAAAATCATCAATAGAAAGAACTCTGTTACCTACAGATTCCCAATAATCTTGAAGAATAGTACTATTAAATATTATCTCATCTGAAACAGTTCCAACATTCTGTGCAAGTGCATTTTCCGAAACTAAATCAAAATCACTCTTACAATTTAAATTTCCACTTCCAACAAGATCACTTACCACTTCAAATGATGCAGAATCAGTTGTCAATCCAACTGGCATTGATACACCACTTGTTAATGCATCTGCAGGAGTTACTAATTGGTAATCAGAGAACTTTTTGAATCCTGCAGTATGATTTAATGTAGAAACTACATTATCCCAAGTATCAAAAGTAACTTCAGACTTCAATGAATAAGAGAAGTTCTGATAATAGAAACTATCCTGAACTCTTTGGATATTATCATTAATAAATCCCGAAGAGGTTTCCCAACCATTTTCTACTCTAGAGAATGGTCCAGTCTCCAATGAACTTGTAAACTCTTTTATATTTCCAGCCTTACCTTGAGTATTAGAAGTTTGACCTATAATAATATCATCCTTTTCAAATTCATCAGCAGTAGAAATATTGAGAATTCCCACTTTAGAATCCCATGATTCAACAATACCAACATTATCCCCAGTCTTAACTGTCTCACCCTCAAGATACTCATTAGGTTCCAATACAATATTGAACATTGGGAAATATTTCTCTGGAATAACTCTTCCCATTGAAGTATTTCCATCATATGCTCCAGGAACTTTTCCATCCAATAAATCATTACCAAGTTTATATCCAATAGTTCCTATTCCTCCATAATTCTCATCAAGACCATTAACAGTAAAGAGTTTATAATCATAACCTGCAGAATTATATCCTGGAGAAGTAGATCCTACTCCAACACTAATACCCTCAACAAGGATCTTATCCCCAACCGCAAATGGGAAGGAATTTGCAGTACTGAATCCAACCGCAAGAGTAAGAGTTACATCATATGTGGCCGTATTAAATCCAACTGTACCAATACCAATACCGTTAGTATTTTGAACTGGAAGAATAGTTGGCGCACTATTACTCATTCCAAAAGTATTCTTTAAAATAGTAACATTAGAATCACCTAAAGTATATTTTAATTCTACATCCTTAACTTGTTTTTGGGTTTCTCCATCAAATACCAATAATTCTGGGGCTGTAGTATATCCTCTTCCTCTAGAACTTATACCAATAGATTTAAAGGAAGTATATGGAGATACTTCGCAAATAGTTCCCAAATTAACATCAGGTCTTACTGTAGTATCAACTGGGAAATTATATCCGATATTCTCAATCTTAGTCTTAGTAACTCTACCAATACTTGTACTACCAACACTTACAATTGCACCTCCACCAATTGTAGAAGTAACTGTAGTAACACCAGGAAGTGAATAATAATTTCTTCCAGGATTCTTAATTTCAAATTCAGATGCAGCACCAAAGGCTAATGTAGAATCAGTCTCATAAGAGAGTTGAGGAGGTCCTGGACTATATGTACTAAGTTCAGGAGTTTCTCCAAGACAGTAAGTAAAGGTAGTTGTAGAATTTACTGCAATAACATGCTTTCCATTATAAACACTTACTTTGGATTGAACTTGACTTGAAGAAGCAACTTCATTATCAATTATAATTTCTTTCTTTGCAGTAGGAACATCACTTTCATATATTGGAGTAAGTTTATAGAAGAGTATTTCTGGAATATCCCCATTTACAGTTACATTAACTTTAGCATCAGCAGTTATACCAACAGTTCCAACTCTCTGAACATTAAATAACAAATCCTCTGGAGATTTATCCCAAACTTGAGTGAAATTTTCATCTTTATAAAAATTCAATTGGAATGCAGGATAAGCAGTTCCATTACTAACATAAGATAATGATCCATCAGATAGATCGAATGTTACAGTAGAATTTTTATAGACAGTAAGAGGTGGATTGACAGGCCTAATTGTTCCAGCAGATGCACTAGTAATACCAACAATCGGAGGTTTTTCTAGTTCTGCATTATACTTAGTAGTTGCTAAATTAAATGAATTATCATCAACTCTAACAATATAATAAATTCCATTATCAGAAAGACCTTCAGAAGGAGTCGTTGCAGTATGAATTATCTTTGTACCTGTTACCCATCCATGACTATTGAGAGTTATTGCATTAGTAGAAGTATTAACTCCAGCAGCAGTAAAGTCCTCTGCATTAACTGTTAGTCTTCTATTGTAATCATTATATACTAAAGTATTAATTCCAGTATTAGATGGATTAACATCCACCCAAACATTATTAGATCCTACCAATCCATGAGTCGTAGCAGTTGCAACAGTAACAAGATTTCTATCAATCTGAGCAGTAATTACATCATAGTTGGTAGTGAAACTATGATACAGACCGGTTCCCAACCCAGTAAAGAACATTGTAGAAGTACTCTGCTCTGTGCTGGCAATACCAACAAAAGTACCAGTAGTACCCATACCAACTTTAACAGTAGATATTCCAATTAAATTACTATCAATTCTAGCAGCGTAAACAGTTGTTCCATCCTCTAGAGTGCTTATTTGTCTATTTGGATCAGTATCCAACATCACAGATAATCCAGCACCTACGTTTGTTGAATAGGTTAATTGATCTCCAGTTTGTAATCCATGATCTCTAATAAAGATAGATCTAACTGGATTATAAATTTCAGTTACTCCAGCTCCTGGATTCCCCAGATTAACAGTATAACCAGCACCCACTCCAGCAGCAGTACCAATTGCGACACTATTAGCAGGATCAAAATAAAGTTGTTTATTTACATTGTATTCATATGTTGTATTAAAACCTGCATTAATCTTTAATGATCTATGATCAAGACTTACAATAGTCGTAACAGTAGCCGCAACTCCTGTAGTATTAATTCCTCTAAGAACTCTAATTCTTGAATAATGTGGTTCTACATTCAGAACCTTAACTTGTTCAATAGTACCAATCCCAAGAACATCATTATCTCTTAATTTAGTAATATCACCACTAAGTTTCATATGTGTAACAATACCAGTTACACTATCTGCTGCTATTCCAGTAGTTGTAGTACCAATACCAATTAGAGTGTACGCAGTTGTTGTAATACCAGCCTTCCAAATTCCACCAATCTTAGATGAAGTAGTAGACAATCCACTAACTTTTATAAGATCCCCATCCTTAAATCCAATAGGATTAGCAGCAACTAATTCATATGTACCTTTACCACCACTAGGATAGATTTCAACACCAGTAACCGTACTTGAAGCAACACTAACATAACTTACTTCTTTACCTAGAACCTTAGAAACTTGTACTGATGCACCAGATCCTTCTGTTCCTGTATTATCAAATACTACTGGATCCCCAATTCTATATTCACTACCACCAGTACTAATACCCACGGTTTCAATAACCCCAGGAGATATTGCTTTAACATCAGTAATCTGTTTTAATTTATTAGGTATTGTAAGATATTCATACTCTAAATTCCCCTCCATTAAATTATATGGATCAATATTTCTCAACCATTTAGTATTCAGTAACTCATAACTCTCTTGATTAGAAAGTCTGTCATAATTAAACTTATTTGGAATAGATTGATAATTATCTCCAATTAGATAAGGGAACTGAGGTCTTCTATATTGATTAAATGGAGATCCCGCTGTATCTGATGTAACTGGATTAATCGTAGCAAAGTATGCATAAGTTCCTAATGGGAATTCTGGAGTAACACAGAATCTTCCATTATTTTCATCAAGGTAATCTTGTGCTTTTACTTTAGTATAAGAATAATCTTCAACAAACAATCCTTCTGGGAATTGTGCAAGAGGTGGTCTATTATCCTGTAACTTTATAGAATAACTAGACTTCATCAAAGCTACAATACCACCTTCCTGTTCAACATAACCATAAGGTCCATAAATCGGATTACCATCATATGCCCATCCAATTATAGGAGAATGATCATCAGATTCTACCTCAACACTAGCAACCCTCTTAAGATCAGATTTACCATATAAAACAACTCCGGCAGAATTTCTTGCATATACAGATTCTCTTAATTTACGAGGTGCATATAAATGAGTATACTGAAGTTGATAATCTATATTACGTCCATTAGTAATAAATCCATCATCATCAGTGAATGAATTAAAATCCTTCTCAAATAAATTAATACGCCAAGATTGAAGAAGAGAATTAAATTTAACTCCAGATCCATTATAAGTAATAGTCGCTGTTACATTTCCTGCCGAATACCCAGTACCACCCTGAAGAACTTTAATTGAAGATATTGTTCCATTCTCAAGAACTGGAGTTACCACCGCACCCACACCATCGCCAACAATCTCTATATCAGGTGGAGAAAGATATTGTTTACCTGCATTTAATACTATTACTTCAACAATCTGTCCATTATAATCAACAACTGGTTGCAATTCAGCTTGTGCTCCAGGAATAAGAGTTACATCTGGTTGACGATCAAAATTAACAATCTCCGAAGATCCATATCCAACACCTTTATTTTCTAAATGAACCGAAGTACATTCACCTCTAAAAACTGGTTGTACTACAGCTTCAAATGTTTCCGATCCTATAGAAGAAATACCAACTTTTCCAACTAAAGAAACTGTAATTGGTTGATAGTTAAAATGATGGGTTCCGCTTCCATTAGAAGTTAAATCTACATAAACTCCGTTTGTGTAGTCAGATACATTAGTTCCCCCAACTCCAGCATTAGCAAGTTTGAAATTATTATTATCTACAACAATAACTTGATATTGATTGGAGGAAGATACACCACCAATCTCTGTTCCTGTAGATGAATAAGTTACAATCTCACCATTCTGATAAAGATGGTTGTCAATGTTAATAGAATTTGATGCAGTATTAATTCCAGTAGCATTAACAGATAATTTCTTATTTTGATACCCAGATCCAGGATTAACTACATTAATAGATTCTAATACTGATTTTTTATTATAAGACTGCAACTGATGTTGTCCCATTCCATAAGCAGTTAAATCAACCGTATTAATTCCTGCTAATGCGTCTCCTTCAGTCTTATGAAGTTTAATTCCATAATCACCTATTGCACGAACATAATAAGCAGCATCAGTAGTAATTCCAGCAACTCCTTCCTGACCACCTGTTAAGTAAATTACCTTTTCTGCATCTCTAAATTTATGATAAGTAGTAAACCCAATAGTATTTGTTGTAAGTCCTACATTTGCACTAACTGCTTCTGCGTTAAAATATGGTGCATGCTCTATTAATCGCATATTAACTGAAACAGTCGCACCTTTACCATTACCACCCTTAATGCTAATTAAAGGAATTTCTTGATAATCAAAACCTTCATTTAGAACTCTAATCTCACTCAGGTTACCAGTGAATCCTGCATATCCAGTTGCACCAGTACCAACAGTATCTGAAACATTTAAAACAGGAGGATCAATTATATCATAACCAAATCCAGAAGAAGTAACTTCAATTTCTTCAATTTTTCCATACCTAAGAAGATCATTTGATTTATAGTTAAGAATTTCAACACCATTAATTAAAATACCAGTAGCACCTGGTTCAGTTTTACTGATTAAACCATCATTATGTGTTGGAGATATTTCTCTGAAAAGTCTTTGGGATTGTAAAATTCTATCTTTAAATTGATAGGGTTTAATTTCATTATCAACTACAGTTCTAGTATCAATATCTACAAAAATATCATTATAAAGATTTGACCTACTAGTTGCAAATCTAACACTTGAATTACTCCCGATAATTCTTTCTATAAAATAAAGACCTTCTTCAAATAGTTGAGATTTAATTATTACTCTAGTTGCTGATTGACCAGTTCTATAATCAGTATAAGTTTGAGTTTCTTTCTGTGGAGTGTAATAAACTGCATCTCCAGTGCGGAAATTATGAGAACCAATATTAAATTCAGTACCTACAAAAGTTCCACTGAATTTAACTTGTCTATAAGTGGTATTAAGAGCTTGAGCATTATATGAAGGAATAGAAGAAGATGCAATTAATAACTTACTTTCATCTTTATAGGTATTTTGAACGTTTGTTGAATAAACCTCAGTTCCGGGGAAATTGTTAGTTAATACTTTTAATATATTTCTTTTAAAAGTATAAGTATCATTAATATCAAGAGTTCCTTGACCTCTAATTGTCATAGAAGTTGAAGAAGTAATATCAATTACAGTGGTTGCTTTCTCTACTCCATCAGGCCCAATGATTGATGCAGAATCACCTTTTCTCAAATAATGAAGAATGAAAAGATTAACTTTATAAGTCCAGTCAGATGCATCTAATAATTCTATGCTATGTACTTTATATGTTGGTGCAGTATTATAAAACCAATCTCTTGATCTAAACTTAGCATCCTTAATACCTAAACTCTTTATTCTAGCAGTATCATTTCTTCTATAATAATAAGTATCATCAGGATAATTAAGTTTTTCAAGTACAGAAGTTATTTTTACTTTAACTATTTTGTCAGGATCACCAAAAGATGCTCCATAAGCATAAGTATTAATTCCAACATTGGATCCATCAGAAATTATTCCAGCAACATTGGAAACTCCTTGGAATTCATTAACAGTTTTGGAAGCATATGTAACAACACCTACTGTCGAATCACTATAGGTCACATCCAGACTTCCTGAATGAGCAAATCCTACAGTAGAATCAACATCTACAAAAGTTTGGCCAACTGATACATCACCAATTACCTTTGTATTAGAATGAACAGAGAAATTACCATATACAGCACCATCAACCCTAAGATCCCGGTTATAACCAGCATCCATACTCATTCTATAATAAGTCTCACCTACTCCAACACTAATCTTTTCGATGTTTGTAACGGGTCCATATGCCTTTGTAAGGTCCCCGAAAGCATCTTGATACAGTGTTGCTTGTTCTAAGTCTAATGGGTCTCCATCGAATGCTTGAACAACATAATCATTAGTTATTCTATAATTAGCATTAGAAGGAGTAAAGAGATAATCTCTTGGTCTTATAATTTCAACACCTTCATTATACAATGCACCGAATAAAATTTCAAAAGATTTATCAGTACCTTTACTTGAATAAAAATCCTTTGCTTGTTTTATAAAAAGATTTTGATCAAGATCTGCTGATAAAGTACGATCTTCAAATCCAGGTAATAATTGATTCTTTGTTTTCTTTAAAAACTCCTTAAGGAAGAGAATTGTTAAATTCTCAATCTTAACCCCCTCACGGGTTCTTTTGCCTGTTGTAGAGTCATATAGACTACCCTCATGAGCAACGGAAGATGATGTATTGAAAACAAGTTGTTCAGGGTTTGCTTCAGCCTGATAAGTTGTGATTCCACAAAACCCTCTAACACAACCAGTGAAAGAAGTATCAGTTTTTCCAGTATAGGTTATTATTTCATCTTCAATCTTCAACAATCCATATGATTCAGGAAATCCATTAGTACCCTTAGGAAATGCCTCTACAGGGATAGTTGTATCGTATGAAGTGATGTCTGCATCAAGAATTGCACCATCCGTTAATCCAGTTTGTTCATTAAGTTTGACATACTGATCAATATTTTGAATCAGGTCAATAGGAGCACCCTTAAATTCTTGGGATTGATAATATGATTTTAAAAACTCAGAGATTAACGGAAAATCAGTCCTAACATAAGTAGGTAGCTGATTCTGAACGATATTATTAAACTGAACTCTTTTAACTGTCATTGGTATTGGATTAATCGCTTAGTAAGTGGTTGTTGTGGTTTCGTCATTTCTACCACCTGAACGTACCAAAGTTCCGTTAGAATAACTGGAAGATACAATATAGTTTGATGCGGAAGAATCTAATCCTGAAGAAACTTCATCAACAACAGTTTCAAATGTACTATTACTTATATCTAGTTGCAAATAAAGATCCTGTAATCCGATAACGTCATTAGAATGGGGAATTGCTTGTATTTCTACAATCGTTTGCCCATCTTTAATTTTTCCGGATATGATATTAACAGGATTCAGAGTTATAACTCCTTTTATGTAATCAATGGATCCTACGTTTCTTCTAACAATAGTTGGAGATGTTGAATTTACAGAAGGAACAGTAAAGAAGAAAAGATTTCCATTTTCTCTATTTGTATTAGGAATATCCCCAACATAGAGTGGATTGTTATTTCCGCTAATATAAAATGCCGAAGATTTGATATTATACCCACTTATATTCTCTATATGGAATTGGTTCCCAAAACCGATAGAATATTCAGCAAATGTGTTTAGAGATACTCTCATATCCCTTCTCATATTAAGTGTAGTAATATTAGAGGTAATACCTTCTTGACTTTGATCAATAATATTCAAAAATTTACTATATTTGAATCTTGCGCCATATTTATTCAATTCAGTTGATTCTGCATACTTATTTGCATTATTTTGTACTACACTAGAAACATCAGCTCCTGAAGGTGCCAAATTACTGTTATAATAGACTGTTGAATTTGCCTCAACATACAAATATTTCAAATCAAGGATTTCTGGAACAATTCCAGCTACTGCATACTTCTTCAACTTCATTCTAATGTTTTCTTTGACCAAATTTGGCAAAAAGTCGCCAGAACGGGGTTTTATGCTAATAAAGACTTTTCCATATTGAGGTGGAACGAGATCTTCACCTCCAAAAACCGAAATTGACTCAGTTTCGGGATAAATTTTGTTTGGAATTAATGATTCGTAATCATTTGAGGTTAAAGTCCTATTTTGAGACGCATAAATTCGAGGTGCAAACTTTTTAATGGAATCTACACTCTCAATTGTGTCACCACCCGAAGATTGAAGTCCAGTTGTTAATAATGAAATGCCTGAAGTGACATTATACTCATTTGCGTTTCTAGTATAAGTTAATTTTCCAGCAAATTGGAATTGTTGGACTCCATTTCCCCCATCACCACTAGAAACGATGTAATCTATGTCTGCAATATTGCCTTCTCCTAATTTTTTACCAAAAATACCATCTCCAAAGAATATTTCATATCTTTCATCTTCAATTTCTTGTAAAAAGAAAACTTTTGACTCAGAATTGATGTCAAAAAGGCTATCTTGAGAAGAATATTTGGATCCACCCGTTACACCTGAATTTTCTCTAACTTTTACCTTAATTAAAGTACTATCAATACCCGTATTTGGTAAAATAAACCTCTGATTTGGATTTGCAGAGGATTGTGTGAATTGTGCTGATAAAAGTGTACCTTCATAAATGTAAAGATCATTAAATCTAGCAGTTCCATCCTGAACAGGGACTGTAACATCCTCACAAATTGAAAAAACTAGTGAAGAATTACCAAAAGTACCTGATGTTGCTGCTACAGGACCTTTATTGAGGGTTATTGAAGCAGGTGTAGGACTAATATTTGTACAATCTACGAAAAAACTAACTGTTGCTCTTGCTGCAGTCCTTGAACGAGGTAAATATCCAATATTTCTTGCCAATGCAACTACATTTTCTCTCAAAGTTGCACTATCGATGAAGACTTCGTTTGCCACCATGTTAGCATTATAAGAAGTAATGTAAGTATTGTATGCCAATACGTCCAAAATTGATGATAAATTGGATCCCTCGAAGTTATAATCAGTAAATTCTGAATTAGCTTGTAGATATTCTTTGAGAGATGTCTTAACCTGGTCAAATTCCAGGTTAGCGAAGTTAACTAATGGCATTTTATCTGGTTGATTGCAACACGAATTCTAATTGTTGAGGAGGAACATCAGCTCCAATAATTTCATATGTAATAGTTACATCAAAAGCATTGTTATCATAGTTAGGATTTGTCCTTACAGACAATAATTCCACTCTTGGTTCATAATTATTGATGGATTGACGAAGTTGATCTTCAATTATACCACCCGAAATGTCGTCCATGTTCTCAAAAAGAGCAGCAGAGATGTCTGAACCAAATTCGGGGTCAAAAAACTTCTCTCCAGGAAGGGTAAATACAATATTCTTTAAAGAACGAGCAATAGCATTCTCATTTTTAAGCGCAATTAGGTCATCAGTGAGAGGATTACTCTCAAATGACATACTAATGTCCTTAAATCCTCGACTAACTCGTTGTAAAGGCATGAAAATATGGTAATATAAGTTATTTATTAACTTAATGTAAAGGCATCTACCTCATAATCCAATCCCTCATAGAAATCAGCATCTTCTTTCTTCTCATAGAGGTCATTTTGTACTTTTTTATCACGTTTTTTAGGTGTGATAGCGTCATTAGTGATCTCTCGAAGCATTTTAGGTTCCATTTTCTTGTTTCCTATTAAAAAAGGGAC
>MPLU02095349.1_pt1 | contig 12860 bp, 19 predicted proteins | sample 1617381 | NCBI WGS metagenome assembly MPLU02 (sample SAMN05944801, study PRJNA350692) | marine metagenome | biome: marine; feature: ODZ; material: water; isolation source: 90 m water sample filtered on 0.2 um supor filter | place: Pacific Ocean | collected 2012-04-08 | depth 90m m | reverse complement strand
TGCTAATGATTTCAGCATACCTTTGTCTAATAGTTCTGCTGATTTCATAAACATACCATAGTCCATAGAGTCTGGACCAAGTTCTCTAGCATAATTTCTAATTGTTCTTGATGCTAATGATGTAATATTTTCTCTAATTTCTTTAAATCTCATTAACTACACTCCTCACATCTACATTGTTTACAAACTTCAATTTCGTATTCGTCTCCGCCTTCTGCTTGATACATATGTTCTGTTCTTGTAGTCCTAGTACCACAGTGATTATCACAACCGCAATTATTACAACTCATTATGGATATGGTCTCCTTTGTACAGGTCCACCAAACATATTAGCACCTTTTCCTAATTCATGCCATGGTTTCATAGTACCATCTTTATTTTTCTTTTGTACTATTTTAGGTAATCTAGGTGCTTTTGTACCGGATACTCCTGGTGATCCTATATAGGATTTATTGCCTCTATCCTTGCCTATTGCCAAGTGTGGCGATACAACCGTTGCTATATTACCTGCTGAAGTGGATCCTGCAGTTGCTTGTTCACGAACAATTACCTCATTGATTTTCATAGTATTCTTATTTATTTGGATTTAATATATGTGATAATACAAAAAACTCGTTTGCGAACGGAAATCCACTACATACATCTTTCCATGGATTGCCCGATCCAGCGCCAAACGACATATTTTTGTCAGATATCCATCCTTCGTGCATCATTTTTAAAAGGTCTGTTTTATAGTAATCAAACATTACTGTATTATTTTCATGTATAAGATCAAGTTTTAATGTACCATTGCCTCCAAAATAATGGTTTAAAGAGTTCTCTATATGTTCGCCATTCCAGAAATATTTGAAAGGAAAAGGATAACCTTTAAATCGTGTTGTGCCATAATATGCATAAGGTATATTATCCCATTCTTCTTTAACACACAAAGGTAGAATACTTTTAATTTTATTATAAAATTCACTGTCCTTTTTTTGCCTAGTAAGGTAGTGTTCAAATATGTTGGTTGGTATTAAAAATATATTAGACAAATTTATTAATGTAGATTTTGTCATAAAACCGTTTGAATAATTAGTATCAGCATTTTTAATTTTTATTTCTAACTTAGAAGCTTCTTTTAAAACTTGTTCTTCTATAGTATAAAGTTTAAAGTTTTTTGGTAGGTGTGTAATAATGTCTTTATATTCTCTATTTTTGTTTGTTTTGGTTCCGTGTGATGCCCACCATTCTTTGTTATATGTTACTTCATATTTTTCGTAACCATCAATAGACTCTGGTTCAAATTCGTCAATTAATCTGTTACCAACAAAAAGTTGAATTGTAGGTATTCTTTTATACATGGATCCGTAGAAACCTATTCCAAGTAAGTACTTCATTACTTGTAATTATTTGGTATTTGGTGGGACTATTTTTTTTTAGACTTATTATAACTTGCCCAAGCAACTGCATAAGGATTGTCTACTTTGCCTTTTAATGCTTTTACTTGATGTTCTCTTCCTGGAGGTGCTTTTTCGTTTGCTCTATTATTGCTATGATTTCTAAAATCAAATCCGCCACCAGGTTTTCTAATTAAACCTAAAGGTTTAATTGTTTGCGGCATTATCATCCAGTCTGCTATAATCTCATTAATCTTCAATTTGGAACATCTCCTTTAATCTGCTATAAAACCTTGACTTATTACTATACCCTACAAGTCTACTTATTTCTGCTCCACTATCGTGATTACCATTCCATATAATAAACGTTGGTGTTCCATGTATAGGTTTAATTTTACCTATCCTATATGCTTCTTTAAACCACTCAGGTTGTTCATATACACTAATAATTATTAATGGTAGCTTTTTAGCTATATCAGATTCATGGTAGTCTATTGCAACTTCGTTAATAAATCTTTCACAAATATGACACTTTGGATTATGTGCCATTAATAATTCTAATGCGTATACTGGAAACGCAAATAATATAAAAAATAAAGTTAGTAATAGTTTTTTCATTACCAATCCCATCTCCATGGCAACATTGACATACCTACTAGATTAAAATACATCTCAATAAGGTAGATACATATTATCAACATAGATGTTTTGAATATAAATCTATATGGTTGAGGTAGACTATTCTGCCATCTATTAAATCTACTACCTTGTACCTTTTCATGCATATTGGTTTTATCGGCTATTTTGTTTGCCCAGTAATTTGCAGATAATATGTTTGACAACATTTTAAAAGGCCATAATATAATTCTAAGTATTTTCATTGTAAAAATTTTCTAATATTTTTTTCAACCTGTGCTATTTGGTCAGGCACTGTGTCTTGTGCTGATTCTGAATTATCAATAATATGTACATCGTTAAACATACGTTGATATTCTCCTAACCTTTGTTCTATAATTTCAAAATTTTGATGTATAAGTTTATCTGGTAATGTACGTTCTCTTTCTTTATTTCTACGTAAAGCAGTTTGTAAATCAGTGTTGACAAAAACCATTGTTGTTTCATATCCTTTATCTTCTAACTCGTCTTTAATACGTCTAACAGTTCCAGCTATTCTACCTGTAGAATCTATTAGCAAACCCAATCCACTGTCAGATAATGATTGTTGTTGTTTAGCAACTAATTCTTTTGATCGTTGTCTTTGTATTTCTCTTTCTGGTTCTTCTTCTGGTGGCATTTTCCATGATAGGTTTTTCTTCGTCATAAGATGTTTAAAAATAATATCCATATTGACTTGTTTTAATCCACCAAATACACCTGCTAATTTTCTAGCAACATATGTTTTACCCGCACCAGGAGAACCAGCAAAAAATATTGCTTTATACTGATAAGGGTCGTGTGGACCTTCTAGGATTTCATTAATTCGCATATATGCGAGTATTTATTTGTTAGTAGTTGTTGGGTCGGTAGTTGCCTGAGCAACCTGATCTATCGAAGCCATCTGCTATGACGTGGAATTGTTCACCATAATATTCTGTTGATAGTTCCCAATCACCTGCAGTTAAGCATCGTTCTTTCATACAAGTCCATGCCTGCATTATAAATTTTTTATCTGCTCCAGAATTTCTAACTAATTCTCTATGTTTTTTAACGTTTTCTTCGTTTAAATGATCTATACTTAAAGTCCAACCTTTGCCAAAGTTATATTCATTGTCTGCTTTAAAAAATTCTGCAAATTGCTCTTTTGTACAATTTGGATTTTCATAATTATAAAAATCTTTTTGAAAGTCTTTAAATTTGTTAATAAATGCATCAATCATATTAGAAACATCTTCGTTTTTATCCATGGTTTTATAATCAGGAGCAATTTTTGATTGTGTTATTTTATTGTCATTATAAGCAAATCCTGTAGGGTCGTTTGGACTTTTTGTTGAAACATAAAAGTCTTCAAAACCGATTGGCTTCATATATTCATGACAATAAGAATATACATATTTTCGTTCTTCTATTTTACGTCCTGGGCCAACATACACTTCTTCTTTTCCATCTTCTAAAGATTGTATAGACGTTCCAAAATGAATGCAAGTATCAAATAGTTTAAATTTAAACAAATCTATTCCTGCTTTTTTTGATCTTTCGTTTGCTATTTTAAATCTTTCTAAAAGGTGTTTCATTGAAAAAGTAATTTGTCCTAAGAATACAGGTGATGCAAAAATAATTAAACGAGCACCGTATACTTTTTTAAACTCTTTATATAATAAATCGCCACTACCATTAGACGCTTCGTAGTCAAATGACTTTAAATCAATTACTTCTGTTCGTATGTTATTTTTTTCTAGTTTATCTGCTAATACTTTACACCAACTATATGTATTAGAGTATTTTTTATTTTTGAGACTGCTATTAAAAATTACTGCTTTCATTACCAAAGTATTTACTTTGGCATAGGGTTCTCACCGGTCAACTTGGGTTTTGCAAACCAAAGTTTAAACCAATCCGGAGTACCAGGCTGTATATTGTGTTTTCTTTGATATTCTGCTTTTTTTGTACCTATTAATGATAGATTTTCACCTACAGAATTGTCTTCTTCTTTAGGTTCGTTAATTCCTGCAAGTCTTCTTAATTCGTCAATATTCATTATAACTTGCCTCGTTCTAACATTTGTTTAGTAATCTTAGATTCTACTTTTTCTACTTTACCGCCCTTTTCAAGAAATTGTTTCATTAACTCGTCTAGTTTTCTTTGTTTTTCTTGGGGTGTTTGTTCTTCTTTGTCTGTTGAATACGCTCTGTTGATTCCACTAAACTTTGCCATATTGCTCCAATGCAGTTTTTACTTTACTTAATGAATCTCTATTGGCTTGATATAAAATTCCATAACCGCCAGCATTTTGCCAACGTTCAATATTAACAGGTCTGTCATCAATTAATATATTTGGTGTTCCTGATGCTTTATCTTTTGCGTATGATTCTTTACGTCCTGTTATTATAATTTCGTCTGGTTGTTCAATATTGTTTTGAATCCATAGTTTTTTATATTTGCTTGAATTTGTATGATCACCTCTTAATGGCGAAGTGTTAATTGAAAAATTGCCACCAGTAAATTCTTTAACCATTGATATTAATTCGCCTGCACTATCAAATCTTGGTAGTGTTGCAAAAAAGTCTGTACCAGTTATTCTGTTAATAACTTCTGATTTTAAATCTTTTGTTTTGTCTGAAGTTAATTCTTTCCAGTGTTGTACGCCATACATTTTTTCTACACCACCAAAGAAGTCTGCTAAAACTCCATCCATATCTATATACACTACTGGTTTACCATCTGCCATGTCTTCATTATACAACTTCTTGTTGTTTTCTGCAACCTGAACTCCAAGAGCGTCTTGTATCTTATTGTAAACTAATTCACTTTCATCTCCACCCATGGCAATTTTGGCAAAGGCGTGCCATTGTCCTTTAAGTGCTAAATCTCTTGCCTTAGATGCCGATGCTCCTGCTACACCTTCTTCGTCTGGATCTCGTTGACCAGCATTTACAACATCTATAGAATCAAATTTATAAAGTTCATTACCAGCTTTATCTGGTTTACCGTTATATTGATTTAAAAGTTTTTGAAATTCGGCAACTCTATCTGAACCTGCAACCATAACAATTCTTGTTCTACCTTGTGCTTGTATAACTTGTAATGCTTTTATAATTGTGTTTGCTTCTGTGTGTCCTATTTCTAAATTAGCATCTTGTATTTGACTTCTAATGTATGATAGTTTTTCTTGAAATGATAATGGATCTGTTTTGTTGTTTTGTTTATGAGATAAAAATATAAAGCCTTTGCCATTGACTTGTCTAGTCATAGCTTGTACTTTTTCTATTAATTTTTGGTGTCCTATTGTGGGAGGATTAAATCGACCAAATGCAAAAACGGCAGTTGCTCTGTCGTCCTCCTTAAGAAACAATTCCCTTAGGTGCATCGTATTCGCCTTGTTTTATATTTTCTAATTCTCTGTCTGCTATTACTTGAGCAACTTGTAGTCTAGTTTCTTTTGGGAATACATCTTTAACATCTTGATCTTTCGAACCAAATTCTTTAACATATTCTCTTGCGGCATCGTCTACAAGATACATCCACATCTTTATTACTTTATTGTGATCGTATATATTTCTTTTTAATTTTCTTCTAATATTCGTAATAATAGGCATGAAACGTCTACGATATAAATCTTCATTATTCATGATATATAAATCTAGCTCGTTTACTGCGTCTGAGTCTAATGCTTCTATTATGAATTGTGATGCTCTCATATAAGCATATTTATTAGTATAGGTTCTCTAACAACCACATATAAAAGGGGGAAGTAAATGTGAATGTCCATGTGCCGTTATGGCCTAAATCAATAGAATTTTTAAGAGTTTCTGGTATGTTATGACCTGCTTCTCGTTGTTGTGTTGCCCATGGTTCTGGGTAATTTGGTCTATATACACCCTCAAATAGTAATGCTCCTAAATCAATTTCGTCAATTTCTATAGATTTAATATGCAATAATTGATCTTTTAATAAATCACCTTTTTCATTAACTATTGTTTGTCTTTTATCTTTGTTTGATCTGTCTAGTATTAGTTGATAATCTTTACCTTCTTCACATTCTTGTTCAAATTCTATAAGAGTTGGGTTTTCTTTGGTACCTGCGATTTCGTTTTTGAAGTAACTTTTATCGTTTATTTTAACATCAACAATTGGTTTTTTATTCCAATGAGTACTGTATAGTTGTAGTTTAAATTTTAATTTTTCGGTAGCCATGTAAATTCTAATCCTGCAGTATGTCCTATATACGGTTTATTTACATCACTTCTATGAAGCTCAATTGCAATTTGAGTACCTTCAACAACTACTTTCATATACTTGTCATTTTGAGATAATACGTCTGCTGTCTTTACTAGACCGTTCTCAGTACAAGTAATTTGTATTTGTTCCATTATTTGTTTTTGATTGGCACAAACATATCTGTTTTCATATCGTAAACTAGTCCGTGTGTTAGTGCTATTGAATTATTGTTTCTGCTATCGCCGTATAAATTTGCTTTTAATACTTCTTTACCATTTTCGTCTTTTTCATAACATTTTGGATTTTTCATCCATAAAAATTTACAATTTGTGTTTAATTTTTTAACATAGTTGAATGCTAGGTTAACGCCATCTTGTCCATCAACACCAGCAACATCTTGTCTATATTCAGCAGTAAAGTTAAATGATGCATCCATATCATCTGTTGGTGTATGGCTATAAAAGAATCCTAAGTTCTTTTCTTTTTTCTTTTGTTTTAGGTCGCTATTAATAGTTGTATAGTTTATTGATCCGTCTAAGTTAACACTTTCGGCTACTTCCAAATCCATCGAACCCGATGTTATACGACTTGGAAGTGAGAACGACCAACCGAAAGTATTGTGCTTATCTTGATGAATTTCATAAGCCAATTTGTAAGACTCTGTTTCTACATTATTAAATCCTTTTATTAAACTACCGTCTGTAGTATTAATATCTGTAAATCCTTTTGAATAATCTAAACTTAATACATTATTTCCTAGTTGATAACTTGCTCCTATTTGTCCGTAGTTTGTAGTGTTATCTTGACCAACTGCTAAAATTCCATCTGAACTATTTCCTAACCAAGTTTCTGCTTCGTTCATTTGCCCTACATTAGTTTTTAATGCAAAATTATTTCCAACCCAAAATGTTTTACCTATATTTGCTGAATAGTCTCCATTTCCGCTTTCACCTGTAAACAATCCAAAGTTCATTACACCTAAATCATATTGTCCACCTTGTGCAAATGATCCATACATTTGATTAATTGGCAAGTAATAATAACCGTTCATCATTGCATCTATGTCTGATATTTTTCTTTTATCTTGTACAACAACCGAGTTACCTAGGTTCATATAATAATCTCTATCAAAACTATCTAGAACCATTATATTAAGATCTGATAAATTTGCTATTGCAGATGAACTACCTGATATATAAGAACCACTTATATTAGTTGTAGCACCATCTGTTCTACCTGTTGTTGGAATTCCTATTGCACCTTGTGGTTTTGTTGCTTCATCTAAATCTATAATACCTTGTCCGTGTATATTAACATTATAATTTGGAATATCTTTATCAGCAGTTTGAGTTACAAGTTTAACTAAATTTTCACCTGGCATATGTGGCCACATCTGGTGTAATATAGAAACTTGACCGGTAACAAAAGGAGCCGCCATTGATGTTCCTGTCATTGTATCATACTCGCCATCGTTTTTAGTTGAATAAGATGATCCTGGTGCTAATACATAAAAGTCTGAAACTTTATAAGGGTCAGCACAGGCACCGTTAACAATATTAACGCATAAGTGTCCAGCTTTATTTGAAAAACCAAATATTCCGTCAGTATAACGAACTGCCCCTACAATTAACATTTTTCCACCTAGTACTAAATTTCCATTACTATCTGTTACCGTTGCAAAATAACCTGGATGTGCCGCAATTTGGAATCCTTGGTTACCTGCAGAGTTTACTATAACCATTCCTTTGTCGGTAGCATTTTTCCATACATCAGGAGTTTGCCCATTGTAAAATTTTTTGTTTGCATAATCATATCTACTATCTGTAGATTTATATGTGCCATCTGATAATTGTTCTATATTTTTTCTAAATAAAAAGTCGTAATTAGAGTTTGCAGAAATATTACCTACTACTGCACCTTGATCCGCCGCCCAACTAAATCCTTCGGCCGCCGCATTAATATCAACAAATTTGTCTTTACCTATTTTAATTACTACTGCTTTAGAATCAAATGCAATACCGTGCATACCGTCATTATCTTTTTTAGCAACCACTGTACCTAAAACGTGTGTACCGTGTCCATGGGTATCATTCATACCTGTGCCTGTATAGTCTTTTGTAGCAACTATTTGTCCATTAAATTCTGTATGGTCTATATCGTATCCTGTGTCTGCAATAGCAACCGTTGATCCTAAACCTGTCCAACCTTTTGAATATGCAGAGCTGGCATTAATTTGATTTAACTCACCCCAACCTTGTTTAAATCCGTTATGGACACCTAAGTATTCATTTGTTTCGTATGTTGCTTTATTTGTAAAGTGTCCTGGAGTTTTGTCACCTAAATAAGCATCGTTATTTGTATATGCATTTTCTAGTCGTACCTTTGAAGTTTGACTTACAAAAGTATCTTCAACATCTGGTGTTAAAAATCCATTAACTTTTTCAAGTAATACATATTCATCTCTAGATGTTTTTGATTTTTGTACTGGATCTTGCCAATCACTACAAGTCTCAGGTTGTACGTCTTTAATAATTTCTGTTGTACCGTCTTTATAAGTTACTTCTTTTCTTTTTGTTTCAATTGTACAAACTTTTTTCTTATCATAAACAACATCTTCCCATTTCTTTGTTTGACTTTTTGTAGTAATAATAGGTTTTGTAGTTGTAACTCTTTTATACTTGTCTACAATTTGCCATGGTTTGTTTGGATTGTCTGTTGATTCAAATTTTGTTTTATTAATAAAAGTTGTATTTTCTATTTCTGTTTGTGCTTCTACAACATCATCGTTGTCCACAGTACCTACCCAGTTATTAACTGTCCATTCTCCATACCATACATCTCTATTAATTGGTGTATCGTTGTCTAGTTGTTTTGTAGATACAATAGGATTCTCACCTTCTTGATATTTTGTAATTGTTTCTTCAGCATCAGCTAGGGGTGTAGTTACCACCTTAATTGCTTCACAAGTTTTTGTACTATCAATATTTTCTGATCCTTGTGCAGTAAGTTTTGTAGTTGTTGTCCAAGTACATTTTTGAGTTTTAACTACACGATTCTTTTTAGTTGTTTTTTTATAATCTCTTTTTTCTTTACCGCCACCTGCATTTATAGTTGTCCAGTCATTTATTGGATCTTCTGTGACTGCACCGTCTTCTATTTCGTTATATAAAGTAGTTGTTTCTTCTTTTGGCTCAACTTTTTTAATTATTTTTTCTGCAACATATGTATCAGCCGCATTAGAGTAAGTATTCATTATTTTGTCACCCTCGGCTTTAGTATCCATTGAAGTAAGTTCAGTTACCGTAAGTGAATTACCGTTTGCAACTTTTTGAATTAAAGGTTTAACATTGTTGTTTAAAAATTGTATGGCCTTGTATGCGTTTTTGTAATCTACAGAATTTAAATATTCATACTTTTTCTTATCACTTAATTTGTTAATTTCTGTATTTGAATCTTCCCAAGTTTGATTAGCTTTTGTTAATAGTTCTAAAAGTTTAGTTGCTTTTGCTCTGTCTTCAGCATCTGGTCCTGTTATAATACCTTGTAATGATCCTGTTCCTGAACCTTCAACTGATGCACTGAAAGTATTAATAAGACTTTGCCATTGTGCAATATTTGATTCTGCACCTGCTAAAGTTGTTAAATCTTCTTGAACCCAAGTTTGTATAGTACCAACGGCACCACCGGCACCTCCACCTCCGCCACAAGCAGATAATGATGTACATAAGGCAGTTGCCATTAATATTTTTTTAAATGGATTTTTCATTTTAATATAGTTCCCATTATAAATGCACCTAATAAAAACGATAATGATAATTGTGTTAATCTATAATATGCTTTTTGTATTGAATATCCATTTTCTCTTAAACAGAGTACGTGGGCATCTAAAGACTCAGCAGTTACCCTAATATCAACGGTTTGAATTTTTTCAATTTCTTTGTCGCTCATTAATATTAGTATAGCATATTAATGGTAAAAGTCAACCAAAGTAGGTCTTAATAAGACCTAGTAATTACAATGAGTTATACTTGGTGATTTTGGTAATTGTGGATAATTTAGTGGTTTAGTAAGCTGGAACTAATTGTACCGGCTGTGACTGATGTTGCTTTTGCTCTAACCCAGACAAAATTGCCAGTAAAATTAGAACTAGATATTGTAGTGCTTTGATCGGTTGTAAATGTAGTGCCGGAAATGTCAAACCAATCGTCTTCTGTTGGTGTTGTAGCAAGTGATCCTTGCATTTTAATAGCACCTGTTAGTGCAGTAGTAACTTTATGTGCCACAGTATGTACGCCATCTGCTTGTGAATAATAACCATCGCCTTTAATTTTGTCAGATACAAATCCTGTATGATCTAATGTATATGTTGAAGAGCCATCTGATGATTCAGTAGTAACTATTTCTTCAACAATTAGTTCTGTAGCAGATTGTACAGTTTTTACAGTAAACGTTGAATTGTTATTTGTAGTTCCTGATACCGTAATTAAGTCACGTACCGCAAAATTGTTTAATGTAGTGCTTGTTGCTGAAATTTTATATTCAGTACCTGTAGCAGTAAAACTGATATCCGTACCAGTTACATTTGCCTTGTGCGATTTTGACGCTAATATTGTTGTGCTTGTTTGTGCCATTTGCTATTATTTATTTGTTTCTATGCTTCTTGAATCTAGCAGTTTTTGGACCTAATCCATACACAGCGGCTAGTTCATTTGGTTCTTGTCCATCAATTGTTGTAATGTCTATAAATTTAATTTTGTATGCTTTACCATCTGCTTCTCCATATTCTTCACATATAGCATTATTCTCGTTTATTCTTTTTACAATAAGATGTGCTTTAACATCTACTGGAGAACCCATCCAATCTTTTGTTATGGTAGATTGTACAATAGAGTTTTCTTTAAATATTTTATGATCTTTTAACTTTTTTATTGCCTGCATTTTTTACCTGTACGTATTTTATTACTTTATCTATGGCTCCTTGTGCCAACATAAAGATAGGGGTTAACATTTTTTGCTCACTAACATAAAAATAACCATGATAACAATGTGGATATTTTCCTATTAGATAATCTAATACATACTTGTTTGATACTAGACAATCATTCTCGTTTCTTTCTAAATATGCCCAAAGACTTTCTCTTTCTTGTTTTGATATATGTTGATGCACATCTTTTTTAAGATGTACTTGATATTGAAATTTACCGTGTGGTAGTCTTCTACATCCTATAGAATTTTTACCTAGCTTATTATATTTTGGATTAACACTCTCAGAACCATACCAATGCTCCCAAAATGTTTCTACTAATAATTGTGCAAGGCTTTTGTCAGAATAAAAAATTGCATACTTTTGTTGTAATCTAAATTTCATTTTTGTTCTATGATCTATAATAAATTGTGCCAATTTAACTATGTCAGGAGATGTTTTGTACCATTGTTTATTAAGATATCTTACACTTTTATCTTTACCTTGTATCATATCTAAAAGTTTTTGATCTGTTGTAGGATATAAAATACCTGCCCATGGCATTTTAAAAATGTTTTTGAATTGATACTTACCGTAGTATAATTTATTGTGATGTTTTCGCATCTGTTACTTTTGGTTTAAAGTTATCAATTATTTTTGGTGCTTTAAAATCTATTGTTAGTTTTGGTACTACTTCATCACTTAATCCTACTTCAACCATACCACCTTCTGTTAAGTCACCAAATAAAATCATTTTAGATAATGGTTTTTTAATTTCTTCATCAATTACTCTTTGTAAAGGTCTTGCTCCTAATTTAGAATTAAATCCTTTTTTAATTAACCATTCAATTGCATCGTCCGTAGCATTAACTTCAACATTTTTTTCTTCGGTCATTGCATTTAATTCTTGTAAGAACTTCTTAACAATAGATTTCATTGTATCTTTGCCAAGTTTACTAAATCTAATTACTGCATCTAGTCTGTTTCTAAATTCCGGCGGAAAGAATTTCTTCATTGCAGTATCATCTTCACCTGTTCTTTCACTTGGTCCAAATCCAATATTGTTTCTTTCCATTTCTTCTGCACCTAAGTTAGAAGTCATAATAAGTGTAATGTTTCTACAATCTGCTTTTTTACCGTTAGAACCTGTAACTGTTCCATAGTCCATAACTTGTAATAACATATTGGATACATCACGATGTGCTTTTTCTACTTCATCAAATAATACAACTGCGTGTGGATTTTTTTCTACTTCGTTTATAAACATACCACCACCCATTGTAGTATCTTCAAATCCTACATAACCAGGAGGCGATCCTATTAATTTTGAGATAGAATGTTTTTCTTGATATTCAGACATATCAAATCTTAATAATTCAACACCTAATGTTTTTGCTAATTGTCTTGCAGTTTCAGTCTTACCACAACCTGTAGGTCCTAAGAACAAGAATGATCCAACTGGCTTGTTTAAGTTTTTAAGTCCTGCTCTTGCTACTAGTATTTTGTCTGTGATAGTGTTGATTGCTTTGTCCTGTCCAAATACTTGCAATTTCATTTTCTCTTCTAGTGTTTTTAAATTACTTGCTTGTTTTTGAGATAATTGTTCAATAGATATTCCGGTCATTGCAGATATTTCATGTATAATT
>MPLU02143070.1_pt1 | contig 12882 bp, 8 predicted proteins | sample 1617381 | NCBI WGS metagenome assembly MPLU02 (sample SAMN05944801, study PRJNA350692) | marine metagenome | biome: marine; feature: ODZ; material: water; isolation source: 90 m water sample filtered on 0.2 um supor filter | place: Pacific Ocean | collected 2012-04-08 | depth 90m m | reverse complement strand
CATCGTTGGTGACAATTACATCGTTGGTTTGGCGGGCTTTCATCCTTTCTACATTAGTAAACCCGCCAGAACCCCCCATGGCCTTGCTCCCCAAATTGAGGATCTGGCCGATTAAGCCAAAACTTATGTTATTAGCAAAGTCTAACAAAGTTTGCTGAAGGGCGTGGACAATCCCTTTCCCGTCCTTCATATATTTAAAAAGCGATATCATGCTGCTAAGAAGCATACCAACTGGCCCGAGGAACACCAACACTTTCTGGGCCATATCCACAAACATGCGGCCGGCGCTCACTCCTGCCTTTTTCATGTTCATAAAGTGACCAACAAGGAGAGCAATGCCGACGCCCACCGCAGCGATGATGGCCCCAATTGGGGTCGTGATGAAGGCTACATTAGCTTTGATCCACGTGGCGGCCATGCCGAGAATGCTCTTGTTCCAAATCTTAGAAATGAGGCCAATGGCCTTCATTGTTTTTACGGCTGTGACAAGGTTGCCGATGCCTATTGCCAACTGGGCGACCTTTACAATGGCGGCGCCCCACAGGAGCACCTGGGCGGCTAATTTCACTTCTCCTTTGTCAAGGCCTTTTAGCCACCCCGAAAATGTCGTAACGAGCGACGCGAAACTTTCGAAAAGTGCACGGTTTTCTACAACCAAAGAACGCATTGCGTTCCGCAGCTCCTCCATCACACTTTTACTTTCGGCTGCTAGTTCCGCTAGTCGTTCCTGCGCGATGGCCTGTTGTTCCTCTTCGGCGGTCAAAAGTCCCATGGAACGGCGAAGCTGATCCACCGACATTCCTGCCGCATTAGCGAGAGCCTGCTGTTCCTGCTTGCTCATCATATCAATACTAACGCCTGCAGCGTCAATTGACTGCTTCATAAGGTCTAAACGTTCTTCTTCAGTGGCATTGAGCATATCAATGGAATTGAGATAAGGGCCACCCAGTATGGCGTTAAGACGTCCGACTTTCTGCCCGGCTCCTTCGAAGGTATCAAAGGGGTCGCCCACAATCCCCAATAGTTCGTCGACCGACATACCAGTTTGTTTGGACTGTTGTTCTAAGCGCTGAAATATGCCCATCATGGCCTGCCCGTGGAAGGCTAGCTTGGGAGCGGCGGCCGCAAAATCTTCGGCCACCTCAGACATAGGCTTCCCAATCTCAGTAGCCGTAGCGGCCAACGTGCGCAGTGTCTCTTCTGCTTGACCAGAAGACATGCGCAACGATTTGGTGGCTTGATCCATTATCTTCGCCGATGTTCCGGAGGACACCCCCAACTCATTCATGAGAGCGACTGTGGTTCCGATATTCGTTTGTTCGGATTCCGAGAGATTGGTGAAGTCGCGGTAAGTATTAAAGAGAGACAATGTTGCCTGTCCCGCGTCTTCCATAGTCACGCCGGCTGCTGCTCCAGCGCGCTCGATGTCATACAAAGTAGTGTTAAACTCGTTGCCGGCGCCCGTTGCTTGGCGGAAAGCAGAGGAGGCCTCATCTTGTGCAAATGCCAAGTTAACCGAGGCACCGATCATGGCGACGGCTGCGTCTTTAAATGCCTGACCTGTTAAAACAGCCTTCGCCATATCCTTTGTAAGGCCTCCGAACTCCCCCGCAGTCTTGGGGATATAGTCGGTGTACAGCTTGCTGAAAGTCCCACTGATTCCAAAGAGCGTATCCCCATAATTTTTGGTGATGCGTTCGCCTTCTGCTATGCCTTGATTAAATTGTTCTTGAGCCTTGGTGGCTGAGTCTAGATCTCGGCTAACATCTTTAACCTTAAGTCGGAATGCTTCTAGGGCCTCTTCTGAAAGCCCCATGCGTTTCCCAAATTCTACCTGGGCTTCGGCATGTTCTTTTTCGTGCTGGAGAAGCTCAACGGTTGTGGAAGAGGCGCGCTTTTTTACCGCCTCCAGATCGTTGAGGGCGTCCCTGAGGTTTTCGGCTGCTAATATTTGTCTTTTTGTGGGATCGTCTGCCATCTATAAACCCTCTAGTTTTTAAAGGGCCACCTCAGGCCAGTCTCTGTTTCAAAGCGTCGGACTGATTTTTCCAGATAACGCTTGCTGCGCATGGTTTTGGTATCATTAAGTCCATGCTTCATATAACTGTCCATGTAACGCTTTTCTTTTTTCAGGGAATCAAAAAATGACTCAACCTGATCTTGGCTTCCTCGAACGGCAAGAGGTATATCAATACCAGCCTGGTAAAGTCCCTGCAGCAAGCGATTAACTTGTCGAGAGAATTCACTATAGACATACTCGTTCAACGAGTTGTCGGTAAGGTCGATGATTATCTTCTCTTGGGATTCGTCCATTAAGATGCACTCCTTTTATAAATAGTTATATAACTAAAAAGGGGCAGTTACTTCCTGTTGCCAGGAGAGGATGCATCTTCCGCGGCCTTGTTCTGTGCTTCAAACTCTTTGACGAGTCGCTCCACGAACCACCTTCGCAGACGAATAGGGAGACTATATGCTTCCACGAAAGACCAGCCACCATGATGTTTAAGAGCAAATAACTCTTCGTAAACACCCTCTTGGTACTCAGGCCCCAGGCCAAAAAAACTCTGCCGTCATTGGCAGACCTACTCTTCCTTCGTAGCTACAGGCTTCACACTCATATTCAACAGTCAAATCGAGGTTAGGCACGATCTCTTCATAAACAGCACGAATCTGTCGTGAGATAGTGGCAGGGAGGACCCCAATAAACTTCTGGATTGTCTCTGCTTCGAAGCGCTCATTAACAGCCACGATAATAGTGGCCAATTGATCCGTTACATTGGTCTCGGGTCGCTTCATCTTCTTGCGCTGGTCGCGGCGAGCTGTAACTCGCTTCTCATCGGCTCCTTTGAGAAGGCGCACGGTGACTATAATGTTTTGTTCGGCAAGAAAGATGTCATAATAGCCATCATCTCGCGAATTAACATTATCTGGCAGTTGAGGAGTCTTAGTTTGAAGTTCGTCAAGGTCAATAGAGCATGCGGAGGACGCAAAACAGCTCGGACATGTCACTGTCGAGTCATAAGTGGGCCCAAAACCCGTAATGCGCGTGGCAATTAACAAGGCATTCTTGTCTCCCACCAGCATGTCATCAATCTTAATGCGTTTATCCACAATAACCGACTGAAGAAGTCGATCCAGGGCAATTCCTTTCTTCAACAGCGTCTCAGAGGCAAGAATGTCCTCTTCCTTGGCCGTCATATGTCGGATTTCAACTGTACTTGTGTTGTGGAGGGGGTGACCCTCTTCATAGGGTTCGCCTCTACTGGGCAAATCCACAAATTCCGTGGGTGTTACAAAGGAAAATAAACTATCTGTTTCTTCTTGCAGTACTGCGGGAATTGGGGGATTGCTGTCAGAAGGCGCGTCAGGAGAACCAGTTCTCCCGGAGTTATTTCTTCTAGCCATTCATTACCTGCTTTCTTTTCTTTTACGAAATAGCGCGGACGAGTTCAAGTCCTTCGCCAATCTCATACTCAGCCCAATCATACCGGAAAGTCACCTCTAAATTAAGTAATTCATCACCAGCATAGTCAAGTTCACCAAATTTGGCTTCCGTAATAAAGGGATTTTTAAGTGTCCAGATGGAGACCACCTGACCTTCACCTGTCAGTTCCTCAATGCTAACGGAACCCAGAGCACCGAGTGCCATGGCCTTGTTAACTGTAGAAATGCCCGAACTAATTGCGCCGGCTGATGTCACACGCTCTGCCTGCAAATTGGGCTTGAGGTAACCAGAGTTAACCAGAGCCTCATAAAGAAGAGCGTTACCATCAGGGTCGATGGAGTTAATAATAGTGGCAGAGACGGTATTCCATGTAACGGTTCCAGGATAATAGTATGTGTTTCCCAGGAACTGGTGAGGAGTCTCGGAGATAGTATACGAAGGCTTAGTTACTGACTTGCAAAGATACTCAGCGTAAGCACCCCCTTCAGTACTTTGAAGCTGTGGCAGCCTCAAAATAAATCTATGTTGCCTTTTAGGTTCTGATGCTGCTGATGTCCAAAATGCCATTTGTATAGTGCTCCTGTTTAATTTAAATAGTAGGGGGATAAAGTATCCCCCGTACTTTTATTATTAATCCTCGAACGATGCTCCCGTTCTTGTAATGTTGAAGTCAATCGCGATAAATTCAATGGCACGAGTGGGCTTCAAGTAGATCCGGGCGTACAGAATATTTCTGTCGATCAGATCGGGTGTTGTGGTTGTCCCGTCGAGGACCAACCTAAAGTCGGAAAGACCAAAGTTTGTCCTGACATCCTCAAGGAAGGGAACGGCGACGGACTTGAATCGAGCCCAAGTTGTCGGAACGTTCGGATCAAAGAGAATCGTGGTTGCCAGCTGCGAGATGCGCTTCTTAACGAAGATCATCAGGCGGCGCACGTTAATACGGTCCAGTGCCGAAGGCGTAACCTGCAAGGTCTTCTGACCAAAGATTACAATTCCTTCTGCGGGGAACTTGGCAATGGGGTTAATGTTTGCCGAGTAGAGGTCGTCCCGATCCTTGCGACGCAACTGGTGAGCCACATCGGTGACGGGAATGCCAGCCGAACCCTCTGTGAGTCCACCGCGATTGAAGCCGGCCGGTGCAAACCACACCTGCGTCTTACGCTGGGAACTTGAGAAAGTACCCAGGGCTGCGATAGAGGGAGGTAACCACACGAAGGCCCCATTAATGGAGTCTCGTCCGCGGACCCATGGATAGAAAGTACAACCGTACGAACTATTAAGGCCGCGTGAGCGGAGGGCTGAAATGACCTGGCGTAAATTAGAGCCAGTATTCTTCCGCACAGCCGCAGTGCCTTCCTGACGCGGGACATAACCGGCGTCGGGGAGGTCGATGACGGCCAACGCGTCGCCTCGATCTTCACACACATTGATAAGGTTTGTAGTCAAGCCTGCCTGTGTGAGTCCAGGGACAGCTGCGAGATTCATCTCAACCACCTCAGGATCTGAAATAGCGTCAATCGTTCGACGAATCGAGTTGAATACATAACTGTTCTGGTCCGACGGCGATGAGGTTGGAATGTTTCGGTTAGCGAACGCATCCATCTCTGTAACATCGACACCATCAAACCCACCAAAGAGGGGGACCGTAAAGCGATCGAAGCCTTGATCAAGAACACCAGTAAGGTAGCCGTTGGCCGCTGTCCAAGATGTTCCACCAGCGAAGGAGCCGCTCTGCCACGAAGTAGTGGCCGCAGCGGAACCCGACAAGTCGTCTAGACTGAAGGCCATCGAGGCCTCAAGGCCGGAAGATGTGCTGCTTCCTTGAAAGAGAGAGAACATATTCCCGACGGCGCCGCCACGTGGGCGGAGGGTATCAATGGTCGACGGGGCAAAAACGCTTCCGCCGGCTGTCTTGGTGGTCTGAAGTCCGAAATAGGCGTCTGTAACGTTGCTCAGATTGCCATCCGACGCACTTACGCGGAGTTCGGGTGCCGGGTAAAGCAAGGTGCCGTTGACCGCGTCTGGGGAGACAGCGTTAGAGGCGCTCATGACTAGAATATCTCCGGGTCCCCTAGCAATTTGTGCGCTAGAAACACTTGCCAACGATCCTGTCACCCAATTGCCTGCTTCGGCGCCTTGGAGATTTGCCTCATCGGTATATTTGACGATTCCTCGCCAACCGAAAGGAAGGAAACTTGCGTTTGCAATACCAGCGTCAATGTCCGAAGAAACTTGGACGCGCACAAAGTCAGAATTGTTGGGCCAATCGCCCTTCTGGATGTAGCGGCGCTCGTCTTCGTCCCAATCGCGGTAGCGATCACCAATCTTGCGAGCAATATAGTTAAGGGAATTAGGGTTAAGGTCGCAGTTGTCGAACTGCTCCACAATACGAACCACATTATCCGAATCGCTGAGGTGTCGAATCACAACTGAGAATGTACCGTAATCGGTCGCATCATTAGTCGATATCTTAATATCAGAAATCGAAACCTTCAGGTTCTTGTTGGTCCAGTCTCCCTGCTGATCCAAAGCGTGGAACTTAAAGAGATTAGAAATGCCCGATCCCAACTCGCCGCTCGTAATCCAAGGAGTTTGGGCATTTTGCACCCCGTCCTGGTAAGCGCTAGCGGAAGCAACGGTTGAAGTGCTCTTGTAGAGCTTCAAAATGGTTGCCATCGTTCGGGTCTGGTCGCTGTTCTCGTTAATGTTGGAACTAACGTGCCGATCGAAGGTCTCCCCGAGGAAGTAATTTAATTCATCTTCCACAATCCCGCTATTTGACTGCTGGGGATTAGTATTCAGGACCTTTCGCAGATACCGAGGACTATTCTCATCAAGGTTAAAGGTAGTTGTGAGAGAATCCGTACCCTTATAGTTCTGGATTATAAGCCTGAACTGGTTACGGGTTCCATCGTCGGCTACAATATAGTTGGTGCCGGTAACATTTAACGAAGACACAGCAATGCCGGTGGCGGCAGAGCCGCCGGTGAGACGTCCGAACTGCGTGGCGCTGGCGCCCGAATTGGTACCTGGAGGGTTAGGATCATTGGTGGCGCCCATATCCCAGGTAAATACATCACCAAGAGTTGTTGCGCTGCGGACGGTGGCGGACAGTGTACCAGTGACAGCATACTCCCCGGTCAGTTCGGCTGAACCGGTGGCTCCTCGAATCTCAACTCGAGTCGTTCCAATAACTGATGCAGCGAAATCTGCAGATGCACTGGCATTAATAACGGCGGCGAGATTGGTGGCAAAAGTAGCACTTGTCCCGGGCGTACTATCTAAGGGTGCACCGATAGCGTATTGATTGGCAGAAGCCACATCATTGGAGCTACTCACCGCTGTAAAGGTGTAACTGCGGCCTGAGGTGTAGTGATCGAGTTTTATGGTTGAGCCGACCTGTTGGGCGGTGGCTCCTGAGATACATGTGACGGATCCGGTTGCAGCGATCGCTGCACCATTTGTCATTAATGATCCCGAGATAACCGGCCGGGCGGTACCGTTGGTATAGATGATAGCCGCGAGGGCGCCTGTGACTTCTAGGCCGGCTGAGCCCGACTCGGCAATAAAGATGCCCCAAGCATCGTCAGTCTTCCAACCGGCTTGGCCGCCTGCACTCAGGGTACCAGCGGTTGTTTCTGTGCCAAGAAGGCGAATATAGGTTAAAGGAGAGCTGTTACGCAAGTAAGCCTGCGCAGCATACATACCATAGGTGGGGGCAGATTTATTGTTGCCCGCGCGCCATACGTCATCACCGGATTCGCCGGGGCTCGGAGTACCAAACTTTTGAACGAACTCGGAAAACGAATTAACGGTAACAGGGCGCAATGCAGGGCCCTTTTCTGCTCGGCCAATCACAACTGGTCCGATTCCAACAGGTGATGCTGGAAGTTGGGAGTTGTCAATCTCGTTGACGAACACTCCCGGTGATACAAATCTGAAATTTTTCACTGACATTCGTTTGGTTCTCCCTAGATTACAGAATCTTCTAAGTAAATAGTATTATTCACTCTCAATCGTACTATTCTCTATAAAATCCATCCTTAATATTCTCGGGTATTTCCCCAAAGATGGTTTTCTCTCGCCCAAGTTTAACTTCCACGGCGTTTTCGCGGATAGCAATGGTGGGTGATTCTTGGTTCTCGCCCTCTCCGACCAGATACCCCAGCACCTCAATAGAGATAGTGGTCTCATAGTTCCGCTGCTCCATTCCGAGGGCGGCCTGATTGGACTCGTTGGTAAAGCCGCCGTCGATGAACACCTCATAGTAGTGACCATCCTGAGTGATGCGACGCGGAGTGCGCGAGTTGCCGGGGACAGTGATAAAGGGCCGCACCAGCTCATTCAAGTGCTGCTGGTACTCGGTCCGTAAGACAACCTCATAGTTTACCTTTACCCAGGTAGGGATCGGGATGGTCATGGTTTCATACACCACCCGCTGCGTCGACATGTTGCGCTTGTTTGTATTAAGGTTTTTCGAATCTACATCTTTATTGGCGCCATACTTGCGCTTGGAGTACGCATTTTGAAATTCTGCTGTTTTTTTAGGATTGATTCGGCGAGCTATTTGAATAGTTCCGCCCTGTGCACCGGGTTGGGGGTATAAGTTCGCAAATATGGTGCCCTTAAAGTTGGGATCCTTTGTAACATTAGCGCGATTTACAGCAATTAGAGGCAAAATTAAGGTCTGCTCGGTGTCCCGAAGTTCTTTGTTATGTTTAATCTGATATGCTCGCTCCGAAGTAACCCACAACACAGGAACCTTTTCAAAACCATCATTCGTTGTGATGGATAAATTCAATTCCTCGTTAATAAAGTTCATCATGGCGCCATCAATGGTTTCCAAGGACGAGGGAGCAAACTGAACTTCATGAAGTTTGTCCTCAACACCTTTATCGCCAATATAATCGTATTCCTGCCCCTTGGTGTTCTGGATTTGTAATTGTGTTCGCCTATCCTTGCGTGCCATTGTCTATCCCCTATCCAACGTAGATGCCGGCGGGGATGTTTTCCATCACTTTCTTGGTAGAATCTTGCAAAGTGGCATCCTTGGCAGCCATTTCAGTATAAGTTAACTCATCTAGAATCGTCTTAAGTTCATCGCGGAGCATATCTTGCTCGGCCTTTGCCTGACCCAGGAGTTCGGCAGCGTTTAGAGTTACACTCTCGCCCGGGATCGGCACTGTTGCAAACTTGCCCCGCACTTGTCCCAGAATCTCTTTTGTGAGTGCCAAAGCAAAACGCCGGATCCACTGCTTACCAATCGAGTTAATCTTTGCATAAGGAATGTTAGCAAATGGTAGAGTATTCATATTATTAATACCCTCAATGCCAGACTTGGGCTGGCCTGTGCCCTCCTCCCAGGGTGCATATTGGTTTTCAATTGTAAATTCTACCCAATATTTCTCTGGGGATGTTCCCTGAGGTCGAGGATAGATACGCAACATATTATTCTTAATTTCATATGAATAATGAGAAATACGCGTCCACAGAGCATCCTCGTAGGCCATGGCTTGAAGCTTATTTTGCCAGACTGGGACTATTTCAAATGTTGAGTCGTCTGCATACTGGCCGTAAGTGCGCATATTGCCCACGACGGAAAATCCACCATAATATCCATAGAAGCGCCACATCGCTCGTGGGGTTTTAAAGAATACTTTACGAATCTGCACCCGTTTATCGCCGATCTGGCCAAAAAAGGAGGCGTCGGTATCGGTGGCGGAGGAGGCCGAAAGAAGGGCCTGCAAATCATAATCCTGCTGGCCTGATACTTTATCAATAGAGCCAGAGTAGATAGGGAGCGTTCCTCCTAATCCCACTTCAGTAATTGATCTCTCGGATACGCGGCGGGAGAAGCCATAATCAAAACGCGGATAACGGAGTTCTACATCGGACCCAGAAAGTGCATGTCCCGACTCAATTTGTCCGTCCTGATCGAAAGAGGCAGTGGCAGCACCTAAAAGATCCGATAAAGAATTCTTGCTTTGGTGTAAATTAACCAAATAAGAATATTCTAAAACCGCTTCTTCATAGGCCGCATAAACATTTCCCTCTGCTAGCTCAATATCTAGTACATCACCTCCCAGTTTTTTATATGTATAGGCCACCTGGTCGGCGGCGCCTGAAACAAATGCTCCAGAACCAGCATAAACGCCGAAAGGCAGTGTTGCTCCCACATTTGCTGTGGATCCTGTGACCGGTAGGACATTCGAATTCGATGTAGAGGCAGGTTGTAGATTAGGGATCGCCATGAAAGTTCCTCGTGTGCTCTGTTACTAAATAGAAAGCCCCGCCTCAAAAGAGACGGGGCTTTAACTATTTTGACCTTACGTCAGGTATGCTAGTCTTTATTCAAGACCGCGGACAATAACAAGTCCATACATATCCGGACGAACCATCTTCTTGGCATATCGAGTCATCACGCCCTTGCGAGGCACGAAGTCTTCGACGCCGAAGATCGTCGGGGTGGTCTGCAGCGGCACATAAGGCGCGTATACATAACCACTCTCAAGGAAGCTACTTCCTCGTCGGCCGACCAAAATCAGCTGACGGGGGAAGTAAGGATCGACAATAATGTCGAACTTCTTCGAAAGCGAACCAACCTTAACAGCACCCGCGTCTCCGCGGTCGCTATCAGCAGTCACATTAGCACGGAATCCGGCAGTGAACTCAAGGATGTTGGCAACCTCTGGTCCAACGACGCAGAAGTTAGCAGCACCACGCAGAGTCTTGCGGTGGATCTGTGCCGAGACATCATTGATGGTCTCAATGAGAGTCTCATACCACTCACTCACGTTACCCGTGAAGTCCTGTGTAACTGAGGAGACAACACCGGTCTCTCGGTTAAGGAACTGACCCGGGTGGCGTGACCAGTAGCGAACACCAGCCTTGGAACCGCGAACGAGATCTTCAAGAATCTCACGATCGATTTCAAGAGCGATCTGCTCAGACAGAATCTGAGTAAGCTCGACTTCGGCATCAAGGTTGTGGTAGGCGTTAAGATCTTGTCCTAACTCCGGGGTCCACTTGGCCTTGAGCTTCTTGGTGACTGCCGTCACGGACACACTGTCGACACGGATGTCGATCTCAGGGATGTTTGGATTGTTTTCCAGACCCCAAGTATCAGCACCAATCACGGAACCAAGCGGTCCGCCGTCAATAAAGTTGTCCTTGATCGGCACAGTACCCTGGGCAACGTCATCAAGAGCAGTACGGAGAGCAGCGACTGATTCACTACCGGATGCAACGCAAGTCAGCACCACGCGAGTCGAGTCGTCAGGATTAATGCGGGTCAGACGACGGATAACGTTACCATCGGCAAGATCGCCGGCGGCTCCATTAGCAATCGTAACTTCAACCAGATCCTCTTCGTTCCACTGAGCCGTGACCAGCTCGCTTCGTGGGAAGTCGGCGATAACGGCGTTTGCTCCGGAAACAAGATCAGGATCAAACTGCAGAGCAGCATCCGTCCATGCAAACGAACTTGCCGCACCACCGGTTCCGCCCGGGACGTTCTCAACGACGTCGAGGACAAAAATACCCCCAGCGCCCACCGAGCCGGAGGACAGAATCGCGGTTGTACAAGCGGTAGAACCCGTCGGAGACGAGTAACCGTTGTTCAACGCATACGGACCACGTTCAGCGTCGAGCCCCGTGAGGAGAACACCGCCGGTGATCTGTGCACCAATTCGGCCACCACCATACAGTGATGTACCAACACCTGTCTGATCACCAGCCGGGTAGCCGAGACGCGGAAGGCCCGGGCCGTCGGGGGATGTGGTGAAATCCAGGAAGAAGATGAGGCCCGAGGGCAAACTCATCGGCTGAACGCTAACGAGATCGTTGGCGATCAGGGAGCCGAATACACGGCGAACGAGGGGGAATGCGACAGCCGCAAAACCCTCAACATCTCCGCCCGCCATGGACGAAGCCTCACGAAGTAACTCTCGTGCCTGGTTCTCAAGCAATCGGGCCATTCCGTTCCGAGCGGTGTCGTCGCCGATACCCTCAAGCAGTCCGGTCTGTTCCCATTTTCCAATGAGGGCAGCACCTTCGGCTGAGAGATCGCGGTTAACGATACCTTCGGTTAATTTTTGTACAATAGACATTTTATAACCTCCTATAATTTGTTGTTGAATGTCATTTATTCAAACCTGCTAAACGCAGCATACGATCCATATTGGGATCGTGTGTTGCCTCGTTGTTTCTCTTAGAATTGATCAAAAGCGATGTAGGTCTCTGAACCGCTTCACGGAGTGTTTGTGGTCGCGAACTATTACTAGAGTTCGGGATCCCCACTGCGTTTTGAATTGTTTCAAAAATCATATTCGCTTCTTCAACAGAATTGGCAAGTTGAACAGCTTCGACAATTTTATTCTTTTGTCGCTCATTCAAGGAGGCGCTGCTTAGTGCCTTGTTTTGATAAACAAGCTTGGCGTTTTCCAAGTTCAACTTAGTAAGCTGAGTCTTGGCTTCAAATAGAAGAGCACGTAGCTCTTCCGTTGATTCTTTAAGTTCAGAGTATTTGGTTTCAAATAACTCATCATCGGAAACTACATCTGGGGCGGTTCGAGTTTCTTCGTCCTCGTCTTCCACGCCCTCGGGGTGTGCTTCCAATGCTGCGAGCATGGCATCATCGTTAGCCTGCTCGATACTGTTGTAGGCAGATCCTTCCGCCGACCATCCTTGAGGTCGGGGGACCATATCCACAACTAATTCTTCGATAAGATCAGACAACATCTCTTCGCTGAGAGCAATGTCGGTGTCTTCTTCTAAGTCGACGCGCGCGGAAGATCCAGCTAACTCAGCCTCGTCCTCACCGGCGGAGGCCGACATAATCTCTTCCTCGTCTTCTGTCTCGCTTTCTTCCGCTAAGGTGTCGGCGAGGCCGAGGGCATCATTAAGTTCCGGAGCTGCGGGCTCTGCACCTGCAGCCTCCTCTTCCTCGATGCGCGCCTTGAGTTGACTGAAGTCTATTTCCACCAACTCGTCGTCAGCGGGGGCATCAATTTCTTCGTTCTGAAAGGCGAAGGGTACGTCTTCCATAAAGGTGGCATCCGCCTCGGGGGCTTCTTCCTCCTCAAGGCCTAGGCCCAACTCATCCTGCTCTAGTAAAGACGAAAGGGCTCCGCGAACTTCGCCGGCGTACTTCTCCAATACGGCAGTTTCCGCATTTTTAAGTGCGGCTTCCTTGAGGGCTTTAGCGTCTACAATCGCTTCTTCTAATAGTGAAGACATAGAATTACTCCAAATCTGATGACTTATCAAAAATAAATAGTTCGTAAGATGGGGAAATGACTAATAGTTATGATTTCTAGTGTTCCTGGGCCCTGTTATCATTAAGAACAAACCAATTACCACCAGTGCTCACCACTGTTATGCTCTGCGGAGTGGTGCCGTCGATTCGAATTGAGTCTTGATCGCCCTCTAGATTG
>MPLU02098964.1_pt1 | contig 12899 bp, 19 predicted proteins | sample 1617381 | NCBI WGS metagenome assembly MPLU02 (sample SAMN05944801, study PRJNA350692) | marine metagenome | biome: marine; feature: ODZ; material: water; isolation source: 90 m water sample filtered on 0.2 um supor filter | place: Pacific Ocean | collected 2012-04-08 | depth 90m m | reverse complement strand
CGAATCTTCCTCGCATCAAGTGATGCTGTGGTCTCAAGCAACTGAGAGCGCTCAGGTGGCGGAAGGGGAGGCATGTACAAAAACATACTTGACTCCTAAAATATAACTAATCTTGAGAAAGTCATGCTTGCTAGCATATCGATAAAGCGAATATTGCGATAACATGTTCAGACCATCATTTACGACTCAAATTGTTAATAGCAAGCTGGTAGCCAACGGCTTGCAGTAAAGAAATAACTTAGTTTATTCGCCCAATTCGGTTGATACAGCCTTAGCTTCTGAGCTTGCGCTTGGGCTAACAGATTCTTCCAAGCCCACATCAACTTCAACGAAGAGCAACGAGAGAACGCCAATTAATAGAGCAGCTACTGCTAGCAGAGACCAGTGACGACGGTCCATTTTTGAATAAAAATCCTGTAGGTATTTATTTTATGGGAATAGCAAGCACCTAGCGACAGCTAGGTACAAAAAGCCGTGGCGCCAAAGTACTTGCTTGAATGTGCAAGGTGATGTGTTAACTAGTTAATGCTCGACGCTTGACCGCAAGGAAACCGCCAAAAGCAAGCGGGAATGCTGCGACTAAAGCAGCAATGATAAGAACAGTTGGGAGAGTAAGGTCAGCCATGATCCAATTGAGGATGGACTACAGCCAGATTAATGTGAAGCCAAGGCGATGCCATAGGGTTAATCGCTTATTTCAGCAAGGCGATTACGATAGATACATTTATATTATTTTGGCATTGAGATCTCAAACCTTCGGTCAAAGCGGGAGTTCATGGCGTTCAATCAAGTTCTTGATGACTATCTTTGCAACAACAAGTGATTTCGTAAACCTATTACTAGCAATGCGTACCTATGAAAGTTAAATTTCAAGAAATTCCCTTGCAACTTTGCAACTAATTTATTGTCACGGAATCTAAAAAGACACAATAGCTGCCCATGTAAACATCAGATTATATCAAGCTTCTATTGAGCTCAAGTGCTAAATTGTATGCTTATGATTTTAAAGTTTAACTAAATGGATGAACAACAAGAAAGAGAATTCTATGAGCGGCAAAAGAACATGCCTAGGTCTAATCCTAATTTTGGCTCGACTGGAATTTATGCTTTAGGCCCCACGTTTACTTCAAGAAGCAAAACTGGGAAGTGGTTTGCCAGGATGATTCTTATTATAGTATCAACAATATTTATGGGTAGCATTGCGATGGTCGTATGGGATTCGATTAATGTTCTCTCAAGTGATACAAAGGAATATTCAGCCCCTAAATAATCATTTTTTCAAAAAGAGGCAGGCATCAATTGCTTCTGCCCTACTCAGGCCAATCCAGATCTGGGGGTATGCGACGGGTCATCTCACCCCCAGCACTCAAGGCTGCTGCAAGCGGCACCACAACAAAACTTCGCTCAATCAGACGCGGATGAGGCAAGGTGAGGGCTTCGCGCTGTACATGAAGTCCTCCCCAGGCGAGTAGATCAAGATCAAGTGTGCGCGGTTGCCAGCGCCGCAAAGATTCCTGGCGATCACGACCAAAGCGCTTCTCTAAGGCTAAAAGCTTTTCTAAGAGCAACAGAGCGGCAGCCTCACAAGGCTGCATTGCCGCAAGCTGTGGTCCATCGACCACAAGTGCCGCATTGATGTAGGCAGGCTGTTCAGTAGGGCCACCTACTGGGTCGGTCTCAAATAAAGGCGACCATCGACAACGCAAGCCAGCCCGACTTGCATCTAAAGCCTCTCCAAGCGATGCGGCGAGCCACACATGAATGACCTTCTCCAGTTCTGGCCGCACCGCCCGCAGTGTGGCCGTGGGTGGTCCAAACGCACTGGGCAAATTGGCGCCGAGTGCGACTGCCAGAGTGTTATGAGCTGGGTAAGGAGTGGAAGCTCCAAGCTGATCAGCGAGACTGGCGCACACGTACGTCATCGAGCCGGGGAGACTCCATGGTTGCAAGCGGATCGGCCATAACTGCAAATACAAGCTCCAGGGACAGGGAAGCCAAAGAAATGGCTGCCCGCGCTTTTCCTCTTGCTGCAATAACTGGTCATGGGCCACTCAAGTTGGCACTGCTCCTGGCAGCAGTTGATCCGGAACTTGGTGGGGTAATTATTGCTGGCGGTCGTGGCACCGGCAAATCGATCTTGGCTAGGGGGCTGCATGCACTGCTTCCGCCCATCGATGTGCTCGATCTAGAAGCTCAGCAGACTTCACAAAATCATCGCCCTGTTGGCCTCAACCTGGACCCACTACTCCCTGAGGAATGGGATGAAGCCACCCAACAGCTCATGGCAACCAAGAGCGGATCTTCCATTGGGGAGGGTGAAGCACCACCGAGCCGTGTGATCCCTGCACCATTTATACAAGTACCAATCGGTATTACCGAAGACAGGCTCGTTGGCGCCGTAGATGTCACGGCCTCCCTAACCAGCGGTACCCCAATCTTCCAACCAGGACTACTAGCAGAAGCCCACCGAGGCGTTCTCTATGTCGATGAGCTCAATCTGCTTGATGATGGCATTGTCAACCTGATGTTGGCTGCAGTGGGTGCCGGCGAGAACCGGGTGGAGAGAGAAGGTCTCAGCCTCAGCCATCCCTGCCGTCCACTACTTATTGCCACTTACAACCCCGAAGAAGGTGCGGTGCGCGATCACCTGCTAGATCGTTTCGCGATCGCGCTTTCTGCCGACCAACTGATCAACAACGAGCAACGCGTTGAAATTACCGAGGCAGTCCTAGCCCATGGCCAATGCAGTGTGAGCTTTGCTGCCAAATGGGCCCAAGACACCGAATCATTGGCAACTCAACTACTGCTAGCCCGCCAATGGCTACCGGATGTGCAAATCAGCCCAGAACAAATTGAATACCTGGTCAATGAAGCCATTCGCGGTGGAGTAGAAGGACACCGCTCTGAGCTTTATGCAGTGCGCGTGGCACGAGCTCATGCGGCCCTCAGCGGCCGAGATCAGGTTGAAGCTGAAGACCTACAAGTAGCCGTTCGGCTAGTAATTGCACCTCGTGCATTGCAACTACCGCCTCAAGAAGAACAAATGGAGCCGCCACCTCCAGAGCAACAGCAGGCACCACCACCACCAGACCAATCGCAGGAGGACTCTTCTGAAGAAGAAGATGATGATGACGAAGACACTCCCGATGAGGAGACATCGCCTCCAGTTCCAGAAGAATTCATGCTTGATCCTGAAGCGGTGACAATCGATCCAGACCTTTTGCTTTTTTCTGCAGCAAAGTCAAAAAGTGGCAGCAGTGGTAACCGCTCTGCGGTTTTCAGTGATAACCGAGGACGCTACGTAAAGCCCATCATTCCCCGTGGTCCTGTAAGACGTATAGCCGTCGATGCGACCTTAAGGGCTGCGGCCCCGTACCAGAAAGCACGCCGAGCCAGGCAACCGGATCGCACAGTGATTGTCGAGGAAGGCGATCTAAGAGCCAAGTTGCTTCAACGCAAAGCAGGATCACTAGTGATTTTCCTTGTAGATGCAAGCGGTTCTATGGCTCTAAATCGTATGCAGGGTGCCAAAGGTGCTGTCATTCGCTTACTCACTGAGGCATATGAAAATAGAGATGAAGTTTCACTAATCCCATTTAGAGGAGAACAAGCAGAGGTTTTACTGCCTCCAACTAAATCAATTACTGCAGCAAAAAGAAGACTTGAAGTTATGCCCTGCGGCGGCGGATCTCCTTTAGCCCATGGTCTTTCCCAAGCTGCTCGGGTAGGTGCTAACGCATTAAAAACAGGAGATCTAAGCCAAGTTGTGGTTGTAGCTATTACAGATGGACGCGGCAATGTGCCCCTGGGAACCTCACTTGGTCAGCCACAACTTGAAGGAGAAGAACCACCGGATCTGAAGCAGGAAGTGCTTGATGTAGCAAGCCGCTATCGCAGCCTTGGAATCAAATTGCTGGTTATCGACACTGAGCGTAAATTCATCGGCAGTGGCATGGGGAAAGAGCTTGCAGAAGCCGCCGGCGGCAAATACGTACAGCTACCGAAGGCGAGCGATCAGGCAATCGCTGCCATCGCTCAGGAAGCGATCGGAGACCTCACATAAACACAGGACCGTCATTCATCATCTATTCGCCGTTGCGCTTTCAGCTCTTTTGATGGTTGGCTTTCCGCCCGCAACGCAGGCGATGGACTGGATCATCGAAACCGATATGGGCGTGGATGATCAGATCTCGATTGTGTACATGGCAGCCAAGTCACTCACATCCGATGCGATCAACATCAAAGCCGTCCTGACCCAGGGCAATGGACTAGCCCATGTAGGTCCTGCCAAAAACAACGCCGTGCGGTTGCTGCGGCTGGCGGGTTTAAAACCGACAGAGCTGCCGGACGTGGGCACCGGTAGTCAATACGGCCTGGATGGCTTTCATCAATATCCAGCCGACTGGAGATACAACAACGACAAACTCAGCAACGTCTCCATCACTGAGTACCAGGAAACCTGGCAAGAACACAATCAATCTTCTGAAAGTCTGCTCAAAAAATATTTAATCCGCTCCAAAGAGACGAATCAGCCCATTTCCATCTTCTCCCTTGGCACATTCACGAACATTGCCAAATGTTCTACATGAGAGTCCTGAGCTGGGACGACAGATCACCCAGATTGTCTGCATGGCAGGAGCTGTGGATGTTCCCGGCAACCTCAGGGTTCATGGATTCTCCGATGACGCAAAGAACAGGTTCGCGAAATTCAACGCCTGGATCGATCCCATTGCAACCAAAATGGTTATTGAATCTGGCATTCCGATCAAACTGATCCCACTCGACATCACCAACAAAGCACCCCTTAAAGAAGATTTCCTCGACAGATTCAAAGCCAAAGCCTCCGGAGAAGCAGCCATTACCATTGCTCAATGGTGGCAGAAGAACCTCAAACCAGAAACCGGTGAGTACTACAACTGGGACCCATTAGCAACAGCGATTGCAATCAACCCTGACATCATTACCAAGCAGAAAATAATCAAAATCACTATTCATGCAAACAGAACATTTAGCCAACAAGGCGGCGATGTGATCTTCGGAGAGAAATCAGATTTCGACATCCTCAACTGGCAAGGACATTCACGGCGATCCTTCAATCCCTACAACGCAGGACGCACACAACGAAGCCGCTCAGGACAAGCTGTGGACGTCATCTTTGACGCAGACATCGAACGCTACCAAAACGATCTCATTGCAACTTTCAGCTCACAAACATCTAATCAGCGTTCATGAGCATCAATTAATTCAGTTCTATTCTTTCAAAGTCTCAGCGGGATAAAGCTCATTAAATAACTCCCCAAGGCCAATAGTGACGTTTCGCACAGCATTCATGAACTGAGGGTCAGCCGTCAGTTTTTCCACATCCCCACCAACCTCATCAATCTTTTCCGTAAGTGAGCGGACAGAGCTCACAGCCTGTTTAAGGTCATTAATTGTTTTAGGATTATCTAAAGCAGCAGTAAAATTATCAATGTGACCGGTTGCATTATTTAGGTTGTTGATAATTGGTTCGACGCGAACCAACTCATCCTTAATTTCAGCAATCAATTTGGAGGCTTCCTCAGTGGTGCGGTCGAACTGCTTGGTGGAGTCAACTAAGTGGGTTACTAACTTCTGCTTTTCTGCCTCTTGCAAAATGCGCTCCAGTGTCTCAGTAACAGTGGAGATACTTACTGAAGGCTTGCCAACAATCGTTTCACCTTTGCATAACACATTGCTGCCACGGCAATTATTCGACCCTGGATAAGGAGCATTCGCAGATAGCGGCTTGCCAAGACTCACCAATAACACCTGAGAGTCACCCCCTAACAATGAGCTCGATGCCACCTTGGCGATGACCGGCTTAGGCAGACTCAAATCGCCCCTATTGATCTCAAGGGTTGCATGCACGGCTTCTGAAGTCACATCGATTTTGGCCACAGTGCCTACCAAAATTCCCCGATAGGTCACAGGAGAGCGTTCAGCCAGGCCACTGGCGTCGGGGAAGTTCGCCTTAACCGTCCAAACCTTGGCGCCAAGACGTACCCCCCTCAACCAAAGCATTGCTCCTGAAAAGGCAACCACTGCTCCAATGATGGAGAATCCGACAATGGCATCACGAATACTGCGACGCATAGACATTAATGATCTTCAGGTTGCATCGGCCCGCGAAGACTACCTGTGCGGAACTGTTCAACATAAGGATTATCAGTCTTGGAAAACTCCTCAGTTGATCCAGACCAATGAAACTTGCCTCCATAAAGCATCACAACCCTTTCAGATGAACGTTCAATCGTGCTGCGTACATGGCTAACTACTACCGAACAGCCTCTAGCCACGGTGGTGGTCTTAACAATTAAATCTTCAATGCGAGTACAGGCAACCGGATCAAGGCCAGCAGTGGGCTCGTCATAAAGCAATAACGGCATAGAGCCCTGCTCCCGATCCGGATTATCGATCAATGCCCTAGCGAAACTAACCCGTTTCTGCATGCCACCACTGAGCTGGCCAGGGAATAGATCAGCTAAATCGAAAAGGCCCACAGCTTCAAGGCAAGCCCTCACTCGCTCGCGAATCTCTTTCTGATTGAGCAAACCCTTCCGCATCAACAAAAATCCAACATTTTCCTCGACTGTGAGAGAGGCCAATAGCGCTGGATTCTGAAAAACTAGCCGCACATCAGGGGGTTGCTCCTGATCAAGACGCAAATAAGCCTGCTGCTCACCAAATAAATGCAGCTCACCATCAGTAGGCAATTCCAGGCCTGCCAGCAATCGCAGAACCGTGGATTTTCCAGCACCAGAGGGGCCCACGACGGCCAAGCGTTCCCCAGGTTGCATGACCAGATTGACAGTATCTAGTACCGGCCCTTGGCCCCACTGCATGGTGAGATCACGCATCTCGACCACAGGGGTGGCTTGTGGCACAAGCACTCTGAGCAGGGAACCGAGTCATTTTGCCCGGGATGTCCAAGAAGGAAAGCTTTCGTACAGTTACCTTGACGACTTCCAGCCGGGTTACCCCCGCGCATGTGACCTCGCCTAAACACCGTTCTAATAAAAGCCGCTCTAGTCAGAGCCAGTCTCGTCAGCGCCACGCGCGGATGAAAAGGTTACGAACTGCCGGCGAAAAGGATCTAATAATCCGTTCTCGCAGAGCAATGCGTTGGCTTCTACCTGGACTGGTAGTTAAACGCTGGGTGCTCACCTCGGCCCTCGGCCTTCTATTGGCACTACTAGGAGCAGCCGTTTGGGCTGACCTAAAGCCCATCTACTGGATAATCGAGACTCTCACCTGGCTGCTAGGAACAATCACAACTGTGCTGCCGAGCAGCATTACCGGCCCCTTAGTGATAGTGATTGGAGCCGCCCTCGTGCTGTGGGGACAGAGCCGCAGCTTTGGATCAATCCAACAAGCGCTAGCGCCTGACAAAGACACTGTGTTGGTTGACGCCCTTCGGGCCAAGAGCAAACTCAACCGTGGGCCAAATATTGTCGCCATCGGTGGTGGCACGGGCCTGTCGACTTTGCTCAGCGGTCTGAAGCGCTACAGCAGCAACATCACAGCGATTGTGACGGTAGCTGACGATGGCGGCAGTAGTGGCGTACTTCGTCGCGAGCTTGGTGTGCAACCACCAGGCGACATTCGCAACTGCCTGGCTGCACTCTCAACCGAAGAACCCCTGCTCACCCGCCTCTTTCAATACCGCTTCTCCGCAGGTAGTGGCCTAGAAGGCCATAGCTTCGGGAATCTTTTCCTCTCAGCACTATCAGCCATCACGGGCAATCTAGAGACAGCGATCACGGCTTCTAGCCGAGTACTAGCGGTTCAAGGTCAGGTCGTGCCTGCCACTAACGCAGATGTACAACTCTGGGCTGAACTGGAAAACGGCCAACGCATTGAAGGGGAATCAGCCATCGGCAAGGCACCCAGTCCAATCGTCAGACTTGGCTGCCTACCAGAACGACCACCAGCCCTGCCTCGTGCCCTAGAAGCCATCTCAAATGCAGACCTGATCCTTCTCGGTCCTGGCAGCCTTTACACATCCCTGCTGCCAAATTTGTTAGTACCAGAATTAGTTGGAGCCATACAACGCAGCCGAGCACCAAAGCTCTACATCTGCAACTTGATGACTCAACCTGGGGAAACAGATGGCCTGGATGTTGTCGGTCACCTAAGAGCGATCGAAGCCCAACTAGCGAACCTAGGCATCAGTCAAAAACTTTTCAGTGCTGTATTAGCCCAGGACGATCTAGGGCAATCTCCATTAGTGAAGCGCTACCAGGATCAAGGTGCTGAGCCAGTGCACTGTGACAGCAGGGTCTTAATAGCGAAGGGCTATGAGGTGATGCAGGCTCCACTACAGGGGGCACGGCCCCAAGCAACACTGCGCCATGACCCCCGCAGCCTTGCCCTTGCAGTGATGCGCTTTTATCGGAATTACAAACGGAATGCTCAGTAAGCGTCCTGCATCTCATAAAAATCTGGTTGGACGTAGTCCTTCCTAAGTGGCCAGCCTTTCCAATCCTCTGGCATCAGCAGTCGCTTGGGATGGGGATGCCCATCGAAGACAATCCCAAACATGTCAAAGGTTTCACGTTCCTGCCAATCAGCACCTCGAAACAGGCCATAGAGACTAGGAACACTAGGGCTGCCTTCACGGGGCAAAAACACTTTTAGACGCACCTCACGGACCTTTGCTGTCACCGACGTCGCCAAAAGTTCAGACATAGAAACGAGGTGATAGAAGCAAACAAGCTGCTGACCAGGACCTTCGTCGTAGCCACCCTGACATTGGAGATAGTCAAAACCATGAGCCTTAAGGGCTGCTGCTATCACTTGGAGGAACAGCGGCTCAACGCCAATCACCTCAATGCCGAGATGATCTAGATCAAGCACCTTGTGTTCAAAGCCCTGCTGGCTTAGCCAACAACTCACAGGACCAGGCTCAGGCCCGACGGGTACCGGTGGCTGTGACAAAGACTCACTCATAAATCTGCATTAGACGAAGAAAGAATGGCTGAATTACTTTCTGGTTGACTTGCTAAGAGCTCCCCAGCGAGGGGCAGCCCAGCACCAGGCTTTAAAGCAGCCTGCTGGGTATCTGCACTCAGATAGGCACCGGTCACAACTGGTTCGACCCACTTCATTTGATGGGGCACTGTGAAGTAGCGATGGGTCTGGGCAATCTTTATGCGCTCCGAAACCGATTCATCACCTACTTTTTTACGCAGCTTGATCACCGCATCAAAAATCGCTTCAGGGCGTGGTGGACAACCTGGCAGGTAAAGATCTACGGGAATGAGCTTATCTACACCACGCACAGCGGTGGTGGAGTCAGCACTAAACATTCCACCAGTGATGGTGCATGCACCCATAGCAATCACATACTTGGGCTCGGGCATCTGCTCGTAAAGCCTTACCAGGGCAGGAGCCATCTTCATGGTCACCGTACCTGCCACGATCAGAAGATCAGCCTGTCTTGGAGAACTGCGGGGCACCAATCCAAAACGGTCAAAATCAAAACGTGATCCAATCAGAGCAGCGAACTCGATAAAACAACAAGCAGTCCCATATAGCAACGGCCAAAGACTGCTCAATCGAGCCCAGTTATGCAGGTCATCCAAACTTGTGAGAATGATGTTCTCACTCAGTTCACTAGTCACCTTTGGCGCGCCGACTGGGCCACAGCTGGCCGCACGCATGTCACGTACGGCATCAATAGATGGAGGCACTGTCATTAAATCAACTCCACTCGAGGGCGCCTTTTCGCCAGGCGTAAGCAAGAGCCACCAAAAGAATGGCAATGAAAATCAGGGCTTCAACAAAAGCCAATAAGCCCAAACGATGAAATGCCACCGCCCAGGGATATAGGAAAACAGTCTCCACATCAAAAATGACGAAGACCAGCGCAAACATGTAATAACGAATATTGAACTGAATCCAGGCACCACCAATTGGCTCCATACCGGATTCATAAGTGAGCTCACGCTCACCAGTCCGACTGCGGGGCGCCAATAGCTTGTTAGTGACAAGTGCCAAGATCGGTACTGCCGCTGAAATCAGCAGAAAGCCGAGAAAGGCGTCGTAACCCGGCAGCACAAACATGGGAAATTTCGACTGAGTAGCCAGTCTGGCATTCGCTGCAAAGGTCTAACGCCGATAGAGTTGTTCAACCCGGGCAAGCAGCGGTGAGCGACAAAAACACATCTGCAGATGATGGAACGGAACCCAAAACAGTTGCTCAAACTGCCGGTGATGAGATAGTCACAGAAGACATTGCCTCGGCAGAGTCCCCCACCGATCCGCTCACTCATCGCTTTGAGTGTCGTAGTTGCGGCTATGTATACGACCCAGACGAAGGAATTAAAAAGTTTGGTATCTCTTCCGGAACAGGTTTCCAGGATCTCGATCCCATCAGCTTCCGCTGTCCCGTATGCCGTTCACGCATCGCTGCTTTCCAAGACATTGGTCCACGATCTACACCCAGCGGCTTTAACGAGAACCTCAACTACGGCTTCGGTGTCAATCGCCTTACCCCTGGACAGAAGAATGTACTGATCTTTGGAGGCCTGGCTCTGGTCTTCGCCTTCTTCCTTTCCCTTTACTCGCTGCGTTGACGCACACCCCTTCTATGAACCGCCTGTTCTCGCAACTGTTCAACCTGCTGCTGATTGTGGCTATAGGCATCGGTCTTGGTGGATGCGTCACCAGCCGTCTTTCAGTCGCCAGCACCAGCCCATGGCAAGCCTTGGACTTAAACACTGAAGCCAATCCGCTTGACATCAGTTTCTCCAACCCCAACCACGGCTTTGTAGTTGGAACCAACCGCTTAATCATGGAAACCAATGATGGCGGTGTTAGCTGGAAGAAGCGCAGCCTCGATTTACCACAAGAGGAAAACTTCCGGCTAATTAGCGTCGATTTCCATGGTGATGAAGGCTGGATCGCTGGACAGCCAGGGCTGGTGATGCACAGCACCGATGCCGGCCAAAACTGGACCCAGCTAACACTCGAAAACAAGCTCCCAGGCGATCCTTACCTAATCATCAGCAAAGGGGATAACAGTGCCGAGCTAGCCACCAACGCAGGAGCCATCTACAGAACTAGCGACGGTGGAACCAACTGGGAAGCAACGGTTAGTGAAGCAGCCGGTGCCGTAAGAGACCTAAGGCGAAGTGAGCATGGCAATTACGTAAGCGTGAGCAGTCTCGGTAATTTCTTCTCAACCTTGGATCCAGGCCAAGATGTTTGGCAAACACACCAAAGAATTAGCAGCAAGCGGGTGCAGACAGTTGGTTTCCAGCCCAACGGCGAACTATGGATGGTGGCCCGGGGAGCCCAAATACGTTTCAACAATCAACCCGGAGACGTCGAAAGCTGGAGCAAGCCAATCGTTCCAATTACCAATGGCTACAACTATCTCGATCTGTCCTGGGATCCCGACGGAAGCATCTGGGCAGCGGGCGGCAACGGAACCCTTGTTGTCAGCAAGGATCAAGGGGAAAGCTGGCATATAGATCCTTTAGGCAACCAACAGCCCTCAAACTTGATCCGGATTCTGTTTGAAACCAGCTCCGACAACCAAGCCAAGGGCTTTGTACTGGGCGAACGAGGCCACCTGCTGCGCTGGGTCGGTTAAGGCCTGAAATCATCCAACTGAGCAACGCTCTGTAACCATGACCGTTCACCAGTCGCACTGTTGAGGCACAGCCTTATAAGATCTACTAGCTGATACGCCTGAAGCCATGGCTGCTGGCTCCACTGGGGAACGCCCATTTTTCGAGATCGTCACTAGCATCCGCTATTGGGTGATCCATGCCGTTACCCTGCCTGCGATTTTCCTCGCCGGCTACCTGTTTGTGTCCACGGGCCTGGCCTATGACACATTCGGGACTCCTCGACCTGATGCCTACTTCCAGGCAACCGAAAGCAAGGCACCTGTCGTTAGCCAACGCTACGAAGCCAAGTCTCAACTCGACCTGCGCCTGCAATAAACCATGAGTCAATCCTCTTCCGCACCTCTTCAAGCTCTCAACGTCCGTGTCTATCCGATTTTCACGGTTCGCTGGCTTGCAGTACACACACTTGGCGTGCCCACAGTGTTTTTCCTTGGCGCGATAACCGCCATGCAGCTTATTCGTCGCTGATCACCCTTACAAACCATGGAGCAAACCCCAAACCCCAACAACCTGCCAGCAGAACTAAACCGCACAAGCCTTTACCTAGGTCTTTTGCTGGTTTTTGTGACTGCTGTGCTGTTTACCAGCTACTTCTTCAACTAAGGGAATCTGAACCATGAGTTCGAAACTTAAGGGACCTGACGGACGTATACCTGACCGTCTACCTGATGGTCGACCAGCGGTTTCCTGGCAACGCCGTTGGACAGAAGGATCACTACCTTTGTGGTTAGTGGCAACAGTTGGTGGAATGGCCGTCCTCTCCGTGCTGGGCCTCTTCTTCTTTGGCTCATACACAGGCGTTGGTGCAGCTTGATCGATAGCCCCCTTAAGGAGCCTGCTTAGCAATTTCTGCTTGGCAGGCTCCTTAAAGCATCAATCAGCTCTTGTGAAAAACCAAAACCTACCAATCAACTGTCGCCAAATTTGCCCCAATAAGACCTTGTGAAAAGGTCAAGTTTTAGTCGAGTGGCACTTGGCACTATGTCTTTGGTGGTTAACAAACCATCTTCCAAAGCATTGTGAGCAGTGCTGAAAGGACGCAAGGAAGCCACTTTTTCAGCGGTTGCTCGCACGATATTCGTTGCCACCACTGAATTTGCTCGCAGGTTACTGATAACCATTTCTATGGTCACAGCTTCGTGTTGAGCATGCCAGCAATCGTAGTCAGTAACCATGGCGAGGGATGCATAGGCAATCTCTGCCTCCCGCGCTAAGCGAGCTTCAGTGTGATTGGTCATG
>MPLU02241841.1_pt1 | contig 12971 bp, 13 predicted proteins | sample 1617381 | NCBI WGS metagenome assembly MPLU02 (sample SAMN05944801, study PRJNA350692) | marine metagenome | biome: marine; feature: ODZ; material: water; isolation source: 90 m water sample filtered on 0.2 um supor filter | place: Pacific Ocean | collected 2012-04-08 | depth 90m m | reverse complement strand
GATTGTTTCGGATATAACCGCAGCACACGTATACGAAGGCGCTTGCTTTACAGCTGGCTAATTCAATTAATCAAAGTAAATGGGGTGACCGGCATATACCGGTCACCCCAATTACTGAATAAATCTTTTACGACTAGAACCCAGGATTCAAATGCTTGAAATTGCAAACCTTGAAGTGGTCTACAACGAGGTAGTACTCGTTTTACGTGGCCTTTCAATTGAAGTTCCTGAAGGCCACATTGTGGCACTGCTCGGCAGTAATGGAGCAGGAAAAACCACAACCACTCGTGCTATCACAGGTCTCTTAGATGTGCATGAGGGAAAAGTAACTAAAGGATCTATCACATTTAACGGTGATCAAATTGATAACAAAGAACCGTCGTCGATTGTTCGTAATGGGATAAGCCAAGTTTTAGAAGGTCGACGAATATTTGCTGAACTGACTGTAGATGAGAACTTAACGACCGGTGCGATTACCAGCACAGATAAAGCAGCAATAAAAACAGCTCATGAGCGAGTAATGACGATGTTCCCCGTTCTTGCAGATCGACGTAAATCAATCGCTGGGTATCTATCAGGAGGAGAACAGCAGATGCTTGCTATTGGTCGGGCACTCATGGTCGATCCAAAACTTCTTATTTTGGATGAACCATCCTTAGGGCTTGCACCAAAACTTGTGGCCCAGATAAGGGACACGATTGTTGATATCAACAAAGATGGAACAAGTGTTTTACTAATTGAACAAAATGCAAATATGGCTCTTTCAATTGCTAACTACGGCTACATCATGGAAACAGGAAAAATTGTTATGGATGGGGTTGCCAGCAAACTTCTCAAAGATGAAGATGTTCGTGAATTTTATTTAGGGCTTCATGGAGAAGGAACAGAAAGAAAGTCTTTTAAAGATGTTAAACACTACAAGCGAAGAAAGCGTTGGCTGTCATGAATCAACCTCTTCTCGAAGTTAAAGACATAAGTCTTTCATTTAAAGGAGTGAAAGCTATTTCTAATGTCTCTTTTCAGGTGCAAGAAGGGGAATTGTTTTCAATCATTGGCCCAAATGGTGCAGGAAAGACTTCAATATTTAACAGCATCAGCCAGGTTTATCGACCTCAAGAAGGAGATATCTGTTGGAAAGGAGAGAGCATTCTTGGTCAACGACCCGATCTTGTTGCTGGTCTTGGCATCGCTCGAACTTTTCAAAACATAGAACTGTTTCCTCAAATGACCGTTCTTGATAATTTGCTTCTTGGGCGACATGTACGAATGAAACGATCTTGGTTTACAGGAGCTTTTTGGTTAGGCCCCGCTAAAAAAGAAGAAATGGAACATCGACTAGCGGTAGAAGACATCATAGATTTTCTTGAAATTGAAGAATGGCGTAAACACCCAGTTGCACTACTCCCGTATGGATTTCAAAAGAGAGTAGAACTCGGAAGAGCGCTTGCTATGAACCCAGAACTACTTTTATTAGATGAACCAGTCGCAGGAATGAATCTTGAAGAGACTGAAGATATGGCTCGGTTTATTCTTGATATTCGACGCGAGCTAGGAATATCAATGATTCTCGTTGAACATGACATGAGCCTTGTTATGGATATAGCAGATCGAGTCATGGTTCTAGATTTCGGCCAAAAGATTTCTGAAGGGACACCAGAACAGGTACAAAAAGACCCAGCAGTTATCGCTGCGTATCTTGGTGATGAAGAAGGCTTAGCGTTAGACACTGACTGATATGGCATCTGAAGATTTTGGTGCACGACAGTTCAGCGAAATGGCTGTTAGTCGGGTAACTAATGAACTCCCACATCCTGATTTAAAACTTTTTCTCTTGTCGTTTCTATTTTCACGCACTTCAACCCAGTTTGCTCGTCACGTAGAATCACATGTTCACCGTCCATCTGGATTGACATGGACTGGATTCCGAATCTTATTTACTGTTTGGGTTTGTGGAAGTATGGAATCAAACCGTGTCGCTCGGTTTTCCGGTCTTTCTCGAGCATCTGTTTCAAGTGCGCTTAGGACATTAGAACGTGATCAACTAATAACGAGAAAAAATGGAAGTGATGATCGGCGAGTCGTATTTGTTGGTTTAACCACTAAAGGAAAAAACGCGGTTAAAGATGCTTACATTAAACAACATCAAGCCGAACAAGATTTTTATGGTGTCCTTACAGATCAAGAAAAAGAAATGTTGACTGACCTTATTGAAAAAATTCTGTTCTCTTCAGCAGACGAGGTTTAAAGATGGACTTGGCTACTATCTGGATCATAGAACGGACGGAACGAAGCAGTTGCAGGAAATCTTTTTCCGTTTATTTCAATTTCAAAGGAACCATCTAGCACTTGGTTACGGGGAACATCGCGTTCATGAGAAACATAACCCATTCCTAAAGCTGCACCTATTGTGTGTCCGTACATTCCAGATGTGATTCTTCCAACAATGATTCCATCTTTATAGACAGGTTCATTGTGATAAAGCAAAGGCTCAGAGTCGTCAACACGAAATTGGACTAATCGTCGAGTAATTCCAGATTCCTGCAGAGCAAGTAATGCTTCTCTTCCAATAAAGCCTCCGGGCTTATCCCAGGCAACACCCCAAGAGAGTCCTGCTTCTAGAGGGGTGTCTTCATCGCAGATATCATCTCCCCAGTGTCGGTATGCCTTTTCCATCCGTAAAGAATTCATTGCGTGCATACCTGCTAATTTCAATCCTTTAGGCGCGCCTGATTCCCAAAGTTGATCAAATGCGCCCGCCGCAAACTCAGTTGGTAAATAAACTTCCCAACCCAACTCTCCCATGTATGTTCGACGGACCGCGATAGCTCGGGCATACCCAAAGTCAATTTCTTGAAGAGTCCCGAAGGGAAAAGCTTCGTTTGAGAGGTCAGCGTCAGTTAGTGGAGACATCACGGAGCGTGCCTGTGGGCCGAATATTCCTAAAGTTGCCCAACCAGAAGTCATGTCAGTTACAACAACTCTTGCCTCTTCAGGAATATTTCTAAGGATCCAATCAGCATCTTTTAACTGAGTTGTATACGCAGTGACAACCAGAAATGTTTCTTCGTCTAGGCGATTAACAGTTAAGTCAGCTTCAATTCCGCCTCGTTCATTAAGCCAAGTTGTGTATACGGAGGTTCCTGGTGCAACGTCAATATTCGCTGAAGAAATTTTGTTAAGAACAGTTGCTGCATCAGGTCCTTGTACCAGGATCTTCGCTAACGAAGTTTGATCAAATAGTGCAGCTCCTTCTCGGCAAGCCTGATGTTCCGCGGCTGAATGTTCAAACCAATTTTGCCGACCATAGGTGTATTCATATATTGGTTCAACTCCGTCGGGCGCGAACCAATTTGGTCTTTCCCAACCACCGTTTTCTCCGTGGCATGCTCCAAGATTTACCAGACGGTCATAAAAAGGGGAACGACGCACACCCCGAGCAGTTTCTACTTGTCGGAAAGGCCAATGCATTGCATATAACAACCCAAGCGATTCAATTGACCGGTCGTGCAAATACCGTCGGTTGGTTTGAAATGGTTGAGCGCGTCGAATATCAACATCCCATAAATCCATAGGTGGTCGACCGTCAACTATCCATTCTGCTAAAACTTTTCCTGCTCCACCTGCAGACTGAATACCAACAGAATTGAATCCTGCAGCGACAAAATGATTATCAAGTTCAGGAGTGGGACCAAGCAAATATCTATCATCAGGGGTAAAGGCTTCTGGTCCGTTAAAAAATAAACGGATACCAATTTCATTAAGAAGAGGTATCCGTTCACAAGCTCGTTCATACACCGGTGCTAAGTGGTCCCAATCTTCATCGAGTTGCATAAATGGCCGATCATGAGGTAGTCCTTCTGCCCCGAACGGTTTAGCAATAGGTTCAAAGGCTCCAACAAGTAACCGACCAGCATCTTCTTTTACATAAATACAGTTATCTGTGTCACGAAGAACTGGAAGACCTGACGGTAGGTCAGGAACAGGTTCAGTAACAAGATAAAAATGTTCACATGCATGAAGGGGAATATTCACTCCAACATCTCGACCAAGTTGATGAGACCACATCCCTGCAGCAGTAACAACGTATTCGGCTTCAATTGGGCCAAGATCAGTATCAACTCCGGTGGCCCTTCCATTTGAAGTTTGAATAGCTTTTACAGAAATTCCTTCAATAACTTTCGCACCGTTTTTTTTCGCCACAGCAGCTAACGCCATGGTTGTATCTACCGGTGAAGCTTGACCGTCACTAGGTATCCAAACTCCTCCAACAATTCCTTCAGGATTGATAAGAGGCCAACGTTCAACAAGTTCGTCCGCATCAATAACGTCAATATCTACATCAAAACAACGCGCCATTCCTGCGCCGCGGACCAACTCTTCTAACCTTTCAGAATTGTCAGCAACACTGAGAGAACCAACTTTTTTAAATCCAGTTGGATGGCCCATATCATGTTCAAGGCGATGATAAAGATCGGCACTATAGGCGGCAAGACGGGTCATGTTGTGAGTTGCTCTAAGTTGTCCGACTAAACCTGCAGCATGCCATGTGGTTCCACTAGTTAAAGTGTGGCGTTCTAAAAGAACTACATCGGTCCAACCTAATTCAGTGAGATGGTACGCAACACTGGCACCAACAATTCCTCCACCAATAATGACTACTTGTGCCCGTTCTGGAATATTTTTCGTCATAAACAATTCTCTTTATATTTTTAAAATCCCAGTTATTACCATCAACTTTGCAGTTAGGTAATGACGGAAGTACGTTACTCCCTCAAACGAAAACCAGCGTGGTCGCGTCTAATTTCTTAAGATTAGTAACAAAACACTCTTAACCTAAACAATAAGATTCGAAATTAGAAAAAATTAAATGAACGACATACTTCTTCAGTGGCAAGAAAAAGCGAAAATAAGACCAGCGCGTATAGTGCTTGCTGATCTTGGTGACCAAAGGGCAGATGAAGCAGCTCAATATTTAATTGAAGAATCAATAGCCCACATAATTGAACCAGTAATTGATTCCGAAAATGCTCTTGCTCAAACAGCTGCAGATAATGGTTTCGATCCGTCTGATCCACTAATTGCAGCTGCTTTACTTGTAAAAAGTGGAAAAGCAGATGCCGCAGTTGCCGGTGCAACTCGGTCTACCGGTGAGGTGTTGAAGACAGGTTTTCAGATACTAGGAGTATCACCAGAAGTAGAAGTAGTGAGCAGTTCTTTTCTCATGGTTCTCCCAAATGGAATGAACCTTGCTTATGGAGACTGCGCTGTCCTCCCTGAACCAAACTCTGAACAACTTTGTTCAATAGCGATCTCTACTGCGTCCACTTACAAGACGCTCACAGGAGAAGAACCGCGAGTTGCAATGCTTTCTTTTTCTACGCATGGAAGTGCCGACCATCCGAAGGTCATCAAAGTTAGAGATGCAGTAAGTCTTATAAGAGAATGCGACCCAAAACTTCTTGTTGATGGGGAATTACAATTTGATGCTGCTTGGGTGCCGGAAATAGCTGCGAGTAAAGCCCCAGATTCTTTGTTACAAGGTGCTGCAAATGTATTTATTTTTCCAGACTTAGATTCAGCAAATATTGCTTACAAAATTACAGAACGATTAGCAGGAGCAAGGGCTATAGGCCCGCTACTTCAAGGATTAGATGGAATTTTTCATGATTTATCACGTGGATGTTCCACTCAGGACATCATAGATTTAGCTGTTATCTCTGCGCTCCAATCCGTGAAACATATGAGTTAATTAATGGCATTTACTGCAGTTGTTGTTGTACTTATCTCCACGGTTCTTCATGCTTTGTGGAACGCAAAAATACATAAAATGGACAATCCAGATATTGTCATCACTCTTAGTTATCTAATATTTGGATTAGTTTGCTTACCGATCGCCATCTTGGATCCACCTACAGAAGTAATTAAATTTCTTATCCCATCGGCAGCTGCTCAAGCTATATACATGTGGATGCTCGGCACGGCTTATCGAGAAGGAAGCCTTGGAGTCGCATATCCGATCTCTCGAGGAACTGCCCCACTTCTTATTGGGGCTGGAGGATGGATTTTTTTAAACGAAGTTCCTTCAATACTTACCGGAATAGGGCTTTTGGCACTAGTTGTAGGACTTCTTACGCTTGCTGGGCTTGGACAAAAAATAGGTGAAAAAAAATCAGTACTTTCAGCTGTCATAAGCGGTTTTGCAACTGTTGGGTACTCCTTAATTGATGCGGGTGCTGTTGATCAAACCAACCCTCTCGGGTACTTCTCGATCGTTGCAATTATTAGTTCAACGACCGTTATAAGTTGCCGCCGTATATCACTGATGAATATTCGTAAATCAATCCCTTCCGGAATGTTAATTGGAGCCCTCCAGGGAGGATCCTATGTTTTAATCCTTTTAGCATTCAGATGGGCTCAAGCCGGTCAAGTAGCGGGATTACGACAACTTTCAATTCCTCTTGGAGTGCTTTTAGCAGGTGAAGCGCTTGGAAAAAGATCCTGGTGGGGAGTTGGACTTGTAGCAGCAGGAGCAGCATTAGTTGTTTGGTAACTATTTTTAACCAATTTAAATTGTAAGAAATGTTCCAATGCCAGCAAGCACTAGAACTGTAATCCACGCTATGAACCCCACACGTAGCGGCTTAACACCAAGGTCCTTAATAGATATAAGACGTATTCCCGAACCTAGGCCAAACATTGCCGCAGTAATTAAAAAAGTTCGAACTGTATCTATTGAGTCAAGAAAACCCGTTGAAAAAACATTGGCAGATCCCAGTGCAGCTGCAACAACAAAACCAATAATAAAAATAGGTACAGGAAAACGTTTTTTTTCACTGGCTTGTATCTCGCGTTGTTTCATGAACGAAATCATTAAAAGCATTGGTGCTAACAATAAAATGCGGCCCATCTTGACAACCATTGCTGAATCTAAAGAACTTTCGCTGATAGTTGATGCAGCAGCTACTACTTGGCTTGTGTCATGAACAGATAAACCAATCCACCAACCCAAAGTATTCATTTCAATATCAAAGATCAGGTGAAGAATTGAAAAGAAAAGAATTGAAATAGAACCAAAAATCGTTATAAGCCCGACTGCATAACCGGTCTCTTCATCATCAGCTCCACTCAATGGTTTCACAGCAGCAATGGCAGATATGCCGCATATGGGAAAACCTGCAGCTAACAAAAGAGTCAATGGTTTAGAGAGAGATGCCTTTTCTCCTATCCACCTGATTAGAAAAAAAGAAATAAATACAACGGAGATGATTACTAAAACCCCACTTAAGCTTCCTATTTCCAAAATTTCTGAAAAAGTAAGGCGAAACCCAATTAGCGCAACTCCAACTTTTAACAATTGGCTAGAAGCAAAATTCAAAGACGGTTTCGCCCATGAGCTATCAAGACCAATGTTGGCAAGAACTATTCCGCATAAAAGGGCAGCTACAGGAGAAGAAAGAGAATCATTTAAAATTTCTAAACGAATAACTTGCTTAGCAAAGATACTTACACCAATTACTAGCAATAATCCATAAAAGTTATTTTGAACCCATTTCCATATGTTGTAAAAAAAGAGCCGCATCGACTTTTTAGAGATTTTGAATAGAGAATTCAATAGTTCACCTAGTTATTAAACAAAATCGACACCGACCGTAGATAATCTCGTCATAAATAATTTTTAATGGCGGAAGGTATGGGATTCGAACCCATGGTGACCCGGAGGCCACAACGACTTTCGAGGCCGCCCCATTCGTCCGCTCTGGCAACCTTCCATAAATGAGGTTAACCAACAGCACAGTTTTGACCACCTATCGATGCCGAGAGAAAAATTCTGCTAATAGATTTGCACTTTCTTCCGAAAGCACCCCACCTACTACAGGAAACTCATAGTTAAGTCGTGGGTCGGCACCAACATGCAATAAAGAACCTAAAGCTCCGGCATCCATACTTGGAGCTCCGTACACAACTTTGCCAATACGAGCAGCCCAAGCTGCTCCTGCGCACATCGGACAGGGTTCAAGAGTCACAAATAAAGTTGCATCAGTGAGCCGCCAATCACCAATGACCTTTGATGCGTCTTGAAGTGCCAAGATCTCTGCATGAGATGTTGGGTCATGATCAGATTCTCTTTGGTTGTGTCTTCTGGCAATTATTTCGCCATTAACTACAACTACAGCCCCTACAGGAACTTCTCCTTTGGAGGCCGCTATTTGAGCTTCTTCAAGAGCGGCATGCATTATTTCTATATCGTCCACACTCTGACAATACGTTAATTTGACTTAAATTCCTGTTCTCGAGCGTGACGGCCAGGCGATCTGCGGCACTCTAAAGGTTCCGCTGAGAGCTGCTGCCTTCCGACCCTGACTCGGTTCACGGGCTTCAGTCGCACAGGACCCAGCCGCCACACTCCAAAACAGGTCTTGAATAACGATACCCTTGAACGCTAGTTCTTATCTACAGATAAAAATTGGAAGGTTGCCTGAGCGGCCGAAAGGGATGCCTTGGAAAGGCATTGTGGCTTCATTGTCACCATGGGTTCGAATCCCATACCTTCCTCCAAAAATAAAAGAGTTTGACTACGGGTTAAACGATCTTTGACATGAGGACTATGGTGAGTGGTGTATGCAGTACACATCGCTTTACCGAAGGTATCGGCCTCGGCGTTTTTCTGAGATTCGCGGGCAAGACCATGTTGTAAAAGCTTTACGTAATGCAGTTAAAGAAGATCGTGTCCATCACGCTTACCTGCTTAGCGGTCCAAGAGGAACAGGCAAAACCACTGCTGCCCGTATTTTGGCAAAGGTGCTTAATTGCGACAAGCCACTTGAAGGAGAACCATGTTGTGCATGCGATTCTTGCTTATCAATTGATGCAGGGAATTCATTCGATCTTCATGAGTTAGATGCAGCGTCAAACAACAGAGTTGATGACATACGCGACCTCCTTGGAAAAGTAGCTTTAGGGACGCCTGGAAGAACCAAGGTTTACCTACTTGACGAAGTTCATATGCTTTCTTCTGGAGCGGAAAACGCTTTACTAAAAACTCTTGAAGAGCCCCCGGATCACGTAATTTTTATTCTCGCAACCACTGAACCTCATAAGGTTGTTGAAACTATACGGAGCCGTTCACAGCATCTTGAATTAAAACTTCTTTCGAAAGAAGAGTTGGAGTCTCTTGTTGAGGACGTTGCCACTGATGCCGAATTGGATGTTGACACAGACGGAAAGATACATGCTGTACGTTCTGGTCGTGGATCCGCTCGAGACACTCTTTCAGCTTTAGACAGAGTTGTTTCTGGTGGAATTATTAGTGACGATGAAACAGTTCACAATCTTCTTAATGCCCTCGCTGAAAAGAATTCTTCTAAAGCTTTAGGAGCGGTAAGCGAAGGGATTTCCAGAGGCCGTGAACCTCGGGTAATAGCTGAAGAATTACTTGGAGCACTACGGACAGCATTTCTTCTAAAAATGGGAGTTCCGTCAGAGGAAATTGGAGAAGAAGAAATAAATCATTCGCTTTCGTTTTCTGATCAAGTTACTCCGGGACTAATTACTAAAGCTCTTGAAGTCCTTGGGGTTGCTCTTGTTGATATGCGGCGTGCTCCTGACCCACGAGTAGATTTAGAAGTTGCTTTAGTTCGTTTAACCCGCGAAGAAGGCCAACAAAGTAATGAATTAATTGAAACCCTGACTGCAAGAATAGAAGAACTTGAAAGGCAACTTTCTTCTATGTCGGCGGCACCTTCTACGCCCATTAAACCTAGTTCTAAAGCGAAAGAAATTTTAAGTAAAACATCTAAACCTTCAACTCCATCAAAGATTCAGGAGGAAAGTAGTTCCCCTCCTGAAGAAAACCCTTCTAAAGAAAAACAAGTAGAAACTTCGGGATCTATTGAGGTGCCAGAACTCAATAGTGTGGTGGCTGCATGGAAAGACATTATTCAAACTATGTCAAAACGGGCGCGATCTCGTTTGGCTGCTTCGCAGATAATTGACATAGTTGGCGCTGAAGTCGTACTCGGTTTACCTAATGAACCACACCGCCAACGGTGCGTGGACTTAACGGAAGAAATAAAGGCAGCATTATCAAATCATTTTTCAACTCCTTTACAATTGCGATTAGATGTTGTCTCATCAAATTCAGACTCTTCGAAACCAGCGCCAAAACCAAAGAAAGAAAATTTAGAAGTCGATACTTCTGGTTCAATTTCTGCAGACACTTTTGAAGGGTCTGCAACTGATCAAGTAATAAAAGCATTCCCCGGCGCAGAAATAGTAGACGAATAATTATGTATGCCGACGCTGTTCAAGATGCGATTGATGAATTAGGTCGTTTGCCAGGGATAGGGCCGAAGTCGGCACAACGCCTTGCGTTTCATTTGATGAAGTTACCTGCTGAAGATGTTGAGCGTTTCACTCACGCAATTTCTGAAATGAAATCTCGTGTTCAGTTTTGTGTCAAATGTTTTAATATTGCTGAAGAGGAGATTTGTGGAATTTGTAGTGACGTTCGTCGCGAAACCGGTCTACTTTGTGTGGTTGAAGAAGCTCGCGACATTGTTGCGGTGGAACGAACAGGTGAATTTCGCGGGCGCTATCACGTTTTAGGTGGAGCAATAAGTCCGATTGAAGGAATAGGACCAGATCAACTTCATATTTCAGAGTTACTTACGCGAATTAATGATGAGCAGGTGATGGAAGTAATTCTCGCAACTAATCCAAATATTGAGGGAGAAGCTACTGCAATGTACTTAGCTCGATTACTTGGCCCGCTGGGTGTAACTGTAAGTAAGGTTGCAACGGGGTTACCTGTTGGAGGTGACCTTGAATATGCTGACGAGCTCACTCTGGGACAAGCATTAGAAAAACGCCATATTTTGGAGGAAAATAAACTTAATGAAAAATAGAAAACGTCTTCGGGAACCGTTGCTGGCCAATTCCGAAGACGTTTTCTGAGTTGGGTGGAGGGGCCCCAACATGTTGCGATTATGTTACAACTTTGACAAAAAAGTAACAAGTAGTCAAATTGAATAGAGAAAAGTTACAAGAAAACCTTTAAAACAAGCGAAAAACATATAGAAAGTGCGCTTAACGCAGCAAGATATAAGGAGCAAAGATGCAGTTGGATCAGATAGACCACGTAGCAATTGCAGTACATGATTTAGATGCCGCAATTGAGTATTACCAGCAAGCTTTTGGTTCTGAAGTTGCTCATCGAGAAATAGTTGAAAGAGATGGTGTTGAAGAAGCACTTATTTCAGTTGGAGAGTCATACATACAACTCACTACAGGAACTCGGCCAGATTCACCTATATCCATCTTTCTTGACCGCAATGGAGAAGGAATACACCACATTGGTTACCGGGTAAAAAATTGTGCTGAAGCTATAAAGGCAGTCGTTGCGGCAGGCAGCAAGGCCATAGATGAGGTTCCACGCCCCGGATCACGTGGAACTACTGTCGCCTTTATACACCCAAAAGGTGCATTAGGTACTCTCATAGAACTTGTTGAAGATCCGTCAGAATAAATTATGGAAGTTCATCTTGTTGACGGAACATATGAATTATTTCGACATCACTTTGCAGTACCTTCCCACATTACAGATGAAGGTATTGAAGTAGCTGCTGTCAGAGGTGTCCTCAATTCAATGATGAGTTTGTTGGAACAAGATGCAACGCATGTTGGGATAGCAACAGATCAAGTGGTCGAATCGTTTCGAAATGATTTGTTTGATGGATATAAGACTGGGGAAGGAACTCCTCCCGAACTTTTCTCTCAGTTTCCTTTATTAGAAGCGGCCTTAGATGCGGCAGGATTTGCTGTTTTTAGTATGAAGGAACATGAAGCAGATGATGCAATGGGAGCAGCAGCAGTAAAAGCAGCAACTGATCCGAGAGTGACCAGAGTCTTAATTTGTACGCCTGATAAAGATCTTGCACAAGTAGTTAATGACCAAAGCGGCATAGTTCAGTTTGACCGAAGGAAAGAAATTATTTATGACGAAAAGGGAGTAAGAGAGAAATTCGGAGTATCCCCAGAATCTATTCCTGATTATCTTGCTTTAGTTGGAGATACAGCTGATGGTATTCCAGGACTTCTAGGTTGGGGAGTAAAATCTTCTTCAACAATGCTTGCGCATTATAAACATTTAGAAAATATTCCTACTAATGATGAAGAATGGGAAGTAGCTCCACGAGGAGCAAGCAAATTATCGTCCACATTTACTAATCAATTTGAAGAAGCACTGCTTTACCGTAAATTAGCAACTTTAGACCTCAATGCTCCTGTAATGGAAAACGTTGATGAACTGTTTTGGGCTGGTCCAAAATCACATTTTTCAGAGGTATGTGAACATCTTGATGCGCAAAAAGTATTTGAAAAAGCAGAAGCTCTTGCAAACAGCATTTCCTAATCAACTGGTGAATAACGCGATCCGGCGGATTTATTTCGGTACCCTGTGAATCAAATGAGTCAATATTCAATGAACGAACGTTTAGACGATTTACGTCGCCGAAAAGAAGAAGCGCTTAATGCTGGCTCTGAAAGAGCTGTTCAGCGCCAACACGATAAAGGGAAAATGCTTGCCCGTGAACGTATTGATTATCTTCTAGACCCTGGATCGTTTAATGAAATTGACATGTTGGTAAGGCATAGGGCACACGACAGCGGCCTAGAAGAACGCCCATATACCGATGGAGTCATCACTGGGTGGGGAACAATAGATGGAAGAAAAGTTTTTGTCTTCTCTCAAGATTTCACTGTATTTGGTGGAGCACTAGGAGAAGTATTTGCTCAAAAACTCCACAAGGTTATGGATCTTGCTCAATCCGTTGGAGCCCCGATGATTGGGTTAAATGATGGAGCAGGAGCCCGCATTCAAGAAGGAGTAGTGAGTCTTGACGGGTAACGGAGGGATCTTCTGGAGAAATGTTCAAGCTTCCGGAGTTATTCCACAAATTAGTGTTGTGCTTGGG
>MPLU02331007.1_pt1 | contig 13055 bp, 8 predicted proteins | sample 1617381 | NCBI WGS metagenome assembly MPLU02 (sample SAMN05944801, study PRJNA350692) | marine metagenome | biome: marine; feature: ODZ; material: water; isolation source: 90 m water sample filtered on 0.2 um supor filter | place: Pacific Ocean | collected 2012-04-08 | depth 90m m | reverse complement strand
TATTTCATTATGAAATTTTCTCTCTCTTTGTTTTTTTGTTTCTTTTTTACTTGAAGAATCATCACTACTTGAAGAACCACTACCACTACCTTTAACCCATTGACCACCATTAGGTTGTCCTGCTGGAACTCTATCTCTATCATCTTCATTAAATTCCCCAGCAATTTCTTTCTCTATTTCAGATTCTATTTCTACTTGTAATCGTAAAGCATCTGAACGTATTTTCATTAATGATATAGGAAATCCTTGCATTTTTGATAATGTTCCATCTGGTTTATAATTTCTATTTTTAATATGCCAATCATCTTCAGTTGCATCCATATATTCATACATTGGTTTCTTTGTTCCGATAGGAACCCATTCAAGTTTTCTCGTATCTCTATTACTTGAAGCAGTTTTTATTTTTGCATCATGTTTATCTTTATGTCTTTCTTTCTGAACTTCCGCATCTTCGTCGAATGGTTGTCCACATAATGAACATTCTACTTTGGTCATTTTGGTGGACTTAAGAATTTACTAGATAGGTAATCTTTAATTGAATTAGGAATTTCATTCCATGTTGAATAATTTCCTATGAGTGCAAAAAGATTTGTTGCATCAACGTCATATTTTTCTAACTCTGCTAATTTTTCATCATCACTTAATGAATCCCACCAACTTGCAGGACCAGCATATTCAGCTTCAAATAAAGTTGCTTGTCTATTTCCAGATGTTTTCAATTTCCATTGTATCATAGGGTGTAATTTATCCCAAGATTGACTGCTATTATGTTCTATAAATTGATTGAAATTATTTTCCATTAATATGTGCCTTCTTTCAGAATCGGACATAGAATCCCAATCTCCTTGTGTGACTTCAGTAGAAAAATGAATATCATCTAATGCTGAATTTTCACTTGTTAATTTATTAGTTGCCTGATTAATTATACCTTCTAATTTTATCTTTAATGTAGGTTCTACGCTATCATAAACCATTTGGAATAATTCTATTGGTATTTCTGTTCCCATTAATTCTAGACCTTCACCATCTTTTGCTTCTCTAACTCTTTTGAATTTCTTGCTTGGGTTTTTTGCATATCTTTGTAATACTCGTAAATGTCCAATCTTTGAATAATCTTTATTTAATTTTGAACGTTCTCTTAACAAATCATCTTCTAGTAAATCAGATATGGTGTCTATTTGTTCATCATTGAAGTAATACATTGGAGATTCTTGTGCGTAAGATTCACCATAATCTTTTTGGACTGGATAAAAGTCCTTATACTCTGATGGTCTTTTTTGTTTAGGAACTTTTCTTCCGAGTGGAACCCATTCATTATTTACTAATTCATATTGTGTAGATTCGCCAAGACTTGAAACAAATGTGGTATGTCCTGTTTCTCTGACGTGTTCAAGCTCTTGATTCTGAATATTTCTACCTGTGAATTTTTGACCACAGGTCTTACATTCTGATGGTAATTCTTTTTGATGTGTTCCCATTAAAAGAACCTTATCTGGTAAACCACTTAATCTGGTAAATGTAGTTTCAAGTTCTCCATCACCCAACGTATATCCTTCACCAAAGCCTATACTTTCTAATGACCTACTTTTTAGTGCTACCTCATTTGCTTCTATCGTTGCTATTGGAAAACCGGGATGATAAACTAAAGATACTTCATGAAATTCTGCACCCTTAATCATCGTATAACATTCGACATCACATACTTGTGGACTATCCGAATCATAATACATTCCTAATGATACTGCCATATTAGCATCATCTATTTCATGTTGAAAAAATTCATCTTCTACTGCACCTTCATAAAATAATGTTAAGTTATCTGAATCCCAACTTAATGTGACCTCTCCCACTTTCATTTCTTCTCCATTCTCTAAACCTCGTCTAAATCTTTGTGGAAGTCTATCTAATTCTTCTTCCGCACCACTCGTTGAGGCATGATTAAGAATTAATGGAACTGTCATACCATCACCTTTCTGCAATTCTTCTGGTAAGTATAATCGGTTATTCAATGATACACCTGCATAAGCCAAAGTGCCTTTAATTTTTTTACCATTGATTTGTGGTTGACCCATGAATAAACCCATAGTATCTTGATTTTCTTTAGCTTTGGTCTTTAGGATTTTAATCTGCTGTTGAACGAAAGTGTCATACGTCTTACAGGCTTTCACTTCTAAACACCAACATAATGTGGATCGTGGGAAATTAAATGATCTTCTAATTCTTCTAAATCACTAGTCTTATATTCACAATCAGGACATTCCACCTCATTTGGACTTACTTCCATATTCCAATCTTTTGGTTCTGAATATTGAAACTCAATCTCCATTGCTTGTTCATTTGCTACCGATTCTGTAAATTCTAGAAATGATTCGAGAAATAAATCACCCTTTGACCATTTCATCAAATCATCATGAGAGGGATTTGGTTCTTTTACTGGATCAAATGATCCGTATGAACCAAAGGTATCTTGCTCACTATGTGGTAGAATATCTGAATGGTCTTTCATCAAATGATAATTAGGAACTTCACTATTCGGTAGATGTTTTCCACAAATATTACATATCCATGCATTTCTACTAGATGATACTTGCCAACCATCACCTTTACTAACACTTGGAGGTAATCTAACTGGAGTGACCCAATCATACATTCCTTCAACTGCTTTAGATTCATCACTCGTTAGAATAGGACTTTCATTTACGGCTCTATCAATTTGTTTATCAGTATATCCTTCTCGTCTTAATAACCATCTAATTCCTTTAAGACCTTCTACTCTTGCATTCGGATTCATTAATAATATATCTTCAACTCTACCACTTGCTGGAACATTATCACTTCCTTCTAATGCTTTTGATTCATTTAGATTTATTTTTTTAAGAATGGTTTTTGCCTCATTATCTAAATCATTCCAATCTGAATCTCCACCTTCCCATATACTTAAGTCATGTTCAGGAAACTCATCTTCTGCTTGTGCTATTACTTTTAAATTTCTATCTTCTAAGCTTAATGAATCCCATTCTGCTTGATTAACTTCTAATGCTTGTGCTTCTCTACCATCTATGAAACTTTTCATACAGTCAGTACACATGTGAGATTCTTCTTGAAGTCTTTTGATTGCAGTTGCCATATCAGGTGGTTCTTCATCTTCTGCCATTTCTTTATCTGTTTTAGGGATTGAATTATCCGTTGGATCATCATCTTTACCCCAACCTGTTTGATCTGTTGCTAATTGTTCATCCCAACTATTATCGTGGATTTCAGATTCTCTTTGTTTCTTTCTAATTGATTTTAAATCACTAAATGCTGTGCTATCTGCTTTCAAATCAAAAGGTTCTTGTTCTGCTTCATCTACTTCATCTTGTAATTTATCTGAAATTGAAAATCCGAATTCAGATTCTTCCTCATCTGTTGGATCACTTAATGATGCTTCTCCTTCTTCTATTGCTTTTAACATTCGTTGTCTATCTTCACCTTCTACATCATTTAATCCATCTTCTAAAGTGGCAATAAGATCATCTACATCCTCATCCATACCACCATCAGAACCATACACACCAATATTTCTCATAGCGACTACTTCATGTGGTTTTTCTATTTGTTTGAGCATTTCTAAACTAACATAATTGGTATTGCCCATTTCATCTATTGGATATTCTTTGACAATTTTATATATATTAGGGTGGTCATATTTTAGATGTTTTAATTTTAAATCATCATCTACATCTTTTTTACAATATGGACATATTCCTTCACTTGCTTTGGATTCATCAGTATAATCTTCAATCGGAAAAGGTAGAAGAGCATCAATCAAAGCATCCATATTAAAAACATAATCTTCTAGTTCCTCTAAGTCCTCACTTTCAACAGCATTTTTTGCCATTCTATCAGTATCATAATTTCTACTTTGATGTAGAATGTTATATCTTTGTTGTTCATCCATGTCCTGCCATTCTTTATTTGCAATTTCACGCATTTTGGAATATGCTCCTTCTTTTGCTTTAGATTCTGTAATTCCATGTTCTATTTTTAAATGACGTATTGCATCTCTTTCTCCATTAGAATCTTCCAAATCAAATTTCTTTTCACAATAATTACAAACAATTACATCTGCTGATGCCCAACCACCCATAATATCATCTTCCCTATTGTCATCTATACCAAAGTGATCTGGTAAAGATTCGAGGTGAACATATTCACTAGCTTTTGATTCAATAGAATATTTATAACCACAGTTAGTACATAACATTTCTGGAATTACAGGCGACCATACTGCTTTTTCATGACATCGTGGACATTCTAAACCATGTTGGTTAGCAATCTTAATAGCATCAGAAATAGAACTTGCTTGGAAATCAGAAGCATCGTATATCGCTACATCGTTCTTTTCTGCAAAATCTTTTACAATATCTGATTTAGATTCTTCTAGGAATGGATCACTCACATTTGTTTTTGTAAATTGGTCATAGATTTGTTGTTCTGCAAGTTGTTTGGAATTCTTTATATCGGAATGAGTATAGTTATAATGTTGGTAAATTGAACTTTGTATTGCCTCTCTATCATCATTCTGCTCAAATGAGTTATGAATTATAGCACCACAAACATTACATTCAGGATCTGTATATTCTTCAGTTGCTAGAGGCATATCATTTAAAAGTCATCATTCGCTTAAAAGCATTTTTTGTTCTAGTCATACCTTTTCTGCAAGATTGCATAAAATCCCATTCTTCCTTATTGGCAACAAAGCCTTTACAATCACATTCAGTTCTAGGTTTACGACTAACTATCTTTAAACATCTAATATCAATATGAGAGGAATATTTATGACCACATCTGAAACATATTCGGCTACTTCGTGGAGGTTTTTTCCACCATTTGTCAGTTTTTTTTGAATCTTGACTACTCATCATCTAATATTTCACGCAGATTTGTTTTATTTAAGTCGTCCCCATTAAGATATCTGCGTAATTTTTCATCTCTAGATTCCTCTTTGTTAGGATATCTGTTAGATGTAGTCTTTTGTGGATTTGATGTTTCTATCGGTGTCGAGTTATCAGTATTTCTATCATTATAGAATTGAGTGCTAAATTCAAATGGTTGATTAATATCTCTTTTAGGACTATCATATTCCTTATTTCCCAATCCACTTGTGGTATCAAATGTTCCCTGAATTGCAGGGTTTTGGTCAAATGGCATACCTTCACTTGGTATCGGACTTACTTGCATTGGTTCTGCTTGATGTAGATTTGGATCTTCTATCTGTTCAGAATCTTGGTCAAATATACCTAGAATTCTATCCATAATTGTTGGATCGGTAATTTCTGGAGAACCATCTTCCTCATCAAGTCCACCCGGAACATAAATATCAGAATTATTTACTTTTGGTGACATTGTAATTCTTTCTACTGATTTTGCTACTTCTTGTTTGATATATGCTTCTAATAAATTAGGTGACTTCATAGCTTCATTAATTTTCATAGGTACTGTTGGGCTTGGTCTATCTTTTACGTTATCAGGTTGATCTGGATTCGTTCTTCGTTTACCTGCTATTGATGATGGTTTTGATAATGGAGATTGACTACCCACTCGTCTTGGTCCTGCCAATAACTCGTCTTGTTCTCCACTTTGTTTGAAGGCTTCAAACTCTGAATCATCTAATGGTATATGCAAAGTCTTTAAAATTTCTCTCTTTTCATTTGGAGAAACTGAATCTACTGGTAATTTCTGAATATCTTCCATTGTCAATCTTCGGACTGATGGTTGGAAGTGAATCTCTACATTCAATTCATCAAAGTCCTTTATACCCCATGATTCTGCTAAAGGTCTTAACAATCTATCTCTAATCATTTCTTTTGCTTCACCTTGCAAATCTACCATTCTTTGATCCATTACATCGAATGGCGTTTGTGCTGATGAATAACTGAATCCAGATGCATTCTTAATTACGTTTGATGCAAATCCTGTTCCTACATCAATATGGTTATCTACATTTTTACCATAATCTTGATATTTGCCTTGAGCATCAAATTTGGCTTCTGCCATTTCAGCTTTCTTATCAAATGCCCAAATGGTTTGACTTGATGAAGCATCTTGTAATTCTTTCTGCAATTTCTCTAATTGATGTTGAGGCATACCTTGGAATGAAGCAAATACTCTTGGTTTTGCCATAACCTTCTTAATCTCTACTTCTGCATTTTGTAATTCTGCTTGAGCATCTAATAATGAAACCATCGTTCTTTCAGGATTGACTTCTTCACCTGTGTTAGGATCTACCGTTCCACTTACCTTTCTTGGACTTGCTAATGAATGAAATTCAGATTTACCGAATGCCTGTCTATCAGGATTATTGATTACGAAATGAACATAGTATTGTGGATCTAATTCTTTGAATATACCATCGATATTCTGAACCAATTTCAATTCATTTCCGAATTCATCTCGGAACATTCTATATACTGTTTGTAGTGGAATCTGTTCTATATTTCCAATTCTACCATCTTCGGTATATTGTAATTCCATGAATCCATTTCCTGTGATAAACGTTGATAAGAAGAATTCACTCATCTTCTTTTGGAAGTTTGTTATTTCTATCCATGATTTTACAAAATAATCAAAGTCATCAGAATCACTTCTAATTTCAATTCCAGCACCCATAAACTTTTGATGCATTACATCTACTGCTCTTTTGATCTGATCCCAACCATGATAATATTCATAAAGTCTTGTGAATGTTACTTCTGGAAACTCACCTGTAATCTGTTTCGAGGGACCTACAACTGAAGCATTTCTTTTACGAGTAATATTACTTAGATAATTATTGAAGGTTTGATATGCTGATTCAAGTCCGATTCGTTTTAAAATACCCATACTAATCGCCTACTGTAAAACCTTGCCATGATCCCTTAAAAGTATTTCCACTAGCATAATTAACAATTCCTCTAACTTCCCATGTGCCTTTAGTTGCATTTGAATGATTGAAAACTGTACCTGCTGAATCCGTATATGTAATAACTCCATCTGAACCCGGAGAATTCTTTATTGATGCTGTGACTATTTGTGTTGACCCATTTCTTCTTTTGAATTCCATTTGTTGTGAATTCGTTTGGGCTAAATTAACTGCTGATTGATTTGAACCTGTGACCTCATAAACTGTGATATCTATAATCGTGCCTTTATTTCCTACACGAATTACTGCTTCTTCATAACTCATAGTCTTAATACCTACTGCCTAAACTTAAAGATTTAATTATTCTAGTCACTTTTCCTATCGTTTTGACCACTCTAGAGTTGAATAATTGGGTCTTAATCACTCTCGAATTAAATGCACTAGATTTGATAACTCTCGAATTAAATGCCTTCGTGGTTATGATATATGATGATACGAATAGACTTACTAATGGTTTGAATATATCTACAATGATATTCATAGATTCTGTAATTACTCTGACCATTCCCATCGCATAAACTATTGATGAAATAGAGTTTATAGTTTCGGTGACTATTCTAACCAAACCTAATGCCTTCTTTCTTAATTGTTCTACATTGACATTCTCATTTGCTATTTGAACGAATCCCTTTACAGTCTTTAGTGAAGTTGCTATTGAGATAGATTCTGTTATAATTCTCACTATTATTCTAAGTCTTGATTTTATCTGTTCAATGTTTACTGTTTCATTGATACCATATTTGAAACCTAATCCGATTGTTTCTAATGACCTTAATTCATTCGTAATTCCAATTATGAATCCTAATCCTATCGATTCTACTGTTCCCAATGTTTCAGTTATGATTATTCTTAATTCTCTAAGTCTAGCTCGTGATTGTATAACCTGAACTTCTTCCGTAATTATTTTTCTTAATTGCCTTAATCTATTTCTAAGTTGTTCAATCTGAATTCCTTCAGAAATAATTCTTCTTAATCCTCTTAATCTAACGGTTTCATTAGTTGCTGTTGCTTGGAACACGTTGTTTTGGAATATGTTAGTTTGGAATGCTTGAGATACACTTGCAATTCCTACTTTAATGGTATTTGCAATTATCTTCAAATGACCTCTTATATTTCTAAATTGAGTTGAAATTGAAACTGATTCTGTTATTCCTAATCTAAATGACAATCCTATTGTTTCAATCCTATTTACTGCTTCTGAAATTATTCTTAGTATAACTCTACGTCTAGTCTTAGATTGATCTACTTCTATTGATTCTAATATTCCGAATATGTATTTTAGTGATATAGTTTCTGCATATTCTAAACCTTCGGTGATAATTCTTCTAAGGTTTCTTAATCTTGCTCTTAATTGTGCGACTTCTACTTCTTCAATAATTCCGAATAGGTATTTTGTAGATAGTGATTCAACTGCATTTAATGTATGGTTAATACCAATCTTAAATCCAAGTCCTATTGTTTCTGCATATCTAACAGTATCTGTTATTCCGAACCTATATGCTAATGATTTGAGAGTTTCAATCTCTAACGTTTCCGTAATTACTCTTCGGATTTGTCTTAATCTACTTCTTAATTGTTCTACTTGAACTTCTTCTATGATTCCAAATAGATATTTCATAGAGAATGTTTCTACACTTCTTTCAACCTCATTAATTCCTAGTTTGAAGGCAAGTCCTATCTTTTCTGTTATATTTTGGACTTCATTAATTCCGAATACGAATCCTAATGATTGAACCTGTGCAATCTCTATCTCATCTGTTATGATTCTAAGTAATTGTCTTAATCTCTTTCTTATCGGATCAATCTCAATTTGTTCAGTTATTCCAAATACATATTTTCTTGATATAGTTTCTAATGATCTTACTGTTTCATTAACACCAAACTTGAATCCAAGACCAATACTTTCTAATGTTCTAACTGTATCTGTTATTCCTAACTTGAATCCAAGACTAACAGATTCGGCATATTGAACTACTTCATTAATTCCTAACTTGAATGATAGTCCTTCTAATGAAGATATGCTTACGGAATTTGTAATTATTCTCAATAATGATCTTAATCTTAATCTAACTTGTGCTACCTCAACATCTTCATCAATTATTCTTCTTAACGTTCTAAGTCTTGTTATAACAGTTGATATTGAAATTGATTCTGTAATTATTCTTCTAAGATGTCTTAGTCTTGCTCTTAATTGAGATACCTCTATCTGTTCATCAATGGTTCTTCCAAGACCCATTCGTTTAACACTTCCTGTAAATTGGAATATATTATTTTGGAAAACATTAGATTGGAATACTTTACCATAACTAATGTTTATCGTATCAATTATTCCGAAGATATATCTTCTTGAAATTGATTCTGCATATTCAATAGAATCTGAAATTGATTTTATTCTTCCTCTAACATAAGTTATGGCAGTTGTAATTTCTACTGATTCAGTTATGATTTTTCTTATTGCTCTTAATCTATCTCTTGCTTGTACGACGTTAATTGATTCGGATATGATTCTTGCAAATCCAAATGCCGTATCAGTTATCGTTGTTAGATTAATTGATTCATTAATTATTCTCTTTAATACTCTAAGTCTTGCTCTTGCCTGTGATATTGATACTGATTCATTTATTCTTCTGAATATACCTTGAATTCTTCTTTCACTAAATGTTAGGTTTACAGTTTCACTTAATCCAAATAGATATTTCAATGAAAGACTTTCTACTGATTCTAATGATTCAGTTATTGTCCTGAATAATATTCTTAATCTTGCTTTGGCTTGTGATATCTCTACTGTTTCATTTATTCCGAATTTGAATCCTAGAGATATTGATTCTATCTTTTCTACCGATTCAGTAATTGATCTTCTTAGGTTTCTAATTCGCTTTTTAATTGTAGATACCTGTTCGGTTTCAGTTATTGTTCTACGCATTACTCTTAGTCTAACTGCTTCACTTCCAGTTTGGAATACGTTATTCTGGAATATGTTTTGGAATACTTTACCAATTACGCCTACATTTATGGTATGATTAATTATTCTAAGATGTCCTCTAACTTTACTGAAAGTTGTAGCCAATGATATTGATTCATCTATAACTTTTCTAATTGCTCTAAGTCTATCTTTTGCTTGGGATATAGATACTGATTCGGTTATTATTCTAACCAATATTCTAAGTCTTGCTTTTGCAGAAACTACATTAACACTCTCATTGACAGTCTTAGCAAAACCTTTGAAGAATAGAACCTCTCCAGCTCCCTGAAATACATTATTCTGAAATACATTACGTTGAAAAGTTGCTATTCCAACAGAAACGCTTTCTGTAATTGATCTGATTAATGATCTTGCCTTTGTTTTTGCCTGTGAAATGTTTAGTGTATCAGATATTGTTTGAAGTATGCTCTTACGATGATTAACTGATTCAGTTTCGTTTTCAGTTTCCGTAATTGCTCTAAGCATTGCTCTTAATCTTACAACATTTTCAGAATTGTTTAATGATTCATTTACGAATTGTAATAATTCTAAATTGCGATCTAATGTTTCTGAATATTGCAAGTTTTCACTTAATACCTTGACTAATGCTCTTAATCTATCTCTAGCAACAGATACATTTTCAGTTTCAGTTATGATACGAATTAATGTTCTTATTTGATTTTGTGATTCTCCTAAACTTAATGTTTCATTGATTACTTTAATTAGAATTGTTCCTACATCAAATACATTTGTTTGGAATACACTTCTTTGAAATGCTGAAAGACCGAATGATTGTTGAAAAGAATTATTTTGAAAAACATTAGTCTGAAAGACTTGACTTATCTTAGCCAAGTTATATCACTATGCTATCTCTGTCCACGAATCCGATGTTGCGTTCCAAATATAATGCTTACCAGTATCATTCTCCTCAAAAATCGTACCATCTGGTGTTGTGTCATTTGCTACATCACTACTTGCACCAAATACGGTTACTTTTGAACCCACTGCAAAGTCACCTGAACCACCATTAACGGCATCAACTCTTGTTATCTGTGCTGATGTGTTAGCCCACTTTCCACTTAGTTCTTTTCTTTGTGGAGAATTATTAGCACCTGTTGCTGTTTCCATTTGATCAAGAAGAACCAATTTTTCTGCTGAAGTGGCATTATATATTCTAAATACAACGTGTTGATCATAAGCACCATTATTTGTTTGCCACAATATACCTGTAATACTATTATTACTATCTTGTGTACCACCATTATTAGCTTTTGATACAGAATAATTACTGCCTGAATCATTATTGAATCTCAAATAACACATATCAAGATTACCACTTACAGGAAATGCGTGTATTACTACCATTAGGAATTCTGTTGCATCAAAACCATCAACTGTTATAGTATCACCTGCTGAAGTAAGTGTAGTTGAACCTAATCTTCTCCATGAACCTGCCATTAGTTAGCACCCCATACCCTTAATCTTGTGCCTGTTGCGAATGAACCATTCTTTGATTTAACTTGAATTGATGTTATACTATCTGAAGTGTTTGCCCACTTTCCATAAAGTTCTCTACGTTCTGTACCATTACCTGCACCTGCTGTGTTTTGTGCATTACCTTCCCCAATTACAAGTTTTTCATTACCTGATTTGTTTACAATATATCCATCCATATATCTTACTGAACTGTTAAATGGAGCATAATATAGAATACCGTCATTACTTGATGTGCTTGTTGATTCACCACCATTGTTTGTACTATAACGACTAGCATAATTAGAACCTGTATCTGAATTGAATTGTAGCCAAGAATAACTTGTTCCACTTGGAACTGTATATACTTGAAAATACAAATATTTCTTTGCTGTTATTGTACCTGTATCAATAGTTGAACCTGATGAAACTGAAACATCTGCTAACTCTTGCCAAAAGTTTGAACCACTATCAGCTTCGTCATCATCACAACCAAGTGCAACTATTTCTGTCCCTGCGGCATAACCTGTACCTGATGTTGATGGAGCAACATAGAATCTATTTGCTTGATTACTTGTGTTAGCCCATTTTGCTACATATTCTCTTCTATATGGTGCTGTGCCTGCTCCATTAGCTGAAAGTATGTTACCATGTCCTATAACTAATTTTTCTTTTGATGCAATATTTGGCATATTTAATACGTCAAATCTTTCTAAACTACCTGTGTCCCATTCATTGAAACCACTTTGACCTGTATTAGTTCCATCTGAATTACCATAAGATGAACTTCTATCAGAATAATTACTACCTGAATCTACCGAATTATACCCCAACCTCATTGTTCCGTTACCAGTAATAGAAGATTGGCTTGGTCTAAAAAATAAAAATGTCATGTTATCTTTAGGTGTAAATGAACAAGTTATTGATGTTGCCGCCGAACTTAATGTTTCTCTACCAACTTCTTTCCAACCTGTTTGTGGTGGTGTTGATAGATTTAATGCAGTTCGTTCTGTACTTGTTCCTTGTAATCGATTACCACTTAGATATTGTATAGCCATTAGTTATCTTTCTCCATTGTTTCTAAGTTTGCCTTTGAATGTCTATAAAGATCAGCTTGATTTGTCATTTGTCCCACCTTCATTTCTTCTTGCCATCTCTTTGCATAAGAATCTTTTTGGTGTTTATTCACATCACTAATATCAAAATCATCTTTCTCCATCTGTTCTTGTTTAAGTTTTTCCCATAAATCTATCTCTCTTACTCTGTCATGTGCCTGTAATCTCATATTCATTAATGCAAATTTCTTTTGTTTAATTTCTGCATCTTTTATCTTTCTTTCTGCATTTGCTTTCTTTGAATCACCTTCTATTTGATCAAATTCTATTTCTAATAATTCTAATTCGCCCTGTGTCTTTTGATAATCACATGATAATTGAATTAAGTTTGAAAAGAATACATCTTGTTCTCTAACACATTGCCAGTATTTACTTGCTGGTGTTGGGAAAGATACGTCATTTAGAACTGAATATCTCATTTCTGTTTCTGTTCTCCATACCTGTTTAACTTCAAATACTCTTTGTAATTCCTTTGAAAGATTAGATACGGAAGTTAAATCATCACTTTCAAGAATATCCACATCTTTAATTTTATCCACTCCTAACTTTGTATATTTAGTTA
>MPLU02178714.1_pt1 | contig 13074 bp, 8 predicted proteins | sample 1617381 | NCBI WGS metagenome assembly MPLU02 (sample SAMN05944801, study PRJNA350692) | marine metagenome | biome: marine; feature: ODZ; material: water; isolation source: 90 m water sample filtered on 0.2 um supor filter | place: Pacific Ocean | collected 2012-04-08 | depth 90m m | reverse complement strand
CGAAACGGCGACCGGCGATGGGGCGGCGATTTAATCACCTCGATTTTCCAACCTGCACCCGCCGCCAAGCCACAGGATCAGCCGAAGCAGCCAGCACCAGAAAAAGCAGCCCCACAAAATCCGCCGGCCGAGAACAACCCGGTCGAGGGGATCGTGGGGGCATCTGATGAGGACACGGGAGCGATTGGACCGGTAAGAATTGAATTCATCGAAAGCCTCGGCGTGTTTATCGTCTCGGGTAACAAGCGGGACGTGGAGCGAGTGACCAAGATCATCGAGGAAATCGAGTCCTCGGTACGGGACACGCAACCGGAGATCATTGTCTATCCACTTAAGCACGTTAACAACATTGCTATCTCTGAACTGGTCGCCCAGATCTACACGACCGTTTTTGGATCGTGGCAAAGCCCCGTCAGCATCACGCCACTGGATAAGCCCAACGCACTACTCATGATTGGACGCCAGGAAAGTATTGATTCGGTGATCACGCTGATTGAGAAACTTGATCAGCCCGTGCCGCCGTCAACACAACTGAAAGTGTTTCGACTCCAATACATGTCCGCCATTGATGCGGAACGGCAACTACAACAGTTCTATGGCACCGCCACAGGCGGCGGCCAACAGTCCCAGGCAAGTGCTGCACGCGTTGGACTCGGTCCACGAATCCGAATTATCGCTGATTATCGAAGCAACTCGGTGATCGTTAACGCCGGGCCACGAGACATGGCTGAAATCAAGCTGTTCCTGGAACGCATGGACGTCGAAGACGTCGTGGCGACCAATCAAATCAAGGTATTCCGACTGAAAAATGCCCTTGCCGAAGACCTGCAACCTGTGCTCCAGGAAGCGATCACAGGCCAGGCCGCGGCACAGGGGCAGGGCCAGCAGGGTGGCGGTGCCGGAGGAACCACGGCCGCCACCGTGGCAGCCCGCTCCTCGCGATTAACGATCACGCGAATTGGCAAGGCAGGCGACGGCGAACTCGACTCCGGTATCCTGGCCGGTGTTTCGGTGACCGCCGATGCCAATGTAAATGCCCTTATTATCAGGGCTCCGGCCAAGAGCATGCCGCTCATCGAGGAGCTCATTACCCAGCTCGATCAACTACCTAACGCGGAAGCCCAGATCAAGGTCTTTGCACTGAAGAACGCGGATTCGACCAGTCTCACAACCATGCTACAGACGCTGTTCGGACAACAGACAACCGGAGGCCAGACCAATACGAACTTCAACCAGGCACTCGCCGGAACTGCCGGTGGAGAGAGTTCATTGGTCCCGCTTCGTTTCGCAGTCGACATCCGCACCAACAGCATTATTGTTTCCGGTTCAAACACGGATCTCCAGGTAGTAGAGATTCTTCTGCTGCGGCTTGACGAAGGAGATATCGAAACTCGCAAAACCGAGGTATTCCGGCTCAACAATGCACCTGCTGCAGAAGTCGCCGCTGCCATCACGACGTTCCTGACCACGCAGCGAACACTCATCCAGCAACAGTTGCAGTTCTCCCAGCTCGTCAGTCCCTTTGAACAGATCGACAGGGAAGTGATCGTGGTGGCTGAAAGTGTCAGTAACAGCCTGATCGTCAGTGCAACGCCTCAATACTTCGAACAGATCGTCAAGGTCATCAACGACCTGGATTACCGACCGAAGATGGTCATGGTCCAGGTTCTGATCGCAGAAGTCGAGCTAACCGACAACTTCGAATTCGGCGTGGAACTCGGGTTACAGGACAGCCTGCTCTTTGATCGAGGACTGGCGAGCGTTGGCTTCCCGTTCGCCGGTTCTGCCCTGGGCAACGACCTGACCACCGAGTCATTTGCAACTCGTGGTAACGTTGCTGGACAGGCTGTATCGACATTCTCCATGGGTCGACAAAGTGCGGGACTCGGCTACGGCGGCATGGTACTTTCCGCCGCCAACGAGTCGGTCAACGTGATGGTCAGGGCTCTCCAGGATGCCGGTCGCATCAACATCCTAAGTCGACCGCAGATCATGACCCTCGACAACCAGGAGGCATTTGTCCAGGTTGGAGCCCGGGTACCTCGAATTACGGGTAGTACCATCACGCAATTCGGCGGAACTCAAAACACGACTGCCGATGAAGATGTTGGCTTACTGCTGACCGTCCGCCCGCGAGTGAGTCCCGACGGACTCGTGGTCATGGAGATCGGTGCCGAGAAATCCGAGATCGGTCCACTCGAACAGGGAATTCCGGTGGCCGTCACCGCCGATGGAAATGCCGTGCTTTCGCCGCAAATCCTGACGACTACCGCCCAGACCGTGGTAAGTGCCAATTCGGGGCAGACCGTAGTCTTCGCCGGACTGATCACGAAAAGTCAGTCTGACAGCCAACGTTCGGTACCTTACCTTTCCGACCTGCCGTTGATCGGACCGGCCTTCCGTTTCAAAAGCAACTCAGAACGCCGCACCGAACTCTTAATTATCATGACACCGCATGTCATCAACGGCGACGAAGACCTGGCCCAAATCAAGACCACGGAATCCGAACGGATGAACTGGGCCCTGTCTGACGTCATTGATATTCATGGTGACGTCGGCCTCAGCTCGCAAACGGGCCGTCCTGCCGCGAACGACGGTGCTGTCATCTATCCGGATCTCGACCCCACCGGTCGTAGCCAGGCAACCCCGACAAGTGGCACTCGAACGACGGCTGCTACCGCCTCGCAGAATCCCTGGAAGCGACTCTTCTCTCGTCCCAGCGATTCGAACGAGACCAGGGAGCTTCAAGCGACAACTGAATCGGGCCCTCGCCCCGATCCCAGTGCAGCTGGCTCTAACGGTTCCACCCAGAATCGACTCCAACAGGGACCACCGGCACCACGGCAGCAGGCATCTCCGGTGCTTTACCAACCGACACCTTATCAGCCTGTCAATCACCAGGCCTTGCCGCCGGGCTACCCTTCACCGCAAGCTTCTTACCAGGGCGGTGCCTCGTACGGTCCGGTTCCTTCCGTTCCCCAACCCGCCATGGTAAATGGCCGGCCCTATTATCCTCCAGCCTACCAGAACCAGGGCCCACAGTATCCGGCCACCACCTACAACCCAGCTGGAAACCCGGTGCGGTAACTTACCGCGATGTGGCACGGCCACCTTTCCATACATTCCTCCCCCCGGAAATCGATTGATGAAGAAAACAACCGCTCTCATTCTCCTCCTAGTTGCCTCTACCTGCCTCGGCTGCACGACCACCAAGGGTCCTTCTTCCTCCTGGAACCTGTGGAGCAAGAAAAAGAAGACTCCCGCGGTTGGCAATCCAACACGCATCGTCGCTATCTGGAGCCATGATGTCCTAAACACGCCGGGGCAATTGGCCACGGCTGGTTTCGGGGGAAGAATCTACTTCTACAATGACAAGAACCAGGCCATCCCGGTTGATGGGATCCTCACCATCCATGGTTACGACGACACCCAGGGCCCACAAGCTCAAGGTAAGTACCCTGACAAGACGTACGTTTTCACGAAGGACCAACTCAAGCATCACTATGGTGAGTCTGAACTGGGTTGCTCCTACAGCATCTGGATTCCCTGGCAGGCCGTCGGTGGCGACCAGCGCAAGGTGAGCCTGGTGCCAAGTTTCAAAACCGTAGCTGGCAACCTACTCGTTGGGCACCAGACGCAAAACCTACTACCGGGTAATCGCCCAACAGAAACCGGACGCTCACGCCAGGAACTCGCTCTTTCCCAGTTACTGGATAACAGCGATCAAAAGCACAATCACCCGCGCGGTTACCAAGCCCCGGCCACGCAACCGGGACAGCCGATGGCCAAGGACCCAGGCTTAACGACGACCACCATCAACGTCACGCGAAGCATGACACAACAGATGCAGAATTCGCCGGTAGTACCCGCCCTGATCGTGCCCAACGGACGGCAACCACAACCACGATACGCCCATCCAGTTCCTACACCTCCATCACCGGCATTTCCGATGATCGCACCCGCTTCGTTAGAACGCCCTGTTACGCAACCACAGGCGGCGGCACCGGCTGCAACGCCCCAACCGAATCGCACCATCCGGGCACCGACACCACTGCGTCAGCGACCCGTGACACCGACCGCATATCCGGCTAATTACCGGTTCCCTCCGACCAGCTCAGCGACCACGCCGATCCTTCGCTAATCGGGTGCCGACCATGCCGGACGACCCTTTGGTTCCCGGGCAGGACCTTCTCTCACCATCGTAGCCACCTTTGCTGGTGACTGATCTCGGTGATACCATGCTCAGCGAGTTCTAACGCATGGCTTAATCGAAAGACTCTCCAGGTGGATGCCACGTTCACGTCAATGCGGAAACGGTTTACCGGAAAGCTCTCTGCAATCGAGTGAGAAACGCACCTCTAGCCTGGGCAATCAATCTTCAGCCCGCAAGTCCTCTCGGGCAAGATATCCAGGACGAAGCCTACTTCGAAGCGTTTTTAACGACCAGTTCGTTACGAACCTTGTACACGCCTGGTTCCAGCAACATCAACTTGGCAATCAAGTTACTCTGCTGGGCATCAACGGCCGTTCCGTTCAAGATAGCGGTATCCTTCTCGATCTTAATGACGACGGCATTACCCGCCTTGAGTCCGGGCAACTTGGTCATACGTCGCTCCACGTTCGCCTTGACGACTGGTGCGGGAGTTCGTGGCACCTGGAAACCAATCACAAAGGGAAACCGCAAAACCGTTCGAGCCGTATTTTGCTGGGTACCACGACCGGCCGTGCCACCTGTACCTCCACGGCCACCACGCCCACTCATACCGCTCATACCAGTCATGCCTCGAGCTGACGAGCCGCCAGTCGCATTGCTAGTAGGTGCATTGCGGAGATTGAAGGTATCCGAGGAATCGCCACCGACAAAGCCCGTACCACGATTAATCGCCGCTTCGCTGGTGATACTACCCGTCTGCTCAAACGCTGCAGAGCTCTGACCGGTACTCTGCGTGGCACCAAAGGTCGATGTGCTGGCGGCCCCGAACTGGGCCTGGCTTTCCTGGTTTCCCAGCAAGACCATGCCAACGATTGCGAGGCCAAGGATGACTCTGTTCTGCTGTAATCTCATTCCTGTTTCCTTCACTAATGATCGCTGAGATTCCGGCCCCAATGGGGCCGTTGCCACGATTGGCCGTTATCAATTTATCGTCATTAAAAAGCGGCCGAATCCATCTTTCTCAGGGTAGCTGTCATTATAGTAAACTTCCTGGAAAAGGCACCCTCTTTTAAAACACTCGGCGCCGGCGGTGGTTTCGTTAAAAAAACCAGCTCTTCCGGGGGGTGGAGAGCGACCAGACACAGGGCAATCACGCGTTTGCCGCGTGACTGAAAATCCGCGTTAAACTCCTACGAAAAGAGATGTCCAGCATTGCGCAGGATAGGCGGTAACTACAGGCGGTCCGCTTGCTGCCTGAGAGGTGATTTCATATCTCCACTTGGCCGTCGATCAACGGCGACCGGTCTCACACGCCACTTTTACCCGTTTGACGGAAACTGGTAGGATACAGGCTCAACGGCAACCAAGCAGGTTTTACGTGACTACCGGAAACACCCTGCTGAACCCATCCATTAAAGGAAACTTGTTCATGTCTCCTCGCTTTCGGATTCACGCAGTTCTTGGCCTGCTCCTTCTTACTGGCTTGCTTTCAGTTTCCCCGACACCCGTGATGGCTGCACGCCCAAGTGCTCCCAAGCTGCTACCACAAACCACGTTGGCTTATGTCCGGATTGCGAATTGTTCGGAATTCATCGAACGCATGAAAGAAACCTCGATTGGGAAGATTGCACGTGACGAGGAAATTCGTCCCCTCCTGGAGCAGTTGTACGGAGATGCGCTGGATGCGTTTAGCAACGTGGAAGAAGACATCGGCCTCTCGCTGGATGATCTCCTGAAACTTCCCCAGGGTGAAGCCTGCCTGGCGTTGGTCAGTTCGGAGACTGGAACGCCAATGCTAACCTTGATGATTGAAGTTGGCGACCAGATGCCCGAGGCCGAGAAGCTACTGGAAAAAATGGAGGATTCAATCGTTGGGGATGGTGGTACCAAGGCCACCGAAACTGTCGGTGCAACTGAACTGGCGACATACAATACACCTGGCGAAGACCCCTTTACGTTATTCAAGCGTGAGGGAATGGTCGTCATGTGCACGAGCAGCATTCTCGCCAAGCAACTGATTGATGTCTGGGACGAAACCGCACCCGGAAATTTCCGTTCCCTGGCTGACAACCGGAAGTTTACAGCGATCATGAAACGTTCGGCCGGCAACAAGGGCGCACGCCCCCAGATGAGTTGGTACGCAGACCCGATTGCCATGGTCGAGTCATTTGGCCGCGCCAGTTTCACCGTGCAGGCCGTACTAGCGGCTCTGCCAGCACTTGGCGTCGATGGTTTCAAGGCACTGGGAGGCAGCGTGATCCTGGCTCCGGACAACTTTGACTCAATCGCACATTTCCATCTTTCACTTGATTTCCCTCGCAAGGGAATTCTCGAAGTATTCGAGATGAAATCAGGCGACCTGACTCCTGAATCATGGGTACCGGAAAACGCCGCTTCCTACACCTCCGTAAACTGGAACATTTCAAAAGCTTACGCTGCCCTGGAACGCATGATTGACACGATTCGGGGTGAGGGTGGATTTGCCAGGATGGTGGATGATCGCATCTCGGATCCCTGGGGAATCGATTTCAAGGAAGATGTTATTGGGTGCATGGATGGGCGATTCAGTTACGTGACATGGATCGAACCTCCCGCTCGCGTCAACAGTTCAACAAATCTCATCGCGTTCAAACTGAACGACGCCGTAGCCGCTCAAAAGACGTTGAATCGCATCATGGACAAGTTCGACTTCTTCACCCGGGTAAGTAACCGCGGGACCAGTTACTATACAGCGGAGGTTCCCGACAATCGCAATCGTGAGCGTCCTGACTTCGTCCGCAAGCCAGTACCATGCCTGGCTGTTATCGGGAATTACCTGATGTTCACCGATAGCGACCGGTTTCTGAAACGCATCCTGGTCACGAAGGGCAACAACAGCAAAAGCCTTGCCAACCAACTAGACTACAAGTTAATTGCCAGTCGCATTCGGCAGCAAGCGGGTCAACAGGAACCAGCGATGATTTCATTCAGTCGCCCCGAAGAGGTACTCAAATCACTCTATGAACTGGCCACCAGTGACTCCACGCAAACTGCCCTGTCAGGCCAAGCCGAGAACAACCAGTTCTTCAAGGTCCTGGATCGAGCCCTGAAGGATAGCCCGTTACCTGACTTCGAGGTGATCGCCAAATACCTGTCTCCTCGAGGCGCCATGACCTTGAGTGACGAAACTGGCCTACACACCATTTCCTTCACGCTCAAACGCAACTGAACTACAGGACCGACTCCCCTCGGAAACCCCGTACTAACACACTGTTAAAGGGGGCTTGTGTCATGAACCCACGGCACTTCTTTACGCCTCACCGGTTGCATTTCGCACTAATGTAAGATAATTCTATGTGCATCGACCTGGCGAAATCCAGCTCGATCTCAGCCTCATTCCCTCCAGCCCTACCTCGAAGGAGCCTTCCAAATGGTCGATGCATCCACCCCCGAGGAAAAATCAACCACGGAAACAACGCACCGCATCCTGGTCGTGGACGATGACCTGGAAATTGGGCGCACCGTCCGCTATGCACTGGAAGCAAAGGGATACGAAGTCATCAACGCCACGGATGGAAACCAGGGGCTTGCCCTGGCAGAAACAGAAGACCCGGACCTGATCATCCTGGACATGATGATGCCCAAGCGTAGCGGCTTCCTGGTACTTGAAAAACTTCGCCGATCACGTCGTGTACCTACTCGCATCATCATGATCACGGCCAATGAAGGAAATCGTCACAAGGAATACGCCGAAACGCTCGGGGTCGACGATTACATTCGCAAACCATTTCAAATGGATCGACTGCTGGAAAGTGTCGAGCGACTACTGGCCTCCTGAACCGATCAAAACTACAGCTACTTCCTTTCTTTACAACACCTAAACCTGCCACGCAAAGCCCGGAAAGAGACAAGAGACCATGAGCGGCCGCCCACCTGCCCCGGAGCAACTACCGGAACCAGCAATTGAACTAACCGAGGGATGGCACTGCAGCCATCTTTACTACGAATTCGACCGTGGCGTACTGGCAAGCATGACGCCCGCTGACCTTACCCAGGGTCGCAACGAGATCATCGCGATTCTCGATCCGGATCGCGAAAGCCCTCAGCGACTGCAAGTGAGCATTGTCAGCGGCAACAAGGCGGATTTCAGCTTGATGATCATGGACCCTAATCCCTTGGTCATCGATCGTGTCCACCAGCAATTACAGGCATCCCGACTAGGGCCCGCGATCCGATCCACCTACAGTTTCATCTCGGTTTCTGAAGTATCCGAGTACGTCCCTACCCTGGAACAATACGGAGAACGCCTGGTCCAGGAAGGCGAGGAAGCTGGCAGCCCGGCCTACGAAGCAAAACTCAATGCCTATGCCAAACGCGAACCGATGATGCGTAAGCAACGTCTTACCCCTGACTTCCCGGAATGGCCCGCCACCTGTTTTTATCCCATGAACAAGAAACGCAAGGTGGGTGAAAACTGGTTCATGATGCCTTTTCCGGAGCGCAACCGCTTGATGGCTGAGCATGCTCGTAGTGGCATGGCCTTCGCCGGTAAAGTCAGCCAGTTAATCACGGTCGGGGTCGGGTTCGAGGACTGGGAATGGGGCGTCACTCTCTGGGCCCGCAACCCGGAATACCTCAAGGATATCGTCTACGGAATGCGGTTCGATGAAGCCAGCGCCCGCTATGCTGAATTCGGTCCCTTTTACACCAGCTACATCTGCAGCGCAGCCGAAATGCTGGATCACTGCCAACTGGGTACCACCACCTAAGCGAACGACACCCGACTACGGCTTCGGCTGCTTGGCATCAGGCTCGCCTTTCCCAGGATCCGCTTTCCCAGGGCTCGCTTTCCCAGGACTCACTGCCAGGTCAAGTTCCTTGACTTCCTTGAGCAGCGGAGAGTCCTTGGCCATCATGGTGGGCGGTTTTGGTTTACCAGCCGGCTTCTCGGGCTTTTCTGCAGCAGGCGGCATTTTCTTGGCAATGCGGGGCATCAAGACGAGCCGAACCGGGGTCCCCATGGGGGGAATATTCTCCGTGTTAGCCACAAACGTCAAGCTGGAATTTGCCTGGCTGCTCTCCACGGGCAAATCCAACATGGCCGACGGAAAGTTGGAGACACAAATAAAATCTCCGCCATCTCCATAGTAATGACGTTTTCCCGTGGTTTGATCCGTCCAGAACCCACTACCCCCGAAAACCCAGGGGTAGGGAAGGATCTTTTTACTACGAATACTGCGTACCCAATCCTGGGCCCGCATCACCTGTTTCTGTCCTTTTTTATCTTCCCATAAGACGGCAATGTCGATCACGGTTCCCGTGGCTGCTTCGTACTTCGGCTCAAACTTGACCGGATGCCCCACGCGCGAACCAACGGCCAGTAGTGCGGCATGAACAAAGCGTGCCTTGCTGTTCACCGCGATGATCGATTCATGTTCTTTTGTTTCCCTTGGACAGGCGAACATCTCCAGTTGCCCTTCCCGCAAACAGACGACTCCATCCAGCACCACCCATTTTTTCTTTGGCTGGATCCAGATATCCTGTTCCTTGGCCAGCCGCACCAGTCCACTGACCGGTTTCGCCACTGGCTTTTGCTTTGTCGCCTGGGCATTTCCCCCTGGCTGCTTCTCGCCAGGATTGTCTTTCGCATCAGCCGGCAGGAAACCCAACACCACCAGGCACAACAATGTCACGGAAAATAATAATTCTCTGTTCATAAACCAATCCTCTTGCTTCCCCGTTACTAAATTCAACTTGATCTTCTCAGCAGCACCACCTCCCTGCCATGGACGGCATTTCGATTTGCCGCTGAAAGTCATTTTCATTCTAACAGATCCCGGTCCGCTGACACCTGTCTATTCTCACGACCAGCCTGCGGGATTCTAGAGATCGGGGCTGTCGCCAACGGCTTGCCGGGCTGTTATCATGTGCCAAGTTGCCAGTGTGTCACGTGGAAATGCTGCCAATTCATTGCCCTGACTGCTGCGTCAACCAACCATTGGACCACGCGGCTGGCATTCATCACACTCGCCTGGAACTGGATGATTCGCAAGGAAGATCGCAGTAATGTCGGCCTCGATTGACTCTAATTCTTCACAGTCCGGTCCAGACTCAGCCTTGCGGCAGTGGGACGCCTGGGTCCAGCACCTCGAGTCTCGCGATTCCCCTTGCCCCCCCACGGACCTCTTTCAATGCGATAGCAGTCGGTTTTTGCATTGGGGGTTACCGGTGGAAATAGATCCTGCTGACCTGGAACAGTTCGACAGAACCGCCCCATCAGCGTCCGCCTCCCAGTCCTGGGCCACCCGGATTGACACCTGGATCGCTGCTGCATCGTCTGCTCCGCCAACGCCCGCTTTTGCTTATGACTCACTCGCCTGGTGCCACCAGCTACCATGGCTTGGCAGATTCCTTGCCGCCAGCGCATGGACCGACCTGCTCAAGACCCTTAGCGAGCTGGCAAACACGGCCCAGGACTTCCCTGCGATGGACGCCCCCCTGGCTTACACGCTACTGGCCGGCGAACTGGGATTGACGTTGCATTATCTTTTTCCGGAACTGGACTCATGTCGTTACCTTCAGAATTCCAGCTGCGACGCGCTCAACACATCGATCATTGACCTTGTCGATGGTGAAGGACTACCACACGCCAACGACATTGCCATTTCCCGTGCCTTGCTCGCATCCTGGACCCGTTGTGAACAACTGTCTCGATCGGCTGAAACATCCTGTTTTGATGATGATGCCCGTGCCCAGTTTGAATGGGCCGTACGTCACGCAGTCCTGTTAACTCGCAAGGATGGAAGCCAGCTTTTCACACCTGCCATCGCGGATACGTCCTGGCACCATTGTTGTGTCGCCGCACTGGAACAAGCGGGCGATGAGGTTGATTGGTACCTTGCTTCCCACTCGATCCTCAAACCTTCGCAACGAACGGCTTATCACCAGAACTTTGCTGACGTCAATCCTGCCAACTTACCGCCACTGGCTATTCACTCCGAGTGGTCGGAGCTAACGATCATGCGTACCGGCCGGGACCGACCTCAACAGCAACTGGCCCTGCGTTACGATCAACCCACCATGAACATGGAACTAATACACCGAGGACAGTCCCTCCTGCATGGCGACTGGACTACCGAGATTTCCGTGGATGGTCAGAAACTGGGCCCGGGGCATGAATGGGATGTTACCTGCTGGTTTTCCGACAGGGATGCCGACTACCTGGAAGTGCAAATTGATTTAGACCAGGACTGGAAACTCCAACGCCAGATACTGCTGGCTCACAAGGACAAATTCCTCTACGTGGCCGATGCAATGCTCGGTTCCACTCCGTCCCTGATCGAATATACATCGCGACTCCCGCTGCCTTCCCAGGCTCATTTCCAGGCTGCTGACAAGACCCATGAAGGAATATTGCACACTGGCCGTCATGGCACGCTGGTGTTGCCACTGGCCTGCCCGGAATGGCGAACTGAAGAGAGTTCCGGGCAACTGAGGGAAAACCTGGATACCCTCGAGTATCGATGCCAGGTCACTGCTCGCAACCTGTATGCACCGCTCTTCTTCGACCTGTCTCGTGCGGGTGTGACCAAGCCCTTCACCTGGCGACGGCTCACCGTCGCAGAGTCACTCGCAATCCAATCACCTGAGGTCGCCACCGGATACCGCGTACAGATCGGATCCCGCCAGTGGTTAACTTATCGATCGCTGGATCCTCCGGCTAACCGCACGATCCTGGGGCAAAACTTGTCCAACGAATTCGTCTTCGGCCGCTTTGACCGCAAGGGCGAGGTCCAGGAGCTGATTGGCGTCGAATAATACACAACGGAGCATTGCTAATGACGGACCTTCATAAACAACTGGCCAGCAATATCGACTCCATCCAGGCGAGGATCACTGCAGCAGCGCTGCGCAGCGGCCGCGATCCACAGGACATTTCCCTGGTCGCCGTTTGCAAGTATGTTACCAGCAGCCTGACAGCCGCCCTGGTTCAAGCCGGCTGCCTGGCCGTCGGTGAGAATCGTCCCCAGCAATTATGGGACAAGCGGCAAGCGTTAGCCACGATGCCCGTGCAATGGCACATGATTGGACACCTCCAGCGCAACAAGGTGAAACGCACGATTGAATCCCTGGCCCTGCTGCATTCGGGTGACAGCCTGCGTCTGCTTGCTACCGTCAACGATGCGGCAGCAGCAGCGTCCCTCCGTCTGCCTGTCCTGCTTCAGGTCAACATTTCCCAGGAAGCGAACAAGCATGGGTTCGCATCCGAAGAGATGGCCATGGCCCTGCCAGAAATCGCTGCCATGGAACACCTGGACGTCCGCGGCCTCATGACGATGGCCACACTCGGTGGCGGTAACGATCAGGCACAACGCGATTTCGCAAAACTCCGAGAATTACGGGACTCCCTGCAGACCGAGTGCCCCGAGTCGATTTCACTGGCCGAATTATCCATGGGGATGAGTGGCGATTTCGAGGTCGCCATCGAGGAAGGTGCCACCTTGGTTCGTGTCGGGTCTGCGTTATTCGAAGGCATCTCCCGGGATTAAGCTGGCCCATCATCCACGGGGAGTCCTCCTGCCCGAGTGTGCTATAGTCCTAGCAACGATGTTGCTCGTAAAACTTGCGAGCCGCTTCAAAGCGTACCCAGCAATCGGGTCCGGGCGCCATTTCAAACAAGAAAGGCCCCTGGTACTCCTGCAACTGTCCGAACTGGGCCGCCCAATCGATCTCGCCTGGCACCAGATCCTGCAGCACCACGGCCTCCTTGACCTGTTTCAAGTGGACCATCGATAAATCGCTGATCTGCAACTGTCCCAATGCCTGCAGTGAATCCCCTGCTTCTTCCGAGAGACGAAAATTTGCTGGATCGAAACAGATTTTCAGTTTTTCGCGAAGCGAGCCCAATTCCTCCCAGGTTCGTTGAACCACCCGGAACAGGT
>MPLU02240517.1_pt1 | contig 13077 bp, 7 predicted proteins | sample 1617381 | NCBI WGS metagenome assembly MPLU02 (sample SAMN05944801, study PRJNA350692) | marine metagenome | biome: marine; feature: ODZ; material: water; isolation source: 90 m water sample filtered on 0.2 um supor filter | place: Pacific Ocean | collected 2012-04-08 | depth 90m m | reverse complement strand
GTTCCCGCGTTAGCTGCTGGTAAAACTAATTTAGTTGTTGCAAAGGCCCCTTTTACACCTCCTACTAATTTAGTTGAATCTGCTACAACAGCCCCATTAGAAACTTTATATGTAGTTTCTTCTGAGACTATTGGTGCAAAAAATTTACCTTCTTTTTTTTGAAAAGGAAAGTTTATTATACTCATTATGTTTCTCTTTGTTGTTCTATTGTAATAGTAACTGTTCCTAATCCTGTAATTCGGCCGGTATTAGGATAATCTAAAGTTATAGTTCCTGTTCTAGTAATAGGATCAGGGGGATTTCCAATAGGATAATCTGTAACATTTATAAAAAATGGTGTTTCAGCCGGTAAATTAGCAATAGGTGTACTAGCGGCAACATTTGCTGCTGTAGTACCAATCTTTATCCATGAGTTATTAGCTGTTACATTTAACATCACATTGGGCTCAGTCGTCCAAAACCCCGAGGTGGCTGTTGAATATGATGGATTATTTTGCCAAGCAAAATCAGGTGGCTTATTAGCCGCTACAACACCCATAGTTGCAGCCACTATAGGACTAGTATTTATAGTTCCTGTAGCCGTTTGATTAGTGGTAAATACATCTAATAATACAGATATATCGGCTCCTGCCCCATCAGGATTAACATTTTTTGTTATAGTATTAGTAGGTGTAAAAGTTACATTATCTAAACTACTATTAGTTATAGTTTGTGTAGTACTTATTGCGCTTAAAGGCCAGTCCACTGTAACTGTTCTACCTGAAGTACCATCGAATGGTCCCCAAAAATAACCTTGGTTTAATCCAGGGGATTCTGTAGGTAAATTAAGCACCGCCCCTGTGGTTCCGGCTCCAGTTAGCCCTGCCCATCCTAATATAGGTTTTAGAGTTGCTGCTCCTGTTAAATCAATTTCACCAGATGTTGCCACTGTAGGTACAGTTACATCCATACTATAATCTACTAAATTTTGATTACCACTATTTCTAGCAGCTGTTGGAGTTTGTGGATTAGTAGCTGCGGGCATATTTGAAATATCAACTGTTATAGTACTTGATGATATAGGATTAACAGGATCTGGAATATAATAATCTGCTCCAGGTGTTAATACCCACGTTAAAGTTGAAGTCCCTGCTGTGCTTCTAGAAATTGAAGCTGGTGCTAAATCTGTATTACTTACCGCATCATCAATATTAACAATTAATAATGCTACACTATAGGCAAATGATGCACCAACACCACTTATTGCAACTGTTTTAGTGCTATTAGCTGTGCCTGAATTGGCTGTTATAACAAATACTAAATTACCATTAGTTATAGATGCTGGACTAATAACACTAACCCCCGTTGGAGGTGTTAATATTATGTCATTAGTTGCTGTAAATTGATAATCAGAACTAATAGGACTAAAAGTAGCAATCCATTGAATTACTTGATTTGGTTTAGCACAAATTGAACTTTCCCCGCTTACTACACTATTTGGTCCACTTCCAGAAAACTTTAAAGTAGTACTATAAGAAGTAGCAGCAGTAGGTACTGTACCTAGCGCACTTATATCTGTTTCTATATATTCTATTTCCCAACCAGCGGTTCCTTCATATTGTATGTTATTGAATGTTTTTATTGTAGAAGGATCATCATTGAATATTGGTACAATATAAGATTCTTGAGAACTTCCGCCATAAAAACTATTCCTTGTTACATTAGGAGAGTTATGTTGCCATAAATTTCCTGTATTAAAAGAATAAAAAGTATTATTAAGACTTATAGCTTTTTCTGGATTATAGGATTTAAATGTGCTCCATGCCCCTAAAGACTCATCAAAAGATAATGTTAAATAATTATCGGTAGCGGTTGCTACATTCGTATCATCATTACTATCATAACATTCACCAATTAATGTAACAGTATATTGGCTATGATATTCATCATATGAACCAACTACTGAAGATGCTGTTTTTAAAGCATCCCTAAAAAAGTCTGACATGCCATTCTGCGAAATCTCTGTTATTTGATTCCCAGCTAACCTTAATATAACTCCATTATTTTTATCTGTAAAATATTGAGCAACACCATAAGAAGAAAATGATTCTGGATTTAAAGATATTCCATATTCACCATTAATTGGTGCTATGGTCCCTAAAAATTGTGTATTACTAGTTACAGGAATATTCCCGCCTTCAGCTGAATAAATAAAGTCTTTGTTTATTGGTGAAAAAGAAACTTTATCTTCTTGAAAAATATTTATAGCGGTATCATTAGCATGTAATTTTTGTATTGATCCATTCCTTGGATCTAACGATACTGTTAATCCCCCCTCAGATTCATTAAACTGATTTATATAATTAATACCAGTTCTAGAGTTAAATAAACCACTAGAATGTATTAAGGTATTAAATCTTAATTCCTCTGCAAAATTTTCTTGTACTACATAAGCTCTAACTCCATAATCAAAAGCTGTTTCATTATAACCTGCTCTTAATCTATTTATTTCTATATGTGTACCTACATATGCTCCTGCTGCTGGGTTTATTGTTAATAAATAACAGTTAAAAAAGTCAATATTTATAGCAGTTGTAGTTAAATCATCAATTAGACCACTTGTTGGTGTTTCATAAAATATATCCAAATCTGTTTCTACAGGAGTAGTTTCATAAACACATAAACCGCTTGTTACTGCTCCAGTGGATACTAACGCAGTTCCTGCTGGATTTGCAATAGATTGTACTATTGTAGAGTTTGAACCTGTTTGATTGGTAGCATTTAAATATTTAGGGAAAACAGACACATCACAAGGAGATATAGAATTTCCTGTACTTGGAGGGATGACCGCTGTTTGATCTCTTGGTATTTTATTTATACTATCACCTAATCTCGCTACTGTATTTTGAGTTGTTACAATAGAGATCCAATTATAATATTCTTGTTCTCTTTGTTTTATAACCACCCTATAAGAATAAGCCCAATCTAAAGCTTTTAAAGCATCTATTTGAGTTTGAGAAAATGCAATTCTTAAAGCATTAAATGCATCAGTAGAATTAGCATCCCCAGCCTCTGGGTCTATATAAATAGAATCTCCTCCTGAATTAGATAATATAACAGGAGTTTGTCTTCCAAATTTATCTGCTAGTACAATACCTATTTGATAAGTTCTCCTTGATTTAACTGATAAATAAGGTATTCTAGCATTTCTTGCAGCGGCTTCTCCGGTATTACTTACATTAAAACTTATATCTGGAACATTATAATTTTGTAAAAAATTACCATATACTATTCTCCCACCTGCTAATTCTTGGGTTTTAGCAACTCTAGGAACTGCATCATATACTCTTGTTAATTGATCAGGCGGTAATGTTTTAAAAGGATCTTGTGATTCATAAAAGAAGTTAACTAAAGTAGCTGTAGTGGTAACAGGCTTGCTTTCAACTACATATAAAGTTGTAGAACCTGTTTCTTTATAAATTAATTCAGCTTCCACAATTCCATATCCTGTTGGAGTGGGTACTTGTAATTGAACAGCTTTTATAGCATTTATGAAAGTTTCAATTTCTCCAAAGTCTCCTGTATTTGTGCTGATAGTATCAACATTGTTTAATCTAGAAAACATTGTAGTAGTAAATGGCGCTAATAAACTATACTCTCCATCTTCAAATTTCCATCTATATGAAAATCTAATCATTTTGTTTTCTAAAAAGTTAGATGTAATAGATTGTCCCTGTTCATCTGTTGTGCCAATACTTAATACTGTAGGTGAATCATAAGGTGCAAACTTAGCTACAGAAGCAACATCATCTAATGATGTTAAATTTGTATAATAAGCTGCATCATTTCTAGCTTTTTCAACATTAATTTTTCTTGGACAATTTCTATTATCAGTCCAAAACAATAAATTATCTACTAAATTTATACCATTAACCAGAAAATCCTGATGGAAGTTTAAATCACTTCTAGTAATTAATGTCCTTAATTGATTATTTACTTGACTGAATTCATAAATAGCATGAGTTCCGGTATTAGTTTTATTAACGCTATCATTAGTAGTTGTAAAAAAATATATTCTTTCTGTAAAATTGTCTCTAAATACCCCTATACATTTAGCATTAGCTGTATTTATATCTCCAATTAATTCAGTGCCAAGAATGTTTTCTACAGCACCCATATCAGCGCTTTCAGATTTGCCTATATTAACATTTAGTGCTTCTCGGTATTGGCCCGGAGGTACTAGTCTATCATCTAAGTCACGGTTCATACCACCGCCATTAAATGTTCTTTTAATTACTGGCATAAAATTCTATTAATGTTTAATCCATTTTGATTTTCCTCTAAATACTTGTGATATTTCTGGAAGTTTCATATTAGATAATCTTATTTTAGCATTTCTCATTTTAGCATATGCTTCTTTTTTATATAATGGAGCAATTTGTGCTGCTGAGGGACGTAATTTTGTTAAATTATAAAGCATAAAAGCCATTACAGCATCTTCTGCTAGTTTAGGCACAAACACATTAGAGAAATCTCCATTTTCACCTAACCCATCTGAAATATATCTTAAAGTGATAATATCATCTGCTTTAAATCCTGAACTAAAATAAACTTGTCCTGCATTTAAATCTAAAACAAAAGTTCCATTCATATTAGCAAATTCAGGGATACTGCCATATCTTTGACCCCACCAACCCATTACACTTTCTGGTCCATAAATACTATTATAATAACCAATATAATAACTTGCTAATTCATCAACTGTTAAAAGTGAAATTGCTTTTTTATATCTTTCTAAAGTTACAGATTCTTCTGCCCAAAGGACTTCTCCTGTTTGATCATATAAATATTTGTAATCATCGTCTTGCGCAATGCCTCTAGTTGCTTTAGTAGCTTGAGAAGGTAAGATTGGTCTCATATTACCAAATTTATCTACATAAGAAAAACTTACATAATTTACAAAATCTGATGGTAAAGACATTTGTAATGTTGTACTTAACTGCATTTCGATGGTTTTGTTGGAATAAAATACATCGTAACTAAATTCCTGTACAGCCCTTTGCGCCCAAAAAGCTACTTCATATCGTGGAACTTTAGTTAAAGCTTTACCATCACCAATATAAGAAATCATAAAATTATTAATAATATCATTTATATTAGTTCTTCTGTATGAACCTGATATTTCTGTCCCATTTCCCCCATCTAAAGCGGAATAATTATCTACGTCTAAAGGTCTTCTTGATATTGCCATTATTGTTCAGTTGTTGAAAGTTCTTGTTCTTTTGCCATTGCAAATTGAGATACATCTGCTTGTTTTATAACCACTCCCGCATAACTTAATATTCTTACTATTAATTCAGATTGTTCTGAAGCATCTAAATGAAAGTTATAAGATTTAGCTGGTGTTGTATAACTATCCGTAGCAGGATCAAATTGACTAGGATCATAAATAGGTTCATTAGGAACACCGCTTGCTATTTGAGAAGGAGTTGGCATTATATATCCCCATTTTGGCTGTTCTGGTTTAAATAAATAATCAACAGTTACTCCTGTAGTTATAGAGCTTGGATATACTTTAATCCCAGTTGAAGTTAAAGTGTATACAGGTTGTGTGGCTACTGGATAAGTTAAAGGGGATAAATTTATATATTTAATCTCTTCATTAGAAGCATTGTCAGCAACAATATCATTTACATTTACTACACCTAATTTATAAAAATCTGTAGGATAAGTAAATTCATTACCATTTTTAGTTAATGAAGTATTTTTATAAAATGCAGCAATTTTTTGAGATGATGTTAATGTAGGATTTGAAAAATCACTTTCTACATTACTACCACCTGTCTGCATTTCATAAGCCATTTGTTTCATAAAATAACCAGCAAATATTGCCTCTTGAGCTTGGGTAGCTAAGCTATTAAACTCCTCAGGTGTTATATAGCCCCTATTGTCTTTGTTAGTGATAACAAGAACAGCATTATATACAGTATTTATATTTACCATTTATTTATTTTTAGTATTAATTAGGTAATATAGGGCAATTTCTCGCCCTATATTGATTTTATTAAGATAATTTTTTAGCAATAGATTTCATTAAATCTAAGCCTTCATCAGTCTTAAAGTATTGTGCTAATGCAGCATATGGGTGTTGATCAAATGGTATAGTCATAATTTTTTTACCATTAGCAAATTTAAACACACTATTGTCGTCTGTAAGTTTAATTATATTTGCTTCAACAGCTCTATTAGCTAAGTTTCTTAATTGAAGATCATCATCTTGACTTAATTCGATAAACAATTTAGGATTTCCTTTAGCAAAATTATAAGCATCTCTTTTTAATTCTTTAGATGATAATTGCCCAACACTACTTCCTAACTCAGTACGCATTATAGCTTCTAAGTGACTAATATCTAATTCTTGCACCAAATTTAAAGCTTTTAATTCATACTCAATCCAATCAATTTCATCTTTAGCTTCTTTAGCTGTATCTACTTCTTCCCATAAATTACCATTTCCTAAAGGATGATATATAGACATTAACTTTTGTAGATTTTGTTTATTTCTTGGAACAAATAAAACACCATCTTCAAACATTACATGTTCTAATAAAGCTGGCCCTTTTTGTTCGTCTATAAAAAGACTTGGATGATTAGATGTTAATCTTAATTCTCTAGTTGCACCTGTTTCTTCGTCAAACCATAATAATGGTTTTCTAGGTGTATTCCTTGTTTGGATAGACCAAGTGATAGGAGCCCTACCATTTGTTAATATATAAGTTCTATCTTTAATTTCCCAACCTTTTTCTCTAGGTGAAACGTTTGGGGTTTTCTTTGTTTTTGTTGTCATAATAAAATAATATAAAATAAGAACACTAGGCCCCGAAGGGCCTGTATCCTATGTTAGTAAAAACTACGCGTCTTTGAATAATACAAAATTATTAGCCGCTTGTGTAATAAGACATCTTTCACTTAAGTAATTGATTCTCATTTCATCAACGTCAGTTGTAACAGCTCCACCTACAGATCCAGTGATCCAAGATTTATTTTTTCTGTTATCAACTTCGGAAGCTCTGTATCGAACGTGTAAGAAAGGTCTTTTAATATTTTGACCTAGTTGTTGATCGTATACAGTTGAAGTACCTGCAGGAATTAAAACTCCTTCAACGTCTCCAAAACCACCTCTTGTTGACCAATCATTAAGATATTTCCAGTCAGTTTTATAGAAGTCATAAGAACCTCTTCTGTAACCAGTAAATCCTAAATTAAGTGCCATATCCTCGCTGTTATTAAATACTCCAAAAGAAGTACCACCAGCGTAAGCTCCATTTTGTTGAGCTAGGATATCATCAATTTCTAAAGAAAGGTTTCTATTTAAGAAAAGCATATTTTCTTCGATAGCTCCTTGCTTATCTAATTGTTTAAGTACAGCGTCAAAGTCAGTAAGCGCACCACCACCAGCAGCTTGTGCTCCAAATCCAGAATATACATTTCCTCTTGCTTCTAAAGATGCGAAGAAACCTTCAGTACCTTTAGCAGTTTGAGTTGATCCATATCCTAAAACAGCACCAGTACCGTTTTGTAAAACACCTTCAACCATAGACATTTCTAAATAGTCTTCCCAACGAAGTCTATTTTCATGTTCTGATTTCATATACCATAAATATCCATTAGCTCCATTTTCAGAAGTAACTTCAATCCAACCAATCTGAGCAGTGTCAGATCCATTGATAGAATAATTTTCTTTTAAGATAATTGGTGAATTAGAGAAAGTAGCATAACTAGGATCAAGTTTGCCAGTGAAGTTTGAAGTTCCTTTTGCAAATTCAGATCCGTAAGCTATTACTGTAAATTTATCGCCAGCTGCAACTGCAGGTGTTCCTGTATAACTTTTTATAGAAAAGTGTTGTGCTGATACGAATGTTACTATACCTTTAACCACAGCCGCTCCTGCTGCACCAATATTACCAGTAGCTGCTTCTTTTTGGATCATAACTGTTTGACCAAGTCTGAAGTTAACTTCGGTAGTTGCTTGTGTAGTTGAACCTAAGCTTGAAGGTTGGTTAGCTGGATTAACATAATAGTGCTGAGTTACACCTCCTGCTGTACTTGCGTTAGCAGTAGAAGCTGTTGTAGCAGCATTATTAGCTACGTGTAGACATTGTGTATATCTAGTATGTAATCTTCCTTGTTCAGTCCAAATTATTTGGTCAGACGCAGAAGGCATTTCTGCTGATACCATACGAAGAAAAGCGCCGATAGTTCTGTTTCCATATCGTTCTACTTCTTTTTCATATACATCAGGCAAGAATTGTTGTCCCCATTGTGCAAAATTTGTATCTGTGAAATTTATATAATTCCCAGCATACATATTTTTAGTTTGGGTTGGTTGTAAAGGGGCCGGAACCCCAGCTGTAAAAGCCATGTTGTTTTGATTTTAAGTTGTTATTATTTCCATTTAATTCGCAACTTACTAGGATCATTATCATTAGCTGAAATAGCACGCACTCCAGAAGTGTTATTCTTCGGCATGGAAGAATTATCTATTCTAGGGTCCATCTTTATATTTTTAGCATTTTTAGCGCTCTCTCTAATAGCATCGGCACGGCCTTGCTCATAAAAGTGACTAGCTAATTTATCTGCATTTTGTGCAGCAAATAAAGATTTATGATAATAAGCAGTATCTTTTATAACACCTTTATTATCTAAATGAGTACCTATCCAATTATTGATAGAAGATTGAAATTCTTTAACTTTTTGAGGATTTTCAACTTTATAACGGTATTTGTTTTCTCCGACCTTAAAATCAAAACCTTTGAAATTATCGTTAAAAACTTTATCTGTTTCCTTTCTAAAATTGTTTGCTTTTTCCTCAGCTCCTTGTTGTTGCTGTTTGTAATTATCATAAAACTCTATTGCTTCATTTTGTTCAGGTGTTAAAGTATCTTGCCTTCTTAACTTAAGATCTGCATAATACTTTTCCTTACTAGAATTGAAATAATTTTGAGCATTAAATAATTCCTCTTTAAAAGCTAATTTCTTAGCTTTTATGTCTTGCGGATCATCCGCTTCCCCATCATATGAAAAATTTTTATTAAATAAAAAATCAATATCTTCTCCATCTAAATGAGGTTTTGTTTTTGAGTAATATTCTCTTAATAAACTAATATTATCTATTTTAGATACATCTCGATTAAGATTTACGTAATCTTCAATAGTTCCGCCTGTGTCTTCTAAAAACTTAACTAGTTTATCAACATTCTCTGGAAGATTTTTAGGATCTTCCTTAATTTCTTCTTTTTGTAAAACAGGAGATTCTTTTTTAGTTTTCTCTTCTTTTACATCTTGTTTAGTATTCTCTTCTGTTATTAATTCAAGTGGTGAATCTGGAATACTAGTTTCAGTATTAGTTTTAGTTTCTTTATCTAATACTTCCTCCGTTTTTTCAACGGTTTTTTCTTCTTTTTTACTATCTTGCTCCCGTAGGCTTTTGTCCACCTTCGGGCTATCTCCGGATAATTCATCCACAGGAATTTTCTTTGTTTCTTGCTCCTGAATGGCATCTTGTTTATTTTTTGTTTCTTTTTGGGCTTTAGGCTCTGCCTTAACTTTAGGTTCTTTTTTAACCTCTGTAGGTGGTTTATCTAAATTTATCTTATAAACCCCGTCATCTTGTAATCCAAAATTCTTATCTACTTCACCGCTTTTTACAGCTTCTTCTAATACAGCTGCTTCTTTGGATTGGGTAGGTTCGTTAACTTCTGGAACTTCTTTAACTTGTGTTTCTTGTTCTTCCATAATATAATATAATAATTAATTGTTTTTATCTAGGTTCAAACCTTGATAGATCAATACCGCCTAAAACATCATTACCTTTTGATTCAAAAGATTTTTTTGGTTTACCAGTATCTGGTGGACCAGCAATACTACTTACTGATGCCTTTACATTTGCAACTTCTTTTTGGGTTTCTGATTGTTTTTCAACCAATTCTTTTTGAGCTTGCAATTCTAGTTGTTTTAATTGCACATTTAAATCATATTCAAATTGCATTAATTCCCTTTTTGATCGGGCTTCAACTTCTAGTTTTTTAATTTCAAATTCTATATCTGCTTGACGATATTGAATTTTAGATTCTGTTTTAACTTGCTCTGCTTGAGCTTTAGCATTTTCAACTTGAATTTGGGCTTGTCCTTGTGCCTCTGCTTGTGCAGCACTTGCGGCTTGAGCTTGTTGTTGATCAGCTTGTTGTTTTTTAATTCTTCTAAATTTTAGCAACTGATTTGCTAATTGTATATTTTTTATTTCTCTTACATCAATTGCATCTTCTAAAAATATATTTTCTTTTGATAAAGCCATTTGTATATTAGCTTCAAGAAGTGTTTTTTCTTGTTCATCAGGAGCTAATTCTAAAAATATTCCAAAATCATGAAGATGTAAATCTTTCATTTCTTCTAAAGATCCTACCGAAAATGGTCCTAATGCTCCTATAAAAGCTTCTTTGGTAGGGTGATATTCTAAGGCATCTTTAAATCTTAATGCAATACATTGTGCTAATCTAGTAGTAATATTCATACTACTATCTAGTATATGTCTTGTGGCTACATTACTATTCGCAGCAGCTAATTTTTGAACACCTACTAATGAATTAGGGTCTGGGTCAGAGCCATCTCTAGCTTCATTCAAACCAGTTATATCTCTAATCATTTGTATATATTGATTATAAGCAGTAACTAAAATTTGAATTTGATTACCACCCCCACCAGGCAATTCTGTAATAGGAATTTTTCCTAAATTTTGATCACCTTCTGTAGTTAATGATCTACCAATAATAGACCCCGTTTGGAAATACATATTAAGCGCTTCCTGAGGATTATAATTTGTGCCATTACCTAAATCAATTTCGGCTAGACCATCGGCATCTAAATATACACCAGATGGTGTCATTTTTTGAATAGCTTGTTGCATTTTTAAATGCGTTAATTGGATTAAATCCGCATAAGGCATCATTTTAGCAACTAATGAATTAATAGCACCTCTATATATTCTAGGTGCACTTACCACATAATTCATTAATACTAAATTAGTATTAGAATTTGGCCTTACTATATTAGATGCTTTTTCCCATTGAAGCAGTGTATTAGTTCCTAATATTAATACTCCTTCATAAACTGTTTCAACAGCTTCTGCTACTTTTTCAAATCTATTTCTTTTGTCTTTAGGCGGATCAAAAGAATCATCTTTTTGTATTGCCTTACTAGCACCTGTAGATGTTTCTTTTATTTTATAAACATTATTTTCCCAAGTTTTCCAATTAAAATATAATACAGAAACTATATTATTATCGTTATTCCATGAAGCATTGGTATAATCATTATAAGATGTCCAATCATAACTTTGTTTAGCTAATTCTTGAAATTCCTCATTAGTTACCCCAGGAAATTGTTTTTTTAGTTCATTAAGTTTAACTCTTTTAACTTCCCCAAAATAATAACAATCACTGAAATTAGGATCTTCGGTATAAGACCATATAAGATTAGCAGGATCTACATAATCAAGTTTTATGCCATCCGTATTATTAAAAGTACATTTTCCAGCCCCTACACCAATAACAGCTAAATCATAATCTATACGTTTTTTTATTTCATCATATTTATTAGATAGCATTACATTATTTATACCTTCTTCTTCTGCAATTTCAATACCTTGTTTATAATTTAAATTCATATACAATTGAAATTCTTCTGAATTTAAAGGCAGTTCATCTTTAGGAACTGCTCTAGGAGCTGATCCTAATTCTCCCTCCATTACATCTAATAAGGCTTGACTAGCTATATCATCTTCAATTCCCTTAACAAATTTAGTTTTTCTATCTGTAGCAATAGGATCTTGTCCTACAGCTTTAATAGAAAATAATCTATCTTGCATACCGTTAACAACAATATCCACAAACTTAGGAATAATTGGAACTGGTTTCCAGTCTAAATTTAAATAGGATAAATCTCCATTAACTGAAAATTCATCTTTATATTTTCCAATAGCCTGTTCGCCTCTTGCATATAATCTAAGATTATGGTATTCATTAGCAGATTGATAAAACCTTCCGATATTACCATCTCTGTTAAACCAATCTTGTTCAATAGCTTTAGCTACTCTAAACCCATAATCTAAAGACTGCTTTTCAGCATCTGAAACCGCTTGGCTTGGAAATTGACTATATTGCCCTGTTGTTTGTGTCATATTTATTTTATTAACTGACTTCTTGATCCTTTATTATTATAGTGTGAAAACATAAAATCAAGTTTTTTTACTGTTCTTTCTATATTTGGTCTATACATATGTTTTCTACACGCCATTAATGCTAGACCGCTACTAATTGACGCATCGTGAGCTGTTCTACGATTTATATCAAATCTAGCCCAATCTTCTAGTGTTCTTTGAAAAAACATGTTTCCATGATTTTCCCTTATTTTACCCACATATTCCTCTATGTAAGATTCTATCGCTGCTGCATGAGCTTGTTTTATATCTTCTGAAGTATTAGGTATACCCCCTAACTCTAACTCGGTTTTTGACAATTTTGATCTTAATTTGTCAGGACGATTCATTGAAAATCCTCTATAACCTCTTCTTTTAAAATGATATAATAATCTTGGTTTATTATTTTCTGCTAATAATGGCATCCCATAAAATACACAAGCCATCAGCACATCTTCAAAAAATATTTCTGCAGTTTGTGGTCTAGAAATATATTCTAAAAAGAATTTAGTACTAGGCACTTCAGGATCCATTGAAAATGTTGTTAATCCATGTAAAGCCCCTTTAGAACCTCCACCCCCAACTGTTCCGGAAATATCATAAGGATCACATCCAAAAGCTCCTAATCCATCATTAGCTGGATAGCTAATACCATTTTTATTTATTATATTATTTTGTAAATTATTTGGCGGTATCCAAGAAAGCAAAAATCTTCCTTTAAGATTTGGTTGCCAAATTACTTTACTATCTTTTATTCCATTTCTCCATCCAAAATTTCCTTTAACTATATGACCTTTTTTAGTCATTTCTTCATTAAAATCAATTTGTTCGTAAATCTTAGTTAG
>MPLU02142005.1_pt1 | contig 13086 bp, 8 predicted proteins | sample 1617381 | NCBI WGS metagenome assembly MPLU02 (sample SAMN05944801, study PRJNA350692) | marine metagenome | biome: marine; feature: ODZ; material: water; isolation source: 90 m water sample filtered on 0.2 um supor filter | place: Pacific Ocean | collected 2012-04-08 | depth 90m m | reverse complement strand
TTCTGAAGCGAAAGCAGATCCACCTTGGGCTCCGTAAGTTCCAAGAAATGGCACATCAAATGGGGAAATTAAATGAATGGCGTCTTCCATGTCCAGCTTTACGCCGACCGTGGAATCATAAGTACGTCTTGTACCTGTTTGTGTTGCCACTTTTTATTTCTCCTTTTGTAACTATGTTACATTAATTGGTTTGGGTTTGTAGTCGTATTCGTTAAACTTCTCACCCATCTTAACAGGCTCTAGTTTTTTATCAAGATAGGGTACTCCCCTATCATCTTTTCTAGTGCCTGCCTCCCAGGAATTGTTTGGTCTCCTAGGAGCTATATTGTTTTTTATTGACGGCGTTGCCGAAGGTGCAATATTCAATACCACATCATCAACTACCATAGTACACTCAGTACAAAAATTCCGGTTATGGTTTTGTATACTGTTACAATATTGGCAAGTTCTATCTTCTGACAAATTAGCTCTCCCGATTAACTTGTTCATCAAATAAAGCTTCAAGGGCTTCACCCATTGCATAATCGTGGGCTTTGCCTCCTTCTTTGCTTTCAGTATAAACTTCCCTAGCCATTTTTCTTGTATCAGGTGTTACCTGGGGTTGACCCGTAGTAGTGTTAGTTGCCGCACCAGCGATAGTCTCCATATCACTTAGGGCTTCCGGTTGTTGTACCGAAGGCTCGGGCCTCACACTATCTAATGCACTTTGATACGCCTCAACGGACTCAAATCCAGCCGCTTCTGCAGCCTGTTGAACAAACTTTTCTTGTTGTTGGTTCTTGATTTCAGCCTTTACTATGAGGGTTTCTAGGGTAATATCTGTAGGATCAACATCTTTTAAGTCATCCGCAGATAGATTTAGTCCACTGTATTTTTCGGGTAGATTAGCCTGAAGCTCTTTTATTTTGGCTTCTTTGGCAAAAGGAGCAAGTGCTTCTACCTGTGCTTGTAGCTCCCCAGCTTTTTCGGCTTTTTCTCTTAGTGCCGAACCACTAAACTCGGACTCTAATTTGTCCACAGCTTCTATATTTCCATCTTTGATTTCCTTAATAAGTTCCTCAAATTTACTCATTTTTTCCTCCTATTACGCCTACTGATTGGAGTATCCAGTAGGGATTCGCTTCGCCAGATTTAGGTTCTGGGTTACCTTTTTCATCTAGTAGCCACCTCTCTTAGTATCACCCAAGCCGGATAAACCGCCTTTTTGGGTGAGCCTAGAGGAGCTACCCGATTGAAACTCTGATAATGCGGTATCGAAAATCTGTTTTCGTTGTGCCGCTACATTCCCATCATCGTGGAACATATAATCTGTCAATTCTTCATCACTCAATGGGTTCAGTTTATGGATGTTAGCCAGCTTTGTCAAGGACTCCTTTTCCATAGCCGCTTCGGTAAAACCCTCTCTGGCTAATTTTTGTGTTACCCCTTAGCCCTCTAATCTTTCAGCTTGGGTCTTAGTAATATTTAAACCAAATTTTGAAGCTGAAGCACCTATCTGTGCTGAGGCTACTTGGTCCTCAATTAGTTGTATACCTAAATCAGGGTCTAAGAAGTAAGCTAATAAATCTGATTCCCCTATTTCAGTACCATAAAAACTTCTAAATTGAGTAGCTACCTCATCTATGTTATCCACAACTGAGGCATAACCTCTATCTAATCTGGCTGCAAATTCTGTAGCTGATACATCACCACCTACTAATTCTGCTATTTTACCTTGAAAGTCGGATTCACCTATACCACCACTGGCGAATACATCAGTTACACCATAACTATTAAGTAAGCTAAATATTGTAGTTTCATATTCAATATACTCAGCCTCTGACATGGGTTTTAGTTGTTTAGTCTGTCTTTGAAGTAATCCCCCAAATCTCTCTTGATAAGCTGGGGATTGTCTAACTTCATCTAATAATTCTTGGGTATCTGTAATACCATTTACTACCACATTATCAAGTAATGTGTTAATAAAATCCGTACCAAAATTTTCCATCCAAGGGTTATTATCTATTATGTTTTTAATCCAATCTGTATCTGCTAATGCCATTATACCTCAAATCCTAATGCTTTACCTAGTGAGTTTACACTACTGGTTAATTCATCTTTTGCTCTTGTAGTATTTAAAAACCTACTATCTTCTCTTATTGCTTTATCCAAATCTTTTCCTTGTAATTCTTCACTTAGTATTCTAGTAACCAAACTATCTTCATTGGATACATTTTCAATCTCTAATGCACCTTTAACTATACCTTTAGCTCCTGAAGAATATTGATTATAAGTTAATAAAGGATCTTTATTAACATAAGTAATACCTGAAGCCTCTTGTATTTCACCTAAAATTGTATTCCAATCTTTTTCTTTTGTAGTTAATTGTTTAGCTAATTCTCTATATTGGCCTTCATCAACACTCACATGGCTACCTTGATAAGTATTATGGGCATTAAGTATTCTTGAATACCATCCATCGGATTCACCTAAAGCTTCATTTTTCTCTGCTTTTTGGTCATTTAATCTTCTATGGGCAGAACTACCTTCTACACCTTCTGCATTGTTAGTAATAGAATAATAAGCACCTTCTAACCCTATAAGTCCTTTAGATACAGCAGTTGCTTGTTCTAATAAATCTTCAATACCCCCAGTAGGTTCTTCACCATTTTCATAAATATGATGGGCTAATAATTTATATTGATTTCTTTCTATTTCAGCGGCTTGTTCAGATGAAGATAAACCTGAGAAAGTTCTTGCTTGGTTGGTCATATTGTTATAATATGAAGTATTCTTATAAGCAGCCTTTGTCTGTTCACCATCCCAACTCTCTAAATAAGCCTGCATTACTAATCGTTTTAATTCAGGGCTATCTAAAGGTATATATTGTCCATACTCAGCAAAAATAGATTTTGTCATCTCTTGCCAAGCCACATCACCATTTACTTCTATCTCATTTAAGTTTCCAAAATAGAAGTCACCATACTTATTAGAAAATCCACTTAAAGTATATTCTTCTTTAGGTGTGGGGCTTCCTAGATTTAAATACTGTGTTGAAGTTACATCATACCAAGCGGCACCTAATCCATCGCTAAATTCTAATACTGCTCTATACTCATCCCCTACTTTTACAATCTTTGAAGCATTTGGTAATTGCCTTAGTGCTGAAGGATCATATTCTTCACCATCTTCAGTGGTTGTTTCTTCACTAGAAGATCCTTCACTAGGTTGTTCATAACCTTGGGCATCCACATTTGAATAGTCTTTTTTGTCATAATCTGTACCACCTACACCTACTTCACTTTCTCTTTGGTCCATAGGAGTTGAAGCATCCTCACCACCATAATCACCTGCATAATCTTCTGTTAATAATGTAGGAGCCCCAAAGTTTTGAGCGGCATCCTTATATCCTTCTCTTCCTGGTTCTAAACCAGCTAATAATCTTTGATATTCTGATAGTTCACCTGGTTTATCAGGTTCTGTGTTAGCAGTAGTTCTAGCTCCGTTTGGTCCATAGACCACCATTTGTACCATTAGTTAAAAGCTCCCATTACATTTTTAGTAAACCAATCTTGTACTGTTTGATAATTTCTTTTTTCATCTGCAAATTTGTACTCACCAGTATCTTCCATATTTTTTGACATCTTATTACTTACGGATTCACCTTCGTATCTAGCCCCTTTATCTAAGGCTGTTTGTGTACCTTCATAAACATTTTTATGAGCTTCGTGGTATCTTGGAGTCCAATAATCATAATCTTCTTGACCAGCTTTTACACCTAACATAGTTTCTACCATATCATCTATAAATAGATTAACACCTTCTTGGGGAGTTGCATTATATGGATCCCATTCTCTTTTAGTACTTACACCACTAACATCAAATCCTATCTTACTATCTAAAAATCCTAGATTTCTAGCATTACCTATAACTGCATCCACATAATCAGCATCGTTTTGGGTCATAAATTCATTATTATTAGCATAATGACTTGCGGCTTTTCCACCACCTCTATGGCCAATCACTCCAGCCATTATATTACCCCCATGGTCATCTGCAATTCTTCTAACATTATGAGCTAAAAAGTTTATTGCATATCTTGGGTCTGTAGCTAATTCTTTTGAAATAAACTCATGACCTTCTGGAATATGACCTGAGGGGTTTTCTGTACCTTCACCAAACGAAGCCATATTAATTTGGGCTAATCCCCAACTATTTTCATTAGGGTCATTGGCTCTTTTTTCAGGATCCCAAGTTTTTTGGGTTTCATGTTCAATCATTCCATATAGTATTTCAGGAGGTATATTATAATTGGAAGCAACCAAGCCCACAAAGGCCATCATAGTCATTTGAACTCCACCAACTTGTATTTTTGCCATAGCTTTATTATTAATCTCAGCTCCAGGTGGTAAATACTGTGGAGTATACTTCCATTCACCAGGACCCACATAATCTTCTTGGCCCTCGTAAATGCCCCCACTATAATCAAAACCTTGAAATGCACCATCTCTTAGATGTTGTGCTTGGGGTACTTTAGTAGTTTCCCCTAATCCTCTTTCTTCATCACCCCAACCTTTTACTTTTGAAAATTCATCTTTAGAATACAAACCAGCAAATAGGTCATCCTCATTAGTATCAACTATAAGATCCTCAGCAGTTATTCCGGAATCAGAGTCTGGTTTTTTATCCTCTCTACCGCCCGGACTACTACCTTCTGTTTCTTCCTCAACATATTCATCTTCTACTACATTATCTGAAGGAGGACTAACATCTGCTGTGTCATTACCACCATCACCAAAATAATTTTGGAATGCCGCATAACCCAGATAACCACTTACTATTATTTTCTTATAATGTTGTAATAATTTACCAGCGGTCTTACCCATAAATTTTAAAATAGAATTTCCTTTCAATCTACTTAATAATGGGCCTTTGACTCCGGAATTGGCATTCTCTACGATTTCTGCAGCCAAGTCTTTATTGCCTATTTTACTTAATGCGTTTAAACTTTTCTTCTCACTTGCTACAGATATACCTGCTAATGTGGCTATATAGCCATTATTAGCTAGTGTGGTTGCGAACACAGTTCTAGTTTCTTCATCCATTAATTCTAATGTTTCATTAATTGGCATTGATGGAGCTATAGCTGCCCCGGCCGCTGTACCTAATAAAGGTTGACCTGTATAAATACCCAATGCTGTTCCTGCCAATGGTAGTCCTAAAGATAAAATCCATCGACCAGCTACCTTGGCATATTCACTAGCACCTTCACCTTCAGGAATTGGATATGATGGGCCATATCTTAATGTAGCCCAATCTTTGTCTGACCAACCCCCGGGGTTTTCTTCTGGTACATTTTCTAATATATCTTGTACTTCACTTAATGCTTGGGATAAATCTTCAATTGGTTTTATAGCATTTTTATACTCCATCAATACATCATCTGGCACATATCCTGTTGCACTAAAGTACATTGAAGCTTTTTCTATGGGGTTATCAGTAGCCATAGCATTCAATACTTCTGATTTGGAATCTAAACCACCTATTAATTGTATAGGATCAACTGCTTGTCTATTCATATAATTAGTACCAGCTATTGGTCTAAACTCCGCTAAACTCTGACCCATGACTTTTACATCGCCTTCAGCACCATCTAACATTGATTGATTATTAGGCCCAAAAGCCCATGAGTAGTGTTCTAAGTCATATAATCCTTCATCATGTTTTTCTTCTGTATCTATTAAATCATCTAGGGCTTTTAAAGTCTGGGCTTCATTTTCACTTAAAGCACCATTTAAAGCTTTATTTATTAAATCACTATACATTTTTATCATTTAAGCTTATCCCCTTCAAGGTACCTATAATATATACTAATAAACTCAGGGTATTTGTCTAGTATCATATCAACTTTATTTAACCACGCATTTTTGAATCCCGCATTAGCTTGTGCATCCAAAGTTTTGTATTGTCTTCCTGATAGAATTTCTTTTACTTCTCTCCTTAAATCTAAGTAAGCCATTAATCCAAGTAAATCAGGTCTTGTGGTGGGGTCTTTTGTAACTGAAGGATCTAATACGGCTTCAACAATTCTGTCTAAATCTTCTACTTTATTTGCCCACAGTTGTGAATTAGGTGGGGTATCATAATCTTCAGCCCATGCTGGGTGTTCTTTTTTTAATATAGCAATTTGTTCATCTTTATAAGCTTTTAATTTTTCCGCTTCTTTAACTCTTAGATTGGGTAAATTTAATTGTAATCTAAAAGCTTCTATCTCATCTATTAGTCTACCATATTTTTGCCAGCCTAAATCTGCATCCACTTCTTTTAATCTACCATCAGTTAAGAAATCATCTGCTCCATAGCTCTTATACTCTCTTTCTGTTCCATAGAGGTCTATCATATCAGAGGAGAAATCTCTATCAATAGTAGAGGACATTTGAGCCGCATAAACGGCTGAAGAAAACTCACCTACATCATAAATATCACCTAATATAATTCTTGCATATTCTGGGTTATCTAGTAATGCTCTCTTAAAAGGTTCTCTTGCTTCTTCGGCTTCTTGTGTTGGGGGTATACCAGTTTGACTTGTGGTTCTACCTTTAGTAACAGCAAAGAACTCATCACCATATTGTTTAATGAACTCTTCAGTACCTTCATTAGAACCATATTCAGAAACCAAAGTTCTATAAGCTTCTATATAAGGTACTAATGGGCTTTCTACTATAGGGGAAGAAGGTGAGAAATATTTAATCCAAGCATATAGTTTCCATACCTTATCACCCATCTCAATAATATCCTCTGGTCTCATAGGCTCTTGTTCTCCTAATCTAACTTGGGTATCTGTATAAGTAATCACATCATTTATGATTTTTCTCTTTTGACCATTATAATCACCAAAGAATGCTGTTTCTTCCATTACTGTCCTAACTGCAGGAGATTGACCTCCTAGTATTCTTTCAGCTACACTTGTACCACCTTTTACACCCCAACCTAGCACAAATTCACCTATAGCAGTTTTTTCTAATTCGGGGTTTCTTATTGCTATTTCATTAAAAGCTAATTGCATTATTGGTCCACCATTACCAATAGGGTTTTGAGTTACCATGTTAAAAGAGTTTTTACCAAATTTATACTTAGAATTAGCCACATACTTTTTCCAACCATAGTATTCTTTATCTTCTAAATAAGCTTCCGATAACATAAAAGTTAAATATTTGTTACCCTCATCATCTTTTGTTATTATTGTGTATCCTCCACCTGCACCTTGGAAAAATCCATCAGGGGTATTAATTGCTCTCTCAGGAGACCTCCATAGTATATTAGCTTTACCTATAATTGAAGGATCCCTTCTAATCAATGCTGACCACACTTTGAATATCTCAACATTGGCTCCTAAGAAAGGTATTAAAAATCTAACCATTGTAGAAGCCGCTCTTGGTGTTTCAGCAATATTATACATATATCTTTGGGTTTCTTCTATAGCACCTTTTTTGGCTTGTCTTATTACTTGTTGCATTTCATTAGCAGTAAATTCTTTTTGACCTTGTTTTTTCAATAATTTAGCCCTTCTACCTACTTCATTAGCAAATAAAGTTCTAAACATAGGATTTCTACTTAACACATCAGAAGGTAATCTACCAAATCCTTCAAATCCTTCAACAGCAAAACCTTTGAAGAAACTTCTAACCATACCATCATTACCAAATACTTGGGCTATTTCTTCACCATGAATTGTAGCCGGTCTAAATTGGTCAGGTACTTTATTAAGAGTTGTAGTAGATAGTTTTCCTCTATATAACTGACTAAGTAAATCTCTAGTGGATTTACTTGCACCTGCAGTAGACAACATAGTGTATTGGGCTGTCATATCTAAAATATCATCCGCCCAATCTTCTACCCATCTTTCACCTTTAATACCTTTACCTCTCCAAGGCATTTGTTTGACATAGCTAACACCTCTTTCTGTTTTAAAAAACTTATGGAATTCGCTGTGCATATTTCTTTGCATAATAGCTAAGACTTGGTCTGTATTAATCATACCCTCAGGTACATCATCTAAAAGTTCTTCTACGGCATTTAAAGCAGATTTTATAGCCCTTCTGCCTAAAGGATCTTTCATAATTTGATAGTTTAATGCTCTTAACCAACCAGTTGCATAGCCTTCTTCACCTTTATGTAGTGTTTGGAATTGGCCTGTCTTAGCTTTAGCTTTGTATTTATTAGCTAGACCCATCTCATGTTTAGTAAAGAAACTACCATACTGTTCTAATATATTATCTGTAGGGGTGGCAAAACCTGCTCTAGCTGAAACTAAAGGTTCAAGTTCTCCCCCTATATTATCCATCATTAATGATTTTTGTTTTTTACCTGGAAACATCTCAATGAACTTGGCCATAACTTTTGAAGTTAATACTAAGGATTCAGTTCCTATTCTTATAGGGGAAGAAAGTAATAATCCAGCTACTGCTCCAGCAGAAGTGGCTTTACTGGTTTCCCAAGCTTTAACTATTTGATTATCAAAAATTATTTTACCCGATTTTTCTACCTTTGATATAGCTAGTATATGGTCTGTTAAAGATATTCCTCTGGCCAAAATTCTAAACTGTTCATCAGCCACAAATCTGATAGGCCAACCACCTCTTAATAATACAGAGGGTTTCCACACAGAGTAAAAACTATCACCCGCGGCTTCCATTGCTTCAAGGGCTGATGTAGTACCCACTAATTTAAAAAGTCTACTCCTTTTTCTAACTTCTCTTTGTAGTATTTTTAAATCAGTTAGAGGTACCCAGTTGGCTAATTGTGTACCCATTAAAGGCATTACTTGTTGAACATGTTGACCTAAATCATTATCATAATATCTAACAGTATCCCCATAATGTCCTACTTCACTACTAACATCGCTTAATACATCATCACCTTGGTCTTTTAAGGCTTTTCTTATCTCTTTACTTGACTTAGGTCCATACCTTCTACTCTCTAAAAAGTTTTTAGTTTTATTAACACCTGTGTGCATTTCAGAAACCATATTTGTAATTTCTACAGAACTTAAACCTTCTTTTTCACCCACTTTTTTAATAATGTCCTCAGTAACCCTAAGTACATGTGTAAATCTATCTGTCTCCCTTCTTCTATTTAAAAATCCATCCATATACTTAGTTATTTCAGAGGGGGTAAAAATTTGACCAAACCTAGCATTAGCTTCTTTCAATAATAATTCTATCTGTTGGTGGCCATCACTAGCAGATAAGTTCATCCATTTTCTTGGTTGCATTTCTACAATACTTCTTACTCCTTTAGTAATAAAATCGGGGCTTGTTTGATAAAAATTATTGGTTCTTATTGAGTGCTGTAATCTTTTACCCATAGAGGCATAAGGCACATTTTGTAACATACCTTTTACATCATCGGCAAAACTTACATCTATTGCTTGGGCTAAATTTTTATCTTGTAATAGTACGGCTCTTTCAGCCATAGCATTTTGATATTCTAAATCTATGAAGGCTCTTTCAGCTTCATCTGGGTTCATGGCTAGAAATTCTTCCACTGTAGCACCTGTGGGTTTGTCAGGAAATTTACTTTCAATAAGGTCATCTATTTCCTGTAAAGTCTTTGCTTGACTTGGTTTTAAATCTACTAATTCACCATCTACTACTTTCTTATATTCTTTCACATGTTGATTAACTTGCATTTCATTATCAAGGGCATTTTTAAATCTTATATGGGAATCGGGTGTATTACCTTTAATTTCTTTAACAGCTTTAACTCTTTCATTAAGTTTGGTTACTGCTAGGTTTCTTTTGTATAATTCAACCATTTGTTCACCAGGTACACCATTGATATTCTTAGGCATACGATAACCCATAAGAGCTAAAAGTACTTCCATCTTAGCTTCTGTACCTGTGGCTTGACTTAACATGGTAGCCATTATATCTCCATCAGGAACATTTTTAAAAAAGTATTTATGTATCTCAGAGGATCCCATAGGTCCTTTTTTTCTACCCAAACCTGCTGACTTAGTTCCTTCCATAACTTCTACTGCATTTAGTATTCTTGGATGATTGTAGAGTGCTTCCAACATACCTGTTTCACCATATTCTTTTTTCATAATGCTATTCATCATTATTCCTTCTGAAACAGAGGCCCCACCTTCTTCATAAGCTCTTAAAATATCTTCATTGGCTTTTCTTGCGTCATCTAAATTTTCAAATACTTTAGGGCTTCTCATCCCTTTATCTGACCAAAATGACATAGGTAAATCACTTGAACCGGCTTTTCTTGCATCCCTATAGATTGTCCACACTTCCTCTTTAGTGCTTACTTTAAACCCTTTTCTTTCTAACCAAGGCCATATATCAAAGTTGGATAAATCAGCTTCTATTTTTACACCTCGGGAATCTGCGAAATCTAATATCCTATCTAAGTATTTAGTAGCTATACCTTGCTTTTGAAATTCTGGAAGTAAATCTAATGATATGTGTATGTATGGTGTACCATCTGCGTTTTTATAGGCATTTATTGCTGAAAGAGTATCATCACCTGTAGCTAATTTACCTTGTAATTCTTTCATAATAGATTTACCTAAATTATTAATCTGATTAGTAAGTTGTACAGGGGAATAATTAACATCGGCAAAATCTAAGTCATTTTTCTTATAAAGCTTTTTGCCTACAACCATAGACTTATCAAGTTTATTAACATCTGTTATTAACCAGCCACCATCAGCATCCCATCTAGGTATAATAACAGGTAGACCTTCAGGACTAATCTCAACTATAACTGACGGGTTTTCCATATCATATTTACCCAATGAGGCTTCTGTTTTTTGGCTAATAGACCTATAATTAGCATCCGATTTTGCAGCCGCTATAGCTTGATTTTTGTCTTTAAATATTATCTTGCCTTTCTCACCAGCCTTAACACCTAGACCTTGACCACCTAATCTTTCAGTAAAAGTACTTGATCCTGTGTAATTACCATCTATTTTTCTAAGGAATAATTCAGTAACAATTTCTTTAGCTCTTCCTTTAGTCATATCATAAAACTTTCCTTCTTGAACTTGGGCTTTACCAAATTGGCCTTTTTCTACCTTCATACCTGTTGTGTCTATACCGGCTTCTTTAGCCGCTGCCTTCATTTCTTTACCTATTGGTAATCTTGCTGTACCATATTTACCAACACTTTCTGTTTCTATCCAATTATCCCATTTTTCATCAATTATCTTATATACATTTTTTAAATCATTTGCATTAGGTAAAGCACCATTTTCTTTATTTAGAATTTTTCTTATTTTAGATGTTCCTGCTCCCCCATGATACTCAAAAAAGAAATCAAATAACTCGGATGATGTGGCTGTTGCTGAATCCACATTTTTAGAGATATCAATATAGTGATATATTTCTCCACCTTCTTTCCATTGTAATACAGGTGAGTCCGGTGGTAAGTGTTTGCCAGCTTCTTCTACTAAAGCATTACTTCTAGCATAAAGAGGGGTGGTTTCGGTAATACTACCACTAGCATCCCTTAAATTTAATTCAGAAGCATCGTCCCATAATCCTGCGGCTTTAGCCTCATCAGCATCCATAACCATATACATGTTTTCACCATCTTTTAAGGCTGGACCTAGTTCGGCGTCAAAAGCTTGGGCCTCACCCTTTATCTCATCAAGACCTTTTAATTCACGACCTATAGTTCTTTGAACTTTGCTCTTTGTTTTCTTATATAGTTTGTCTACACCTAAGAAATGGCCCTGGGTTTCACCAACCTTCTTTCCAGCTTTACCACCTATAACTAATGGATCAAACTTCCACCTAGATATACCATCTAGTAATCCTGTGGTCATAACATATTCCCAAGAAGCCTTTACTTCTTTTTGTTGTTCTAGGGGTAATTGACTTAAACCAGTTGCTTTATCAAATATCATTTGACCTGGGGAACTATTTTCTGCTTGTTGTAACATTGACTCCCCATCCCAAATACCATCACCAAATGGGTTATCTCCCTGAGAAAGAGCCCTACCAGCTCCAGCTAAACCCCCACCCGCAACTGCTAGACCTTTAGCTATAGAAGCCTCACCGGGTTCAAAGTCTGTACCTAAATATTTATTGGATTGGTCCATCAACCAAGGATTTGCTTCTCTTTCATTTTGTAGTTGGTGATTCCACATCATTTCAGTTTCATCAAAAACTGTCTTAGCATGGTCTACTACCATTGGTACATGCTCATGTAAAAAATTTTTAATAGTGGATTGGTATACATCACCGAATCCTTTAACACCTTTAATAGCATTTTCTTCTAGGGCTTGTTTTAGTTCTTCACCAGTTAATCCATCTCCGGATTGGGAGTATGCCCATGTATCATTAATAAAACCTGCGGGGGCTTTAATTATATCTTTGACTCCACCCCAAAATTTATCTAATCTATCTCTAAAAGCCATTACATCTGATAAGGATTTAATGGAGCTTTAGATTTCATTTTTCTTAACATTGCCTTTGTTTGTTGAGAAACACCACCACTAGAAGCTAATCTCTGCATTAATTGATAGTATCTCAAACTTTCCGCATAAGCTACTTCATTATCAGTTTCCACAGGTCCTTTAATTAAACTTTCTTTACCCATACCTTCTCCCTGGGTTAAACCTGCTTGAACAGGATTCCCATCTTGGGTTTCCCCAAATAGTGGTTGAGATCCATCAGCAGGTGCAAATTTATTTAGACCAGATAAACCTTCTAAAGCTCTTTTAGAACTTTGAATATCTGGTTCATTTAATGATGGTGGTAAGGGTGTTCCTGGTGTACCAGGTAACTCTGACATATCAGTTCTTTGATTAGCACCAGTACCAAAAATCCCTTGGGGTCTTGCGACACCATCGGGCACTCTTGCACCACCTCTATTTTCAGGTGCCATTACTTCTTGCCTATGCTGACATTTCTACCATGTTTATTGTTCTTAACACCTGGTTGGCCACCCACATGATGAGCTGGTGTTCCATCATTATCAGGCATAATTCTAATTGTGCCTGCTCCTGATGGTACGCCTTTTTGGCCTCCATTTTTAGGTGTATATCCCATTCCTTTTGGCATTTATCCTCCTAGTTGTTGTAATATA
>MPLU02162831.1_pt1 | contig 13118 bp, 8 predicted proteins | sample 1617381 | NCBI WGS metagenome assembly MPLU02 (sample SAMN05944801, study PRJNA350692) | marine metagenome | biome: marine; feature: ODZ; material: water; isolation source: 90 m water sample filtered on 0.2 um supor filter | place: Pacific Ocean | collected 2012-04-08 | depth 90m m | reverse complement strand
GCCGGCGGCTGGTGCCTCGAGTTGGCGCTCCATGTCCTTGTCGTAGCTTGGCTTGGCTTGGTTGTTGACGATCTCGACGATGCGGTTGATCTCTTCGTCGGTGACGAGGCAGCCCTGCGCGCGGCGGAGATTAGAGGTGCCGGGCGGCAGGAAGAGCATGTCGCCTTTGCCGAGCAGTTTGTCAGCGCCCATGGCGTCGAGAATGGTGCGGGAGTCCACCTTGGCGGCGACTTGAAACGCTATCCGAGCGGGGATGTTGGCCTTGATGACGCCAGTGATGACATCGACGCTGGGCCGTTGTGTCGCGACGATGCAGTGGATGCCCGCAGCTCGTGCCATCTGCGTGATGCGTGCTATGGAGTTTTCCACCTCGTTCTTGGCCATCAGCATCAAGTCGGCCAACTCGTCGATGATGACGACGATGTAGCTCAGCTTTTCCGGAATTTCGACTTCCTCATCGCGAGGGACGCTGACTTCCTGGTCCATCTCGACGGCGAAGCCTTCACTCTCGTCGAGCGGCAACTCCGGCTGATCCGTTTTCTCCGGTTTCTTTTTGGAGCGCGAGTTGAAGCCGGCAATATTGCGGGCACCGACTTTGGCAAAAATCTGGTAGCGTTTTTCCATCTCGTTGACGACCCACTTGAGCGCGAGGATGACTTTTTTCGGGTCGTGCACCACGGGGGCGGCGAGGTGGGGGAGGCCGTTGTAAATCTGCAACTCGACGACTTTCGGGTCGATCATTACGAAGCGCAGTTCCTCCGGCGAAAAACGGAAGAGCAGCGAGGCCACGATGGAGTTGATGCAGACCGACTTGCCCGAGCCGGTGGCACCGGCGATGAGCATATGGGGCATCTCGGCGAGGTCGGTGACGATCGGCTTGCCGTAGACGTCCTTGCCGAGTGCGAGCGGAATCTTGGCTTTGGATTTGTTCCACTCGGGCGAGTCGATGATGTCGCGGAAGAGCACCTTGGTCTTGATGCGGTTCGGCACCTCGATGCCGACGGAGCTGCGGCCGGGGACGGGGGCGAGAATGTTGATGTGCTCGGCCTTGATGGCGGCGGAAATGTTGTTGGCCAGGGCGGAGATGCGCTCGAGTCGGACGCCGGGCGCGGGGTGCAACTCGTAGCGGGTAATGGTCGGTCCCTTGGTAATGTCGCCCTCGGTGACGTCGATATTAAACTGCTTCAGCGTGTCCTTGAGCAGGCGTGCGTTGGAGAGAAGCTGCTCGCGGGTCTCGGTGGGGGCGGTGGTGGGCTCGGGTTCGTCGAGTAACATCGACTTGGGCAGCTTGTAGTCCATGACCTTGGGCGTCTTGGCGACGGAGGTTGGCCCCTTGGGTTTGGCCAGGCGCCTGGGCAGCTTTGGCTTGGCCGGTGCGTCCGGCTTGGTGTCGCTGTCTGTTGGGTCGTCCACTTGGCCAAGGATGTCATCGGTGCTGGCGGCTTTGTGATCGGTGGGCCCGCTTGGTGCGTCCGGTTTTTCGGGCTTGGCCTCTGCGTCGGGTTCATCGGCGGAAGCCTTGACCTCCTCGCCAGTAATCACCGCACCCATCTCGACTTCATCCGGATCCGGTTCGGCCCCAGCCTCGGCCTTGTTCCGTTGTTCCGCGTCGAGTACGCTTAGGTCGCGAACGGTCGGCTTGGGCACCGGCTTGAGGTCGGCGCCGAGCCCCCGGTCGGCCACCAGTTCCACGGCGGTCTGCTCGATTTCCTGCTCGATGGCTTTCTTCTGCTTTTGCAGATCACGCTCAAGCTTCTTGGTTTTGCGCTGGGTTGATTTTCGGTACGGCTCGCCCGCGACCAAGCCGGTTTGCTCACGCCGGTCACGCCAATTATCCCACGCGTCCACCATCCAGCGCCAAATCTCGACCGGCTGAAGGTTGGTCAGAAAATAGAGGCTGGAGAGCAGCAGGGCGGAGTAGATGATGGTCGAGCCGATGACACCAAACCATTGGAACAGAAAATGAATGCCCATCCCAAAAATACCGCCCAGGCTGGGCATGCCTTTGTCGTCGATCAGGACCTTGAATCCATCCTTGTAGACCTCCAAAAGGCCCATAATGCTGACCATGTAAACGAGTGCGGCCACCCAGCCCTTCCATTTGTGGCGCAGGTGATCGAAGTAGGGCGTGACGAGGCTGACGCCGAATATAATCAGCAAAAAAGGGATCATGTGCGCGGCGTAGCCGGTCAGGAAAAAAGCGATGTCGGCGATGCGTGCCCCTGCAGCCCCGATGGCGTTCTCGGGTGGATCGTTCGGGGGTATCTTGTTCGAGGCGAGATCGCCCGCATTAAACGTGTGGAGTGCCAGCAACAAAAGAAGGGCACCCGTAAGCAACATAACTCCAAAGACTGGAAACGCCCAAGTTGGAAGAGATCCGGATGACATGTCCTTGCGCGGCACGGGCGGGAGTGTAGAGGCTACGACGCCGAAGCAAAAGCGCGGATTGGGGATTTGTCGCCGAGGCGAACTTGGGTTGCTTTGGGGGCGGTTCCTGTCTAGTTTCCGCCCATGAAGTTATGGCTCGGCCTTGGGCGGACGGTGATACTGGCGATGTTGGCGGCCTTGGTGGTGGGGTGCGAACCAACGAGCGGGAGCGGTTCCCGAGTGGAGGATGACGCCGATTTTGTGCGTGGGAAAAGCCGCCTGGCCCGCAAGGACATTGACGGCGCGGTTCTGTCCTTCCGCAAGGCGCTCGCCAACAATCCGGGCAACGCCGCCGCTCACTTCGAACTGGGGCTGATTTTCTACGAGCCTAGCAACGAAAAAACCAACTACGTCTCGGCCTGCTACCATTTCCAGCGGCACCTTGAACTGCAACAGGACTCCAGCCACGCCAGCAACATTGAGGGCTTCATCAAGGTTTGCAAAAAGGAGATCGCCAAGGACATCGCCATGGCGCCAATCCCGCCCTCGGAGATCAACGCCATCCACACGCTGCGCACCCAGTTGGCCAAGGCCAACAGCGAAAAGAGTCACCTCAGGAGCCAGGTCGAGGCCATGCGCGGCCGGTTGCAGCAAGCCGGCAGCGCCGTGCCCGATGTCGCCGTGGCGACTGCCAACCAGCCGCCGTCCGTGAATCCCCGCGCCAATCCGCGAGTCGCTCCGAGGCCCAATTACGGTGTCCGCTCCGGCCAGACCCGGACTCACACCCTCAAGCCGGGCGAGAGCCTCTACAGCCTCTCCCGGCAGTTCGGCGTCCCGTTCTCGGCCCTGAAGGCCGCCAACCCTCGCCTGATGCGAAACTCCCGCGACCTCAAGCCGGGCGTCACCGTTTACATCCCGGCCAAGCGCACCCCGTAATCCATCGCCGTGCGCCGGTTGGTCTTCCCAGTCATCCTCCTGTTTTGGCTGGCGATGAATACGCTCCTGTGGCGAGCCGAGTACGGCGACACAGGCCGCGGCAGCCACGTCTCCAGCGACGTGGTGCTCGACAAAATCTTCAACGCACCCGACGCCTCCAATCTGCGGGTCACCCAAAACGGCACGTCGCTTGGCTTCGTCCATTGGGAAATCATCCCAGACGAGGTTTACTTCAGCGGCACCAACCAGCCGGTCGGGCGCGTCGAGTCGATCCAAGGCTACACCCTCGTGCTCGATGGCCGAGTCCAAGTCGAGTCGCTGAAGACGAAGTTGCGGTTCACCCTCCGCTCGACGCTCGATGCGAAGCTCGCTTGGCAGGCCGTCAGCGCCACGATCGACCTGCCGCCCAGCATGTGGGAGTTTGCGGCGGCAGCAACCAACCAAGTGCTGAGCGTGAAACACGACGGGGCGCTTGGCCAATGGGAACGAACGAAACCGCTTGGCCAACTGCGAAACCCCGCCGCATTGCTCGAGTCATTCGCCGGTCCGGTCTTCGCGCCGCTGCTCAAGCCGTTGCTGCCGATCAATGCCGCGCTTGGCCAAGCGACCGGCGCGCCGCTCGAGTTGGGCCTCGAGTGGGCCGCGTACAACGACGCGATCCGGCTCGGCAGCACGCGCGTCCGCATTTATCGCATCGAGGCCAAGCTGCCCGGCGAGCGAGTCATCACGATTTTGGTGAGCCGGGTGGGCGAGATTTTGCAGGTCACTTTCCCCGGCCAGCTGGAGTTCACCAACGAAAATTTTCCCTTGCAAAAAGCGTCTGCGAAATGATTGAAATCGAGCAATTAACTAAGCAATTCGGCAATTTACGGGCAGTCGACGACGTCAGCCTGACCGTTCCAGCGGGGGAGTTTTTCGTCATCCTCGGCCCGAACGCCGCCGGCAAAACGACCACCATCAAGGTCATGGCCGGGTTAATGAAACCGACGAGCGGCTCGGTGCGGATTTGCGGGTTTGATATCGGTGCCAACCCGATCGAGGCGCGCCGCCGCATGGCCTATGTGCCGGATTTTCCGTTCCTCTATGACAAGCTCACGCCGGCTGAGTTTTTCCGTTTCACCGGCAAGTTGTTCGGGATGAAGGACGCCACGATGGAGGCTGAGGCCGAGCACCTGGCCAAGCGATTCAACCTTGGTGAGTTTTTGGCCAAGCCGATCGAGAGTCTCTCGCACGGCACAAAGCAGCGTGTGGCCATCGTCTCCGCGCTGATGCACTCGCCGGAGGTCGTCGTGTTCGATGAGCCGATGGTTGGGCTGGACCCGCACCATTCCCGCGTGCTCAAGGACATCCTGCGCGAACAGGCCGACGCCGGCGTGACGGTGTTTGTCTCCACCCACCAACTCAGCGTCGCCGAGGAAATGGCCGACCGCATCGGCATCATGCACCAGGGGCGCCTCGTCGCGGTCGGGTCGCACGAGGAGTTGCAGGCAGCGAACCGGGACAGCACGCTCGAGTCGATTTTTCTGTCGCTTACTGACGACGACGCATGAACGACGCGAAGCCCATTCCGCACTGGCGGCTTTTGGCCGGGGTCAACCGCACGCAAAGCTGGCGGCGGCTCAAGTCGGCGGTGGCGCACTCTCGGCTGCACGCGTTCCTCATGGGCCTGTTCGTCTTGAGTTATACCTTGCTGGCGTACGCGCTGTTTCACAAGGCGCTGCAGTTCACCTCGAGCTTCCCCGGCCTAGGGCCGGTGCTGATCGAGCGGATGATATTCCTGTTGTTCTCGTTCCTGTTTTTGCTGCTGCTGCTCAGCAATGTCATTATCAACTTCACCAACCTGTTCCGAAACAGGGAAACGCATTTTTTGCTGTCGCTGCCGGTGCCGCATCAGGTGGTTTATCGGTGGAAAATTTTTGAGTCCGGCATCCTGGCGTCGTGGGCGTTTTTGTTGTTGATCGCACCACTCGTGGCGGCGTACGGGACGACTTACAACGCACCGTGGCATTTTTATTTTGTGACGCCGCTGTTCGTGGCGCTGTTCGTAGTTCTGCCGGCCATCCTCGGCAGTTGGGCGGCAATCGGGCTGGCGCGGTGGGTGGACCGGCTGGCGTTCCAGGTGGCCGCTGTGCTGGCGGTGATCGTGCTGATCGTCTTTGTCAGCTCGTGGCTGCAGCCGGAGACGGTGACCGACGAGATGCTCGAGACGCGCGTGCTCGACGTTGTCGATCGGTTGCTGTCGCGCACGCGGTTTTCGCTGTTCCCGTTCCTGCCAAGCTACTGGGTGTCGAGCGGGATCACCCAATGGGTCGAGGGCGCGTTGATGGGCACGTTTTTCTTTGGCTTGGTTTTGCTCAGTCACACGCTCTTTTTCGGCTATTTCGCCTCGACGTGCACGGGCGGTTTTTTTTACGGAGCGCTCTCAGCGGTGAACAGCCGCGGCAGCGGCGCGGCGGCCTTTTGGAAATTCTGGCGGCGCAAACCACGGTTGGGCCAAGCGGCGTTCGAGCCCAAGCCGCTCGACCGCTGGGCCAAGCGGCTGTGGTGGGGGAGTGCCGACACGAGGTCGCTGATTGTGAAGGACATCCGCACCTTTTGGCGGGACGCAACGCAGTGGGGCCAGTCGCTGATCCTGCTTGGCCTGTTGGTCGCGTACATCGTGAACCTCCGCCATTTCTCTCACCGGCTGACGAGCGATTTTTGGATCAACCTCACCTCGTACCTGAACCTCGGCGCGTGCGCGCTGAACCTCGCCACGTTGACGACCCGCTTCGTCTTCCCTCAAATCTCGCTCGAGGGCAAACGCATCTGGATCATCGGCATGGCGCCGCTTGGGATGCGCCGCACGCTCATGGCCAAGTTCCTCTTTTCCACCGCCGTATCGATGAGCGTGACGATGGCGCTGGTGGGGGCGTCATGCGCGATGCTCTCGATTCCGCTGGAGCGCATTCTGTACTTCACGCTGACCGTCGGCGTGATGGCGTTCACGCTCAACGCGCTGGCGGTGGGTCTCGGCGCGGTGTACCCGAACTTCCGCGAGGACAACCCGAGCAAGATCGTCAGCGGGTTCGGAGGCACGCTCTGCCTTGTGCTGAGTTTCCTCTACATCATTGGCATGCTGAGCCTAATGGCGGCGACATCGCGCTGGGCATTCGGCGGCAGCTCGGCGGTGATTTTCGGTCTGGGTTGGGCGCTGTTCCTCGGCGGCTCATTCCTACTCGGCTGGCTGCCGCTGCGAACCGGCATCCGCAAAATGGCCAACCTGGAAATCTAGCCGCTTGGCCAAGCGGGTGTCAGTCTTTGGCTGGGCGCCAGTCGATTAGTTTTAGCTGGACGGTTCGGCGGTCGTTGAAGTCGTTGATCTGCGGCGCGATGGCGATGTCGAAGGTGTCTTTCGGCTCGTCCTCGGGCTTGAGGTTCCACGCGACGACTTCGCAGGTACCGCGCTCGTCGGTCACCCAGAACTTGGCGTGCTGTTTGTCGCGGCCCATTCGGTAAACAGGACTGGACAGGGTGAGTCCGGCGACGAGGAGCTGGATCTCCGGGTTGCCTTGGCCAAGCGGCTCGAGTTGGCGCATTTCCTCGATGTGTACGAGGGTCAGTTCCGAGAGGTCGGTCTCGGCGTCGAGCTTGAGCGGCGGCTGGAACATGTCGGGCGTGATGGTCTTCTTGGCGATCTCGTTAATCCGTTCGCGGAAGGCGTCGAGCCGGCCGGGCTTGACGGAGACGCCGGCGGCCATGGCGTGTCCTCCGTGGTCGTTGAGCAGGTCGTCGCAGCCGCGCATCGCCTCGGCGAGGTCGAAGCCCTCGATGCTGCGGGCGGAGCCTTTCCAGCCGTCGCCGTCGCTGGCGAGGATGAAGGTGGGCCGGTAGAACTCGCGCATGACGCGGGAGGCGACGATGCCGATGACGCCGAGATGCCACTCCATGTTGCCCTCGACAATGACGAAATCCTTCGCAGGATCGAAGCGTTCGAGGACATTCTCGACGGCCTTGGTGGAGATGTCGCGCTCGATTTTCCGGCGCTCGTTGTTGTAGTTGTCTAGGATCTCGGCGGCTTTCTCAGCCTCGTACCGGTCCTTGGCCAAAAGGAGGTTGAGCGACGCGTCGGGGTTCTCCATCCGGCCGGCGGCGTTGAGGCGCGGGCCAAGTTGGAAGCCGATATTGAACACGGTGACGGGCCCTGAGACATTGGCGATTTTTTTGAGGGAAACGAGGCCGGGGCGGGTGGTTTCGCTCAGTTGCTCGAGGCCGGAGCTGACGAGTTTGCGGTTTTCGCCGGTCAACGGCACGAGGTCGGCAACGGTGCCCAGGGCGACGAGGTCGAGGTATTGCTTGAGGTCGAGGTCACGCTCCTTTTGCAAGCCCTCCTGCCGGCCGCGCTTGACGAGTGCGTGGGCGAGCTTGAAGGCGAGCCCAACGGAGCAGAGTTCCTGAAAGTTCGGGTAGTCGTTGCTGATCTGGGGGTTGACCATCGCGAGCGGCTCGGGCGGCGGTACGCTGACCTGGTGGTGGTCCAGCACGAGGACGTCAATTTTTTTGCTGTTGAGAAACTCGATGGCCTCGACGGCGGTGGAGCCACAATCGACGGCGATCACGATGTTCACGTCGAATTTTTCGAGGCATTTCTCCAGGGCCCCGGCGCTCAGGCCGTAGCCGCCGTCGAAGCGGCTGGGCAGATACGGCTGCACGGTCCAGCCCAGTTCGGTCAACATCTCCGCTAGCAACGCCGTGGAACTGACGCCGTCCACGTCGTAGTCGCCATAGATCAACAACCGCTCGTTGTCTTCCCGTGCCTTCCAGAGCCGCTCGACGGCGGCATCCATGTTTGGAATCAGAAACGGGTCAGCCAACAACTTGAGCCTTGGGTTCAGGAACTCGCTGACTTCCGCTTTGCTGGCGACGCCCCGGTTGACGAGGCATTGCGCCATGAGTGGCGACAGCGGCAGCTCGCGAAAGAGTTGGCCGGTTAAGAGCGGTTGTGAGGGTGCGAGGCTCCAGCGATATTTCACGCCGGAATCCGAACCCTCCTTGATGTCCGGATCAGTTTGTCAGGGTTATTGTTCATACTACTAAAAATTCTTTCGTTGGCCCGGCCTGGCCAACCGTCTGGCGCTCACGTTCCCCCGGTCTTTGCCGGTTCCTTTTTCGGTGCGAACAGCGAGGCGACGATGGACAGGCCAAGGAGCGCCGCGACGATGATGAGGACTCCGTTGTGGTTATCCTCAAAATTGAGCCACTCGGGCCGGCCGCCCCAAAGGACGATCAACATCTTGAATCCGATGAACACCAGCACGAGTGCCAGGCCGTACTTCAGGTAGCAAAAATGTCGCAACAGGCCGACTAAGAGGAAATAAAGCGACCGGAGGCCCAAAATTGCAAACACATTCGACGTAAAAACAATGAATGGCTCGGTGGTGATGCCGAAGATGGCCGGGATGGAGTCTACCGCAAAAATCAAGTCGGTGGTCTCGACCATGATCAGGCACAGGGCCAGCGGCGTGAGCGCTCGGCGGCCGTCCAGTTTAGTGAAAAACCGCTGTCCCACGAATTGCGTTGTCACGGGGTAAATCCTGCGTGCCAAGCGGATGAGGACATTTTTCTCAGGCTCCACCTCTTCGTCGCCTACAAAGAGCATTTTGATGCCGGAGAACAGCAGGAAGGCGCCGAAGACGTACAGGATCCAGTCAAACTGGTGGATCAGCCCCGCGCCGCCAAAGATCATTGCCCCGCGCATGACGAGCGCGCCGAGGATGCCCCAGAACAGGACGCGATGCTGGTACTCCAGCGGCACGCGGAAGTAGGCGAAAATCAGCGCGATGACGAACACGTTGTCCATCGAGAGCGACAGCTCCACCACGTAGCCGGTGATGAAGAGATTGGTATGATCGTCACCCCATTGGTCGCCGATCATCATCGGGGCCAGGCAGAGGGCGAACGCCATGGCCATCGAGAACCAGATGGTCGTCCAGATCAGCGCCTCGCGAAAGCCGACGGCGTGGGCCTTGCGGTGGAACACGCCCAAGTCCAGTGCGAGGAACACCAGCACCGCGCCGACAAACCAAACCCAGCTCATCTGGGAGATGGTCAATGCGGCTTCGTTGGCGGTGGCGAGTATCATGCCGGGTGTCTCGGCGGCGTGGCGCTTGGCCGAGCGCGGTGTACGCGAGGCTCAGGCAAAAGGAAAGCCGCCAAGGAGTGGTTTCTCCCCGGCGGCTGGCAAAATCTCTGCCACCTCAGGCCTCCGAGGTGGAAATGCTGTGCTGCGTGATCACGGTCTCGTCTGCCAGACTTGGCTTCTTCCCCTTGTTTTTCCAGAGCACCAGCGAGCCGGCGATGAAGATACTGGAGTAGGTGCCGGTGACCACGCCGGCCAGCAGCACGAAGGCAAAAGAGTGGATCGCGCCGCCGCCGAACATGAACAGCGATCCCGCCGCCAGCAGGGTGGTGCCGGAGGTGATGATCGTGCGGCTCAGCGTCTTGTTGATGGCACCGTTCATGATCTCGGTGAACGAGCCTTTCACATTCAGTTTCAAGTCTTCCCGAATGCGGTCAAAGATGACGATCGTGTCGTTGATCGAGAAACCGATGATAGTGAGGACGGCCGCCATCACCGGCGCGTTCAACTCGCCGCCCCACAGGAAAAAGAGGCCCAGCGTCATCAGGATATCGTGAATGATGGCCAGGATGGCACCCAGCGCGAATGAGAACTCGTAGCGGAACGTGACGTAAACGAGGATGGCAAAGAGCGCGATCAACAGCGACTTGATCGCGCCCTGCAAAATTTCATCGCTGATGCTCTTTCCGGTATGCAACTGGCTGACTTTTTTGAAACCTTCATCCGAGGCGAACGCCTTGGCCAAGACGCCGATGGCGCCGTCGCCGTCGCCGTCGCGTACCGTGACCTGCAGCCTCTCTTTGCTGTCGCCACCCGACTGGTACTGGATTTTGGCGCCAACGATGCCCTCTTGGCCAAGTGCATTGAGCAATGGATCAACATCCTTCCTCTCGGACGGAGTGAACTCGAACGTGAGCTGGTCGCCGCCCCTGAAGTCCACGCCCACGGCCTTTTCGCCACGACTGACGCCGTACAAGATGCCACCAATCACCAGCAGCCACGAGATGGCAAAGGCGGGCTTTTTATAGCTCATGAAGTTGAGCTTCGGTTGTTCCATCAAGCGCAGCCCCTGTTGACGTTTGCCGGTGCCGTAATTCTTAAACACGTCAAAAACCAACCGGGTCACCACCAGCGCGGTGAACATACTGGCGCAGATGCCCACGGTCAGCGTGACGCCGAAGCCCTTCACCGGGCCGGTGCCCAGGGTCATCAGGATCACCGAGACGATGAGTGTGGTCAGGTTGGCGTCGATGATCGTGCCAAACGCCTTGCTGTAGCCGGTCTCGACCGCCCCCTGTGTCCCCTTGCCGGCCTTGAGTTCCTCGCGGATACGCTCGAAGATCAGCACGTTGGCGTCGATCGCCATGCCGATCGTCAGCACGATGCCGGCGATGCCGGGCAGCGTCAGCGCAGCGTCGAGGTAGCACATCACGCCCATCAGAATGAACAGGTTCAGCACCAGCGCAAAGTTGGCGACGAGGCCGGAGAACCAGTAATAAAAGAGCATGAACACCCCCACGGCGATCACGCCCCACAGCGCTGCGTTGAAGCCGCTCTTCACCGAGTCAGCGCCAAGGCTGGGCTCCACGCTCATCTCCTCCTCGATTGTCAGCGGCGCCTTGAGTGGGTTTTCCAGCGCGTTGGCGATGGTGGTCGCCTCCTCTTGAGTGAAGTCCCCTGTGATCTGCCCGTTGCTGTTTATGGCCGACTGCAGGGTCGGGGCGGATATCAGTTTGCCGTCGAGGATGATGGCCATTCTTTCGCCGATATTTTCGCTGCTCAACTGGTACATGGCGGCGCCGCCGACGGGTTTGAATTCGAAAAGGATCATGGGCTCCTGGGTGAGTGGATTACGTGAGGGAGAGGCGTTTTTGATGTACTCGCCTTTCAGGCCGTATTTGTTCTCGAGTTCGACCAGCACTTCGCTGGTAAAGCTGTTGCCCGCATCATCCTTGTTGGTGAGCGCGTATTTCCTGTAGCCATCGGGGGTGATGCCATTGGCGATCAGCGTGCGGGAATCCTTGTGCACGAGGGCGAACTCCAGAAACGCAGCCTCGGTCACCAGTCTTTTTGCATCCGCCTTGTCGGCCTCGGACAGCCCGGGCAACTGGATCATGATCTTGTTGTCACCCACTGGCCGGATGTCGGGTTCCGCGACACCGATGGAGTCTACGCGCCGGCGCAGCACTTCCACGGCTTGGGCGAGAGCGCCAGATGCGTAATCCAACTTGTTCGTGTCCAGCTTGCTCGTGTCCATCGCCACGAGGAATGACGAGCCGCCCTTGAGATCCAGACCAAGCTGGATTTGGCCGGCCACCCGTTTCTGGAGTGATTGCAGCACCAGCCGGTTGTTGGGAGTTCGTTCCCCGAATTTCATTTTCGGGAAATAATTGGTCAGCGCCAGGCCGGACGCCTTCACGGCCGTGTACAGGTCACCGAACTCATTGCTTTTGTTCGTTTCATAGCTCGCAGTGGCTGTGGCGATTACATTACTGAAAGCCTCATCCTTGTCTTTGAACAGAGCATTATCCTCGTCGTCTTTAGCTTTGCTAAATTCATCGATCAGGGATAGATCCCGGAACGGTGTCATCTCGGTGCCGGCCCAGGCCAGGATGAGCAGCAGGAACAGGAATCGGGCTAGATTGTTTCGTTTCACGGTTTTGGGTTACTTGTTGTCTGTCTTTAAATCCGAGTTGCTGTTGATCACGCGCTCGATGGCGTATTTCTCCACCTCAAACTTGCTCTCGAGCGAGCGCACCGTGACGGTGGTATCCTTGACCGACTGCACGGTGCCCACCACGCCACCCCGCGTGACCACCGATGCCCCGGATTTGAGTGCGTCCACCATTTTAGTATGCTCCTTGGCTTTTTTCTGCTGAGGTCGGATCAGCAGGAAATAGAAAATGACAACCATCAAGATCATGGGAACAAATGTCATTCCCATTGGGCTGCCTTGCGGTTGGGGGCTCTGCGCCAGAAGTATCAGTTGTGTGTGGTCGTAGCTCATTTCGGCTCTCAGCAAAAGGGCGGGAACTGTAGTTGCCGACCGATTGATTGCAAGCGTTTATTGGGCGTTTTCTGCGTTATTTCGCTCGCTTTCGCGCTTGGCCAAGCATGCCCAATTCTGGCCGTCTATTGAGCCATGCCTTGAATAAAAGCCACCTTCTTGTAGTCTCGGCAGGTCTTCTCATGACCTTTGACGGCATTTTTTTCCGGAGATTAGCTGCGCTTGGGTTGGCTTGCGTCGCTTGGCCAGGCGGTTTGGCTGCCGCTGAGCCGGAGGGAATCGAGTTTTTCGAGAACCATATCCGGCCGTTGCTGGTGCAAAACTGCTACAAATGCCACAGCCAAAAAGCCAGCAAAGCCAAGGGTGAACTGCAGCTCGACACCCGCGCCGGGTTGCTCAAGGGCGGCGAAGTCGGCCCGGCAATCGTCCCCGGCAGCCCCAGGGACAGCCTGCTGATCCAGGCGGTTTCGTATGACAACGGTGATCTGCAAATGCCGCCAAAAGCCAAGCTCCCGCAGGCGTCTATCGACAAGTTGATCCAGTGGGTTGCGATGGGCGCGCCCGATTCCCGCGATGGCAAAACGGCCGACATTACAGATAAAGACGCATTCGATATCGCTGAGCGTAAAGCTGAACACTGGGCATGGCAGCCGGTGCGGCGCGATATTCAGCCGCCATCGGTCGAGTCGG
>MPLU02323984.1_pt1 | contig 13126 bp, 9 predicted proteins | sample 1617381 | NCBI WGS metagenome assembly MPLU02 (sample SAMN05944801, study PRJNA350692) | marine metagenome | biome: marine; feature: ODZ; material: water; isolation source: 90 m water sample filtered on 0.2 um supor filter | place: Pacific Ocean | collected 2012-04-08 | depth 90m m | reverse complement strand
GGTGTGATTCCACATCCCTTCGGAAGGTGACATCGGCATCGGACAGGAAGAGGTTCATGCCCTTCCTGAGGGAGAGAGGCCCAACTGCATGGCCATGACTGCCACCTTCGCCTTGGAAAACAAGGATCGAGTCACTGACTATGTCGAGGAAATATGTGTCGTGATCGATGACCATCGCAGCCTTCTCATTGCTTTCCATAGTCCTCCTGATTGCCTTTGCTGCCTCCATTCTTGCGTTTGCGTCCAGATGTGCGCTAGGTTCATCGAATAGGTAAAGGTCTGCTTCCTTCCCTAGGCAAATGGCTATACTGACTGCCTGAAGTTCACCACCAGATAGTTTCGAGGCCTGTAAATCCAGCATCTTGTCAACTTGAAGCGCTCTGGTAACCTGAGTATGGAATTCGCCACTGCGCCATTTGCCTCCCAATTCGGAATCGAGCCAGTCTCGGACCGTACCTTCGAAATCAGTCCGTACATGCTGGGGTTTGTACGAGACCTTGGCGTCCATAGTACACCATCCCTCATCTGGTTCTATTTCTCCAGCTATTATCTTGACGAGAGTGGTCTTACCGGTTGCATTGGGTCCGACTACTCCAACGACCTCAGCAGACTTGACTTCACCTTCTCCAGTCTTAAGACTGAAGTCTCCCAAATTTTTCTCTATTGAGCCCCACCTGATCACTGGCGTACCAACCTCCTCACCTCGTGTCCTCCCCCTTAGGAATCTGATTGGCTTGTCTCTAATCCTGACATTCTCCTCTGGAAGATAACCATCGAGATATGCATTAATTGCGGTCCTAGTTGATCTAGGCGGGGTGAATATCCCATATGCGGATCTATCTCCATAAATGACGTGAACAAGGTCACATAGTACGTCTAGGATTGCCAGATCATGCTCCACTACGAGAACTCTCTTGCCCCTCTCAGCTAGGTCCCTGACAACTCCAACCATCCTCATTCTCTCGTAAATATCCAAGTATGAAGATGGCTCGTCAAAGAAGTACACATCCGCCTCCTTTAGTAGGGTGGCACAAATCGCTACCCTCTGCAGTTCCCCCCCAGAGAGATCACCCAACTTTCTATCGATGATGTGGGAAATGCCCATCAGATGAGAGTATTTTTCGATCTCACTTCTATCATCTACCCTAGTCAGAAGTTCATTTACCTCACCTTCGAAAATACGAGGGAGTTTGTCGATGTACTGTGGCTTCACTGCAATGCTAACTTCTCCCCTTGAAACCAAGGCCAAATAATCCCTCAACTCCCCTCTCGGAAATGTGGATATGACGTGCTCCCATTCTGGTGGAGGATTCGCCCAATCACCAAGATTTGGTCTGAATGAACCCGATAAGAGATTGATTGCGGTCGATTTTCCTATGCCATTAGGGCCCAGGATTCCTACAATCTGGTCTTGACGAGGAGATGGCAGTCTGAATAGCCTGAATGAGTTCTCTCCGAAGGAGTGAGTCAGGTCGGTATCCAGTTCCTCTGGGAGATTGATGATTTTTACCGCATCATCGGGACAGTGCTTTGCCCTCGTAAAGCAAACTGGGCATGCGGTCTCGAGAATCTTACACTTTGAACCCTCTACCTGTATGCATTCTCTGTCACACATGGCCGAGTACTTCTTCAGATAGGCGAACGCATTGCTATTTGGCTTGCAGCGTTCCTCCAGAAGAACTGCCACTCTCATGCCCCACCCTCCTTACCATTGACTAATACTTCTTCCGTGTGTTAGGCATCACGCGCTCGTTTAGTTCAGAAACCGAAGAATCGATATCTTACGTACACGTAACCAGCGAGTAGAATCTTCTCGGTCTTGGAAAGTTGAATCCTCTCAGAGAAAACGTCACCTTTCTTCTTGGAAATCTTTGTCATGATGGATTGGTAGAAAGAAGCCATTGCTGCCGGAGAGTATCTAGCAGACTTATCCAAGTGACCGAGGAGCTTGAAGGCCCTTTGTCGATATCCATCGGCACTCTCCAAGTACTCTTCCACGAATGGTGCCCAACCAGGGTGTTCTAGAAGGGCCTCGCCGCTCTTGACGTCTTCCTCCGAGATTCACCACCGCGCGAGATCGTCAATAGGGAGGTAGATTCGATCCCTCTTTGCGTCCTCCGATACATCCCTGATTATGTTGATTAGTTGCATGAAGACGCCCCAAGACTCGGCGTATTCCTTAGCTTTTGGATCGTCGTATCCGTATATTTCTATGCATACCAGGCCCACGGTGGAGGCGACTCTGTAACAGTAAGAGTATAATTCTTCGAAGGTATGATATCGATTTTTATGGAAGTCGTTTTCCATCCCACTAATCATATCGTCCAGTAATTGTCTCTGAATTCCGTACTTCAGAACGGTGTCCTTAAGGGCGATGAAAATTGGATCAGTAGAAGTATAATCCCCGTAGGCAGTTGACAGTTTCTTACGATAGTAGAACAATTGGGACATTTTGTCATTATATGTAGAACGGTCTAAGACAGGCCCTCCCGGACTTAGTCTTTCAATGTCCGACCTGTAGTTTACCGATTCTGGATCATCTGAGGAGCCTCCTGGGAAGACGTCTTCAAAGTCACCATCGGCAATATCGTCTGCTCTGCGGCAGAAAGCGTAGTATGCCATGATTGAACGGCGCTTTTCCTCAGGAAGATACTTGAAGGAATGATAGAAATTTCCTGCTTCTCTGCGGGTCAGTTCCTCGCAGAATTCGTATGACGTTTCTATCATGTGATTGGGTATTTCTGGTTCAGTCCAGATAGGTGCATCAATATGCCTGAAAGGGTCCAGCAGTTCTCCCCTCGATCCAATGACTCCCATGAAAATAGCGCTTTCTCGGACTGCCTCTATGGCTGTGATACTGATTGCCCTCGCTGCTTCCTTAGATACATCGACAGCGGCTCTGACGATGTCTATTTGCTCTTCTTGGCGAATTGTTGGTTCTGTGTGAACTGGCTCGTCTATCTCCGCATCGAGGATTATCTCGCTCTCGGATTCTCTACCCTTCGCCATGTAGTTTCAGAATCGGGCGGAGTCTTGGCCCACTTGAATGTCTCCCGGGTGGGTTTCCATTCTGCATCGAAAGATTGGGGGGGGTGTAAAATACAGTGTTTCTGTAATCTAGCCCCTTAGGATCCTCGTGCTAGCTTGTCTGGATGGAACTGAGAATACTACCTTCTTGATGACGGCTTTGATTTCTGATCTGTCGACCTTGATCCTGTTACTCGGATCTAGGACATTTCCTTCTCTGAGTTTGGAAACCGTTCTCTTCCCGATTATCACAGGGAACATGCAAGCAGCCCTGAGTCGGAACTTCCAATGAGGCAGCATCTCGATATACTGGACTGCTGAAGTAAGGTATTCGTCGGTCAAATCAAGATATTCATCATATAGCGGTCTGAATGATTCCATTCTTGAAGGGTCCAAGAGGTCGGACGGCATCATTCCGTGTTCTCCCAATTTACTACTCGGGATGTAGCACCTTCCAAGCGACAAGTCTGCTGGGATGTCCCTCAGTATGTTGATCATCTGCAGGGATTTGCCGAATCTGACTCCCTTTTCGAAGAGTTGCCCCTCCAAATCTTCCTCTTTGGGTTTGAAAATGTGATCGAGTGACATCCTAGTCCAGAACTCTCCGACGCTTCCCGCTACCCGATAGGCGTAGTCGTCTAACTCTTGGTCGGACTCTAGTGAGCTAATTGTGCCATCATCTGATGAGAATCTCTGAAGATCGAGAATCTGGCCTCCGATGATGGTGCCCAGGCAATGACGAATTGCTTTCTGATCGGATTCCGAAAAGTCGGCTATCTTGGAGACGATTTTGTCGGCATTCCTTAGAAGCGAGGCTTCAGATTTGTTTCTTTGAGATTCTGCTAATGAAGATAGGTCCAGTAGGTTTGAAGTATTGCCTTGTGAGAAGTCCTTGTACGACTCCAGTGCCAGCAATAGTTCGCCCGAATCTCCTTGCTCTGAGTCGGCTATTGTGTCAGATGTACGGGCAAGCATATACAGGAGACTGATTTGAGGTCTTATTGGGTTGGGCAACTCCTTGAGAGAGAGATAGAATGAGCGAGAGGTCCCTTCCAGAATAGAGTCCAGCTCCGAGTTGAAAATACTCGACATGGGTACCAACCTGGTCTCGCTAGAGGTTTCTGTTCCTAAGACTCTCGCAGGCCTGCTTCTACCAAGGCCGATACCAGAGCCTCGCCAATCTTTGATGGGTCGCGAGCAATGTGGATTCCCGCATCTTCGAATGCTGAGAACTTCTCCTCTGCAGTTCCCTTGCCGCCTGAAATGATTGCACCGGCGTGCCCCATACGCTTACCGGGTGGTGCAGTAGCTCCTGCAACGAATCCGACAAGCGGCTTGGAGAAATTATTCTTTGACCATGCTGCTGCTTCCTCTTCAGCAGTGCCGCCAATCTCCCCAATCATTACCACTGCCGCGGTATCTGGATCGTTCTCAAAGGCTTCTAAGCACTCGATAAAACCAGTCCCATTTACCGGGTCGCCACCGATGCCGACACAGGTTGTTTGACCTTCTCCTACGCTCATGGTTTGTGCGACGGCCTCGTAAGTTAGGGTGCCAGACTTAGAGATGATTCCAATCCTGCCTTTGGCGTGGATGTAACCGGGCATTATGCCTATCTTGCATCCCCCATCGGAGCCTGGAGATATTATTCCAGGGCAATTTGGTCCGATTAGCCTAACTCCCGGCCTTTTCTCCAAGTGAGAGACTACCTTGACCATGTCAAGAGTTGGAATCCCCTCTGTGATGCAGACGATTAGGCCTCCATCGTTCAATTCTTGGAATGAGTCGGCGGCCTCTATTATTGCAGGGGCTGCGAATCGCGCTGGAACGTAAATTACACTGGCGTCTGCCTTGGTAGAGGAGACTGCTTCTGACATCGTATCGAAAACTGGAACCGATCTGCCGGGGAGTTCTACAACTTGGCCTCCCTTTCCTGGAGTAACTCCCCCGACTATTTCAGTGCCGTATTCGACCATTCTAGTCCCATGAAAAGTTCCTTGGCTGCCTGTGATGCCCTGGACCAGGACCCTTGTGTCATCATTTATCCAAATGCTCATCCTAATTGCCCCCAATTGCATTGACTATTGCCTCACCGGCGTCTCCCAGAGTGCTGACAGTGATGACATCGAGATCTGATTCTTCCAGAACCTTCCTTCCTTCTTCGTGATTGGTGCCAGAGAACCTCACCACTAGTGGAATCTTCAGGCCTGTCTCCTCTGAAGCCTCGATGATGCTCCTTGCAACCATATCGCATCTGATGATGCCGCCAAAGATATTGACAAGGATCCCCTCCAAAAGTGAATCCTCAAGGATAATCTCGAATGCAGCGGTAATTGATTCGCTATCCGCCCCCCCTCCGATGTCTAGGAAGTTTGCTGGCTCCCCACCATACAACTTGATTACATCCATTGTAGCCATTGCCAATCCAGCACCATTGACCAAGCAACCGATGTTTCCTTCCAAGTCGACATATGAGAGGCCGTGTTCATGCGCCCTTACTTCCACAACTGACTCTTCCGAGAAGTCTCTGAGTTCTTCCCTCCATGGATGTCTGAATGCGGCGCTCTCATCGAAGCTGACCTTAGCGTCCAAAGCCACCATAGATCCGTTTTCGTCTCTAACAAGAGGGTTAATCTCGATCATCGAGCAATCCTTCTGGATGAACAAAGCGGCTAGGCTCACCATCATTTCAGCGAATGAAACGAGAGAGCTGTCCGATAGTCCTAGAGACTCCCCAAGAGAATGAGCAGCCCCTTCACTCAGCCCTTCAGATGGGTCGAACCATGCTTTGTGAATGGCTTCCGGAGACTTCTCGGCGACCTCTTCGATATCGACACCCCCCTCCGTGGAGGCCATTACCAGGATCGAATCCTCCTCCCTGTCGACCAGGAGAGCTAGATAGTACTCGTGGGCAATGTCGCAACCCGATTCAACGTACAAGTTGCTGACAATCTTACCAGAGGGCCCTGTCTGCTTGGTCACTAGTCTATGACCTAGGATATTTGAGGCATATTTTTCCACTTCCCCCCTGGAGAATGCCACCTTCACACCACCCTGCATCACCAACTCTCCGGAGTCGGGGCAGAACAAATCGCCCTTGCCCCTTCCGCCAGCATGAATCTGACTCTTTACCGCGACAACATCTGAACCAAGGGAGTCGTAGGCAGACAGCGCTTGTTCGACTGTTGTACAGTGAACTCCCCGTTGGACGGACACCCCTGACTCCCTGAACATGGCCTTCGCCTGATACTCGTGAATGTTCATTGGGCTGTCCAACCGAGGTGTAGCCTTGAAAGATGCGGCTCCCCATCTTCCGAAGAAGAAGCACGAAGCGATGAAAGGGTGGATGGTGCTGGGAGAGTCGTGGATGTCATCGTCCTGGCAGGTGGATTCGGGACCAGGCTAAGGCCATGGACCGAAAGCGTTCCAAAACCACTTCTACCGATTCTAGATAAGTCGATGATTGAGCATGTGGTGGAAGTTCTGCCAGAATCATTGGTTGACAGGGTGCTAATCGCCGCTGGCTATGGTGTCGAGGAGATGCGTTCTCACTTCGCCAACACCCAGCTACCGTATGAAGTGAGAATTATCGAGGAGACAGAGCCCCTTGGAACGGGTGGCGCAATCGGAAACTGCAAGAGTCACCTCTCTGGTGGTACCTTCTGTGTAATTAATGGCGATCTAATCACCAGTCTGAGAGTCGAAGAAATGCTAGATTTCCACAGAGGAAACGGGGGTATTGGAACCATTGCGCTGTGGGAGGTAGAGGACCCATCCCGATTCGGAGTGGCCGACTATCGAGAAGAAAGTGGGAAGATAATGAGATTCCAAGAGAAGCCTCCGATTGAGGAGGCGTACTCAAATCTCATTAATGCGGGAACCTACATCCTAGAACCTGAGATTTTCAATCTAATGCCAAATGGTGCCCACAGTATAGAGAGAGACATCTACGAGGATCTGGCTGAAACTGGTGGACTGAATGGTTTTCCCTACGAGGGATGGTTCGTGGATGCAGGCACCCCAGTTTCCTTCATCGAGGCGACTCAAGTCTGCATATCCGAGAGCAAATTCGACAGCGGTTCGGTTGATGGGGACTCTTGGTTCGGCGAAGACTCGGAAAACCTAGGTCTGGTCTCTGGTAGTTCCGTGGGACGTTGCTCCGTTATAGGAGAAGGGGCGGTCGTAACTAACTCTGTAATTCTCGAGGATGCTGAGGTTGGTGCTGGGAGTATTCTGGATGGATGCCTTATTGGCAAGGGGGCAAGGATACCAGAGGGGACCGGGATGAATGGTGAAATTGTGGGTCACGACTCCCACATGGGATGATTGTTAATGGCTGATGGATTTGGAGAAATACAGTTCTCTGGGACTCTTAGGCCATCCCAAGTCGCATCATCGAGCGTAATCAAGAAGGATCTAGGAAAGGGTTCTAGGGAGCTACTAATCGTCGCCCCTCCGGGTTCAGGGAAGACGGTACTGGGACTATACGTATGGTCCGACCTAGTCAGGAAGCCAACGCTAGTACTCAGCCCGAACTCGGCTATCCAGGCACAATGGATCGAGAGGGCGAAGGAGCTCTTCAACCTGGATGGGAGGGAGTCTGAGATTGGGACGGACCCGAAGAATCCTGGTATCCTAACTTCGCTAACTTATCAGTCAGTAACCCTGCCTAAGAGAGGAGGGGGAAATCTGGACGATTCAGCACTGGAGATGTGGATCTCCAAACTGATGACTCCCTCGGACTCCGGAACGGTGGAGGCAGACGATATGGAGAGCGCCATGGCATGGATCAACGATCTCGAGCAGAAGAATCCAGAGCATCACGCGGAAACCTTGGGACACTATCGAAAGAAGGTGAGAGACTCCCTAGCCAATCACGGCAATGCGCTATGGGTCCTCCACGAGTCGGCCAAGGAGAATCTGATGAAGCTAGCCGATGTTGGAGTGGGCCTGATTATTCTAGACGAGTGCCACCACCTGATGGATCACTGGGGCAAGGTTCTCATCGAGGCGAGGGAATTCCTAGGCAATCCGATAATACTGGGTCTTACTGCAACCCCTCCAGAAGAGGGTAATGCACCCTCTATTGGAAGATATCTGGAGCTCTTCGGGGACGTGGACTACGAGGTCCCCGTTCCCGCATTGGTCAGGGATGGCAACCTATCTCCCTATCAGGACCTAGCTTACTTCGTCCGCCCTTCTTCTGAGGAGTTGAGCTACATTGCGAATGTTGATCAGGACTTCGAATCATTGGTCAGGTCGCTTAGAAGGGGGCCCGATGATCCCAGTGGAAGGGCCCCTCGACTTGAGGTCTGGTTGGCAAGGGTGCTGGACGATCTTTCGCTGCCGGGACGCAATGCTAAGGACTGGAATTCATTCAGGCGTAGCGACCCGTCGCTGGCGGATGCAGCTAGGGGATACCTGGCATCTGGAGGGTTGAGCCTACCAGACGGAATCCCCGCCCCATCTCCGGAGTTAATCGCTACGGGGAACAGCATGGACACGCTAATCACGCTACTAGATCGATACATCAGGAACGGCCTTATGAGGTCGGATAGCAAGGAGGACCATGCCCTTGCTGAGGATGCGAAGAAGAAGCTCAGGATGCTCGGAATCCAGATCACCAAGGGAGGCGCTAGAGCCTGTGCCTCCCCTGTTGGAAGGGTGATGGCATACGGATCCGCGAAGTACAATGCTCTCCGAGACATCCTACAATCGGAGATGCAGGCACTGGGTCCCGAAATCAGGGCAGTGATAGTGACTGACTTCGAGAAGACTTCGGCGACGGCACTTGTGGAAGGTGTTCTGGACAAAGAGGCCGGTGGTGCAGTCGCAGCATACAGGGCAGTACTGGAGAGCGAATCTACGGACAGGCTGGATCCAGTTCTGATGACAGGGACTACTGTCCTGGTAGATGACGACCTGTTGGAGAGGATCTTCCCTAGATTCGAGCAATGGGTGGAATCAAGGGGTCTGGAAATCAGATTCGACTATGTCGAGAACGAGGGTTACTTCGAGATCAGGGGCAGAGGAAAGGACTGGTTGCCTCGCTACTACACGATGATGATCACGGAGATGTTCCAGGAAGGAGTGACGAAATGCATCGTTGGAACAAGGGGGCTGCTAGGAGAGGGGTGGGATGCCAGCAGGATCAACGTTCTCATTGACCTGACCACAGTAACGACCAGTATGAGCATCAACCAACTCAGAGGGCGTTCTTTCAGGCTGGACAAGCATTGGCCGGAGAAGGTTGCAAACAACTGGGACATCGTTTGCCTGGCTGACGAATTCAAGAAGGGCTTCGACGACTACCTGAGGTTCAAGAGGAAGCACAAGCAGCTCTACGGGGTCTGCGATGATGGAGCCATAGAGAAGGGGGTCGGCCACGTCCACGCCGCCTTCACCGAAGCTCGTCCGGAGGGAGTCTCCGAGGCGATGGACGTTTTCAACGAGGAGATGCTGAAGAGATCCAGGAATCGAGGGCGTACCCGAGACCTATGGGGCATAGGCGAGTCCTTCAGCGCGGTTCCCAGGGAAGCAATAGAAATCAAAGGAAGTGGTCTTGGAGGGGGTTTTCCCCCGACAAACAGAATCGGGATGGCCCAATGGTCCGATGAGTCACTTGTCCTGGCAATTGCGGACGCGGTCGCCTCCTCGCTGCAGGCCCTAGGGCACATCGGGTTCGACGTCAATGTTGGAGGTGGCAGCAGAGGCGGAGGCTGGATGAGGACATACCTGGAGGAGGCGTCGGAAGAAGAGTCGGTCATCTTCGCAGAGGCCATGGAGGAGGTTCTCGGACCTCTGGAAAATCCGAGGTACGTCATCAAGAGGGAGGTCAAGGTGGTGAGCGAGACGTGGCTAAGCGACCTGCTCCCAGAGGTTGTTGGCAAGTACTTCAGGAGGAAGAGGAACGTCCTTTCGATGTTCCATGCAGTCCCCAAGAAGCTCTGTCGCAACATGGAGGATGCGAAGGTCTTCGAGCGGCAGTGGAACTGGAAGGTGAGTCCTGGCGAGGTTCAGTACGGACATAGCAGGAGCGGGAAGGAGATGGTCAGCGAGATCAAGCGAGCGGGGCTTTCCCCCAGATCCTCGACCCACAAGAAGAGCGTTTTCCTCTGATCACTTCGAGCAATCGCTGCACTCGATGTTTGCTCCGGCATGCTCGCTGCAGAACCTCCTGCGGCAAGTGAAGCATCGGAAGTCGAAGGCGGACACTGGGTTGGAGCACCGTGAGTCTCCACATGACTCCCCGGGTGAGCTTGTTTTCTGAGTTGTTTTTTCTGTTCCGTCCCCGTAACCCTTCTCCCACCAATCGTCACCTTCGATTTCAGTGAAGGATCCTGGAGCCCTCCTATCTGCTCCGCTGGAGGTACTTCCTTCAGAAACATGCGACGGTGAACTGGGAGTGGATTCGAGGGGGAGGTCGAGCGCCTTGATCACGTAGGGGCTCGAGAAGAACCTCTCCGCATCGGAACTCCCCAATTCGTTAAGCCTGAGAATTCCATCCTCCCGGGATTTGATTTCTCCCCCCCTGGCTTGGACATAACCAATCAATCTGTCATACGCACGCTTGTAACTCGGTGCGAGTTTGCGATTCAGATCCTTCTTTCTTGAGTTTGACTTCGATGAACCCGATGCTCTTGATGATAAAATTGAGTTTTGGCTGCCCTGATCGAGGCCGACAATTATCAGCATGACGATTATTGGCCCAAGAGCGAAGAGGCAGGCGAAGAACACGAAGCCCTCTCCTATCCCAGTTAGAAGGAATAGAGTCAACCCCGCTGCTGGAACGAAGAACACCAATCTGTTGTCCGTGTAATCGTCCACGTACTTGATTGCAGACCAGACGCCACTAAAGAAGAGGACAATCATTGCTAGGGCAATCTCAGCGGACATAGGTTGCACAACCTTGAGGCCCGGGCGCTGTCCCGGCGCCCGGACCGATGAGGTACTCATGCGAAGGTTGCGGCACGCAACAGCAGTCATTGCCCATTGGGCTCCTTCTTCGGGACGAACTGCGGTTGGCACGACGGGAAATAAACTCAGCGCCGGACGGCTACTCTGATGGATGCCTTTGGATTCCCTGAGATATCGCCTGCGCCATGCCTGATTGGCAGGTCGAGCCTCTTGCAAAGGTCGAGATGCGGGGCGGACCAAGGGTGCATGCACCTCTCACTAGAGTCGTAGCCGAGCACTGTAATTGGTTCCATCTCGGACTCCCAATCACTCCCGACCATCCTGCCAGAAATCCTGACCCAAGAGTGTTCGAACCTCCTTAGATCATTCTCAAGCTCCCTAATACCCATCCTGCCAATTCTGCTCAGAAGGAAATCTCGTGGTATCGCCCTTGGGATGATTGCCAGGACCCTCTCGCCATCGTGCATGTAGGCCACGGGACCTAGATCAATGGAGTCAAACTCCCTTTGGGCCCTTTCAATCGATTCAGAGACATCCCCCCATCGAGCCGGGAGCCATGCCACCAAGGCGGAACGATCCTTCGTTCCGGGGACATGGCTGCTTACCTCTAGGCTGACAAACTCGTGACTGTCTTCCATAACTGGACTTGTCCCAACCACTGTCTCCTTCCTGGGCTTAAAGCGGGGAGTCTTGATTGGAGGAATTCTGGGCATAGAAGAGGCCACCTCATGTTTCGGGATTTCAGATATCCACTCCCTTACCGGCCTCTCAAGCATCCCTTCCCCGAGAACCGAGCAAGCCCAACCGGTTGAGCCATGCAATGTCCCTGGCAGTCGGATTATCCTACGTGTGTCTGCAGTTACCACAGGATCGACATCGTGACCCGCTTCAATCACCCTCCCTAGCAGAGACTTCCTGTTCTCCCTTACTACTTGCTCTCTTTTTACTGGGTCTGGCTCTTCGAAAGGCGACCTGTCCGGGTCAATGGCCACTATGTGGAAGCCCTTACTTCCAGAGAAAGAGACATGACGAATTCTCAAATCAGTATTCTCGGTGATCCATTCACTTAGTCTGAGGGCCTCTTTCCTCGCCAGCTCTAGCCTGCTCCTGCAGAATGGCCTCATATCGATGTCGAAAACCACCATGTGGTCAATCAGAATGGGAGATGGACGCTTGGAGTCCTTCAGTCTAGGGAGATTAACCGGGTCTAGCCAAGAGGAAGTTGACACATACACATCAGTGGGCATCGAGTCGAAGGACTTCACTAGTGATTTGCCCGATGAAATTCTCTTCCTCGAAGTAACCCATGGCCCCTTCAGAGTCCGCCATCTGAATTGGTGCCTGGTTGGCTTATCCAACCACGAAATATCAATCCCCGATCCATCTGAGTAATACTCAGAAAGGCTACTTTCCGTCCATTCTGGAGACTCTGTCATAGACTCCAGAACTAGTCCTAGGTATTGGACTAATCCCCAACATGGTCAAAGAGGCCGGACGACTCGGGATACTGTGAGCGACCCTCTTGTAGTTGTGAACTTCAAGACGTACCAGACTGCTCATGGCGCCTCGGCTGAGAGTCTGGCTCGGGCTATGGCCAACATAGAAACGGAAGCAAGGATGATTGCCGTAGTCTCGGCTTTTGACCTGTCCGCTGTCGTGTCTGCAGCCCCCGATCTGGAGGTGTGGTGCCAGCACCTAGATCCCGTAGGATTCGGTTCTAATACGGGATGGTTGCACCCCTCAACCGCGATTGAGAGGGGGGCCTCTGGGACAATAATCAACCATGCAGAGCACAAGGTCAGTCTTGAGCACGTAGCAATGCTGCTAGAACAGGTCCCCGAAGGATTCGAGGTATGCGCATGCGCTGCTAATGTGGAGGAGGCCATGGCTCTAGCGGCTTTGGAACCTGACTTCGTCGCTGTGGAACCGCCCGAATTGATTGGAGGGGACATATCAGTTACTAGTGCAGATCCAGAGATTGTCAGTGGGACTGCTCAGGCGGTGAAGGATGTGTCAGGGGCTGTGGGTATTCTTTGTGGGGCTGGCGTGAAGACCGGCTCTGACGTTTCGAAGGCAATTGACCTTGGTACTTCTGGGGTTCTTCTGGCTAGTGGGGTGACAAAATCAGATGACCCGTCCACGGCATTGAATGATCTTGTCAGCCTGCTATAGGCGTGTGATT